>Ga0209060_10002534_pt1 | contig 16791 bp, 16 predicted proteins | sample Coa_R1_8_FD_187155 | JGI IMG/M metagenome (GOLD analysis project Ga0209060, IMG submission 187155) | Surface soil microbial communities from Centralia Pennsylvania, which are recovering from an underground coalmine fire - Coalmine... | ecosystem: Environmental > Terrestrial > Soil >...
GAGGCGGCGAGGGTGATCGGTGCGCCGGTGCGAGTCGATGGTGCCCTGGATGCGCGGCTCTTGCCGACGCCGACGCTGCGTTTGAGATCGGTGACGGTCGGTGGCGTCAACGATCTCGGCAGATTTCGCGCCGACAAGCTTGATGTCGAGTTCAGCCTGGGCGATCTGATGCGCGGCGAGTGGCGGGCCAACGAACTCACCATCGGCGGGCTGGCGCTCGATCTCGGCCTCGACAGGCAGGGCAAAGTCGATTTGCCGGCAATGAACGGGCAATTCAATTTCGGCGCGCTGTCGATCGACCGATTGAACCTTACCGGGCGCATTGCGCTGCACGATGCTGCAAGCCGCCAGACACTTGAGCTGAACGACATCGCCTTTTCCGGAGATGTGCGGTCGTTGGCGGGTGCGGTGCGCGGCGACGGCAGCTTCGCCTTGGACGGCATCCGCTATCCGTTTCGCGTCTCGTCTGGACAGACGGGCGACGGCAACGGTACCCGCGTGCATCTGACCGTCGATCCGGGCGAACAGCCGGTCTCGGCCGATCTCGATGGGGTCCTGACCTTCGAGGGGCACGCGCCGCATTTCGACGGCAACGTCACGCTCGCCAGTCCATCCCCGCAGAAAGGCAAGGCCGAGACCTTGCCCTGGCGGATCACGGCTAAGCTGAGGGCGGACCACGCGGCGGCACAGCTCGAGCAGATCGATGCGAGTTATGGCGCCGATGAACGCGCGCTGAAATTCGCCGGCATCGGCGACATCAGGTTCGGCGCCTCGCCTTTGCTTCGCGCGACCCTATCGGCGCGACAGCTGGACGCCGACCGCTTCTTGGCCAAGGACAGCTCGAAGGATAGTTCCAAGGACGGCGCAAAGGACAACGGCGCAGCCACGCCCGTGCAACTCTTACCCGTGCTGCGCTCGCTTGCCGCGGCGTTGCCGCATCCGCCGATCCCCATGCAGATTGAGGTCGGCGCGGAGCAGATCATGCTTGGCGGGCGGGCGCTGCAAAATTTGGTCGCGGACCTGCACAGCAATACGACCTCATGGGCGATCGACCGGCTCGACCTGCGCGCGCCCGGCTCAACCCATGTCGCCTTCAACGGCACCGGGGCACTGACCGGCCCGTCCGGCAATTTCTCCGGAGCGCTGGACATCGATTGCTCCGATCCGGACATGCTGATGACTTGGCTGCAGGGCCGCAGCGATCCAGCCTATCGCAACCAAAAGCCGTTTCGCCTGCGCGGCGACGTGAACGTGGCCGCGGATCGCGTTGCGATCGAGGGGCTCAAGGCCGAGATCGACGGCGGCGCCGTCGAGGGACGCCTGGCTCTGGTCTTGGGAGCTGCAAATGGGCCGCGCGTCGAGGCGGCCTTGAAGGCGGCGCGCCTGGATATCGACGCGGCTACGTCGTTCGTGCGGTCGGTTGCAGGCGACAAGGCCGATTGGCCGGAGCACGCGAACGTGTCGCTGGACATTGGCCACGCACTCATATCAGGCCGCGACCTGCATCCCTTCGCCACAAAGTTCAGCTTCGACCCAAAAACCATATCGCTCGAACAGTTGAAATTCACTGAGGCCGGCGGCGTGACGACGGAAGCCTCCGGTAACTTCGATCGTATTGATGCGACCGGCAAACTCGCTCTGAGCGCCGATGCCGCCTCGCTCGATCAGATCACTGCGCTGGTCACGCCTTTTGCGCCGACGCTCGCGCCGCGATTGAAGGCATTTGCGGGCCAGCCCGGACCCGCACGGCTGAAGCTGGCGCTCGACCTCGGCAAGAACCAGGGCGCGGCCGACCGGGTTAATGCGCGGGCCGTGGTCGATCTCAGCGCGCCGCAGCTAAGCGGCACTGCGACCATCGCGGCCAAGCCGGAGGTTGCCGCGGTCCGCGCACTTGATCGCGATGCCATCGGCCGCACGGACATCAACGTCGAGACCAAACTTGGGTCGCAACGGGCCGAGGCCATGCTCGCATTGCTGGGGCTGGATCAAGCGATCGCGGTCGGTGAAGGCACGGCACAATTCGAGGGATCGATCAGCGGCACCTGGCGTGCGCCGCTCAAGGTGAGCGCCAAGATTTGGGGGCCGGGGATCGACGCCGAAGCGCAGGGGACGGCCGATCCATGGGCCGATACGCCCAAAGCGGGCGTCGATCTGAAGATCCGCAGCATCAATCTGGCACCGCTGTTCGGCCTGAAGCCGGCCGACACCTATGCCAAGGACATCCGCTTGTTCGGACATGCCTCGCTTGCCGGCCACAAGCTAAGTTTTGACGATCTCGACAGCATCGTGGCCGGCTCGCGTGTGCGCGGTCATCTCGCACTCACGCTCGATGCGGAAAAGCAGGTCGACGGCGAAATCGGACTCGATGCGCTCGATCTGGCGCCGGTTTTTGCGCTGGCGATCGGCAGCGAGGGGCGCGACGCGGCGGAGCCGCTTGGCACGGGGCTCTTGAAGGGCTGGCGTGGGCAGATCGCGTTTCAGGCGCTCGGCGGCACGCTCGCGAGCGGTCTCGAATTGCGCCCCGTGAGCGGCACAATCAGGAGCGACGGACAGTCGCTGGTTTTCGATACCATCAAGGGCAAGATCGCCGGTGGCGAAGCCAAAGCCAATATCGACGCGCGGCAAGACCCGAACGGGATTTCGCTGATCGCCCATCTCGATCTCACGGGCGCAGACGGCGCCGCACTGCATTATCGCGGGTTGAGGATGCCAGCGGGGCGCACGTCGCTGCAGATGACGCTGTCTACTCAGGGCCGCAGCGCCTCGGCGTTGCTGGGCGCGCTGTCGGGTGGAGGCATCGTGAAGCTGGAGTCCGGCACGATCGCGGGTCTCGATCCGCGCGCCTTCGATGTCGCGATCCGCGCCAGCGACTCGGGCCAGGTGAGTGACGACAACAAGTTGCGTCAGCTCTTCGAGCCCACATTGTCGGCGGGTGCCTTGGCTGTGGCATGGGCGGAAATCCCCTTCACGGTTCAGGATGGTCGCCTTCATGTCGATGCGACCACACTGGAAGCGCAGGGCGCGCGCGCCAAGATTTCAGGCGGCTATGACATCCCCGCCGACCAGGCGGACATTCGCGTCACGCTGACCTCGACCACGCAGGGTACGGAGGGCGCCCGCCCCGAAGTCCAGCTGTTTACGGCCGGCTCGCCCGACAAGCTCAATCGGACGGTCGATGTTTCACCGCTGTCGCGCTGGCTTGCATTGCGGGCCATCGATCGCGAAACGCGGCGGCTGGACCTGCTCGAGCGCGGCGGGGTGCAGCCGCAGCCCGCGTCCGCTCCGCCTTCGACGGCGGCGCTGCCGCAAGCGGCGGTGCCCGAGACGACCTTACCCCGGCCATCGGCTTTACCGGCGCGCCGGACGGCGCCCAAATTTGTTGCGCCGCAGCGGCCGTCCGCAACCGCAGCAGCGCCAGCGCCGGGAGCTGCGTCGCCTGTGATGAGCCAGCAGGTCCCGCCACTGCCGCCGGCGATTGAGGTGCGGCCGGCACCCGGGCAGCCGCCGCCGAAGCCGAGGCCGAAACCGCCGCTGGTGCTGACGCCGCCAGCAACGAACCCGTGAACCGTGCTTTCAGAGCAGCCTGACGGTTATGGTTTCCAATGCGTGAAAGAGATGAGAGACGTTTTCGCGAATTTTGAGCGACAATACTTATTCGCCGATTTTACCGAATAATCGGACTCCTTCATTACAGTCGCGCCTTGATTTGCGTGGTCGCAAACCGACCGTTCCTCCTCTCAAGGCTCACAAGATGATTCAGGTGAAATCGTATTTGCAGGATCTCGACGATGCCATTTCGCGTGGGACGGCGGAAAGCCGTGAGCGCGCGCTGTGGCACGCGACCGATCTGTTGATCGCGGGCCGCTACAGCGACGAGGAGGTTCTTACCTTCGGCAAGGTGATCGGCCGTCTCGCCGATGAGATCGAGGCTGAGGTGCGGGCCCAGCTCTCCGAACGGCTCGCCGGTTTCGACCGTGCGCCGGTCGATGTCATCCACAAGCTCGCGTTCGATGATTCCATCGATGTCGCCCGCCCTGTGCTCGAGGGTTCAAGACAGCTCGACGATGCAACCCTGATTGCCAATGCGCGGTCGAAAAGCCAGGCGCACATGCTGGCGATCTCCAGGCGCAGTTCGCTTGGCGAGGCAGTGACCGACGTGCTAGTCGCGCGCGGCAACCGCGCCGTGGTCAACTCGGTCGCCGGCAACGCCGGAGCGCGGTTCTCGGGCTCGAGCCTCCTGCACATGGTCAAGCGCGCCGAGGGCGATTCGATCCTCGCCGAGCAACTCGGCGTGCGCAAGGACATCCCGCGACATCTGTTCCAGCAGCTGATCGCCAAGGCCACAGACGACGTGCGCAAGCGGCTCGAGCGCGAGCGCCCGGATATGGGCGATGAAATCGGCTCTTCGGTGGTCGATGTCGCGGGCGCGCTGCAGTCCAAGTTCGGTCCGGTGTCGCGCAGCTATTTCGTCGCCAAGCGCGTGGTCACAAACCAGTATCGCCTCGGCAATCTGGCCGAGGAGAGCCTCGCGGGCTATGCGATCGCGCATCGCTTCGAGGAGGTCACGATCGGATTGTCCTTGCTCACCTCGCTGCCGGGCGACGTGATCGAACGGGCGCTGGTCGACCGCAACCGGGAAATGCTCCTGATCCTGACCAAGTCCCTCAAATTCTCCTGGCCAACGACGATGGCGCTGCTGTTTCTCGGCGCCAAGGATCACCGCATTACCGCACGCGAGTTGCAGGACCTCGAGCGCGACTTCAACCGTCTCAATGTCGAGACGTCGAAGAGCGTGCTGGAATTCTATCGGTCACGCAAGAATGCCGGATCGGCGGATGCCGGTTTCGCGCGCGAACCTCAATTTGCGATGAACTAAAGGAGCCGGAACGTGGCCTTTGGGAAAAGAATGGTGAATGCCAGGCCCGTCGGTGGCGGCATCGGCACCACACCCGTCGGCGTCAGTGCCGGAGCAGTCGGTGTTGGCATCCACGCCGCCTCTGCCGCCGCAAGCGACCCGCTCGACAAGTCGCCGGTTGACGTTGCCTGGCTCGTGCTCGAGGCGGCCAACGACCTCGGCGACGAGCCCACCATCGAGGCGTGTCGCCGGATCATCGATGCCAGCCTCAACGGCAAGCCCGCGCCGCAGGCCGATCTGACCGTCGTCACGGATTATTTCAGGTAGCGCAACGGCAACGCGTTTAGCGGATCAGCCCAGACCGAGCTGCGCTGCGATATTGTAGGTCGCAAGGCTCGCGGCATAGGCGAGGGCGAGCATATAGGCGAACGTCGCCACCATCCATTTCGAGCTGCCGGTCTCGCGGCGGATCACCGCAAGTGTGGACGCGCATTGCGGGGCAAAGATGTACCAGGCAAGCAGCGACAACGCGGTCGCAAGGCTCCATTTCGTCGCGAGCACCTGCCCGATCTGCGCCGCCGCTTCTTTGCCGCCCTCGATGGCATAGACGGTGCCGAGCGCGGCAACCGCGACCTCGCGCGCCGCCATGCCGGGAATGAGGGCGACCGCGATCTGCCAGTTGAAGCCGACCGGCGCGAGCAGCGGCTCGATCGCCTTGCCGATCATCGAGGCCAGGCTGTAGTTGATCGCCGGGCCTTCGGCGCCGGCGGGCGGTTGCGGAAACGACGCCAGGAACCAGATCATCACCATCATCGCGAAGATCGTAGTGCCGGCGCGCTGCAAAAACATCTTTGCGCGGGTGTAGACACCGATCGCGATGCCGTGGAGGCGCGGCATCTTGTAATCGGGTAGTTCCAGCATGAAGGGGGCCGGCTGGGAGTCGCGCCAGACAAAGATCTTGACGAGGAACGATACGCCGAGAGCACTGATGATGCCCGCGGCGTAAAGGCCGAACATCACGAGCCCCTGCAGGTTGATCCAGCCCCAGATCAGCTTTGGCGGGATGAAGGCAGAGATGATCAGGGTATAGACGGGGATGCGCGCCGAGCAGGTCATCAGCGGTGCGATCAGGATGGTCGTCAGCCGGTCGCGCCGATTGTCGATCACCCTTGTTGCCATGATGCCGGGGATCGCGCAGGCAAAACTCGACAGGAGCGGAATGAAGGCGCGGCCGTGCAGGCCGGCGCCGCCCATGATGCGGTCCATAAGGAACGCCGCCCGCGCCATGTAGCCGAAATCTTCCAGGAGCAGGATGAACAGGAAGATGATGATGATCTGCGGCAGAAACACGATCACGCTGCCGACGCCGGAGATCACACCGTTCTGCAAGAAGCTTTGCAATAAGCCGGCCGGCAGGGTGTCGTGCACGAACTGCCCGAGGGCATCGAAGGCGGACGACAACAATTGCATCAGCGGCTGCGCCCAGGCGAACACCGCCTGGAACATCACGAACAGGATCGCAAGCAGGATCAGTAGCCCGGCGGCGGGGTGCAGCACCACGGCGTCGATCCGCGCCGTCCACGTATCGGGCCGCGCAGGCAGGCTGACGGTCGCGGCAATGACGCGGTCGGCCTCGCGCTGGGTCGCGCGAAGCTCGGTCACCGTGAGCGGTTGCCAGAGATTTTGCCGTTCGGACACATCCTCTCGCGCCAGGATCTCGTCGGTCAGGCGCAGCAAATCTGCGGTGCCGCCTTTGCGCACAGCGATCGAGGTCACGACGGGCACGCCGAGCGCTTGCGACAGTTTGGGAACATCCACGCTGACACCACGGCGGGCCGCGATGTCGAACATGTTGAGCACCAGCGCGAGCGGCCGGCCGGTCCTCTTCAGCTCGATCAACAGACGGATGGTCAGCCTGAGATTGGTGGAATCGGCCACGCACAGCACGAGGTCGGGCAACGGCTCGCCGCTGGCGCGACCGAGCACCACGTCCCGTGTTATCTCCTCGTCCGGGCTGCGGCCGCGCAACGAATAAGTGCCGGGCAGGTCGAGCAGCGAGACCTGTCGTCCCTTGGGAGTGACGAATGTCCCCTCCTTGCGCTCGACTGTCACGCCGGGATAGTTCGCGACCTTCTGTCGGCTGCCGGTAAGCGCGTTGAACAGCGAAGTCTTGCCGCTGTTCGGCGTGCCCACCAGGGCAAGATGCATCAAAGGGGCTTCCATCGGAGTTGGTCCGGTCGCCTCAGGCGACAATGATAGCCATGGCCTCGCGGCGGCGCACCGCAATCGTGACGTTTTCGACGCGAACCGCGATCGGATCACGTCCAACAATGCCTTCGTGCAGGACCTCGACCTTCGCACCCTCGACAAAGCCGAGTTCCATCAATCGGCTTTCCAGCTCGACGTCCGGCAGCGCCGAGCCGGCTGTGCTGGCCGAAAGGCGTTGAATCACGCCCGAGTAACCGCGCCTGGCCAATCCCAGCGGCTGGTGCGGTCGTGCATCGCTGTTTTCGCTCATGCCTTCTATTTTCAACCGATCGCTGACAGGTCAAGCGCAGTGACCCAAATGCCCAGCAGCTTTAGAGAAATTATAAGCTTCGCTCTTCGCCCGCCAGCCGACACGAATCGAGGGAGGCAACTGAATATTCCCGCTAGGGCCGCCGATCTGAAGTCCCTGACTCACGCGCGGTAAAACTCGTAGGAGGGACTTCAGATCGAAAGCGGCACTAGAATCATAGGTTTGCTAGCGCCCTTTGCTTTCCGAAGTTCGTATAGAGCCTGCCGCGATGTATCACGAACTTCTGAAAGCGGGCACTAGGCCGGGATGATCGCGAGCTTGTGTTAAGCTTCCGGGAATGCCGCGGAGCGCATGGGGTTAACAGGCCAGCTGGCGCAAAGCCGACACGCAAAGCAGGAGGGAAGCATGAACAAATTTTCGGCCAAGCTGGTAACCTTGGCGATCTTTGTTGCAGCGCAAGTCGCAACTCCGATCACAATATCGGCCTTTGCCGCGGGCGGCGGCGGTGGTGGAGGTGGTCCGGCCGACGAATCGATCATGCACCCGTCGACGTCGTCGGACACGAAATCGACAAGCACGCCGAAGACCAAGAAGAGCAAGAAGCAGTCGCTGTTCGACGATCCAGCGTTCGCGAAAGCCTATCGGGCTGCTTACGACACGATCTATGAGCGCCACGATTACGCAGGTGCAATCGAGCAGCTCAGGGCGCTCGGCCATGACGACTTCGCCAATGTCGCCAACCTGATCGGCTATTCCTATCGCAAGCTCGGCGACTACAGGGAGTCGCAGGTCTGGTACGAGCGCGCGCTGAAATCAGACCCCAATCATGTATTGACCTGGAATTATTATGGCCTCTGGCAGATCGAGCAGGGCAACCGCGATCAGGCGCTTTATCATCTGAGCCGGATCAAGGCGATCTGTGGCACCGATTGCGAGGAATATCGCACGCTTGCGGCCGCGCTCGAACTACCGCCGGGAACGGGGCTCGTCTACTAGCCGATGCTTGGTAACAGCCTTCGAGCCCAGGTTCCGCAACAGATCGGAGCCGCGGCTCACTTGTCATAGCGCCATGACTTGCGACGCATCGCCGAGATGGGAAGCTAAACCGGCGGCTTTGCGTCGGACGGCGCGCCGGCCGCGCGGGTCTTGAAATACTCCAGCACGAAAAGACGGATCGCAGAAGACAGATTTCCCTGCTGACGATTGCTGTCGATCTCGCCGACAAGCTCGGACAAGGTCATGTTCCGAAGGCCGGAGATTTCCTTCATGCCGTTCCAGAATGCTTCTTCGAGACTGACGCTGGTCTTGTGGCCTGCGACGACGATCGAGCGTTTCACGACTGGCGATTTCATGATGTGCCCTCGCCATCGATCCGATGCTGATCGAGCAGTTCGCGCTCGCGCGCGGCACGCTTGTCGTCCGCTGCGCGTTGCGACTTTGTGCGTCCATGCAGTGCGCGATTGGTGTCGGCTTGCCGTTCCGATTGCTCGCGCTCCCGACGCTTCTTGAATCGCTTGAGGTTGACTAGGTTGCCCATTGCCGTCCCCACCACGATCGAGAGCGGAAAGGTGCTGCGGGTTCGTTCGGGCGCGATGGTGCAGAACAGGTATCCGCTGTCGCGAAATTCGCGCTCGCCGGCAGGGTCGTCATTGCAGGAAGTCCCCATCAATTGCTTACTGATACGGTTAACTATTATGTTTCGCTCTGCGAAAACGAAATATGATGTGCATCTAGCACGGCCGAACGCATTGACGGTAGTCAAACGCCGTCGGTCTTCGGCCGCTTTCCTCTATAATTATATTGCTTGCCGGTAAATCGCATCTCCGTCCGTCACGTCCCGGGCCAGCTTACGGTTCATTCCGATGAACTGTGATGTGTTATTCTGCCCGAGAGAACTTAAACAGACGAGTCCCTGCTGCGACAAAAGTGCACGCTCCGAAGCATCCCGTTTGGATGGAATGCATCATACAATATGCCAGCGTGACCCGCAGGGCGCGCTCGTTCCGGGCCAACGCGACTCATGCTGTGGTACCCGTCGAAAATGTGAGCCAGACGGATTACTTCTTACGGAAGCGATCGAGCCTGACCACTTCGGCGCCGTCGTTCGGCTTGTCCTGCGGTTCAGGGCTATCCGCGACCGGCGCAGGTGCAGGCGACATCACCGACGCTGATGCAGGGGCCGACGGCAGGTTCGTCGCCGTCGCCTCCACTGCCCCCTCTGACGGTTCGAACTGCAGGCCAAACTGAACCGAAGGGTCGAAGAAGCTCTTGATGGCGGAAAACGGCACCAGCAGACGCTCGGGAATGCCGCCAAACGACAGGCCGACTTCAAAGCGGTCCTCTGTCACCACCAAATCCCAGAACTGGTGCTGGAGGATGATCGTCATCTCTTCCGGATATTGCGCCAAGAGCCGCGGCGAAATCTTTACGCCGTCAGCCGACGAGAGAAAGGTGATGAAAAAGTGATGCTCGCCCGGCAACCCGTGCGCGGCGGCGTCGCTTAGCACGTGCCGCAGCACGCCGCGCAGCGCATCGCGCGCCAGCACATCGTATCGGATATGATCGGTCGCCATCGTCCTTGCTTTCAATCCCGCCGGAAAGCGGCGCGCAGTGCCGCGCCCCCGACTCGCCCCTGATAGTGTCCATGCTACTCCGCTCGCAGGCTCAGGTCAGCAGCCGTGCTGGGCGGAGTTGCAGCAGATCGCGGCCGGCAAATGAGCGAAATTGAGTGGAGGCTTCTGTTGCCAGGTGCCTCCGAACCCCGCCTAGCGGAGCTTAACCCACTAGGACTTTAGATTGGTCTTTCAAACTGCGTTACGCAGCCTGAGCAACCGGAGCATAGTTGTCGTTGGCAACTATTGCAGTAGCCCGATAACGGCGGAACAATACCGGGAAAAAGCACGCCCTTTACGCCCTCGTCGATCCTGTTTCGCCCCCGCCGAAGCCCGACATTTGCCTTCGGGCTTGGGTGGAGGCGCCGGGTACCGCCCCCGGGTCCGAATGGTTTATTGCGACGGCGATTTATTTCCATAGCCGGCGAACCGGCTCTCACAATATAGGCGTCAAGGCTTAAGAAAGACAGGCCCGATTCCCACAGATTCAGGCCTGGAGGCCCGGTTTTACGGGTCAAAACACATCTAATTGGGTTGGCCTCAACCGAACTGCCGTTCTAGATTCTGTTCATGCCCTCGGATTCGCGGCCGGCCAACGTCGCAGCGCCGGACATCCCGACATCAGACTCGCCGAAAGACCCGCCAAGCGTGATCGCGCTGTTTCTGGCATTCGCCAAAATGTCGCTTGCGGGTTTTGGCGGCGTGCTGGCCTTTGCCCGGCGGGCCTTGGTCGAAGAGCACCGCTGGATGACGGCCGAGGAGTTCAACGAGACCTACGCGCTTTGCCATTTCCTTCCGGGCCCGAACATCGTCAACCTGTCGATGGTGTTCGGCTCGCGCTTTCGCGGCATCCCCGGCGGGATCGCCGCCTTCTGCGGACTGGTCGGCCCGCCGATGGTGGTAGTGATGATTCTCGCTGCGCTTTACGCGCGTTTCGGCGAGATCGATGCGTTGCGGCGGGTTCTCGCTGGAGTGTCCTGTGCGGCCGTCGGTCTTTTGATCGCCAACATCTTCAAGATGATGATGCCGCTGGTCAGAAGGCGCGACATTGCAGGCTTCCTCCTGATGATCGTGGTGTTCGCCGCAATCGGACTTTTGCGGCTACCGCTGCAGGCGGTGCTGCTGCCGGCGATACCGATCAGTATCGGCATCACCTTCTTGCTCAGGTGGCGGGCTCAGTCATGAATCTCGAAACCCACCCGGTCTGGGCGCTGGTCATCACCTTCGGCATGATGTCGCTGTTCGCCGTCGGCGGCGCCAATGCCGCCGTTCCCGAAATGCACCGGATTGCCGTCGATGTCAGGCATTGGCTGACGGACAAGCAATTCGCCGACGTGTTCGCGATCGCGCAATTGTCGCCGGGGCCGAACGTGCTGATCGTAACCTTGATCGGCTATGGCGTTGCCGGTGTTTTCGGAGCGGTCGCCGCGACGCTGGCAATGTGCGTTCCCACCGCCGTGCTCGCCTATTATGTGAACGGAATCCTGAAGCGATCCAGCGCGTCGCGCTGGCCCGCCATCATCCAGGCTGCGCTGGTGCCGTTGTCGATCGGCTTGATGGGAGCAAGCGCCCTGGTCGTCGCGCAGGCTGCCGACCGGACCTGGGTCGCGATCCTGTTGACATTTGTCGCCGCAGCGCTGGCTTTTGCAACTAAGCTCAATCCGCTCTGGATTTTGCTGGCTGGGGGATGTCTGGGCTTTACCGGCCTGATCTGAGCCAGTGCAGCGGCTAACATTGGCAAAACTGCCTGCCGAGAAGGGCGAATGTTAGCGTCGGACCACACTCCCGCCGCTGGGGTTCCATGTCTTAATCGTTTAAGCCCGATAAACCCATTTTTCCGGGTATAATTGGCGAATCGGCGCTGTCGGTAGGCCCGCCGGGCCATTAAATATGCCTTCGCAAGAAGGGCCCAGTCTCAACCTCATGAACCAGTACCACGACCTGCTTGAACGCATTCTCGCCGACGGCGCCAGGAAGGATGACCGTACCGGCACCGGTACATGGTCGATCTTCGGCCACCAGATGCGCTTTAACCTGCAAGCCGGCTTCCCGATGCTGACGACAAAGCGCCTGCCGCTGAAGGCGATCGTGCACGAACTGCTGTGGTTCCTCAAAGGTGACACCAACATCAAATATCTGCACGATCATGGCGTTACCATCTGGGACGAATGGGCCGACGCCAATGGCGATCTCGGCCCGGTCTACGGCTCGCAATGGCGCTCCTGGCCAGCGCCGGACGGTTCGTCGATCGACCAGATCAAGAACATCGTCGAGATGATCAAGAAAAATCCGGACTCGCGCCGCCTGATCGTCACCGCGTGGAATCCGGCCGATGTCGACAAGATGGCGTTGCCGCCGTGTCACTGTCTGTTCCAGTTCTATGTCGCCGACGGCAAATTGTCCTGCCAGCTCTATCAGCGCTCGGCCGACGTCTTTCTCGGCGTGCCCTTCAATATTGCCTCCTATGCGCTTCTGACCATGATGGTCGCGCAGGTGACGGGGCTGAAGGCCGGCGACTTCGTGCATTCGCTCGGCGACGCGCACCTCTATACCAACCATCTCGAGCAGGCGCGGTTGCAACTGACGCGGCTGACCCGTCCGCTTCCGACAATGAAGATCAATCCGGGCGTGAAGGATATCTTCGCCTTCCGCTACGAAGATTTCGTGCTCGAAGGTTACGACCCGCACCCGCACATCAAGGCCGAGGTCGCGGTGTGAGCCGATGTCCCTTCGAATCGTTAGCGCCCATCCCGACCAAAGCGGTCTGATCTTCTCCCTGATCCGCGAGCTCGCCGAGTATGAGAAATTGCTCGACGAGGTCGAAGCCACTGAAGCTGGTATCGCCACCGCCCTGTTCGGCGACAACCCGCGGCTGTTCTGCGAGATCGCCGAATGGAACGGTGAGGGGGTCGGCTTCGCCGTCTGGTTCCTGAATTTTTCCACGTTCAGCGGACGGCATGGCATCTATCTCGAAGACCTGTTCGTGCGCCCGGCCTTTCGAGGCAAGGGCATCGGCAAGGCGCTGCTGGCCTATCTCGCCAAGAAATGCGTCGAGAGCGGCTGGTCGCGCCTGCAATGGTCGGTGCTCGATTGGAATGAGCCGTCGATCGCCTTCTACAAATCCCTCGGCGCGGTCCTGATGGAGGAGTGGACGGTGTGCCGCCTCAATGGACCGGCGCTGGCGGCCTTGGCGGGGCGGGAGCCGTGATGGAGATCGTGCTCATCGTTGCGGTCGCCGATAATGGCGTGATTGGCGCGGACGGCATGATCCCGTGGCGCCTGAAGAGCGACCAGCAACGCTTCAAGGCGATCACCATGGGCAAGCCGGTGGTGATGGGCCGCAAGACCTTCGCCTCGCTGAAGCGACCGCTTCCCGGCCGCACCAACATCGTGCTCACGCGTGATCGAGACTTTCGCGATGCCGGTGCTGTCGTCGCAAATTCGTTCGACGCGGCGTACACCGTCGCCTATGGCGATGCGCTGCGACGCTCCGTCGGTGAAATCGCCGTGATCGGCGGCAGTGAGATCTACGCCCAGTGGATGGACAGTGCCACGCGCCTCGAGGTCACGGAAGTGCACGCGAATCCCGTGGGCGATACGCGCTTGGTCCCCATCGACAAGGGTGTCTGGCAGGAGGTTACGCGCCAGCGCCATCCGGCGGGGCTGGAGGACAGTGTCGAATTCTCCTATGTGACCTACCGTCGCCATTAACCGCTTTCGCCAATGTTTGCATTGACAAATTCCGCCGCGGGCATAGCTCGTTGCCGCCGGCCTGCACAGGAAGGTTACGTTGTAAGGTCCAGAACGGTCCCCTATAAAGCCAGCTGGTAAGGCGGGACCCATATGTTCGTGCTTGAAGGGTCGCGCGAAGGAGAGCGTCTATGCCGTGGAAGAATCAGGGCGGAGGTCCGTGGGGTTCGGGTCCGAAGGGGCCGTGGGGCTCCGGCCCGCAACCGGTTGGGCCCAGGCCGCCCGACCTGGAAGACCTTCTGCGCCGCGGCCAGGACCGGCTGCAGCAGCTTCTCCCCGGCGGCCATTTCTCCGGGCTTGGCATCGCCGTGATCGTCGCCGGCGTGATCGCGATCTGGCTCGCCTCGGGCTTCTACCGCGTGCAGTCGGAAGAGCTCGGGATCGTGCTGCGCTTCGGCAAATATGTGCGCGATGCGCAGCCGGGGTTGAACTATCACCTGCCATATCCGATCGAGACGGTGCTGCTGCCCAAGGCGCTGCGCGTCAACACGATCTCGATCGGCATGACCTTGATCGACGATCCGAGCCGGCGCGGCCGCACCATTCGCGACGTGCCCGAAGAGAGCCTGATGCTCACCGGCGACGAAAATATCGTCGATGTCGATTTCACCGTGCTGTGGCGCATCAAGCCCAAGGGCGCCGCCGACTTTCTCTTCAATATCCAGAATCCGGAAGGCACCGTGAAGGCGGTGGCCGAGAGCGCCATGCGCGAGATCGTTGGCAAGTCTAACATCCAGCCGATTCTGACCGGTGCCCGCACCACCACCGAGCAGTCGGTGCAGGACTTGATGCAGCGCACGCTCGACCACTACGGTTCGGGAATCCAGATCACCCAGGTTCAGATGCAGAAGGTCGATCCGCCGGCCCAGGTGATCGATTCGTTCCGCGATGTGCAGGCGGCCCGCGCCGACCTCGAACGGTTGCAGAACGAGGCGCAGACCTATGCCAATCGCGTCGTGCCCGATGCCAAGGGCCGCGCCGCGCAGATCCTGCAGGTCGCCGAAGGCTATAAGCAGCAGGCGATTGCCGAGGCCAAGGGCCAGAGCGCGCGGTTCCTGAAAGTCTACGACGAATACGTCAAGGCCAAGGACGTGACGCGCGAACGCATCTATCTCGAGACCATGGAACGCATCCTCGGCGGCTCGGAAAAGCTCGTCTATGACGGCGGCTCGGGACCCTCGCAGGGCGTGCTGCCGTACCTGCCCTTGAGTGAACTGTCGCCGAAGCGCCAGCCGCCGGCAACCACCGGGCAAACTCCGCAGCAAAACGGAGCCACCCGATGAGGAATCCGGTCACAGGCATTGTCGTCCTGATCGTGCTGTTCGTGGCGGCGGTCGCCGCCTATAGCTCGGTGTTCACCGTGCAGCAGACGGAACAGGCGCTGGTGGTGCGGTTCGGCAGGCCGGTCGATATCGCGACCGAACCCGGGCTGCATTTCAAGGCACCCTTCATCGATACGGTCATCCCCGTCGACAGGCGTATCCTCGATCTGGAAAATCCCTCGCAGGAGGTGATCGCCTCGGACCAGAAGCGTCTCGTGGTGGACGCGTTCGCTCGTTACCGCATCAAGAACGCGCTCCGCTTCTACCAGAGCGTCGGAACCATCCAGGCCGCCAACCTGCAGCTGACCACACTGTTGAACGCGGCGCTGCGGCGCGTGCTCGGCGAGGTCACCTTCATCCAGGTGGTGCGCGACGAGCGCGAAGCGCTGATGGGGCGTATCCGCGACCAGCTCGACAGGGAGGCTGACGGCTACGGCATCCAGGTGGTCGACGTGCGTATCCGGCGCGCCGACTTGCCGGAGCAGAACAGCCAGGCGGTCTACCAGCGTATGCAGACCGAGCGGCAGCGCGAGGCGGCCGAATTCCGCGCGCAAGGCGGCCAGAAGGCGCAGGAGATCCGCGCCAACGCCGATCGCGAGGCGACCGTGATCGTCGCCGAGGCCAACTCCAAGGCCGAGCAGATCCGCGGCGAGGGCGATGCCGAGCGAAACCGCTTGTTTGCCGAAGCCTACGGCAAGGATCCGAGTTTCTTCTCGTTCTACCGCTCGATGACGGCCTATGAGAACGGGCTCAAGAGCTCTGACACGCGCTTCCTGCTGCGGCCCGACTCCGACTTCTTCCGCTATTTCGGGAACCCGTCGGGCAAATCGAGCGCTGAGGCTGCGACACCGACGCCGCCCTCGGGTAAATCGAGCTCCGAAGCCGCGGCACCGTCACAGGCCGCTACCTCTCCGGCCAAGCCCTGAGCCCTTGCGATACGAAGGACTGGGCGGCCAGTGTCCCGGTTCAGACATTCGTATGATGTTGCGGCACATTCGTTTACGAATGTCAGAACCTAGGGACTTGGCAAAGATTTGATTCTAGTGCGGTTCTGGATTTGGCATTTGCAATCGAGAGGAGTCGCGGAGCGACTGAAGCGAATGCCAATTCCACCGCGCTAGCCATTGACAGGGACGAAGCGACGCGATTGCTTCGTTCCGATTGAAAGCCATAATAAACAGGCGGGAGGTTCCAGTGTGGCGGTTCAGAAGTCCGCATCATCTGTTCAGCGGGTTCGCCATGCGGACTTCTGAACCAAGCCACACTGGAACCAATAGTTTACTAGTGTCCTCCGGTTGCGAGGTTCGCAAACGAGGATGCCGCACCATGATGCGAACTTCGCAAACGGGACACTAGTCCGATGAGGCACATTGCGTTTGCCGATTTCCTCATCGGGCTCGGTATCCTGTTCGTGCTGGAAGGACTGATGTTCGCGGCCAGCCCAACCTGGATGCGTCGAGCCATGAAAAGCGCGCTGGCAACTCCCGACAATATCCTGCGCGCGGTCGGCATCGGTTCGGCCGTGGCTGGGCTGATCCTGATCTGGGTTGTCCGCCGTCCGATCTGAACAGCAACGCGATCGTGAGAGGTTAACGTCGGCTTTTTGCCGTATTAAGTAGCCCTTATGACGCGGACTCGGAATCCACCGGACCGCTTGCGTCACGACCCCGTTCAGGCGCACTGTGGATCAACGATATCCACCCTTCTTGGAGAGACGCTGATATGACCGCTGCG
>Ga0209060_10002535_pt1 | contig 16790 bp, 13 predicted proteins | sample Coa_R1_8_FD_187155 | JGI IMG/M metagenome (GOLD analysis project Ga0209060, IMG submission 187155) | Surface soil microbial communities from Centralia Pennsylvania, which are recovering from an underground coalmine fire - Coalmine... | ecosystem: Environmental > Terrestrial > Soil >...
GAAATTGCCTCGACCGTTTGCTCGGCGAAGAAGATACCGCTCATCCCTTCCACCACGGTTTCGGTGGCGCCACCGCGACCGTAGGCAACAACAGGACGCCCGCTAGCCATCGCTTCAACGGGAACCATGCCGAAATCCTCTTCGCCTGGAAAGATTAGCGCGCGACATCGCGCGTAATGCTCTTTTAGAACCTCGAACGGCTGCGAGCCCATCACCTTAACTGTCGGTCCTGCAAGGCGGCGAACTTTATCAAGCATCTCGCCGCCACCGATGACAACAAGCTTTTCCTTCATCTCGTTGAAGGCTTCGACCGCAAGATCTGGCCGCTTGTAGGCGACGAGCTCTCCGGCCATCAAATAAAAGTCTTCAATTTTCGAAGGTGCTGCGCCTGTGAAGGCGCCCGTGTCGACGGGAGGGTGGATGACTGTTGATTGTGCGCCGTAGTAACGCTGAATGCGCCTTGCAACGGTCGCCGAATTGGCGACGAAACTATCAACTCTCTGCGCAGAGGTCACATCCCACATCCGCAGATAATGCGCCAGCGGAGGCATCAGCGTTCGCGTCATCATCCCGGCGCTACCACGGTAATCGTGATACATGTTCCAGACGTAGCGCATAGGCGTGTGACAATAGCAGACGTGAAGGGCCTCGGGGGGAGGGATAATGCCCTTGGCCGGCCCGGATTCGCTACTGATGATCAGATCGTAATCGCGCAGATCCAGTTGCTCCAGTGCGAGGGGCATCAAGGGAAGATAGGTTTTGTACATTCTCGCCGATCGCGGCAGCGAGTTAATGAAGGTAGGAATGACCCGGTGCCTGCGAATTTTATCCGAGACCATCTCGGGCAAGTAGACGTGGGTAAAAATATCGGCTTGCGGATATAGCTCGCACAGCGCTTCGACGACCTTCTCGCCGCCGCGCATACCGACCAGCCAATAGTGAATGATGGCGACCTTCATTCGACGCTCACAGCTAAACTCGCTATCGAGAAATCAACATCCTAAATGAGCCGCACCAAAATCATTTCGCGTGTCGGTCACGAAGCAGTATTAACCTGATCGTCGGCCGACAACAGGTCTTGTTATAGCTCAAAACGTGATTTTGCCCGCCCTGGTTAATGGTCTACGACAGCAGAGCTTTGCAAGGGCGGCGTCATGAGGAAACAAGTATCAGTTCTCGGTCGACAGCTGCAGATCGGTCGAATCTTTTCAGTTCGTAGGCAAATCTCTTGCGTGGCGATTCTAGGAATTCTGTGTGCCCTTTTCGTTGGATCACCGGCGGAGGGAGCTGCCAGTGAGCTGCGAGATGATTCCAGTCCGTGGGGGGTCGCCACGGGAGCCGAATGGTTCTCCGCTTTTCCGATATTCAATCCGCTTCTGAAGCAAGCCGGGGTCCGCTGGCTGCGGGGCTTTTTCGAATGGCAAACCATCCAGCCAAAGCAAGGATATTGGAATTTTGCTCTGCAGGATCATCTTGTCAAGAATGCACGCGCCAACAACCTGCATCTCGTCGGGACTTTTGCCTATCTGGCACCGTGGGCGTCCGCGGACGGAGGCACACGAAAGTTTCCCATCAAAGACATCCAGTTTTGGCGCGACTACGTCACCGGTATGGTCAAAAGGTATCATTCAGACATCAAGTATTGGGAAGTGTGGAATGAATTTAATGGTGGCTTTGCCGAGAACGGCACCCCCGAAATCTATGCTGAACTCGTCCGAGAAGCCTCCATCGCGGCAAAGAAGATAGACCCTACGGTCAAGATCGGAATGAGCGTGGCGAACTTCGACGTCAATTTTCTTGATGCCGCGATCAAGGCGGGCGCGGCAAACCATTTCGACTACATCTGCATTCATCCCTATGAAAAGCTAAGCGCATTGGCGCATGGGGGAGAGCCAGCATTCCTCGCCATGGCAGGAACGCTACGCCAAATGTTGGCCTCGAACCAACAACCTCCCAATATTCCGTTGTGGATCACCGAGATCGGCTCGCAAGCGCCGAGCACGCCGAATGCCGCAGGCGATCAGCTCCAAGCCACGCTTCTGGCTAAGGCCTATCTCCTTTCGATTGCTTCAGGTTTCGAGCGGATTTTTTGGTTCGAGGCGCGAGGACCAGCCCATGGCAACCCAGCGGACTTCGGCCTCCTGCGCGCTGACATGACGCCCCGGCCATCTTACGAGGCCTTGAAGGCCATGACCGAAATGCTCGGCCCCTCACCAGTTACCGTTGGCCGACTTGATCTGGGTGATGACAGTTACGCCTTTGTTTTTGAGGCGCAGGGTAAATATGTTCTGTCCGCCTGGACAACGAAAAAGGATGGCATTGATGTCACCTTCGCCGCCAACGTGCGGGTGAGTGATCTCAAACTCAATCAGCAATCGCTGCCCGAGGGTAAGGCTTTGCACCTAACAGATGAGCCGCGGCTGATCCTCGATGTGCCGGCTGCGCTGGTGCAAGAGGCCCGATCAAACAAAGTAAAAACCCCGCCCTCGGAGATTGCCTACCCACACGCAAATGAAGCCAGTGCGCAACTTAAGACAATAAACATTGAGAACGGAATGACGCAGATCAGTCCGGAAACAACCATTCCTGAGAGCGGAGCGCGTCGAACGGACATTTCAAGGCGTGATGGAGAAGGACACTATATCTATTTCCTCGTTGATCCGCAGGTTGTGCCGTTTGGAGTTCGGGATATTCGGGTCACGGCCATCGTCCGCCGTCTTTCGCAGGATCGCGCAGCCGGGTTGAGCGTAAACTATGAGTCGCAAAGGGGCTACGTAAACACTCCCTACTCAGATATTCCTGCTGATGACGCCTGGCATGAAATCTCCTGGAAAATCACAGATGCCAGTTTTGTTGGTGCATGGGGATGGAATTTCCGGTTGAACGCGATCTCCTCGCCGAACGACTTTCTAGTCAAAGAAGTACGATTAAAGATCAATCCATGAGTTGTAAGCTCATGTCTAAGCGACATCCTAGACTTGGCGAGCTCATCAGGCATTTCTAAGCCGCAAGACTCTGGCTAAATTCGCTCCTAGGAGCGACACCGGGCGTCGCTGGCCTTGAGGGTCTGGTATGGCAACTTGCTTCGCAATTTGAAATGGCTGCACACAGGCCAGCGCCGCGAAAGCATAGAAAGAAGCGCCCAAATCAGTAAGAGCACCGGAGACCGTCGAGGTGATCAACCAGGCGATACAGGTCGATTTTGCGGCCTGTCGGTTGGCCTCAAAAATGGTAAGCTCGCTGGATTGATGTGATCGGCTAAACAAAAGATTGATGAAAAACCAGCCGAACAGCGCCGTCCCTACAAGGCCAAAGCTAGCAAGCACGGCGATCGGAAAACTCGACGCGCGCAAGCTGCCGAGCCCCGCACCGAATCCATAGGTGTCCAAGAAGTTTTCAATTGCTTGTTGATTCCAGGCGGCGCGCTCCATTCCCGAATCGGTGGACATCTTGTTTAGCAGCATCGTATCCAGGAGGTCTTGAACATAACGAGAAGCATCGGCGTTCAATGCGATGGCGACTGGCACGAGCAACGCGACGAATAGGCCGCCCACCATAAAGGTCAGCATTTGCGGTGTGATTGGCCGTTGCATCGCGCGCACCCCAGTCTGGATATAGCTCACAGCCAAAAAGCCACAGAGACCTACGTAGCCAGTTGCCGACGTGGAGAAAAGCAGTGCCACAAGCGAAAGCGCCGAAAGCCACATTGTGAGAGTTGGCCGGACCCCTAACAGCCACAAGCGGAAGGTGAATGCAAAGTAACCGAGAGTAGCGGCTGCAAAAGAAGACGCTTCGACGAAAGATCCGACAATACGCTTGAAGCCAAACATCTCGGCCTCGCTCATCAGCGCGTAGTTCGCATTCCGAATGAACGACAACAGCTCGGAGGTTCCGGTCGCATAGGTGGCAAGATCAAGTACGACAAAGACCAAGTTCAAGACGATGCAGGCCAGCGCCGCATTTCCCATGACTTTGTTGGCAGAGGGGCTTCCCCCGTAGCCGTAGAGCAACGCGAACGCAAAAAAATCACTGATGAAATAGACGGACTGGGTAAGGTTCGCCATTATAGGCTCTAATGGAAGTTTTATTGTGTTTAGCGTAATGCGAACCGGAAAGACCCAAGTCTGCCCCGCGAATATGCGCGGCATAAAGTAGGCCGAGAGGACCCCGTACATTACGACAAGCAGAAGCCAAAAGGCCGGCCGACCGGGCGCGATGCCGCGAATAATTCGCCGCGATATCTCGCGATCCATGAACAATCTGACGGCGACAAAGCCGAGGAGAAAATGAGATGGGGAGATGTTGAGGCCGCCCAGGGATTCGAGAATAAATGCCGCAGCTGATCCGAAAACAGTGGCGCAGAAAAATGCAGTGACAATGAACGACGGATCCCGAACCAGGCCGATTAAGCCGATCGCAAGGGCGATCATTCCGACAATCTCTACGGACATTCAGCTCTCCGCATTGTCCTTCCTTGCTGGATTGGCGCAGACAGCGTTGCTCCAACTCGCAAGCCAAAAGAACTCATATGCTCTTGGCTCAATCAATACACGTGTCTCAAGCTTCTTCAATTGTGCCGCTCGGATCTTGGAAGCATGGTTTCGTATCATACAAGTTTTTCGAATGCGGTCGCTAACACCGTCGACTATGCTTTATGCGGGCCAACATGGTTAGTTAAGTCTCCAGGCGCTTCTTGTTAATGGTTCGGATTGCGCTCGAAAGGCTCGTGGAACCAGGCTACCCAGGCAAATCGTTATGTCTGCCGCCGTAATCGACCGCCCGCTGGAGTCTTGCTGCCTGGCTGTTGATATGCAAAAGCATCTTGCGCAGTTGTCGTGTTTTGATTGCGCTTGGGTTATCTGGATTTTGTGCCTTACGCGCTAAGGTGGAATAGACCGATCCTGCAACGACCCTAAAACGCAGATTTCGATTGTTTGGTTTGTTCGCCTTGGTGAGAAACGTGCATAGCAACGTTCGCTTGGAAAGATGGACTGCTTCACGGTTCATATGCAGTCGTGACATCGCGGCTCTAAGACGTCGTCATCGAGGCGCTGGACTCTTTTGCTTTATTCAGCCTGGATATTCGTTGGGGATTAGGAAGGGCTAATGGACCTGCCGCGTTCTATCGACGTATTTTATACGACAGATGCCGGATTTGCCGTTCCAACACTTGCCTCTATTGCATCATTACGACGATGGCAGTCTGCAAAGAACATTGCTATCCACGTTTTGCTTTTGGGTATGAGCCGCGCCGAAATAAGCGCCTTCGAGGAGCTATCAGCCGATCTTGCAATCAGGCTGCACGCCATTGGCATCGACGTCCTTTCCGAGTTTAACAATGCAAATTTCAATCGGACGCACGTTCCTTACTCTGCTTTGGCCCGCTTTCTGGTCCCATCGTTCGCCAGAATGGATGACACGTTGGACTTGCTGTATCTGGACGGCGATACTTGGTTTGTTCAAGATCCTAAGGATCTCCTCGAGTTGCCGGCGCCTGAGCGAGGCCTATTGGCTTCCGAGGACCAATCGTACTTTTACGTCGACGATTTTGGTCCAACTGGCAATGTGGTGAGGGCCTATTTCAAGAACATCGGTGTGGATCGGTCCAAGGGCTATTTTAATTCCGGCGTCATCAAATGCCGCGCTCAGGAGTGGCAAGCTCTTTCCGCTGAATGCCTGTCGTTTTTGCGATCAAACCTCGCCATTTGCCGCTATCACGATCAGAGTGCCTTGAACGCCGTCGCGGGGGAGAGCCGAACGCGATTGTCGCCAATCTGGAATTTTCAAACACCATATTGGAGTTGGAACGTCTCAAATATCGAAGAGCCAAGGTTGTTGCACTTTGTCGGCGGTGCGAAACCATGGATGGGCATGTTGAAGGCGTGGTCGGGAATTTATCACGAGTATTCTGCTGCTGTTCGATCAAGATCGCATCCGGCGTTTCCGCTCAAGCTGTGGAACGATCGAGAGCAGAAGGAATTGATCGGCCAGGAGCGGCGAATGGCGCTTAAGAACCGATCGATCTTTCGCCTTCGCGTGTCTCATCGGCGTGCCCAATATCGGAAGTTGGTCCAAACAGCTGTCTTGTAACGAACGCGCAAGCCGCAGACGCCCAAATCCGTCCAAAAGATCGGTGCCCGGACGTGCTCTGGAGATATTGGGCACCGCCGACCTGCGGATCATAGGCCTCGGCACTTTCCCTGGATGAGAGCAACTTTTCCGAAGCGGCATCTCAGCTCATTGGTCAGGCGACCACGAATTTGCGGGCGACAAACGCTTCCGCATAGCGGGAATTGCTTTCCAATCCTCGAAGGCGCATCAATCCGAGGAATGTCTCGCCATCGAACCAGTGCTTGGTACCTTGACTGCCGAACGTTTCAAGTAGAGTCGCGATCTTCTCAGAAACGTCGGTGGCATCAGCTGGCACATACAAGTTGGGCTGAATGAGATCGCCGTCCCATTTGGGGATTTCATACTCCCAGATCTGATGAGCGCGGAAGGCGTTCCAGGTCAGCTCATTTACCGTACGATGGTCTTGATGGCGATCCTCACGAGAGTGCGTGAGGATCAAGTCCGGGTTTGTGTCTTTAAGGCGCTCCTCAAAGATCTGCTTGATAGCGCCCCGATGATCTGGAAAATCCGAGTCTGGAATGTTTGCGAAGATGAGTGACTTGACGGAGTTCTTGAGCAGGCGTTCGGCGCTGCGTCGCGCCTCCTCCAGCCGCATTTGGGTTCCAGAGAGCACGCAAAAGGTGACTTCGACACCCGGCGACTCACGCAGAATACGCAGGACGGTTGCGCCGGCTCCAATCTCGATATCGTCAGAATGGGCGCCAATGCACAGCAGACGATTCACATTTCTTAGCACATTGAATGGGATCATGGTGTCGCGCCGCTCCGATTGCCTTGCGACTACAACGTGAGGAGGAGCCACTAATCCTTTGACCTGCACGCTGCAAAAAGTCGCCCGTTTTCGCGTTACCGCTTAACCCACCGCAGCGATAGGCCTGTCAAGGGATTCGCGGCGATACCGTTCTTCAGAGATCCAAGAATCTGATGTCAACCTAAACGACCGGCGTTCTCATTTGGGCCCAGCTTCTTCCAGGTATCCATGCACTGAAAGCCCGCAGCGAAGAGCTTTCTGGTATGGTGTGAGAGCGAATTGCACTCGCCCGCGACTCCGGGACTTTCCCTAAAGGCCCGTTACAGCTCACAAGACCTTGGACAACAAATCCTGCTCGTGTTCCTTGACGCGCACTTGAATCGTTTCCACGCTGCGGCGAATTTTCTCCCGGTAGTGCTCTTTTTCCGAGAGCAATTTCGTGAACTGCATCTCCAGTTTTTCTAGATCAAGGTCTTCAATAAACTGACAAAAATCTCCCAAGCCGACGTCGGCCATCACGGCGTCGTTTTTTGCCTCATACCCGATCGAGACAGTTGGTCGCATAAGCTTCAAGGCGCAGATCACGTTGTGAAAGCGCGTCGCGACAACAATGTCTGTATCGTTTATTTGGCGCATGATGTCATGTAAGGAGTCGGCTGGCTCCGTAAAAAGCTGCCCAGCTCTCGGCGGAGTGGGGACGCCCTCGAGAAGGCTAAATCCGGCCGTTGCAGCAATTTGGGCGACGTCTTTAACTGCCCGGCGATCCACGGTTTCGCCGATCAGCAACCGCACTCGATAACCGCGGCGTAGCAGCGATGTGACGAAACGACCCATCTTATCGACATAAGTTTGGTAGATGGTGAGTTCCTTATTTCGCCGCCAACCATTGTAGAGCATGAGACCAACGCCAATTGTTGTCAGCGTCCGCTCTGCTGCGTCCGAAAGCGGCGACGGAGTTGGCAGTTTGAACACCAGATCCGGATAGAGAGGATCTTTACTGGTATCGATACCGAGAGACGTTATGAAATCCTTGGAAACCTGGTCACGAAACGAGCGATAGTGGGCCCAAGCGGCAGCAGACCTGCACATCCAGCGGCTCACGGGATGCAGGATTGGTCCGGCTCCGGTACCAACAAAACAGAACTTCACACCGCAAAGGCGTGCAGCTGCAGCCCAGCGGAACAATCCATATGGTGATGCCGAAGGACCCGAGCCGTAGTCGCACAAGGTTGAGGTGCCGGGGACAATGACAATGTCAAATTGTCTGAAAAACAAAATTGCACGGAGCCAGTTCGCCGCCCTGCCAAATGTCTTAAGACTGATCTTGTTGCACAGCCTCAGAAATGAGTTTGAAAAGCTCGGAACGCTGATCGGAGTTGTTGGAATGTGGTACTCGCGTCCGATCAGCTCAGGATCAACGCAAACGCAGGAAACCTCGGCATCCGGCCTCGCTTCACGCAAGAACAGCAAAAAAGACTCTAAAGATGCGTCGTTACCGAAATTGCCTCCGCCAAACATTCCAAAAAGGCAGATTTTTTTTGGCCTGGTGCGGGCGCGAACAACACCATCCGAATTGCGGTCGAAGGCTTCTGCGACCGCGGGAGGAAAGCGCGCTTCTTGAGGTTTGGCCATTTGTGCCGAGATAAAGACGTTAGATTGCATGCCGCAGGATATCACACGAAAGACCGAGGACGGTCAAATGTCGGAACAGCCACCAAATACCTCGGGCCCTTCGACCTGCCCTCGTTTTGATAAAGGCAGTTTGCAGCGTTTTGTCGGTCCGATAGCTGGGCGCCGCGTCATTCTTGCAGTTAGGGTTACTTCCCTGGTGCCGCAGCGGTCACTTGGAAGTTTATGTCGGCCTTGTGTTTACCCTGGTGCGCTTCTTGGGGACACGGTGCGCAAAAACGGTGCTAGGTAAGCATCTCTCCAAATGATCCGGCGAGAATAGCCTAAGGCGAAATAGGTGAGGTATTGTGAGTTTCCGCAGGCTCGCCATCAATGGCAAATTTCTTACCGCAGGGCCGACCGGTGTGCATCGTGTCGCTGAACAACTCTTGCGGCAGTTGGCAAACCATCGCTCAGAGCTTGCCGAGGTTTTTGACGAATCTCCGCGTCTGATCGCGCCACCGAACCTAACTGGCAAGATACCACACGTCTTCGATGTGGAGCGCAACGGAATATTCCGTGGTCAGTTGTGGGAGCAATTTGATCTTCCCAGGCTCAGTCGACGAGATCTACTGCTCAATCTTTGCAACCTGGGGCCGGTCGCAAGCAGATCCGCAATCACGATGATCCACGATGCTCAAGTATTTTTGACATCCGAGTCTTATTCCTGGGCGTTTGCAAATTGGTACCGACAGGTGTTGCCAGCAATAGGGCTGCGTCACGCAAGAATACTGACCGTATCGGAATTTTCCGCGAGCCAACTCGTGCGGTTTGGCGTTGCACGACGCGAGCAGATCTCCGTTATTCCGAATGGGGTTGACCATTTGCTCGGTTATGATCCGCGCCCCGAAATTCTTGGCCGGCTCAATCTTGAGAAGCGTCGATTTGTCGTCGGACTTGCTACCGTCCAGGCCCACAAAAACATAGGCTTGCTGCTCAAAGCGTTTGCGACACCGGCGTTAGCGCATCTCAAGCTTGTTCTGGTAGGAGCGGCGCGCCGACCGGAATTTGAGCCGCTTGGCCATATAGTTCCGGCGAACGTTGAGTTCGCCGGTCGGGTCAGCGACGGAGAACTGCGAGCGCTGCTCGAAGCAGCGCTGTGCGTTGGTTTTCCGTCAACAACTGAGGGATTCGGCCTGCCGCCGCTGGAAGGAATGAGTCTCGGTTGTCCGGCGATCATGGCGCCTTGCGGTGCGCTAACCGAAGTCGGGGGCGACGCAGCTCTTTTCGCGTCTCCCGACGAACCCGGACAATGGGCCCACATCATCCGCAAGTTGATGGACGAGCCAAGTTACTGGGCCGCCTACTCTCGCGCGGGTCTAGAACGCGCAAGCCAGTTTACGTGGAAACGTGCAGGCGAAAGACTTGTCAAGATCGTTAAAGAGGTTGCAATAGCAGAAGCGCCGGCAGAAAAATAACATCCATATAAAAATGACTTAAGCCATCAGGCGATCGTTGACGCATTTTAAGTTGAGATCACCCGAAAATATTGAGCTTACAAAATAGGTTGAAAGCCGAGCTTGCAGCGTCGCAAACGCTTTACCAAGGGAGGTTGCAACTTACCTCCAACAGCAGGAAACGAGCAATCTTCGCTTTGGATCACCGCAGGCGCAATGAAAAGCTCTCAAGTTAACTGTTCTTGGCAACCATTTGGACAATCAATTCCAAAATCGTTTCGTTTTCCCGTGTTTTGGTCATACTCAGGGAAGGTACAAACCTAAGGCGATTATCGAATAAATGGATGCTAGCAGGCATACACATGGCTGGGAACAAAACTGAGATTGCCGTCATTGGCGCGGGTCCGTACGGACTGTCGGTGGCCAGTCACCTTCGCGCAGAGGGCCTAGACACGCGTGTGTTTGGTTTCCCAATGCAGACTTGGCGCGAGTCAATGCCGGTCGGAATGAAACTAAAATCCGAAGGCTTTGCCTCCTGGCTTTCCGACCCGACGAACGAGCTGACGCTGAAGGCATATTGTGCCAGCAGTGGCATTCCATATGCAGATACAGGTCTGCCGGTGAATGTGGCGACCTTTATTGCCTACGGGGAAGCTTTTCAAAGACGCTTCATTCCGGATCTTGAAGCCAAAATGGTCGTCTCGGTCGAACCCATATCAGATGGGTTCGAGCTCAAGCTGGAAGACGATGAGTTGCTCTTCGCAAGACATGTCGTCGTTGCGTCGGGAATTCGGTCATTCGATTATATCCCGCCGGAGCTTCAGAGCCTTCCGTGCGAATTTCTCACGCACAGCGCGGCCTATGGTGATGCGACGCATCTTTCAGGGCGCGACGTCATCGTCGTTGGTGCGGGCGCCTCGGCCATGGACATCGTCGCCCTCCTCCAAACGAGGGGAGCGAAGCCCACGGTATTGGCTCGAAGGCAGACAATCCCATTTCAATCGCCGCTAGGAGATCGGTCATTATACGAAAAGATCACCGCTCCGATGACTCCGCTGGGACCGAGTTGGAAATCGCTGCTCTGCGTGAAAGCACCGCTGGTTTTCCATGCTATGCCAGAGGCGTTTCGTGTCGACGTGGTGCGGCGTTATCTTGGGCCCGCGCCGGCGTGGTTCTTGCGCGAACAGATTGAAGGTCGCGTCCCATACGTCACGGGATCATCCATCGTTTCCGCGACCACAAAGGCTTCCCGCGTGAGCGTTGTTGCACGAGACACTGAGGGGCGAACGAAAGAGATTTCCGCAGATCACGTGGTCGCAGCTACCGGCTACCGGGTCGATGTGGATAGGCTCACTTTTCTAGGAACGCGGATACGCACGACGCTACGGCGCGCCGCCGGCGCGCCCGCTCTTTCCCGCTACTTCGAATCGAGCCTACCAGGACTTTATTTTGTTGGGACGGCCGCCGCGAACAGCTTCGGTCCAATGATGCGATTCGCGTGTGGATCCGAGTTTACAGCCCGGCGACTGGCGCGGCACCTCGCCGCGCGAGTAAAAAAGCAGATTGCTTTTGGAAAAATTTCTCCAAATGTCGGCGTCGAGAGGCAGTTACAGTGAGAATTGCGGCCGGCCCACTTGCCGCGACCATGCAATCGGGAACGTTACTCGGTCCGACGAGGTTGGAACAATGGATCGGTCGGCGGTCGATCTAAAGCCGCGCATCCTCTTCGTTGCTTTGGTCAATAACGTCGGGACTGAACGTGTCATCTCAGAAATGGCGCGCCAAGGCGTGCTATGCGCCTTGATTAGCCCGCACGACTTTTATTGTGCCAAGACGCAGGCAGTCACACGACATTTTTCAATTCCCGGACTTTCCAGCGTTTGGCTAAGGGCATTGTTCGTCCACCATCAACTTGAGGCCGCCGCGCTTAACTGGCGTGCTCAGCTCGTCTTGCCGCTCGATGACGTCGCCGCCTGGCTTTTGAGGAGCTTTGCTGTCGACGCGGCGATTGACCCAACGCTGCGCGACCTTCTGGTCGCATCGTTCGGCTTGCCGAAGGGATATGCCGCATCCGTAAATCGGCTTCATTTCATGGAGGTTGCTTCTCGACTTGGCGTCCGCAAGCCAAATCAATGGAGGGCCAGTAAGCTCGCAACCGGAGAAATCGTCCCGCAAGAATCCGATTTTCCGTTGTTTATTAAGGCGGAACATACTTGCGGCGGCGACGGAATAAGAATCGCACGCAACTTCGAGCAGCTTGCACGAGAGTTGGAGGGTTGGCGTTCACCCGGCCCCAAGCATCGGTTGTTGACGTGGTTGAGGGCTGTTCTGCGGCAGATCGCAGGGTTTGGGGGACCTTCGGAGGTCGATATTTTGGTCCAATCATCGGCTCCGGGAAGGCCAGCCTTCAGAACTGTTGCAGCATGGAAGGGGAGGGTGGTCGCAGGTTTAAGCCTTGCCGCCGAACGAATCCATCCTGAACCGACCGGAGCGAGTACTGTGGTCCGCTTGGTCGAAAACCGAGAGATGGACGAGACAGCTGCTGCGATGACCGCAGCACTCGGATGCTCCGGCTTTGTAAGCTACGATTTCATGTTGGATGAGAATAATGGTCAAGCTACGCTCATCGAGATGAATCCGCGCAGCGTTGGCTCCTGTCACCTAGGCGGTTTGTTTGGATACGACGTTTGCGGCGCCTTGGCGTCTGAGCTTTCCCATTCGGCTGCCCGCCAGCGGTTCGACCTGCCTGAAAAGAAGCTAGTTGCTTTGTTCCCCAAGGAACTGGAGCGCGATCCAAGCAGTACCTATTTACAATCGCCGAACGTCTTGCACGATGTGCCAGACGACGAACCGGCCGTCATCGAGGCTTATCTTCAGCATCTTGCTAAACTACATCCCACGCAAGTCGCCGCGATTAAAGAAATCGTCCATAGTGAAGCCGGTAACCGTCTTCAGCGGCCTGCAACGTTGCGTGTGCGCTAGCGAATATGAACTTCAGTTCTTCAGATGAAATCAAGGCTAGACCTCACGCACGAGCTCGGCGTCCAGCGCCAACCGCGCCGCAGCCTCTAGTCGCATAAAAGGGATGTCCGCGCGCTTGGCCATATCCAACAGACTGTGATGCCCATCAGCCAGATTGAGAAACCAAAGCAAATCCATTTGATTGGCGCCGCCAGCCTCTTTTTGTCCGCTGATCGCTCGGTAAAGTCCGCGTCGTCCCAATTGAGGTTCTCCACGACCGTCTGTTCGTACATAGGTACGGTTGTTGTCGAGCAAATCAAATAGCCTCGCAATCACGTCATAGGATCGGCGGAGCTCCTGCTGTGTGATGAAATTCAAGTTGTCCGCTGAAGTGTGATATTCGGGAAAAGTCCCGTATACGCTACGCATCAAGCAGCCCACCGGCAGGTTGAAGGCGGGCGAACAAAATTGCCGCTCGTCGTAGCCATAGGGGTTAAATGGCAAGATTTCGTAAGGATGCCCGGAATGACGCAGGATGTGGGATACAGCATCGTCGATCAGCGCGCCGCTACGAGTCTGCTTGTAGTGGAATGGACCGGCGTCGCCCACACAGGTCAGAACAAGCCCATGTCGAATGTTGCAAAGACGTGACTCATTGCTCGCCAACCAAGTGATTGCACCTATGGTAGCTGGGAGGAAAAGGAACCTGTAGGAGAGTCGGCTCGTTCGTCTGGCTTGCCGCATCGCTAGCGCCGTTGCAACTGCAATACCGGAAAGATTGTCGTTGGCGAGGCTTGGATGGCAGACGTGAACGCTTACGAGCACTTCATCCGGAAGTTCACCGGGAAAATACAACTCACCGTAGGTGAGGAATCCTGCAGACAAATCGCTGTCAATGTCGACACGATAACAAACATCCTGCATCGCTTGCCAAACAGTATGCGCGAGGCAAAAGCCCCAATCATCGGCATAGTAACCCGTCCTATACGGAATGAGGTCAGGTTGGTCGGGCAGGGTATGAACGTGCTTGGCAAGCTCGGATCGACTCAGCACTTCGTGAACAGGCTTGCTATAACCCACGACATGCAGATTGTTATTCGCAAAATCGACGATGCGGCGACCATCCACTGTCGTGATCGTAGCACCGCGAATGTTCCACTCCAAGGGTACATGCCAATCGAGCACGGTAGTCCCAGTGGGGACCTCCTTGACCTCCAGTGGAATGTGACGAGCAAGTACGGCCAGCGTTTCTCGAACCCCAGATCCTGTTAGGCTGCGATTCAGTGGGAATAGCTCTCGCGCCAAATCATAAAGATCGACCAGCGGTCCTTGATCAGACTGGTCAGCATTAGCCGATCCGTCCTTCACCAGAGACCTCGATCGATCATGAGCGGCCAGGTAACGTCTTTGGCGGATATTTCCGTGACTAGTTCGGGCCAGGTAATTGCAAACATGGGGTCATCGTAGCGAAAGCCGTCGGACAGTTCGGCAACGTAGTCTGTTCCCATCAGATATTCCACGACTGCGTCGTTAGACAGAGTTTGGAAGCCATGAGCAAAGCCGGCAGGAACATAGAGCATTTTGGCAGCGTCAGAGCTAAGTTCATTGGTGTAGACTTGACCTCGTGTGGGCGATGCAGGTCGCAAATCCACAATAACATCATAGATGCGACCTGACGTGCATCGAACGAGCTTAGCGTCGGCCTTCGGTGCACGCTGAAAATGCATTCCCCGGATCGTTCCTCGTTTTCTTGTAAGCGATGAATTGCCTTGGACGGGGCGAAAATCGATTCCGTGAGCCGCAAAGCTCGTCGCGCACCATGTCCGAGTAAAGTCGCCGCGATTGTCGCGATGCACGACCAGTTCAATGAGCGTGGCGTCTGACTGACCTAGGGGGAAAAACTTCATGTCCGAACAACCCTATGGGCCACATGGGCAACCAGAAATGCGGGCGTGATGCCTTCAGCGCCTCGCAAGAATTTTGTTTTGTGAAATACTGCAGCAGCTATGTTAACCATGGTTTAGGCCAACGGCTTGAGCATAGGCCTAAGATAAACGTCGGTAACTTCGGCCGATCGGCCAATCGTCAGGGCAAATAGCACCGCGTCCGCGACGTCCTCCGGTTGCAACATCCGCTCCGGAACATACCTTCGACCGAATATGTCATGCAGTTGAGCTTGGCCTGGCGTCGCCGTTGTACCAGGGAAGATGCTTGTTACCCTTACCCCCGCCTCATTAATCTCATCGCGCAGAGCATCGGCAATCGAGCGAACAGCTTGTTTGGTGGCGGCATACGAACCTCTGCCTTCCGTGTTTGCTGCGCGCGTGATCGACGAATTTATGAAGATAACTTGGCCCGATGACGCGCGTAATTGCGGCAACAGCAATTGAGTGAGAATATAGGGGCCGCGAACGTTCGTCTTAAATTGTTCGTCGAAATCAGAGATGGATGCGCTTTGGGTTCGCCCGAGTTTTACGATGCCCGAGGAGTGGACCAGAATGTCAATTTTTGCAAAATCTGCTCGCAATTGAGCTACGAACTTCGTGACCGATTCATCATCAGTCATATCACAACTATAAGCGGAGGTGCGGGGCCCGCACTTTGTTGCTAGATCCTTAAGTATTGGGAGGCGTCGTCCCACCACAGCGACGCTGGCTTTGGATTGAGCCAGAGCCAAGGCGGTAGCGTATCCAATCCCGGAGCTTGCCCCGGTCACGATCGCCGTCAGATTTTCAAGTGATCTAGACATCGAAAGACGCAATAGCTGTGATGGTTCGCGACGGATGCCTCCGAGGCAAGTTGAGCTGACGCAAATCAAGCTCTTGGGGAAGAACTAATCTTCAATTGTCGCCGTTGGAATTGGTACGATAAAGCGACCACCCCACGATTTGATGGCGTTCATTTGCGACTTGATTTCCTTCTTTAGATTCCATGGAAGTATGAGCAGATAATCCGGCTTTGCCTCGAAAATGGCCTCTGGCGCCAAGATCGGGATGCGCACGCCAGGTAAATATCGTCCCTGTTTCGAAGGAGCACGATCAACGGTGAAGTTCAGGAAATCACCTCTAATTCCGCAATAATTCAACAGCGTGGCGGCTTTCGCCGGAGCCCCATAACCCGCGATAGTTTTCTGCTCACGTTTCAGCGTCACCAGTAGCTCTAAAAGACTGCGTTTGGTTTCCTTCACCGACTCGTACCAGGAGCCGTAAACCTCATCTTTGTCGAGACCATAGCTGCGTTCGCTCGCCAACACATTGGCCAATCGGGAACTGTCGGGATGATGCTTGGAGTTTGCGTGACAAACGAAAAACCGAATAGATCCGCCATGTGTCTCCGGAGTTTCTACGTCAAAGACGCGCAGGTTTGCTTTGGCAAAAATTCGCATACCGGCAATGAGAGACAAATAAGAAAAATGCTCATGATAGATGGTGTCGAACTGGTGGAATTGCATAAGGTTGAGTAGGTGCTGCACTTCGAACGTCGCCACACCCTCCGGAGCGAGCAGAACCTTTACCCCAGAGACAAAATCGTTAATGTCCGGTACATGCGCCAAAACGTTGTTGGCAGTGATAAGGTCGCCCGTCCAACCTTCGGCGACTAGCCTTTTTGCAGACTTGACGCCAAAAAATTCGATTCGTGTCTCAATGCCTTTTTGGCGGCATGCTAACGCAACGCTTTCGCAGGGTTCTATGCCCAGGCACTTGATGCCATTCGCCATCGAGTATTGCAGCAGATAGCCGTCGTTCGACGCAATTTCGATATGGCGTGAAGCTTTGGTCAGGCCAAAGCGGCTTATCATCGCGTCGACGTAAGCCTTGGCGTGATTCAACCACGAGCTTGAGTGCGAAGAGAAATAGGCATAATCCGGCCGAAATATCTCA
>Ga0209060_10002541_pt1 | contig 16755 bp, 19 predicted proteins | sample Coa_R1_8_FD_187155 | JGI IMG/M metagenome (GOLD analysis project Ga0209060, IMG submission 187155) | Surface soil microbial communities from Centralia Pennsylvania, which are recovering from an underground coalmine fire - Coalmine... | ecosystem: Environmental > Terrestrial > Soil >...
CGCGGAGGCGCTTGCCGCGTAGGCTATCTTTGCAGGAAGTGTCCTGCTGCAACATCGAGAGCGCCAGGCGTCGGAGCATGGCCAAGTTGGCGGCGCTATGATCCTTGCGGACACGGCTGCGATCTTCGGAAAAAGTTACATCGAGGCTCCAATGCAGCTGGTTTTCGATTCCCCAATGGCTGCGTACGGCCCGCGCGAAAGTCTTCACTTTCGGAGGCAGGCTACTGATGAAAAAGCGCGTCTCGCCCACGGGTTCGGCGTCGCCAACGTGCCGTTCGGCATAGACCATACCGAGACTGCGCAGGTCCTGCCAGGCGTGCATCCGTTGGAGCGCCTCGGGCACCGGCACACTGTAATAGTGCCGCGTTTCGTGGCGGCCGTGGCCGTGATCCACGGTCTTCAGATAGCGATGGTCGATGCCGGCAAAATCGTGCTCCAGCGCGTCGATGAAGAAACCGGCCACGTCGTCGTAGAGCGTGCCTTGATTGGCTTTGAGCGTGATCACGTAATCGGCCTCTCCGTCCCGAAGAGCGGCGACAATCTCGCGCTGGCAGCCCATGGCATCCAACGTCACGATGCAACCACGCAGGTCGAGCAATTCCAGCAGCAGCGGAATGGCCGTGATCTCGTTGGACTTGCTGTCGACGGCAACTTGGCCCAAGAGCAGCCGCGTCTGCGTCGCCCACGCACTGACCAGGTGCAAGGGATTGTGTGCCGCGACCGTATCGAAGGAGCCCCGCAGGGTCTTGCCATCGATGGCCACCACTTCCCCGGCGACGGTACCGGCCAGGGCCGTCAACCACTGCTGGATGCAGGCGAGCAGCGCCGCCGGGTCCAGCCGAGCGAAGACGCGGCCGAAGGTATCATGCGAGGGGATCCCGTGGGGCCAATCGAGGAAGCGGCGGAAGAAGTCCAGCTTGGCCTTACCGAAGCGTTCGATATCCGCCCAGCCGTCGGCGCCTCCCAAGGTCGCGCACACCGCGAGGATGAGGATATCGAGCAATGGATGACGCTTGCATCGATTCAAGCGCGGATCGGTAAGTTCTACAAAGAACGGTGCAAACAGTTCCAAGGTCTTCCGAGTAGGCATCCGTCACCTCCGGGTTCGAGTTGCGTCTCCGGAGTATCCTTCGCGGCACCCTTGACGAAGTCAATCGTCCCCCCAATAATCCGGCAGCGTTTTAATGCGATTGCCCTGAGGCGAATCCCACCTGGTACAGCCGGTGGTTCAACTTCTATGATGATACCGGTGCTCAGGTGAGTGTTACCGTGGACGATGTTACTCGGGGAAAGACGAAAATAAGTTATCAACAGACGCATACCCTTCTTGCGTTCGCGCCGCCGACCCAGGAGATCCAGCTCGGAGGCCGGCTTACCCTGTCGAGCGTGAAAGTCACGAAGAACCTCGCTAATCGTCTGACGCAAGCGCGAGCCGGCGGACAGCCCGGAAAAGGGCAGGCTATCCGGCTTTTGCTGGAGGGCATGGCGGCGCCCCGGGAGGTGCCAGTCACGATTTTGGTGTTCGTAAACAAATCCGACGTCAAGCTGCCAGACGACTTGAAAAGCCCGAACTTCGTGGGGTCATATACGAGCGTGCCGTCCGCTCGTACGGCTCATGGGCCAGCAGCCCATCCGCCCACGAACATCTACGTGGATGTCACGAACAAGTTAACGCCCCTGGTTAAAGAAGGGGAGAACCTTACGTTCACGCTGGTGACCGTTCAGCCGCGTGGGGCTCCGGAAGGAACACCGATGAAAGTCTCATTCAAATCTTCTGCGCTGGTTACGACTGGCCGGTAACAGGCCGAAAAAACGTTCGCCAAACTCTGCACAGCGATACCGTGAGTGATGGAAAGCCGGGGTGACCCGGCTCCAACGCCAGGGCGTAGATGAATCCCTTTGCTGCCGATAAACGACCGATGCGGCTGATGCGAAAGCGAACCACTTGATGAAACCCTTTTGAGAAATGAACACGGCTGCTGGGCCTCTTGATAAATTGTCTTGAGCGGTCCTTGCTCAGATACCGATGCCCACCATTACCAGGTTGGTGGACCAGTACCGGCGGCTGGCAGCACGTCGGGGGAAGAAGCGGGCATTGGTGGCGGTGGGCCATACGATCTTAACGATCGCCTACCACCTGTTAAAGAGGGGGACGACCTACATCGAATTGGGAGCGGACTTCTTCGACCGCTTACAACCTGAACGGTTGACACGCAACTTGGTGCGGCGCTTGGAGAAACTGGGCCACAAAGTAACTCTTGTGCCCGGTGGCGCTACGTGAAATTTTCAGGGCAGAAGTAAGGAACGGTTTCGGGCCAACGAATCGCACTGTGCACGGTATTCCAGACCAGGACCGCGTTGGACAGAAACCTGTTGACTTTGCCTACGCAATAGGATTCTTGGATGAAGTCGCTAGACAAGCAGTGGCGGTGGCCTATCCTGCACTGCATCACGTCGTGAGTACGGGTTGAGCTAGCGGTGCTGTTGCGCAAGCGTGAGTGGATTCCTCCAGTTACACCGCGCGCTGCGTTCTTGGGCATACTGGAACCGATGGCTGGGCTGTTGGCTCGTAACTTGAGGATACCGCTGGCGAAAGGGGTGCGGAAGAGAGACAGTTGGACGAAGGCAAAAGAAGGGATAAATTGAAACTAAGATCCACCGGCGTTCAATGTGACGCTCGGCACGCGCTGTTTGTTGCATTCTGGATGCGCCTCTTCATTTTGGGTGGTCTGTTCGAACCGGACAAGGAACGCCCTCTCCAATCCACCGCCGCACAGCAAGGTGTCATGGTGTTAGCCAAGGGCAAAAGGCTTGGGTTCTTCCCAAACGAGAACGCAGCGTTCGAGGAACTCTACACCAGAGTTCTCGATTCTGTGGTGCAACACACTCCGGAAGGCTACATTCTGCGGAATCATCCTTTTCAACTTGAATGCGAGCGTGATAAGGTCGCTGCCGAGCGTGTGCAGAGAGAGGTCGTGCGAGACTTCAGCACGTTGGTCGGCCTGGACGAACGCGCTTTGACAGCGGCCATCGGACTAGACGACGAGCATGTTCGGCCACGCGGGTGAATGGCTGACGGCGATCCCGAGGCATCGCTGTAATCTGTCGGCACGCAGATGGATCTTCCGTGGAGAGGTGCAGAACCTTAAGACGACGGATCGATCATCCGGCGCCAGAAATCGAGGCGCTGGCGCAGGAGGGTTCGCCAGTCGAGGAGTTCCCATTTGGATGAGACCACATCATTCGCGCCTCGCGCTAGAGCCTCCCGGGCTTCCCTCAATCCGCGATGCGTCGTTTTGGCGATGATGCGGCATGCTGGCTGCTCCTCATGAAGCCGGGCAATAACGTCCAGTCCCTCCTCTTTACCTGGTTGCTTCTGAGGCAAAGACAGGCATAGGTCGATGACAGCGAGGTCGAATTCGTAATCGCGGATGTGAGCGTTTGCCTCACCTTCAGTTCGGGCGACAGTTAAGGAATCTTCGGACAGGCCGGCTTCTCTTGCAGCAGCGGTAATGTCATCTACGTCATCTTTGACATCGTCAACAATCAGTACACGGATCACGGCCAAATCTCCAGTTTCAGTATCGCCCTCCGAGCATCACCCGCGTTGCCGCTCCGGCAACCAGCTTTCCATAAATATAGCACTCCCGATTCGAGCGTGCGTGCCATTCCACCGGTCCGTTGAAGCGGGGAAGGCGCGCTATTACTGCTGGATTCATGTTAGGGCCTGCGGTGGAGGGAGGAAAGTGCGTACCCGGACAGTGTACACGGAGCCTTTGTGCTTCCCTGCCACCTGCTTCAAAGAACTGAATCGCGCCTGACTATTGCTATCGAGAAGATCGAATGTTGCCTGATCGATCAGGAATTGACCTGGAAGGCAATTATCCGATCGTGCGATCCGTGCGAAGTCGATCTGCAGCATGCCTGTGTCGAACGACGTTCCCTTCACTGTACTGGTCCCCCGAAGCAAACGTCCTGTGGCAGCAAACGCCCGGAAGTGCCATTGCGCTTCAGGGGGGTGATTTTTATTACTCTTCTCGAGGGCCTGGAAAAAGTATTCCACGAAACGGATCGCAACACTGGCGCGATCAAAGGACAGTCTCATCCCGTCTCCGCCGAAGTTCTCCTGCGTTATACCCGCTCTCTCGACATCGTCGGCCTCGAAGTCCTCGATGATCATTTCGATGAACTCCAGCATGTTCTTCTGTAATAGAAGCATTCCCTCGTCGCTCTTCACTACGCTGGACATCAATCGTGTCATGAGCTCCGACTTGGCCATATCCAGCTCCACAAGCGTTCTCGTCTTCCCTTCCGCTCTCCGGTAGACCGCCCTTTCCAGCTCTGCCATTCGGCTCTCGACTTCATCGATGTGGTTTTTGATGGATGTAACCACGCCGCCGAGAGATTCTTGGATTACTTGAAAAGCCTCGCAGAGACGTACGGCCTTCTCGGATCCCCGGGAGCCTGAAGACTTTTCCTCTTCCATGCGCGTCCATCGGGACCACGTGCGGCCGAGGCGTTTCAGTTCGTCCCCTACCATGGGTATCCATTTCTCCAAAGTAAGCGACAAAACCTTAGCGTACTCGGCGGTTTCCTGAATGTGGCTACGTGCGTGCCCTCGCACCAGTTCGCCCCCCACGGGCCCGTGAGCCATGTTCTTGGTGGCCGGACTCTCGCTGGCGTCCGAGAGACGTACGGAATCAGGTTTCGGTGCTTTGCCAGTGGTTGCTTTTTTCTTACGGCTCATAGCTGGTCACCACCGTGAGTCAGGGGTACCGATGGAAACGGGCGTCCCGCGTGAACTCTCGCTATCGCAACCAGATGAGGTTCCCAGGGGAGATTCTCGGTGATTTCGATGATCGGCGTGGATGCCCAATCGCGGAACAGTGGAACCTGCGCTGGTTTGATAAGGTAAATAAACGCGCTCGATGGATGATCCTCTTTCAAGAGGCGGACCTGATTCTGCCAGATGGCGATACTGCTCTCGTCCAGTGGGCTGCAATCGACGATAATGAGGGAGAACTCTCGGAGAGACTTGGCTGCGTGGTTCGACAAGTCTCCAGACTCATGCACATCCACCTTCCCAAATCCACGATACAGGGCATCTCGAACGCTCTTTTGCATTGCAGCCGAGCTGCTGGCGACGAGAATTCGGGGTGAGAGTAGCCGTTCTTGTTCTAGCCCTGGATCGGATTCTTCATAAGGAACGGCGAAAGTTAGGATGAAAGTGGCCCCCGGATCGTCAACATCAGAATGTGATGGGGTTTTCGCATACAGCAATTCCAGATTCCCGTGGTACGAGGTCAAGAGAGCGCGAGCATACGCTAACCCCATCCCTCTGTGCGTCATGCCTGGCAAGAGGGACCGGTGGTAGGAGAAGCCGCTCAAGAAAATGAGTCCCTTGAGTTCGTTCTTCACTCCCGGCCCATTGTCTGTGATCTCCAGCCGGACGATGTTCTGGAAATGCCGGCTCGGATCCGGGACTAGTCGGGCGCGCACCCACAGAAGCAAGTCACCGAGCACCTGACCAGTTTCACGAGCCTGTTCGGTCGCTGCGACCATGGCGTTCTCCACCAAGATACGAAAAACCTCGTTGAATACAACTTTGTCGCAGGGTAGCTTGAAGTCTTTAACGTCGTCCCATTCGCCTTCAATTCGAACCTCTGGTGTTTCTGTCCGTTGGTCGCCGGGAGACGCGGAACGATAGCGACGGGAGTATTGCCTCGCTAGATCGCTGAGATGGGCCCCGAGGTCCGAAATTACCTCGAGTCCGGCGGTTTCGCCGCCCAAACATTTTTCCATCGCTAGGTGTTTGTCGTAGTATTCCTTAACCTTTGCGTCCATGCCGGCGAGAATCTCTCGGATAGTCTCCTGATGCCGTGCATGAGGAATATACCTCAACTTGGCCTTGCAGTCGGACCACGCTTCTCGCAGGCCGCGACCGTGATATAAGTTCGGTAAGAACGGAAGCCATCCGCGGATCAACCGTCGGTACCGTCGCGAGGCGAAGATTTCAGAGGCGAGATCAAGGAAGACGCGCGTCACGGGCAGCACATCACGAGGAGCCAGAGCTGGCGCATACATCATGTCGACCAAGATTAACGCAAGCGGCTCCCGCTGGGTCAGATCAGCGCACCAGAGGGGGAAAGCGTAAACCTCGTTCTTGAATAGGTTCGGGTGATGCTTGGTGTTCATCCAGGTCATCCATTTGTCCCGAGACGGGTCGAGAGGAGAGATAAGGCGAGAAGCGTAGTGGGGCCCTACATCCAGTATGGGCTTGAGAGGGTTGATGCATGAGGCCGCGTACTCGGCTTCGTCAGGCGGCGCGTCCGGTCCGAAGTGGAAATGGATGAGATTGTCACCTCTTCTCGCGCGGTCCGCCACAAGGAGGGCGTACAAAGAATCAACCTTGCCCTCGAAGCTCGGGATTGGGTCCTCGATGCGTTCCTTCATCAGATCCTCAAGCGTGCGATTGCTTTGCCCGAGGCGATCCTGTAAGAGTCCGTGCGTGGGCTCACCGAGCCCGCCCACGGCATGTTGAAGCTCAGCCGTTCGACCGGTGGGCGTGCCGAAGCAATTGAAGACCATCACCCGATTCCAGCGTAAGCCATTATGGGCCGACAGCAAAAGGGCAAGCGCCGCGAAAAATGAAGCATCCGTTTGCGCCTCAGCGAGGCGAGGAAGGCAGGAAACTACGGCATTCAGGCTGCGGACCCACCACTCGCGGCTGTCATAGAGATGGGCAAATTCGAGCCACATTTCGGCCAGGTACATGAACTGCCAGAGAGTAGAGTCGAGTGCCGGCGGATAAACTCCATCTCGTTCGTTCACTGCAATGAAGAAGCCCCGGAGTTCAACGCCAACGGGGCTGATCGGTACAGTGGCTACTGAGCCGATGAATTCCAGCCATTTCTCATGCCTCTGTGCCCAGCCAGGCTCGCGCGTGCGCACCTTAGGTACTTCCGCTGTTCGGGCATTGTTGACCAGGCGCGGCCGTCTGCCCGACTCAGCCTCCTGGAGGACGACCCGTGGCACTTCTCTAGGGAGGGTGGGATTGCCTACCGTCGGCGTGCGGCTGGAATTGAAAAGGTGATCAACCAAGATCAGATTATCGCGCTGGGGTCCTAAGTAGAGAACTACGTCTGCGCCCGTCAGTTCCAGGTACATCCGCAACAGGATTGAGAGCACCACCTCCTTGATTCCGCCTACTTCTTGCCGCGGCGGGCGAATGATCCTGCGCTGTTCGTATTCCCAATACGCATGGTACAATTCGTAAACGACCTTTTGGAACCGATCGCGGGATTCCTCCTGTTTCTTGCGGAATTCTTCTTGTCTCACTCGTTGGCAGACACTGTGGATGGCGCCGGCGGCAATGCTAGCGAATAGAGCCAGGTCGGCTGCCTCTCGGGCGTCGAGTGGCTTGGTGTTCACTCCTTTGTTGTCAATGCTCAACTTCCCCCAGAAGCTGCCGCTCGGTTCGGTCGGACTCCCCGGAAGAAGAAGTGGAACGTCGATCCAGCGATTGACTCCGACTTTGTCAAGTTCGCGCTCGAATCTTGGCCGTCCGGGGTAATGATGTTCAAGATCGACTAGGCATGGCGATGACGGGTTCTCATCGCCATCGTAAATGCAGACACGAGGAGACTGCCGGTCCTTTGTGTCTTTCGAGGGCTCATCGGCCTCGATGGGAAACCGAAACCCAATGAAATCTTCCGAGAATGGAGATGCCATACCCTCCGAAGCAACGCCGACAAGTTCTGCTGTCGCCGGATCGTAACTGTACAAGCGCACCCGACCGAATCCCAAGGCCTTCGCCTCCGTGACAATTGCGCCATACAAGCTCTCCAGAGTAGTGTATGCGAGGAGCTTGGTGCCATTCTCGAAGATCTGTTTCCAGCGGGCCATTTCAATGAAGAGCACTGCAACCGCGCGGATCTCGTTGCGAGGGCCGACGATCGGCGTGGATACCAGAAACACGCCTGTGGACGACCTGCCCGCGGCCGGATACTCGTGGTATCGGCTGATGCCCTCTTTCCGGATCCAAGTATCCAGAAGGGGATGCCCATCCGGCAATTCACAGGTATGAGCACCTTCTACAACCTTTCGGTAGGAGGCGCCGTCCAATCCGTCCCACCGGCAACGGGCGGCGGCGTTCGCCCGGATGATCCACGCCTTGCGTCCCTCGAACTCAACCAATAAGGCCGGTATGTCAAATTGGTTGACTCCCGACCACCACGCTGCTTGCTGCGCGTGTTTGACTTCTGCTCCTAAGAGCGTAAGGGGCCTTCCAGCTTGCCCGCAGTGTTTCCCCGTTCGTCTGTACCACTTGTCAGGATCGAGGTATCGCGCCGCGCGCATTTTGTAGAACGCCCGACGATGTTGTGCGGGCTCACCTACAACCACGACTGGCACGTAGGGGTAAACTCGTAGAAGGCGTAGCAAGAATATAAATCCAGCGTTTGCGGGACGGGTGTCTGAGGCTATTTCTTTCAAGAAACAAACTACTACATCGATCTCCGACAGCTCGTTGCGGCTGAGTGGCGGAAGGCTATCGGGGTAAATTGGAGTGAACCGTACCCTTGCCTCTGGCAAGGCTTCTTGCAACGCTCGTTCGACACGAAGGGGTTCCGCGACCGGGCCGTATACTTGAATCCTGACCACCATCACAGCACCTCGGTGTGCTTCATTCGCCAACGCGAGCCAGCCTCGAGAGGACGGTCCCGTCCTCGGTCCCACACCAGAATGAGCTTCCACTATGCTCGCACCCACAACAAGAACCCGTGGTGCTGTATTAGCGTGAAGCTCTTCTGACAACCGATGAGCGCAGCAGGGGAAGGGATGTAATCCGGCGCGTCACAGATCCGAAACCCCGCCAGTCCACCGATTCACCCGTCCACCGACTGAAGGACTCTTTGTTGTTCATTTTAATTGGGCGTACGGTAACACATTATCGTAGCCCGCTCTCTGATACAAGCCAACCGGTAGGTGGTCCGATGGGCTCCTCGGCGCGGCGCAGGAGTTGGCCTTCCCGTAGCAGTGCGCCGTGAAAAGGCTTGGATCTTCAGCGGGTGCAAGTCCCGCCCGGATAACTGGTCGCTCCATCCGGTAGCTAGCCCCTACCACATTCAGGTGATTAGCGCGACCACGCGGGACGTACCGTACGTCCTGGACGGCCTGCTCTACCACGAATCAGACCTGCGCGTTGAGGAACACTACACGGACACGGCCGGGTTCACCGACCACGTCTTTGCGTTGTGTCATCTGCTTGGCTTCCGCTTCGCGCCGCGGATCCGCGACCTGGCCGACAAGCGGCTGTACCCCCTCCAGGAGCCGGGAACCTACCCAGCGCTGGCGGGGCTCGGCGGCGGCGAAAAAATATTTTGCCGAGCACCTGCGGGCGAGCGATTACCTAAGCCAGGACGGCGCTCGGCCGGGCATCGCCTTCGGCAAGGGGGCGGAGCGCCTGGGGATCCGCGGCGAAATGACGGCCGAGCAATTCATCGCCCTGGCCGACAACAAGAATCCGCATACCGGCGAGCGGTCCCAAACACGCACCGCTCATCTCCAGGACATCCTCGCGCATCTCGGTTTTCGCAAGGCTCATTCCAACACCCTGAGAAGCCTCAAGGCCTGGCTGGTCGAGCGCGCCTTGGAGCATGACCGGCCGACCCTGCTCTTCCAGCTCGCCTGCGAGAAGCTCCGCACCGACAAGATCGTGCGTCCCGGCCTGACCTGTCTCGAACGGCTCGTGGTCACCGCCCGGCAGCAAGCCCAGCAGGAGACCTTTCGCCTGCTGGCGCCTCTGCTGTCGGGCGCCTGCAAAGCCTTGCTTGACAGCCTGCTCGTCCCGGATGCCTCTCGGGGAGAGACCGCGCTTAGCTGGCTCCGCCGGCCGGCCGTCTCCAATTCGCCGAAAGCGATCCTGCACAACTTGGATAAACTTGGTTTCCTCATACGGGCCGGAGTCACGGCATGGAAGCTCAGCGACCTGAGTCCCAATCGGCTCAAGCGCTTAGCCCAGATCGCCCGCAGGGCCACCGGCCAAGCTATCCAGCGCATGCCGGAAGAACGGCGCTATCCGCTGCTGGTGGCCTTCCTCCAGCAGTCGCTCCTCGACATTGTCGACGAATGTCGGAGGACGTGCAATACCGAGGGTTAGCGGACACGAAGTGTTACGAATCGAGACCGGAGGTTCGGGTAGACGGTGAGCCATCCGAGGCGGCTAACTGGTCAGCGTTGACGCTGGCCAGGAGGGATCCGGCTCATGGCTCCCAAGCTGACACGGGAGGAGATCGTGACACTTCAGGTACTCAAAGCGAAGGGGCAGTCGCAGACGCAGATTGCCCAGACCCTCGGGATCACTGAGGGCGCCGTCCGCTACCATGTGCGGCGGCAAGGACAGGAGGATGGGCGCAAGAACAAGCCGCGGAAGGCGGCGCCGTTGGCGCAAGCCATTGACCACTGGGTGGTGCAGCACCATCCCGGCGCCCACGGCGGCGATCCGGACCGCCCCGTGAACGTGCAACTGCTCTACGACTGGCTGCGTGCGGAGCATGGCTACACGGGGTCATACAAGTCGGTGCTGCGCTTCGTGCGGGCCCGCTACCCGCAGCCGCGGCTGCGGCCCTTCCGACGGGTCGAGACGCCGCCGGGGGCCCAAGCCCAGGTGGACTGGGGCGAGTTCCCGGGCATCGATGTCGGCGACGGCGCGCAGGTGCTCTACGGCTTCGTCCTGGTGCTGTCGCACTCGCGCAAAGAGGTGCTGATTTGGTGCCGGCGGATGGATCAACTGGCCTGGCATCACGCCCATACGGAGGCGTTCCGACGTCTGGGCGGCATTCCGGCGGTGTTGCGTATCGACAACCTCAAGACCGGGGTCGTGCGCGGAGCGGGACCGTGGGGCCAGGTCAACGAGGCCTATCGCAGCTACGCGCGAACGCTCGGCTTTCACATTGATGCCTGTTTGCCGCGTTGTCCGGAGGACAAGGGCAAGGTCGAGAATAAGGTCGGCAACCTCAAGCGCCGTTTGCGGCTGGCCGGGCAAGTCTTCGACGGCCTGGTGCGCTTGCAAGACTGGACCGATGGCGAACTAGCCGCCTGGGACGAGCGGCGGCTCTGCCCGGCGACGGGCCAGACGGTCGCGGCCAGTTGGCAAGCGGAGCAGGAGCGGTTGCGGCCGCTGCCGGCCCTGCTGCCCGTGCCGTTTGACGTGGCGGTCACGCGCACGGTGCAGCGCGATTGCACGGTGGCGTTCGAGGGACGCGTCTACAGCGTGCCGTTCGTGTACTGTGGCCGTAGCGTGGAAGTGCGGGGCGGCGCCGAGGTGGTGCAGATGCTCTGCGAGGGTCAGGTGGTCGCCGAGCACCCACGGCACAGTCGGCAGCGGCTCTTGTTGGACCCCGCCCACTACGAAGGTCCGGGCGACGAGCGGGTGGCGCCGCCGGTGCCCTTGGGGAAACTGGGCCGGCGGCTGCAGGAGATCGTGTCCCAGCCGGTGGAGCAACGGCCGCTGGACCTCTATGCCGCGCTGGCGGAGGTGGCCCGATGAGTACCACCCCGACCAGTCCGCCCGCCAAAACCAGCAACGGCATGCCGCCGCTGGAAGTGGATGGCACGCGCGGCAAGCTGGTGCAGTTAGGCCTGGGACATGCGGCCGAAGCTTTGACCGAGGAGCTGTCCGAAGCGGTCAAGCACAACTGGCCCGGCCACCAGGTGCTGGACCGCTTGCTGGCCCGCGAGCTCGGTGCCCGCGAGGAGCGGCGCATCAAGACGTCCTTGAAGCTATCCAACCTGCCGGTGGGCCTGACGTTGGGCAACTTCGACTTTGGCTTTCAGCCGTCCATCGAGCGGCGGCAGATCGAGACCTTGGCGACGTGCGCCTTCATCCGCGAGCATGCCACCTTGCTGGTGCAGGGACCGCCGGGCGTCGGCAAGACGCATCTGGTGGTGGCCTTGGGCGTCAAGGCGATCGAGCAGGGCTTCAGCGTAGCCTTCTACCGGCTGGAGGAACTCTTGCACGAGATGCGCAAGGACGCCGGGGTGGCGCCGCAGGCCTTGCGGCGGAAGAAGTACTTCAACGTCGCCTACCTGGTGGTAGACGAGGTGGGCATGGAGCCGATGAGCCGCGACGACGCCAGCCTATTCTTCCGCCTGGTCAGCTATCGCTACCGGCGGGGGAGCACCGCGATCACCACCAACAAGAGCGTCAAGGATTGGCCGGGGATTCTCGCTGGCGACGAGGCCATGACGGCGGCGCTGTTGGACCGGCTGTTGCACAAGAGCGTGGTGCTGAACATCCGGGGACGCAGCTACCGGCTGCAGGAATTGGAAAACGTGCTAAAGTAGCACGCCGCGGACAGGGGATGAGGCCTTCGGCAGAACGGAGGTGCGTTTTCGGAGGCATGGCTCCGGCGTCCGATGACGGACAAGCAGTCCCCCTGGGCGCTCGTCCCAGGGGGAAGCAGCGCCATCGGCGCGCCGTCGGCCCGGTTATCCCTTGGTGGGTTGCGCGCCCGCAGAGCCCACCTCCGTTTCACCCGGCGTGCGCAAGGTAGCGTCAGGCCTGCGGACAGACAAGGCCAAGGAACGGCCCCGCGTCGTACAGCCGGTGCCAACCGGCGTCGATAGGGAAACAGGAGAAGCTGTCGAAGCTGCGAAACGCAAGGCGGCGGAGCAAAAGGCCCTGGATGGTCCAGGGCTACCGGTTAAGCTCGTAACAGTTCGTGTCCCCTAACCTCGTAAAGGTTCGTGTCCCTTGACAACGAAACCATCGACCAGTTTGACCGCTGTCTGGCGGAGGCGTACACACAGGCGGGGCATGATCTCGAGGACTTTCGCAGCTCCATCGCCGACATCACCAACGAGATGGTCCCCCTCTGCGGTGCACTGGCCCGCGTGGTGCTCGACCCTGCGGTCCCCGATGCCGAGCTGCGGCAGGCGATCTACCGACAGATCCCGGCCGCACAGCTCGAGCACGTCGTCGAGGAATCCCTTCGCATTGTCCGCCCCGACGAGGACAACGCCTTCGACTTCCTCCGCAGACGGTACGGCCACTTCCGCCACTTCGAGCCGGCGTTTCTGGCGGCGTTCCCTTTTCGATCCCACCTCGACCCGGACCCGCTCTTGGAGCCCGTGGACGTGCTCCGGCGCTTGCGTGAGCACCGGGGCCGAAACCTGCCCCGCGATACGGCCGTCGCTTTCGTGCCGCCGAAGTGGCGGTCCTATGTAATCGATAAGCGAGGACGGATCGATCGCGCGTACTTCGAACTGTGCGTACTCTCGGAACTGCGTGCGGCCTTGCGGGCTGGCGATATTTGGCTGGACTGGAGCCGTCGGTACGCTGCGGGATGCAACCTACGTGCTCGATGAGATTCTCGACAATGAGACCGAGCTACCGATCCTGGAGCACACAACGGACACGGCGGGGTACGGGCGAAGGTGCAGATGGCGAGCTTTTCCGCCTCGGTCAGCCAATGGTCGCGAGGCACCCAGGCGTTGTGCTCGTTGACCTGGCCAAAGCGTCCCCGCCAGTCCTCGTACTTGCTGCGGCCGATGCCGATCCAGGGCAGAAAGCGCGTGATCGGGAGGTCGGTTTTGTCCGACTAGGAGCGGACGAAATCGACGATCTGGTCGCGCATATCGTGGGGAAGCGATCACTCCGATCACGCCGTTATCGTACGCTACCCTGAGACTTCAGCGCCGCCTGAATAATCGCCACCGCTTCTGCGCCCCCTATTTCCTTCCTCGTGCCCGGCCGCTTGAGCAGCTCCTGCGCCAACACCCGGACCGCATGGACAAAGCCTGGCCTTGCTACCAATTCCTCCGCCAGCTGTGACAATTCTTTTCGCAGCTTTTCACGCTCCTGCTCGTCCGTGATCCGCGGCAACAGTCCTTCTTCAATAACCTCCCGGTCTACATCGCAGCATTCGGCATCGTACCGACCGAATAACTTCTCTTCGACCACCCGCCCTAAAGCCGCCACGATGGCGCAGGCACGCACTAAACCCCGTTCCACAGCCTCGCCGATCGTAAGGCCGGGGACATACTGACTGAGCATTGGAGTAATGTACACTGACCGGATCGGCATCCCCAACAAATACGCTCCTACCACGTGCCCGCTCTCGTGATGTGCTGCCACCGTGTAATCATAATCGCTCATCCTTCGTCCTTTCATCCAATGACAGAATCCAACTGCGAGGCTGCCTAACTTGTGGGCCACAAGCGGAGGTGAACGTCATCGCGGCTTGGCCCACCATTCCTAAGTTCAAAGTCCTTCTGTGCCTGGCCGCTCTCGTAGTACACCGTCACCCGAACACGATACCGTCCCTGTGGAAGACGCCAGTTCGGGTTCTTTCCACTATGCGCCGGCAGATAACTCTCGTTGGTAAAAATGTAGCAATCAGGATCGTTTTCCTGTTTGATTGCTATGGGAATTCTTTCATCGAGATGACTGTGCACGTCTGCCCGTCGCCCCTGGATGGCCCGCGGAAGATCAAACACGTTGCCAACCTGATTTCCCACTGCAAATTGAACTGTGGGCTCTGGTTGCGAGGACCATCGCGCAGGAATCTCCTCCCTAATTGCTGGTTCGCCATGCTCGCGAAACACTTCAATGGTCGCTCTACAAGCCCACGCCGGTCTGCGGCCCGGTCTATTCCGAACGACGATGTTATAGAATTCAAGATCGACGTTTTGTGCGCGGCTCATGTCCGCCACAAGATCTAGCAAGGGCTGGGCTCTTGCCTCCAGCCAGCGTCCTGCGATGACAGAGCCCACTATGCCCAAAACGAAGCCTATCGAGAGTGTTACAAGTTCTCCATAGCTTCCCCCTGCGACTGGCGGCTCAACCGCTGCCGGCACGGCTACCGCCAAGCTTCCAATTAATCCCAGCATCGCGAACGCCATGTTGGCTTCCCCTGAAAGTTCGAGCCCACATAGATTATCCTAGAGAATTCTGTTTTCTTTCCTCCTGCACTGCCGCAGCCGGTGGACCGTGTAATAATCCACCAGCGACGCATAATACGTGATGTTTTCCTTCGAGATGTTGAGGCACGGCAACAGCCGCTGCGACAGGTCGTACAGCGCTTGCATCTCCTCGCGACGCTCGGCTTCGCGCTGGATTTCCTGGTGGCTGAAGTCCTTTGGGTCGCGCTTGAGCAGAGTGATGGCGTGCAGCCCCTGCGGGTTTTCGAGCAAGCGGTCCAAGGCGGGTTAGCAGACGCGTCCACGTGCTGGTCCATGATCGCCGCCAGGCGGCCCTGCTCCTGCGCCAGCGCCCCACCGACGGCATCTTGCATGGTGCTGTATCCCGGAGCGACGATGCGCTGGTCTGCCAGCCAGCGCAGCAGTTCGCGAAAAACGTAAATCGGCTTGCTGCAGACGGCCGCGGCCCGCCGGGCGCGCTCCCTCAAGGCAGCGTGTTCTTTGGAACTCCACGCTCGGTAACCGGCATGCGTGAGAATCATGCGTTGCTGCTGGAGTCGGGTCACCTTGCTGATCTCGGGATCGGCGACCAGGAAACTTGGAAAATACCGTTCCTGTAGGAACCGGATGTCCTCGGCAGCTTCCTGCGGCTTAAAGACGAAGAACATCTTGCGCGCTTTGAAATACGCGGATTGCAGGATGAAATAGATCTTGGCGTTGATGAACCGCAGTTGTTCCATCGCCGCCTGCTCTGCGGGGGACAGCGCGAAATATTCAATCCGTTCTTCCTCCGTGAAGCATGGCCGCCCGTAGAGCGCGTCCATTTCCTCGTGGTTCAGGATGACGAGACGCTTTCCGGGATTGTCTATCGTTTTTTCCATGTCGCAAAACTCCTCCGTTCTGCGACGCGGGCGTGCCAGAAAGCACACCGCAAGTTGTTCTTGTTGCAAATCTTGGCCGCAGAATGCTCTGGTTGCGCGACATCATGTGCAACGCCTTTTACTCCTTATGCATATCGGCTACGCCAGAGTATCTCCTGATGACTAGAACCTCGAATGGAGAGAGGCAGGGTGCGATCGAATCTGCCAGGAAAAGCTGTCCGGTGCGAACCGCCAGCGGCCCGAGTGGGCGAGAATGCTTGAGGTGCGATTCGGGCGGCCAGCCAGCCTGACCACGGAACAAGCTGCGCTCGCCAGACGGCTGCTGGATGAGGGGCAATCCGCCAAGGAGGTCGCCAAAATGTTTGGCGTCAACCGCTCGACCATCTACCGGACGGCAGCAGCGGAGGAAAAGCAGCTATCCAGCAAGGTGGCTTGATCGCTTATGGTGGTCTTCTATAGGGTTACGGCCCAACTATACCTTTTCGCGGGGATATGCAAAAAACCCCAAGCTCCGGCTTACCTGAGGACCGATCCCGCTATCGGGATCTGGATGTCCCGATCCGTGTTGGCGCCGAACCAAGAAAGGGCTCATTCCCCATGCCGAAACCCACAACCGGACGAAGCACCAGCCGCACCATCAGCGGCCGCGCTCATAGTCCGCCTATAGTTCCGCGCGACCAGCCCTCACAAAAGGGCCAGAGATCACGCTTGTTTTGGGACTAGAAGAATACGTACGATGCCCCAAACTGAGCCGCGTAGACTCCGAGCAGCACACTGCTGATCCCAACAACTACCGCCGCGACCGGCGCCCATAGGCTCTAAGTCCCGCCGATCCAAGGCAATCGCATCTTATTTCCCAGAAAATGCGGTCAAGATTTTCAACAGGGCCTCTTCGTCCCAGCCGGCAATCAGGCGCTTGCCGCGTAGGCTCGCTTTGCAGGAAGTGTCCTGT
>Ga0209060_10002543_pt1 | contig 16744 bp, 17 predicted proteins | sample Coa_R1_8_FD_187155 | JGI IMG/M metagenome (GOLD analysis project Ga0209060, IMG submission 187155) | Surface soil microbial communities from Centralia Pennsylvania, which are recovering from an underground coalmine fire - Coalmine... | ecosystem: Environmental > Terrestrial > Soil >...
CGTGGTCTGAGTCACATAGGCGAGTTTGCTGGGATCATTCGGTTGGAAAGTCTCGGCCTCCTGGGCGGTCTGCACCAGGCGTACCGCACCGGGCGGCAATTGCCCCATCGTGCCAGTGACCTCGGGATGGCCTTCGTGCCCAATGAGCACAATCTCGCGCCCGCGCCGAAAGTGGATTTCAGCCTCCCGATGCACCTTCGTGACGAGCGGACAGGTCGCATCGATGGCCAGGAGCTTGCGATGGCCGGCCTCAACCGGCACCGATTTCGGCACCCCGTGGGCCGAGAAGATCACCGGCACCTCGGCGTCGGGAATTTCATCCAACTCCTCGACGAACACGGCGCCCTTTTGGCGCAGGCTTTCGACCACATAACGGTTATGCACGATCTCGTGTCGCACATAGACCGGTTTGCCGTAGATCGCGAGCGCCCGCTCGACCGTATCGATTGCTCGCACCACGCCCGCGCAGAACCCTCTGGGCGAGCACAGCATCACTTTCAACTGCGGCTTTGCGGAAGTGCGGTCTGAAATCATGTCGGTTCCGGTCCGGATTCGGGTGGCGCGCCCCAAGACATGCGCGCTTCGGGATTTGGTTTCTTGCTGGTGCCCATGTCAAGTTTTCGTGACCGAAAGGCGAAAGTCGCATTGCAAAGCGATGAGCATGGGCACGGGACCGAAGAGGTCCTCGCCTAATTCCGGCGCCAGCGCCCCGGAATTTGTTCATATTCCCCAATATCTTCTCGTCCATGGGGTGCCCGCAACAGGGGTTGCGCAGGTGGGCGCGCCGCGCCTATATAACGTCCATCCACGTCATCTTCGATGGCAACAGGCTTCGCCCCGTCGGGCGGGCGGAGCACAAGGAGAGATTTACCATGGCGAACCAGCCTCTTATGCCAAAAGCGACTGCAGTCTGGCTGGTCGAGAACACGGCGCTGACGTTCGACCAGATCGCTGATTTCTGCAAACTCCATCCGCTGGAGGTGAAGGCGATTGCGGACGACGAGGGGGCGCAGAGCATCATCGGACGGGATCCAATCGTGACCGGGCAGCTCAGCCGCGACGAGCTTGCCAGGGGCGAGGCTGACCCGAACTATCGGCTCCGACTCTCGGAGTCGAAGGTGCACCTGCCTGAGCCAAAGCGGAAGAAGGGGCCGCGCTATACCCCCGTATCGCGGCGACAGGATCGCCCGAACGCCATCCTGTGGCTGGTGCGCAACCATCCCGAGTTGAAGGACAGCCAGATCATGCGCCTTGTCGGCACCACCAAGTCGACGATCGAGGCGATTCGCGAACGGACCCATTGGAACGCGCCCAACCTCACCCCCATGGACCCCGTGACGCTCGGCCTTTGCTCGCAGATCGATCTCGACTTCGAGGTCCACCGGGCGGCCAAGGAGAAGCCGGTCGAGCCCGAAGCCGGGGCGACGCTGCTGCCGGCCGAGATCACCACCGCACGGCCCGCGCCGGAGCCTGAGCCCGCCGGCGCGAAGGAGAAGGAAGGCGAGGAACTCGACGTCCAGGCTGTGTTCGCCAAGCTCAAGCAGATCGGGAAGAGCGAATAGGGAGCTTCGCGCCAAGACGTTCGGGACTGGATCAACGCGAGCCGGAGTCTTCCGCGCGGGTGATTTTCCGCCGCAGCCCACGGCGTTTCATCAGATCGACCGTGATGTCGCGGCGTCATTAGACCGAACTTTACGTATGCGTAGCACGGTCACTACGTCTGCATCGCTGTCGTAGATGACGATGTAAGGGTATACGAGCTTAATGCGCGCGATTGGGCCGAGGGCTGGACGCGGGGGCCTCGCCGTCGGGAAATTGCGCGAGGGTTTTATAAACTTCCTTGAACCGAGACGCGTAGCGACTCGCCACAATGTGCCCGGCGCGGGCGTGGAGATCGGAAATTATTTCGCGTACGTCCCGCTGGCAGGCGCGGTGATGATGACACGCGCCATTAATCCTTCAGCTTGGCAAGATGAGCATCAATGTCGGCGATAGCATCGTCAACCGGGGCGACTTCGCCCCGCACCGCGGCCAAACGTGCTTCGTCCACGTATGGCCGGGCCCACGCGAAATCGTCGGCCTCCAAAGCCATGCGCTCGGCAATTATTTGCTGGACCGCCGCTTCCGGCGATGCAAATTGCCCTTCCGCGATGCGCGCATTAAGCCATCGCTCTTGTTCCGGTGGAAGAACGATATTCATAAAGTCAGTAAAGGCTCAGCCGTCCATCGATTCTAGTGCATCCTGCCGGTCGGCATGGATCGATAAAGATACCCCGACCATGACGAACACCGTTCCCGGTCACCGCACTGGTTCACCCAACGGATTGGGCGGGCCGGAATTTGCGGCTCCAGGCCGCGCCTGCAGCCGCATCAGGCCCCATGGGCTCGGCATCGGACCGACCGGCGCTTCGATCAGAATCGGAGTGCGGTCACGGACGGCGCGGCCGAGCATCACCTCAAGCGCCTCGGCTGATTCGGCGCGCCCGAACCGCACATCGAATGCGGCGGCGAGGCGATCGAACGCAGGATTGTGCAGATCGACCTCGTAAGTTGCGCCGAACTGCTCCTCCTGGAATCGCCGCACATTACCGAAATGGCCGTCGGCGAACACCACCACCGCCACATTGAGATTGTATTTGCGCATGGTTGCCAGCTCCTGCATGGCCCAACCGAAGCCGCCGTCGCCATTGATGCTGACGACCGCGCGGTCCGGAGCGCCGGCTGCAACCCCAAGTGCTGTCGGAAAGCCATAGCCGAGCGTGCCCTGATAGCCCGGCGTCACGAACGTCCCGGACTGATAGACCGGGTACATGGAGCGCGCCAGATATCCGATCTGGGTGAGTTCGTTCACCAGCACGCCGTCGTCCGGAATGGCGGCGCGCAGCGCGCGGATGTAGGACATTTGCGGCTCCGCTCCACGGGCCTGCTCGTTTGCCCACGCGCGGACCTTGTCGAGATCAACGTCGCGATCCGGCATGCGCCGCGGCACCGCGGTTGCCAGCGCCTCAAGCCCAAGCCGCGCATCGCCGGTGATGCCGACCGCGACACTGCGCGGCGGATTCCATGCGGCGTGATCGGTATTGAGCCATACATATTGGATGCCGGGCGCCTGCCATGAAGGTAGTCCGAACATGGTGTCGGCAAAACGGCTGCCGACCACCAGCACTACGTCCGCATGGGCAAACACCGCGCGGCCGGCGAGTGCGTTGAGGGCGAGCGGATGCCGGTCCGACAGCGCGCCGCGGCCGTTCTCGCTCATCACTACCGGGGCCGACACCCGCTCGGCCAGCGCCTGGAGCGCCGCCATGGCGCCGGCCGCCAGAACGCCGCCGCCGGCATAGATCACCGGGAAACGGCTCGTCGCGATCAATGCAGCCGCCTTTTCGATCGTAGCCGGATCGGGCCGCATGCGGTCGTCCTCGTCGGCCGGCGGGTCGATGAGCGTCACGTCTCCGCGCGCCGACAGGACGTCGGGAGCAATCTCCAGCCCGACCGGCTGTGGCCGGCCGGTGTGCAATTCCTTCATGGCCGCGCGCACCAGGGCAGGCACCTCCGCGGGCTTTTCGGCCTGTGCCTGCCACTTGGTCACGCAGCCTAGAATGGCCGACTGGTTGCGCACCTCATGCAGGACGCCGTAACCCTTGCCGATTGCCGGGGAATGAATGTTACCGACGATTGCCAGCACCCGCGAATTGCAGGCATAGGCGGTGGCGAGCCCCGCCATGGCATTGAGGAGCCCCGGGCCCGGCACCACCATGCAGGCGCCCACCCGGCAGGTCGCGCGCGCATAGCCGTCCGCCATGTAGGACGCTGCCTGCTCATGGCGAGTCACCACGTAGCGGATGCGGTTGCTGACCTCGCGCAGGCCGTCCACCGCCCAGTCGAGCTGCACACCGGGGACGCCGAAAAGGTCCGTGATGCCTTCCCGCACGAGTTGGCGCGCCAGCGCCTGGCCTCCGGTCAATTGCATGAGGGCGTCCTTGTGGATGGCTTCGTTGAGGCCGGCTGCGGTCATCATCTGCAATTCCCCGCCAGCAGGGAATTTGACAGCGAATTTTTGCGGGAAGGCATGCCATTTTGACAAGATCGAAGCATGGCCACGCGACGCTTTCAATATTCTGTGGTGAATTCCCGGCGCGATCGGCGCAGGCATCCGGCCGGCCGAAGGCCGGACCCGTTGGCTCCATCGGGGCTGCGGATCTGCGCGCCTTCAAATCGCTCACGAGGGCAACATGAAAATCATCGATATGACACATGTGATGAACGTCCATACGCCCGGCTGGGTCGGCTACGCGGGCAACAAGATGTACTACGCCCAGAATCTGCAAACCCAGATGATCGTGGCGCAACGCATCGACACCGCGCTACATGTCGGCACGCATTTCGATGGCGCCATGCATGCCACCGACAACCGTAAGGGCGACATGGCATCGCTGCCGCTCGACTATCTCGTCAATCGTGGCATCGTGGTGGATATTTCGCCCTGGGTCTCGGACTGGTCGGTGATCACCCCCGAGATCATCGAACGCGCCGGCGCCGACATCCGCGAGGGCGACATCCTGGTGCTGCACACCGGATGGCACCGCCACTACGAAGGCCGGCCGCAGCAGGACCTGGTGAAGTACTTCTGCTACCACCCCGGGCCCAACCTAGACACCCTGCACTGGATGTTCGCGAAGAAGATCAGGTGGTGGGCCATGGATACCGGCTCCTGCGACCACGCCATGAACACCTCGATCCGCCACATGCGGCCCGACCTCGCCGCGCAGTTCACGAAGGTGCACGGCAAGACACCGGCAGAGTTCTTCGGCACGTTCGAATACGTGCACAAGAAATCGGGCCGCAAGGTCACGTCCGACATCTTCCCGTTCCACAACTGGGCGTTCCAGGAAGGCCTGCTGCACGCCGAAAACATCGGCGGCGACATCGAGCTGATGCTCAACCGCCGCGCCCTGATCGGCGCCTTCCCATGGCGCTACGAGGGCCTGGAGGGCTGCCCATGCCGGATCATGGCGTTCCTGGATTGCGGGGAGGACGTGGAGGCAGTCGGGGATGCGGCGCGGGCGGTGATGGGGGTGTGAGGGGTTCTTTTCGTGGCATACCGCGTCTTTCACACAGGCTTGAGCAGATTTTCCTCGACTTGTTTGGTCCCACTCGGCGAGATCCGTGCACGGTCCTGCTTGGCATCGAACTCAATGAGGCGCCCTTTGTGCATCGGCTTCAGCACAGAACTGCGGAACATGCTCGCATTTGAATACTCAACCCACTTGAACAGGTCGGTGACCGATATCCATCCCATGCTGTGGTGCAAAAACATGAGCACTTGGTTCTTCGCGCTCATGTCAGGATCAAGGACGCGCTTTACCCCCTCCACATCCCAGATCGCCGGCGTCTTCCTCTCTATGAGTGCGTCGACCGCTTCCTGCGCATCCTTCGTCGTAACACGATGGAAGATGCGCACGAGCTCAGCCAAGACCCAGCTTGCCATAGCCTGCACGGCCTCGGCATCCATATGGTTCGCATCTACGTCGCCACCTACATGCCCGACACCGCGGTTATTGCGAATTTCGTAGAGCACAGGCAACACACGCGGGATAAGCAGCCGTAGACTCCGGTCCCCGACGCGGTTGGCGTCTGCCGGCTCGATTTCGAGCGCGCGGCACGCGGCGAGCATATTGCCCGGTTTGCTCGCCTTTGCCGGGAAAGTGCCTTTCACGGCGCCATCGATGATCGAGTAGACGGCCTCGCAGAACTTGCCGCCGTTAAGCTCCGACGGTTCCCAGCGCCGCTCCAGGTAGTTCGACATAATCTCCTTGTAGCTCTTGAGCAGTATGTCACGGAGTGCCTTTGGCAAGCCCGCGAGCAAGTGAGACGAGTCGATCACTGGGCCGCACCCGCAATTTCTTTCACGAGGGCGGCGCCGCGCTTCAAGCCGGCGTTCGTTAGCGAGTATCCTTTGGATTTGTCGCCGCTGAATTCGGGGCCCTTGTACTTCTTTAGGTGCGCAGCATGATTTGCCGCATCGTAACATCCTATCGTCTCGCAAAAGCCGCGAGCCATGGCGTCATCAAACGCTCTGTCGCCCGTTGCCAGGAACTTCCCGAATCCGGTCAAGATGTACGTGTTCAGCGTCTTCTCCCTCTTCGACCTGCCGGGCGCGTCGTGGATGTCGAAACTCCCGTCGCCATTGAAATGAAATACCTGGTCCAGCTCTTCTGCTGGGACGCCGTGCTGCTTCATCCGCTCGTTAACTCCTGTCGGATACCCCCCGTCGCCGGCACCTTTTCCAGCAGGCGTCGTCCCTGTCTTTGGCTCAGCAGGCGGCGCCTCGGCTGTTTCGCCGAGGAACAGCATCGCAGCGTCTACAGTGCGGCGACGTTCCCCCGAGCTAAGAGGCGTCAGGGCCTTGATGATTGTCGTCAACGCATTAGTGGTGTCGGTTTCAGCCATGTCTGCTCCCTAGCTAAGCTAGCAGCGAAACGCGCGATCGGTCGCCATATTGATCCCATATCGATAAATGGGAGCATTGGTCAAGGACTCATATGGGATATGGAAACGCAATGGCAAGCTAAAGAAGGGCGTGGTCTCTTGCGAGCGGCTACCCAACGCATACAGCACAGCTTACGGGGTTGCGAATCACCCCGGCTTGCCCATCTCGCTTTCCGCTCTCAAGGCCGTCGCGACCGGCACAAAGAGCCGTCGCGCTTCTCCCGGTATCGGCGCAAATCCATTGGCTCGATAGAATCCCACGGCGCGATCGTCTTTGGCATCGACGATGATGGCGAAAGCGCCGATCCCGAGGTGATCAGTGCGGATTGCGGCATCGAAAATCAAGGCTCTGCCTAACCCCCGGCCCTGATATTCTGCAGCGACTGCGAGACGGCCCATCAGCACGGCGGGTATCAGAGGGTAGCGCGGCAATCGCTTGGTCAGTTCAGGTGGCAATGCATCAACCGCGACGCTCGTCGCCGCAAGGGTATAGAAGCCCGCAATCTTCCGCGCATCGTCGAGAGCCACGAAGCATCCGGCAAGGCGTCGCTTCATGTCTTGCAGCGCAAATTCCCGCAAATAGCGATCGAGCGGATCGACACCGGAGCGAAATGCGACACGGTCGTGCTCGCGGCTCAACGCTTCGGTGACAAACGGCGTCACCGGACTTCACGGATCAACCGGCGATGCGCCTTTGCGGCTTTGCGGAGCCCGCCCGAGGGTTCCGGCGGATTGAGGACGGCCTCCGCGAAGGCCCGTTGACCTTCGATCGAGAGACGGATGATCTCGGTTTTCTCAATTGTGCGCTGGGCAGCCTCCTGGGCCGCCGCGACGACGAAATCGCTGACGCTGCGCCCCTGAATCTCCGCCGCTCGCTTAACGATCGCGAGCGCGTCGGGCGCGATTCGCGCCTCGATACGGGCGGTACGGACCGGCTCCTGGGACATTCATGCGACCTCTCGCTTTTGATTGCGTTAATGTACGGCGTTCTGCCGGACAGCGCAAGGGGCTTTCACTTATCTGATTCCGGCGCCGGCTCTCCCTTATCCGCCAGCCCGGAATCATCGTCCGCGCTACGGCGTATGGGGCACGCAAGTACAGGCACGCTCAGGTCCTCACCAAGTGCTCGCGTAGCACCCGATCGACGGCATCATGCCCGGTTGGCAGTGACGCTTCGTCCACCTGGGCGCCTGCATCGAGCAGCAGGCGGGCGCACTCGCCATGTCGCCCGGTCGAAAAGCCCCACGGGTTGAGCGCGCCATGGATCAGCCAGTCCATCGCGGTCCCGTGGAATTGGCGATCTTGCACATGGATCGGCGGCTCGTAACGCAGAACGTCCTCCACCATGTCGGTGTTGCCGTGGAACGCCGCCCAATGCAACGGCCTGCCGCCATGCTGCGACATCGCCGTCGCCGGAAATCCGCGGCGGAGCATCGCTCTGACGGCCGCGAGGCTGTTGTTGCGGGCGGCGTCGGCGACCTGACGCAAGGCCCTCTCCGGAGCGCGCGCCACGAGCTGCGGATCGGCCGCAAGGACGGCGTCGGCGCGGGCATCGTCGCCGCACCAGAGCGCATCAAGCAATCGATCGAGCGGCCCCGCACGCTTGAGCAGCAGGTCGAGGACCTCGGCGTGGCCGCGCTTGCGCGCGATGTCGAATGCCGAGACATGGAAGCCGAGCGTCCATTGGTAGATGTGCCCGCCGTTCGCGGCCGTATCGATCATCGCAAACCAGTCCTGATCGACCCGCATGGCAATCGCGCCTGGATCCGCGTCGAGATGACGCCGCACGAGCGCAACGTCGCCAAGCGCTGCCGCGAGGAGCAGATCGGATCGTGCGCCTTGCGAGACGAGGAATCCCGCAACATCCGGGCGATCGCCAATGAGGTGCTGTGCCGGGGTCGAGTCGTGATCATCATCGAGCGCGTCGACCTCGGCGCCATGCGCGAGCAGAAATTGCGCGATCTCGACCGTGCGGGCGAAATGCAGCGGGCGCTTGCCGTCGCCGCCCTTGGCATGGACGAGGGATGGATCGCCTGCGATCAATGCCGCGAGTTCAGCCATCATGCCAAGATTGGCCGCTGCCCAGACGTCGATCCTGGCGCCGCGGGCAATGAGGGGAGCGGCCTCGTCCGGATTGACCTGTTCCAGCACGCCGAAACCGCCCTTCTCCCAGCTGGTCCTGGCATTGAGGTCGGCGCCGTGGGCCAGCAGGAGATCGAGCAGTTCGAGATTAGTGCGCGCGACATGCACGGCCGGGCTATTGAAGCCGAACATCGGCGCGTTGATCTGGGAGACGAGATCGGGGTGGGATTGCAGCAGTTGCCGCGTGTAACCGACGTCGCCTGCCTCGACCGCTGCCTTGAAGAGCTCGGCTGGCGATTTTGTCAACGACTCGATCTTTCGCTTCATGTGCGGCCAGCCGGTGAAGCCGTATCCGCGCGCGATCACGAGCTGGGCATCGCTCAGGGCAAAAGCTTCTGGCGCGGGAGGCTTCGGGTGCAGCGCGAGCACGCGCTCGACCGCTTGAGGTTTGCTCCGCCAATAGTCGCGCGCAAGCGCCTTGGCGAGCTTTCGCTGTTTGTCCAGGTTCGGATTGGGGGGAAGCGGGCGAACGAAACGCTTGGTGGCGCGATCCAAATGTTCCTCAGACATGATAGACCTCTTTCTCAATGCCCGGCGTCCACGAAACGGGCGGAAAGAAGGTCGTCATTGATCGTACGGATTTCTGTTCAGGTGGGAGTTTCCCTTCCCGTGGACGGGATGCGCCCTGATCGCGCTTCCTAAGATAACATGGTCCGCCGGCGTTTCCAGCCGCCGACCTCGTCAAACGCGTAAGCACGGCCGTTCCCCCGACTTAGCCCGGGGATTGACTTGGCAATCCATTCTCGTGCGAATCGCCCCATGGCGAGATACGTTGCACTTCTGCGAGCCGTCAATGTCGGAGGAACCGGCAAGCTGCCGATGTCCGATCTCGTTTCCATTTGTCGCGAGGCCGGCTTTGCACGGGTGGAGACCTACATTGCGAGCGGCAACGTGGTTTTTGAAAGCAAAGCTATAGCTTCAAGGGTAAAGGCCGAACTCGAAGCGCGTTTGCTTGCGTATGCCGGAAAACCAATCAGCGTCTTTGTGCGCACCGCCGCAGAGATGCAGGCCATTCTCGACGCCAATCCGTTCCCGAAAGCGGAGCCGAAATACACCTATGCAATTTTTCTCGATGAGCCCCCTCCTCCCGACGCGTTGGCCCACGCCGTTGGACGGAACGGCGAACAAATGCACCTCGGCGAGCGTGAGATATTCGTGCATTACCCCAGCGGCATGGGTCGCTCGAAACTGAGAATCCCGGCCGCCGGGACAGGCACAGCGCGCAACATGAACACGGTTGCCAAGCTCGCGTCACTCGCGTCGAAGTGACACGCCCGTGGACCAGCGCGGCCGACGAGTGCAATGCTCTTGGCGGCCGCGCGGTCTCCGCAAGACTAGCGCGCCGTCAGCTCTCAAAAATCATATCGAAGCCACCGTAGATCAGTCGTTTGCCATCGAACGGCATGGTCTCTCCCGGCTGCATGCGAGGGTCGGCCATGACCTTCTTGGAGCCTTCGTCTCGGACTGCGCGCGAAGGCCAGATGATCCACGAAAATACGACGGTTTCGTCCTCCTGCTTTTTCACAGCCATTGGGAATGAGGTGATCTTGCCTTCCGGTACATCATCGCCCCAACACTCGACCACTTTCAGCGCGCCATACTCCTTGAATACGGCCGCGACCCGCTCAGCCGATTTCAAGTAGGCTTCGCGATTGGCCTTAGGCACCGGAATGACGAAACCATCAACGTAGGGCATGGGTTCTCTCCTTGCTGTTTTGCGCGGTAGCGAGGGGTTCTCGATCTCTAGGATCAGCTTGCTGCTCATCCCGATCTACGTTCAACCTCCGTCTGGAGCCTTTGCTATCGTGAAGCCCGCTGAACGAAGCGCGATGTCATCGAGGGCTGCGGAAACAGCAGGCTTTGCAGCCTTCACAATCGCGCTGGAAGCCTGTGCTCGTCCGGCCGCGGTATCGGTTCCAGAAAGCCCGGCATTCATGCCAACCAATGCCGCTGCTATTGTGCCGGCCGCTGCCATGGCGAGTATCTTTAAGTGGGTGGCGCGGTCGGCTGCGAGCAGGGTATGCGTCATTTTCGATCTCGTCTGTGCGTCCGAAAGTCATCCCAAGGACGAATTGGTGACCGGTTTCCCGACAGGCCGATTCAGAGTTTCCCGGCTACATCCCTCTGCTATGTCGCAGCAGTGCAGCGATACCGCTTACGCGCCTATGGAACCCGCGTTCGCCTCACGAGCACATTCGCCCGGCGAGCGCCGCGTGATATAAATGGCGCGTTCCGGGACACATGGCTTCTTGGCGGCTGACAATCCGGACCTCTGATCACATGCCAGGGGAGGAACGAAACAATGCGCCTGATCGCCTTCGCCCTCGCGGCATTCATCCTCGGTGGCCCCGCTGCAGCACAGGAGTGGCGGGAGTACAGCTATCCGGCCTATTCCTTTACGGTCGCATTTCCGGCCGATCCAAAGATCGAAAGCGCGACTTACCGGCTCGCCGACGGTCGTTCGGTCGAAGCGCACGTCTATTCCGTCCGCCAGAACGACAGCGTCCTGAAGGTGACGGTCGCCGAACTTGCCAATGCGGGCCTGGAGGAAAAGGCAATCGTCGACCATGCGATCAAGGTGCTGTCCGAAGGCGGCGAGGTGAAGATCGACATTCCCCACCGCGTCTACCAGGTCTATGGCCGTCAACTCAGCATCGCGGGGGCGGATGGCAGCCGCTCCACGGTGGCGGTGTTCGATTTCAACGGACGCCTTTACCTGGTCGAAGGCAAAGTGCTTCCCGGCGGCAATCCCCTCGACATGCTTCGCTTCCAGCAATCGCTGGTGTTCACCGGCGGCGGCTCGAACCGCTCGCCGGAGGCTATCCGTGCCATTCGCGAAGGTTGCCGCGGCGGTGCCGCCAACCCCGCAGGCCTGGACGACCCACGCTGCGCGCGGAGGTGAACTCGCCGCTGCGCAGACGGAATCGAGCGCAAGCAAAATCCGAGTCTGTCCTATCAATACGCCGACGCCGCTCCCGGGTTTCGCTGGCGCTCAACCCGGGCTACGCCCACAGCATGTCGGACGCTATGCGTGCGCCCTCGGCGAGACTCTTGAACTTGGCCCAGACGATCTCGGCTTCGACTTCCGGACGTTGGCCCGGCACGAGCGTCGACGCAAAGCCGCAGTCGGTCCCGGCGATGACGCGTTCGCGCCCGACCACCTTCGCTAACCGCACAATGCGTTCTGCCACCAGTTCGGGATGCTCGACGATGACGGACGCATGGGTGATGCATCCGGGAATCAGCACTTTGTCGTCGGGCAGCTTGACGTGCTCCCACAGGCGCCATTCATGTTCGTGACGCGGGTTCGCCATTTCGAACGAATAGAAGCCGGCCCGGATTGTCACGATGATGTCCGCGAGGTGCTTCATCTCCATGTCGCTAACGCGCGGCCCCATGTTGATGCCGTAACAGGTGTGGTGGCGCACGCGCTCGGGCGGTATGTTGCGCAGTGCATGATTGAGCACATCGACGCGCCGGCGCGCCCAGGCCCGCGCGTCTTCCACGTCCTCGTCAGGACTCAGCATGTAATGCATGCCAAGGCGGGGATCGTCGATCTGCACCTGGAATCCCGCCGCGACGATCGTCTCGTATTCCTCGCGCATCGCTTCCGCCACCGCCAGGACATGCTCCTCGTCGTTCTTGTAGTAGCGGTTCTCCATGAAACCGGCGCAGCTCGACGGAGACACCGACGGCATGAATGCGTCGATCGCTGACGTGTCCTGCAACGCGTGTCTGAGATTTTGCAGGTCCGCGGCGAGTGCATCCTGACCGATATATTTGATCGGCCCGGTACAGGCCCAACGCGGCTTGGCCGAGCCCGAATGCGCGCCGTCGCGATAGAAGGCCGGAAATGCGATGTTTTCACGGGTCCGTCGTTCGCCGGGCTCCGGCGTGATCGGCTCGATGCCCGCCAGGCGGTCAGCCGCGTAAGCCTGGAAGCTCGTTTTCGACTGTTCGCCGTCGCTCACGATATCGATCCCGAGATCGGCCTGCGTCTTGACGATTGTCGCGACGGCCTCGGCACTCAGGCGCGCCAACGCGCCGGCGTCATAAGGCTGCCGCGTCATTCGGGTGAACAGCAGCGCCGAGAGCGCATCGGGACGTGGCAGGCTGCCGGTGTGCGTCGTCAGGATTCGCCGCTGGCGCTCATCGAGCCGGGACATCATGGTCCTCCGTTGGATGTGAAGGGCGGCCTGTGGCAGCTAAGGCCTAGGCTGCGCGCCGAATTCCCGAGTCGTGACCGCGACCTCGTCGAGAGTTTGCGCCATCAACTCCCGGAGTTGCACAGGCGTGGACGATGCGGCAATCGATCCGGCATTTTCGATCATGGTCTTGTAGTCCGCCGTGGCGACCACCGCCGCAATTTCGTGACTGAGCCGATCAATGATCGGTTGTGGCGTTCCTTCGGCCGCGCAGATGCCGAGCCAGCCGAACCGTACGTAATCGATCCCGACCTCGCTGAGCGTCGGGACCTGCGGCGCATTCTGTAGCCGCGCGGGCGCCGTGACGGCGAGCAGCTTGAGCTGTCCGCTTTCATATTGCGGCATGAGGGCGAGTGTCGGCGCGACGTAGAAGTCGACGCGCCCGGCTACAAGCTCCTGCACGACTTGCGGTCCGCCGCGGAAGGGAATCCTGTTCATGGTGATGCCAGCAAGCTTCTCAAGCTGGCGCGCCAGGACCTCCTGGGCCGAGCCCGCGCCGATCACCGCGTAGCTGACCTCGCCGGGACGGGCTTTGGCATATTGCACGAAGGACGCGAAATCCTGCGCCGGGATGGCAGGGGATAACGCCAGGCCATAGTAATATTTTGCGATCAGGGATATCGGGGCGATCTCGCCCAGCTTGAACCCCACGTCCTTGTAAACCGCGACGTTGATCGCCTCGAAGTGCGTGCAGAGCAGCAGATTGTATCCGTCCTTAGGCTGGGACAGGACGTCTCTCGTTGCGAGCATTCCGGCGGCTGCGGGCTTGTTCTCAACCACCACACGCTGGCCGAGCCTGTCACCGAGTTTTTCCGCGACGAAACGGGCCGGAATGTCGGTGGGACCGCCCGCCCCAAAGCCGACCACCAGCCGGATCGGCTTGTTGGGGTAGTCGGCCGCACTTGCGCTGGAAGCAGCAGCCACAAGCGCGACGCCAATCGCTACGACAATGCGGGACATGTCGGCACTTACGACGACAGTTTCGGCAACAGCTCGGCGAAGACATCCGGGCGATAGCCCACGGCCGCGAACAAGTGATTGCGCGACTCCTCGACCATCGCCTTCAGGCGCTTCATATCGAGCCCCACCACCTGGCCGCGATATTTGCGCACACGCCCGCCGATAATGACGGTATCGATGTTGCTGCGCTCGGCCGCCTGGACCACCGTGCCGATGGCGTTGTTGAGCGGGTACAGGTTGATGTCGTCGGCGCGAATCACGATCAGATCGGCCTCCTTGCCGGGCGCCAGCGAGCCGATCTTGTCGTCGAGGCCGGCGCAGCGAGCCCCGCCCATGGTGGCGCAGTAGAGCACGTCTCGCACCATCAGCGGCTTGGGGGGATTCTGGTCGCCCGAGAACCTGCGGTTCTGCGCGATCGCACGCTGCAGATAGAGCGCGACACGCATCTCCATGAACATGTCGGTGCTGTAGGAGGTCTCGTTATCGACGCTCAGGCCCGGCTTGATGCCGTGGTCCCACGCGCTCTGCAAGGCGCAGAAGCCCTCGCCCAGCCCATATTGCGCGTCCGAGCGCGGGCACACGTTGATGTTGGCGCCGGTGTCCACGAAAGTCTGCCATGTCTTCTCCGGCAGCGCCCCGCAGTGGTTGAAGGTGTTGTCCGGACCGACGAGCTTGTCCTGCGCGAGCGGCTCGAGCAGCGCGGCCGCCTGCGGGCCCTGGAATTCCGTCGTGATGCGTAACCCGAGCTTTCGCGCCAACGCCCAGTTTTCGCGACTGACGCCTGAGAACATGCGCAAGGTCACGAGCTGGTCGTTCGACGAAAAATATTTCTTCTGCAGCCGCTCGAGATCCTGCGGCCATTGATGGGCCCAATCGCCGGCAGTTGGCGGGCCGGAAGCATGGACGGCGCGCATGCCGCTATCGAACAGCGCCTCGACCGCCGCGTCGGAATGTTCGGCGCTGCGCGAATTGTGCGAATTGTCGATCACGCAGGTGATGCCGGCATCGATGCAGCCGATGGCCGTCAGGTAGTTGGCGGCGTAGTGGTCTTGCGGTCGGTATGCCTTGGCAAAGGAGAGGTGCGTGGCGTTGCTGTAGTCGGCAAGCGTCGGCGAATTGGGATTGATCCGCCGCAGCGGCGCTTCCCACGAATGGCGGTGGCAATCGACGAAGCCCGGGACGATGATGGTGTCGCGGCAATCGATCACCTGCGCGCCCGCCGCATTGAGCGAAGGAGCAATGGCGGCGATCTTCTTGCCTTCGATCAGCACGTCGCCTTTCGCAAGATCGCCGACCATGGGATCCATGCTGACGATGGCGCCGCCCTTGAGCAGGATGCGGTGCTTCGAATCTGCCGCGGACTGGCGCTCGAACCGGCGCGGGTGTTCAGCCGAATCCGCATCGGAGATGCCGCCGGCAGCGGCAGCCCCGGCCGCCAATGCGGCGCCGACCTTCAATGCTCTGCGTCGGGTCAAGGCCGTATCGTCTTTCATGGGCGATCCTCCTCTGTGACTTTTATGTTAGTGATCTCTAGAGGTCTTGGAGCCTCAAGAAAATTTAGCGCGGATTTCGACCGATTGCGATCACTTGTAAAGTGGGCGGAGGCGCGAAGACCGAGCTTTGTTGGCACTGCGCGCCTTTGCCCACGCCGTCCCACCGCGAGGCTGGGTTCGAGATTGTCACGCGAAAGGAGCACGCCCATGGATCTGCAGCTCACGAACAAGACCGCGCTGGTCACGGGCGGCAGTGCAGGGATCGGCAAGGGGATCGCCCGCATGCTGGCGCGCGAGGGCGTGGATGTGGCGATCTGCTCGCGGCGCCCCGACGCAATTGCTGCGGCGGCGGACGAAATCGCGCGGGAGACGGGACGCAAAGTCGTCGGGATCGTGGCGGACCTCACCAAGGACGAGGACGCAAAGAACTTCGTCGTGAAGGGCCACGAGGCGCTCGGCCGCGTCGACATTATGGTCAACAATGCCGGCTCATCGCCGGGAGGCGTGCTGGAGCATCTCTCCGAAGCCGATTGGGCGCAGTCGCTGCAGCTGAAATTCATGGGCTATGTGCGCTGCCTGCGCTACGTGCTGCCCATCATGGTGAAACAGGGCGGCGGGCGGGTCGTCAACCTGATCGGCAATGACGGCGTCAAGCCCTCCTACTGGGAAATCGCGCCCGGCGCCGCCAATGCGGCGGGGCAGAACCTCACCTTGTCGCTTGCCGGCCAATATGGCCGGCACGGCATCAGCTTCTGCGCCATCAATCCGGGACCGGTGCGCACCGAGCGCTGGGACGGCCTCGTCAAGGCGATGGCCCGCGACATGAAGCTTTCCTACGACGAGGCCAACGGCCTTGCCCCCGCCTCGATCCCGCTCGGCCGCATCGCCGAGATCGACGAAGTGGCAGCGCTCGTGGTGATGCTGGCATCGCCGCTGATGCACATGGTCAACGGCACCATGATCGAGATCGACGGCGGCCAGGAGAAAGCCCTGATGGACCGGCTGCGCGACCGATAGGGTTGTCCCGGGACCGCGGGCGTCTCGCCCGCATCGGGAGCGAATGCGCATCACGGGCGAGAAAGAGCGGGCGAGACGCCCGCGGTCCGAGGACCATCCTGCGCGCTTGACAAGAGTCCGCGCAGGCCGACACTTCAAATCAGAACTGGCCGGGACAGAGGCGCCGCTGCGACGACCTCGATGCACGGAGATCAATCATGAAAACCTGGAAAACGTTGCTCCCGCTGGCCGCCTTGGCGGTCGCAGCCGTCACCACGCCTTCTTTCGCGCAGGGCACCATCAGGATCGGCGAACTCAACAGCTACAAAGCCGCGCCGGCTTTCCTCGATCCGTCGGAGATGGGCGGATGACTCTGCTTGAAGAAACCTGTCGCGCGATTGTCCCGGTAGATGACGAAGCGGCTCGGCGGATGCAGCAACTCTTGGACGACAAGACCAA
>Ga0209060_10002549_pt1 | contig 16699 bp, 14 predicted proteins | sample Coa_R1_8_FD_187155 | JGI IMG/M metagenome (GOLD analysis project Ga0209060, IMG submission 187155) | Surface soil microbial communities from Centralia Pennsylvania, which are recovering from an underground coalmine fire - Coalmine... | ecosystem: Environmental > Terrestrial > Soil >...
AGACGTTCACCGCGACCGTGGTCGGTGGGAGCGGTAGCTATCCGTCGGTGCTCTGGTCGTTCGGCGACGGAGGCACGGGCAGCGGCCGGGTCATCCGGTACACCTACCAGCACCCCGGCACGTTCGTGGCCACCCTCAACGTCTCCGATAGCGCGGGCCACACGGCCTCGACCCAGGCGACCATCAACGCCACCGGCACGGGACCCATCGCCGCGGGAGAGAGCTCGGTGAGCCCGGCCCTGATCGCCGCCCTCCTCGCGGTGGGCGCCGCGGGGTTGGTCGGGTCGATCGCAGCTATCCGATGGGCGACGCGTCGCGCCATCGCCCACGAGTCCATCGAGATCGTCCGCACCCCCGGAACGGGATCCCCCGTCGCAGAATCCCGCCCTCCCAAAGAGCGGGGCACCCCGCCCGGACCTCCCAACGTGGGCACGCCCCTGACGGAAGTGACCGGCGCCTCCCCCGCCCCCCCCGAAGGAGGGATCCCCCCGGCTCCGGCGGGGCCGTCCCCGAGTCGAGCCTCGGTCCGAAAGGAAGCTCTCCGAACGTCGCAGCGGATCGTTCTCCACCTGTGGGCCCTGGGGAGCCTCGCCGCCGACGAGGTCGCTCCCCTGGGGTTCAGCCAGAAGGGGATCGCCGAGGCGCTCGCCGTGAGCCAGAACGCCCTGACGAACGTCCTTCGCCGGCTGGTAGCCGGGGGGGTCCTGGTCGAGGACGTTCGCCACGTTCAGGGCCAACCTCGCCGCCTCAAGGTCTATCGGCTCACCCCCCGCGGAGAGGCGCTGGCTCGGGACCTTCGACGCTCGGGCCCGGGTCCGGCGGACGGGAAGCTACCCCCCTCGGGGGAGCGGCGGAACCCGGCGGGAGTGGATCATGAGGGGGCGAGCCCCTGACTCGGAGGGTTGCCGTATCGACGTGCCGGGGGACGTCGACGCTTCCGGCGATGGGAAGTTCTTTAGTAGGTCGGCCATGGTGGCCGCCCGTCGAATGGTGGTCCTGGGCCCATAGCTTAGTTTGGCTGGAGCACCCGGCTGATAACCGGGAGGTCGTCGGTTCAAATCCGACTGGGCCCATCCCCCGGCGGGGGTAGTACCAATTCGCCGTTTGCTTCACTACCCCCCTCCCCATCCGGGGTCCGATGACCCCAGAACATGACCCGATCTTCTCGGTCCTTGACCTGTCGGCTATTCAGACGCGGTCGCAGTTGGCCGCGTTTGTCCAAACCCACCGGGAGTCACGGCAGGTCGAGTACAAGCCGCTCCGAGACCTTCGGTCGTGCGGTCAGTGTCCTGTGTGCCGTCCGGCAAACGCCGCTCCAGCTCACCCACCGGCCGACCCGAGCGTACCCGGGCTCCCCATAGCCCGCGCAGTCACTGCTCTGGCAAACGGCCGGGGTGGGGTCCTTATCATCGGGGCCAACCGAATCGGGGTCTCCGGCAACTCGCATCGCCTCGAACAGGTTCCGTGCTCAACCCTGACTTACGACGCGGACTGGGTCGCGCAAACCGTCGCAGCTCGCACTCTTCCACTCGTTCACACAGAGACGCGGCAGATTGGGCCGAGCAGCGGCCGCCCGGTTGCGTACTTAGTTACGGTTCCTGCAAGCCCGCGGCTCCATGAGTGGCGGGACGCGAGGGACGCGCGCCACTTCACCGTCCGTCGGGAGGCCACGTCGGTCGACATGAACGGGCCGGAAATCGAGTTTCACGTCAAGAGCAAGTACGCGGTCGAAGTAAACGCGGAGTTCCGGAACGAGGTTGCGTACTCGACCTGGCTGCTCTTCGATGCGGTGCTAAACCGGCCCGCCCAGGGGGGCGAGCGAGACCATCTCCTCGATTACGTGCTCCAAGAAGACCCCCTCCGGCTGGCGGACATGGACCCTCCTCTCCGACGGTGGGTAAACGACCCACGAATCGACCGGGCGGTCCTGGACATGCCGTCAAAGATGGCATGCTGGACTTCACCCCACGACATCCATTCCTCGGTGCAGGCCGTCGGTGACGCCCACGACGATCTCCCCCACGAGGGTCTCGACTACCGGGAGTTGCGTTACCTATCGGCCTGCCGAATCCTTCGGCAAACTGAGGGCCTGCGGAAGGAACTCTCCCCGTTCTACCAGTTGGAAAGCGCTGCCGGGCCTCGCTGGGAGGAAACCCAAGGCGAATTCATGTCGAGTGACTACGACGAGTCATACGAACAGGTGTTCGATCGGGTAGCCCCCGGCGTCGGAGGTACTTTCGACGCTCAGACGAAGCGGCTTTCAATCTATCCCCTCTCCGATGCGCTGAGCCTCCTCCTGCCGCTGGCGTTCAGGGTGCTGGAGTGCTATGCCGAACTTGTCGAAACCTATGGAACTGGCGTGATCGGAGTCTACGGACCCGAGTTCAAGGGCTCGTTCCGTCGAAGGCGTACAAGGCGCAGGCGGCAGGCGCCGTCCCCGGTTCGCGACTGAAACACCCTCCGAAGGCCCTTTTACCCGGCAGGGGCAATCGTGTCCTGGGAGACATTCCCAAGGTAAACAAAAAATGAAGCAATTTGTATCGGGGGCTCTGCCCCACAGTAGCAGCTCAGTGTTAGGGAACCATTTCCGCGATGCGGAAGGCCCACTTTAGACCGAGTAAGAGGACTGTCTGCGCCTTCTGCAAGGAGAAGGTCAGATGGGCCGGACGTCTCGTTCGGGTGGGCTCTCGCGGAAGAGTCTTCCTTTGCCAGCGCTGCGCGGCCGCCTCTTCGGAGGCGGCCCAACCCATTCCCGCTTCGCCAGGCCTGAGAAACTACGGTGGCATGCTTAGCCGCGCCTCGGCGACCTCAGCTCCGAGCTTCCGCCCAGCCTTGGCGAGTTCGGCGAGGAGCATCGGTCTGTGGCGAGATAGTTCGGCGAGCATCGCTTGAAACTCGACTGCCTTCTCTCTCTCGGCCTTCATCCTTAGGATCGGGCCGGGTTGGCCGGGAACCGTATCCCTGAGTCCTTGGGCAATGCGGTCGAGGGCAAGGACTACCCCGGCCATCAGCTCGCCAAGGCTCGGGTCCTGCATCAGGTTGGACAGAGCTTGTTTGAACTGGGGTTCGAGCGCCGCTCTGACCTCGGGCCGCTGGAGGCACTGCTGGAGCCCGGCCATCATCCCGAGAATGAACGGCTGGGCGGCGTCAATTGGTGAAGGCCAGGGCTTCTTTGCGAACCCCTCCGGGTCGACCACATGGTGTGTTTCCCGTTCGTCTCGGCCGCTGAAACGCCGGTTAACGCCAGTCCGTGCGGGCGGTTCGCGCTCGGCGTAGATTAGGGTCAGTGCCTTTCGGTTCAGGCGGTAGGCGCGCTGGCGGGAGACCTTCGCGAGGGTCGCCAATTCCGGGATCGTCAGCCCCCGGCCGGCGATGAAGCTGGACACCATCGGCCCAAGCATGTAGGCTTGAAACTCGACGGTCTCGGCGTCTGGGTCGAGAGGGAAGATCACCGAGAATTCGGTCAGCAGCTCCCCCAAAAGCTCGTCGACGACACTCTGGTCGAGGGGAAGTAGTTCAGCGAACCGCCGCCCGAACTCCTGCCCGGCGGCGTAGGTGAGCTGGCTTGGGGGTCCGTCCGGGTCGAGCCCCATGTCTTCCAGAATCCGGTCGGCCTTGGTGTCGAGCGCCGTTGTGGTTTGACCCTCCTCGGTCATGGCTTCTCGACGCTCCGGTGTCGCCGGGAGGGTAGATAAAGGACTGTTTCACTATTTCGTCGCCATTAGGGTTGCTTCCGGAGCCATGCCCGCATCTGGAATATCCGTCTCCGGCTCACCCCCAGCCGAACCGCCGCCTCCGTCGCGCTGCCGTAGAACGGGTCCGGGTCCACGTACCGCTTGGCCCGCCCCTTGGCGGCCGCCAAACCGAGGACCTTGCTATCCTCGACCCGATTGGCCTCCTTGCCGAGCCCGACGATGTTCTCCCGCCGGACCAACACGTGCCTTCGGATCGCGTTGCCCTCGGTGTCGAAGGTGTACTTCCGGTCCCGGTGCCGGACAAAGTCCTCAACCACCGACCCCCAGGATCTTTGGCGCGGTTCGCTCATCAGGGCGGCGCGACGCGTCTCATCGCTGGGGCCGATGAACGCGACCAGTTCGGATCGCATCTCGTCCGGGTCGCGAGAGGGCTCCAGGAGCCGGGCGGTCAGGAACGTAAAGGGTCGCATGTCGCCGAGCCTCCGGACCCTCGGCAGCAGGTTCGGGGTCGAGAGGGAGAACTCCGAGGTCGCCGGAATCCCGGCGTAATCGTCGGCCGCCCCTATGCCCTTCTCGATGATTCGTTCCCAGAGCTGGGCGACCCACTCGTCCCGATCTCTCCCGACTTGATAGGAGCCGAGCCCATGGTCCGACGCGGCTCCGCGGAAGACGTGGGCCCGACCGGCCCTAATGCGGACGAACAGGCAGTACCTCTTCGACGACCGCCCATAGAAGCTGGGCTGGGTGTCAAAGCAGCCCTGCGGGTACTCCTCCTTCGGGGCGAACTCAGCCGTCTCGTCCTTCAGGAACGGAACCGGAACTCCGTAGGGATTGAGGTGCTCCAGGGCGGCCGTGACCTCTCCGACAATCTTCGAAGGACTAACGAAGGCGGAGTCCGTGTCGCAATAGACGAACTGGCCCCCAAGCCGGCCGACCTGGGACTCGACGATCGCGAGGAGCATGTGGGAGGCAGAGGTCAGCGCCGCGCCGACGAGCGGACAGTAGTCTGCCCCTGGCTCCTCGACCTCCCCTTCCTCGGTCTCGAACGGCTCGTCGGTCGCGCCGTGAATGCGGACGGTCCCGGACCGGTTCGTCCGGTTGACCTCGACGAAAATCCCGTAGCTCCCAGCGTTGCAGATGGTCTTCAGGCCGTCCGCGCGGTGCTTCCAACCCTTAGTCTGGTCCCGCTTCTCGACGATGCGCGCCTCCACCAAGGTCTGAATGAGTCCGTCGCCGGGGCCAACCTCGACTCCCAGCACCCTGACGGGCCGGACCCCCTGCCGGCCCTCAGGTTCGAAAGTCGTCGACCGGACGATCCTGGGCGTCGTGCCGCCGAGCAGCTTGGCCGCCAGCACGTCGGCGACCATGTAGGGCAGGGTGAGGCCCGGTTCCGTCGTGACATGGTTCCAGCCAATGGTGGGGGCCCCCGTGGCCGCTCTGTCGAACGCCGACCGGACCGGCAGGATCGCCCCCTCCGACTCGACTTCGCATAGGGTCCACATCCGAGGGTCGACCCACATCTCTCGGCGAAGGAGGTCTTCGAAAGTCAACCCGTCGACCCAGCTCCGCACATCCTCTGTCGTGCTTCGAGTCCGAATGCTCTGGGCTGTCAGGAACCGTTCGGCTCCGAGCAGGCAGTAAAGCGAGGGGTACTGGGAGGTGAAATCGAGGACTGCGACGTCCCGGACCTCCCGCGCCCGGACCCGGTTCTCAACCTTTCCGGCGTAGAACGCGGCCATGAGCCGCCCGTTGAGCTTGGCCGTCAGCTTTGGGGGGACGATCCCGCGCTCATCCCAGAGGGACTTTGCGAGGGTGGCCGAGGAGTAAAGGCGGGAAGGGTGGACCTTGAGGCCGAAGGTCGCGTACCGCTCTCGGCACTTTTGATAGAGTTCCCATGTCAGCTCAACGTCGTTGAGCCCATAGTCGAGGAATCGAGGAGTGACCGGCCCCCCGTAGTCCGCCTCCGTCTTCTTTCGGACGCAGGTAAATGCCTCGCCGGCGGACCGGAGTGAGTGCTTCTCCCCGGTAAGCGCCCGGACGAAGGTGCGGAGGTCGACAAACGCCCCCTCATAGTTCCGCCATCGGCCCTTCGTTCCCGTGAACCGGATGAACGACATGGCGGAACTGACGCGCTCGACCCGTAGCCGGGGTACGTAGGCCCACTTGGGGTTCGACCGGGAAATGAGGGAGAGCGTCCAAGCCCGTTTCCCCGCGACCTTTCGCTTCGGTTCCCACTGCGCCGCGATCCTGGCGAGGTCAAACGGAAGGTTGAACCCGACGACGACTGCGCGGCCGGCGTGGGCCAGCGGAAGGAACTCCTTGGTCACGAAGTCGGGGAGGGTCAGGACCGGCGCGTCGTGTGCAGCCGCCCAGGTTGAGACCGTCGCCTGCTCCTTGGCGGTCAGTTCCCCGGTGAAGACCATGGTCCGGGTCAGCCGCCCGTTCGCGTAGAGCTGGGCGATCCCGAACCGGAGTTCCTGCCGGGTATCGGTGGTCGTCTCGGTGTCGAAGACCAGGGTCAGTCGGTCGTTCGGCCCGATCTTCGCATGGGGTCCGGTCTTCTTGCGGAGCTTGACAGGCTCCTCGACCACGCGTAGGAAGACGGGGAACTCCTCCGCCGGTGGCAGTTCCATCACAAAGTCCTCCGTGCGACCCGTGCGTACAGCTCCCTCAGCGACTCTGCCAGGGCGACGTAGGCTCCAGCCTGCGCGTCTGGGACGTACCGGGCCTTGAGGAGCAGGAGGTCGTGGAGCCCGAGGAGGAGCAGTGCGAGGTCCAGATCGGGGCTCCTCTCGTCGCTCTGCCACTCCGCCGGCCAGAGGTCCTGACCTTCAGTGAACCTTGGATGGCAGCGCCTGGAACACATGGGTACGGTCAGGTCCCCGTGCCGTCGCCCGGCGACGTGGTTGTCTTCCAGCGGGGGTCCTGCTCCGCACGTCACGCACTCATTGCTGTCGGTCAGCGCCCCGCTCCGGACCTCTTCCAGCCACGCCTGAGCTTCGTCCTGGGCCGCGTCGAGAGCCTCTCGGCTCCTCTCCGACGCCCGTGCCAGGATCGCGGTCAGGTCCCCCGTAGCCGAACTCAATCGCTCTCCTCGACCTCCTCCGGTTCGGCGTAGAGGTCGGCGAACGCCCCGAAATCGGACTCAGACCGTTCGACTGCGCCGCGGATAGCCGACGGGTCGGTCTCGAACGTATGGACCGTGCCGTTCGCGTCGCGGTACGTCTTCCCCTTGAACTCGGCCAGTGCGCTCGGGTCGCCGGTCTCAAGGTAGTGCCCTACGGCGTTCGCATAGCGGGAGAGGAGGGACGCCGTTCGAGAATCCCGGACCAGGACCTCGACCCGGGTCCCGTTCTCATAGGACTTGAGCCACCGTTCGACCCGGTCGGATCGGGTCGGGACCCAGCGGCCACCCCGCTTCCGGAACGCCCCAGACGCCCTCCGGACGGTCTTTGGCGACATCCCCCGAGCGCGGGCCAGCTGGGATAGCGATCCCTTGCCCCGGCGGGCCTCCGACACGACCTCCAGGGCGCGGCGGCGGGCCAGCCGCTCCTTGGGGGTCAGGTAGGCCAGCGGAACTCGGGAGGGGGGAGCCCGGGGGACGCCTGACAACGGGGTCCTCCCCGATCCGGGGTGCCGCCGTAGCTGGCCCAGCGTCGCGGTGGGGTAACGAGCGTGGGTCCGCTCGATGCGAGCGACGTAGGGGGATCGGGACGTCTGTGCCTGCGACCACTCCTGGAAGGTCCCGTAGGAGCGGGAGAATCGACGGGCCACGGGTTACCCACCTCCCTTCTCGAGCCGGAAGCCCGCATTCCGGGCGAGCAGCGCACGGAGTATCCTCCGGTCCGTCCCGGACCAGAACTGACCGACAACCCAGTCGGTCGACTTGTCAGGGTTCGCCTCCTGCTTTCGAGCCGCTTCCCTCCAAACGTCCTCGACCCGTCGGCGGCTCCGTCCTACCTCGGTTGCAACCGCGTCCTCGATGGGGTGGACGGTCCGGGTATGGCGGTGGAGATTCCCGGAGTTCTCGAACCAAGAACCACACTCCGAGCATCGGACCATCCCCAACGCGGCCGGCCCAGTCTCCGCGATCTCCTGCTCCCGGCGGGCGGCCTCCGTCTCGCGGCGGCGGACGGTCTCCGCCTGCCGAACAGCTTCCGCCTCGCGCCTCTTCGCGGCGGCCTCCCTCTCGGCGATCTCACCAGCCTTGGCTTCCAGTTCCGTGCGTGTGCTGGTCGAGTGGGCGAGCCGGCGGTGACCGGCGAGACCTTGGGCTGTCTTGAACGGCTGGTCACAGTCGTCGCAGCGGTGAACCGTGTCGGCGACTTCGTCGTCTGTATTCGCGCCTGATTGGTCCATTGGGAGCGCCCCAATGGACTCCTTTCAGGCTACGCTATTCGTCCGGTCAGGCGGAAGCGGGCCGGTCGTCGAGGGTCTCACCGACGATCAGCCCGCACTCGGCGCAGCTGTACTCACCTGTCGCAGCATCCAGTGTGGGCCTCCCTAAGAACCCGCACTCGCAGCGAAACTCGTCGTCGGAGCCCGTCCCCATCGGGCGCCCGATATCGCTGTCGGGAGGAAAGAGGACGAGTCCTCGGCACTGAGGGCAGTATGCCCCCGGGAGGAGGTCGGTGGGCTGAACGCCTAGCTTCTCCTGCCCGTCCAAAGAGAGGAACTTCTCGGCGGGGTACGGTCCCTTCCCCGTCGGGATCATTGGACCGACGTAGCTGCAAAACTCGTTAGGGCATTCAAAGTCAGGAGTCAGCTGGGCGACCCGGGCTTGCCTCACCCGTTTCTCTGTCTCCCGCCTATCCGTTGGGCCTAGGTTCCGCCGAAGAACCTCGTCCTCTGTGGGGAGGTCCTCCCGGTGTGGGTATCTCTCGGGAAAGCGTCGGAGCATCTCGTCGCGAATGAACTCCTTGAGGTCCAGGTTCTCGCCCTTGCCCCCGAGCCCGAGGAGGGTGCTCAGGTCGGGGCAACCCGTGACACAGCCCCACAGACCGTCAGGGGCTGGGTATCGAGCTTCCAGGATGAACGCGAGATCACTTCGTCCGTTGGTCTTCGTGCCGCAAGAATTTCGGGTGGTCAGGCTCGCGTCCGGGGGGATCGCCTCCCCGGGTCCGATGATTCGGAATCGGGCGCGGAGTTCCTCCGTTCGCTGAGGATCGCCTTGCAGAAGTTGCCGGACGCGGACACCGGTCTTGATTCGGACCTTGTTGCGCTGGTAGTATGCTGAGTCATATTCGCGTCGGGCGGCCCGCACCGCCGGCTTCTTTCGATAACGCGCCTGGCGATCCTTCCGCTTCGCCCGTTGGATGGACTTGGGCACCCGCGGCCGAGCCACGGTACTCGGAAGGGCGCGTGCCTACTTGCCGTCTATCCCTTGAGCACTCCCCAGCACTCGCCAGTACTGGACGAGTGCTCGTTTCAGTGCTGACCTTCGATGGCCGGGACCCTCTGGGCGACCTTCCCGTAGAGCCTCAATGGCTTGCCATCGGCGGCCCGCTTCCGAATGTAATGCCACGTCGTCTTTGAGATGCCGGCGGCCTTCCGTTCGGCCGCCGTCAGAGATAGCACCCGATCTTGGAGATCGGTGGTCAGATGGCCGGACTCCCCCACCGCGAAGGGGTAGGACAGGTCGAGCCGGCCCTTTCCATCGGTCAGGTGACGGGAGAGCTGGCGGGCCAGCCCTTGCATGAGGGACTCAAACGCGAAGGAACGGCCGCCCACCGTCACCTTTCGGTTCATGTTGGCCGACAGGCGGTCCATGAGGACCTGGGCAGCCGTTGGCCGGAGCCGGATGTGGTAGTTCTCGGTGACAATGAAATCGGCCTTGCAGTCGAGCTTGCCGTCCCTCAGAACCTCAACGACGGACAGGTCAACGAGCCATCGGAACGGCTCTTGGAAGTCGTAGGCCAGCGGGAGCTTGGATGGGGCGACCTCATGGACGAACCCTATCTCCGGGAGCAACCCGACCGAGACGATGGCCTGCCTGCATGCTGCCTCCAGCAGCGAGTAGCCATAGTTGAGGAGGGCATTGGTGGGGTCGGCGGCGGCGTTGCTCCAGGATCGCTGCGCGGACCGCCGGGATACGAACCCCGACCTGGGCCAGAGGCTGTCGATGGCCTTCGCGTACTCCCTCCAGTGGGCTTGGGCTACCCGCGCCTCGTAGACCCGGAGATCGTTGAGGGTCGATCCCATCGACCCTGCCGCCTCCTTGCGAATGGGGTCGGGCGAGACCGGTAGGGTCCGGCTCAGCCCTTCGGCCAGCTCGACCGTCTTTGAGACCTTGGCCCGAATGAACTCCCGGGCGATCCTGAGTCGTCGCACGGGGTCGGAGTACGCCCCGACTTGGGCCACCCGCAGTTCCCCATTCGACGGGCCTCGCGGGAGGATGGTAGAAAGGACCGACCCATTCCAGCGGAGCAATGTCACCGGCACGTCATGAACGGCCAGGAACCGAAGCGCCTCGAAGCTGACCGAGCCCGTGAGGGAATCCACGACCACCGAGTCGAACGGGAGTTGCTGTGGGCGATAGGACTCCTTGCGGCCTTCGGACCGCCAGTCGATTTCGAGCCTCCGGCCGTTCACCCGAACGGAGGTGCCGAAGCCGTGGAGGAGGAGGGGGCGCATGTGCTATCATGATAGCATACCCCTATAATAGCCTGCGCGGCTTCCGGGCTTCATGGCCTCCAAATCGCTCAAGCTCCCGATGTGGAAGTGCTTGAGATGCGGTCACACGTGGCTACCAAGGATTGCGCGGCCACCGAAGCGGTGTCCGCGCTGCAAGAGCCCATATTGGAGCCGAAGCCGTCAGCCCGTGAATCGAAAGGGGAGCACTCCGAAGAAGATCACCTTAGGTCCTGGGACCTGGCTGAACTGAGCCTGTCCGACTCTCTCTTTCGGGGCGCCGAAGGGTGCCCATTCGCATTCTCGGCTCTCTTGCAAGTCGAGCATGTATGACCCCTGTTCCGCGGTTGGTTTGAGATGATTGTAGAAAGGCTCAAGGCGCGATTACACCTTCCACCGTAGCCTTGAGCGCATCCTTAGTAGGTCGATTTCCTCAGGCAGCAATCGGAACGCTCCTGCTCGCACTGGCGTTCGCGATGACGCTGCTCTGGCCCTCGGGGGGCTTGGTCTCCCCTTCGGCCGTCCTCGCGACGCACGCGCCCGTCATGCCAGTCGTTGTGGCACTCAACTCATCTCACGTGAGTGTCCCGAGGGGACCGGCCGCGGCTACTTCCCCTCCGCCGTCTTGGACTTCGCTGGTCACCTCCCCTGGACCCCCTTTGCTCGATGAGAACACTGTGGCCATGGCGGACGACCCGAGCGACGGATACGTGCTCCTGTTCGGGGATCAGTCCGCTGGAAGCTACGTTTACAGCTGGGCCTTCGAGAATGGGACCTGGCGGAATCTTTCGCCGGCACATTCGCCTCCCTCGGCATCCTACAACGGGATGGTCTACGATGCGGCGGACTCGGAGGTTGTGATCTTTGGTGTCGAAGCGCCGTCATGGCCAACCTACGAACTGATGAACGAAACGTGGGCCTTCCACGCCGGAGATTGGACCCGGCTAGACACCCCAGTCGCCCCTCCAGGGCTGACCCGAGGTCTCTTGGCCTACAACGCGGGGGATCACGAGGTCCTGTTCTTTGGAGGAGCCAACCAGAGCCAAAACGGCCCGTGGCTCAACGACACGTGGGCGTTCCAAGGGGGCCTCTGGACGAACATCACGGCGTCTGCGGGCGCAACTCCGCCTCCGCGGGCCGGCTTCGGAATGAGCTCCGACCCTTCGAGCGGAGGGACCGTCCTATTCGGCGGCCAGGTGATCCGATCACCTTCCATCGGCTACCTTGCGAATGATACTTGGACCTTCGACCACGGCAGCTGGACCAATGTGACAAGGACGGCGGGGCCAGCACCGTCTCCACGCTGGTTGACCGCGATGGCCGATGACCCGTCCGCTTCGGCGGCGCTACTCTTCGGGGGCAGCTGGGGGTCAGGAACGAACGACTATCCTCCTGGAGGAAGCGACACCTGGGAGTTCCGCAACGGGACTTGGACGAACGTTACCCCCGTCCTTTCTCCACCCGCGAGGTACCAAATGGCCCTGAGCTATGATGCGAGCACCGGGACCGTGCTATTGACCGGTGGATGCACTTGGTCCTGCGAGGGTCAGGTATTCAACGACACCTGGCTCTTTGGCGCGGGCCCGCTCTGGGGAACAGTCTCATTCGCGCCTAGGGCGGCCGTGGTCGGTGCTTCCATCCAGTTCTCCGCAATCGTCACAGGAGGGCTCCCACCCTACAGCTTCAATTGGTCATTCGGAGACGGCTCCCCGAATGCGACTGGCGTGGTCGCATCTCATAGGTTCTCTTCGGCCGGAAACTACACTGTTACCTTCCAAGTCACAGATGCGAAAGGCTCGAGCTGGAACACCTCCGTCGTTTGTGCTGTCGCAGCTATCCAGCCGCTGACGGCGAGTCTGTCGATCGGCCAGGCTCAGCTCCTAGTCGGGCAGCCTACTACCCTCACCGCCAGTGCCGTCGGTGGAGTGGCACCGTACTCCTACTGGTGGAAGTTCGGCGATGGGACTTCCGAGACGACCTCATACGATCAGACGAGCCACAGCTACGCAGCTCCGGGATCGTTCACCATATCGGTTGCCGTCAACGACTCCGGACTGGACCAAGTCTTCCTTACCGGCCTCGTCAACGTCTCCCTGACGCCTCTTCCGTTCACAGTCACTATCGCGGCCGATCGCACCTCTGGCCCCCCTCCTTTGACGGTGAAACTCACGGCGCTCGTGTCGAACGGGACAGTGCCAGAGGGGTACGTCTGGTCCTTCGGCGACGGATCGCCGCAACTCGCTACGCCGACGGTTACGCACACGTTCCTAGCCGACGGAATTTACGACGTTCAGGCGTCGGTCAAAGATGTGGCAGGTGAAGCGGTCACTGCGTCTGTCACTATATCGGTCGAGACCCCCACCGCTGGAAACGCCCCACTCTGGGTGCAGCTAGTCCTGCATGCGGGCTCGAACCTGCCCGGTTCCCCGGTGTCATTCGACGCGGTGGCCACGGGAGGGGTCGCGCCGTATTCTTACCTCTGGCCCGGAGTGCCGTCAACGTGCGTCGGCGGCCCGTCGAGCTCACTCAACTGCACACTTCCGCCATTCGGCACGCTCGTCGTATCGGTTGTCGTGACAGACTGGGACGGGACAACCGCGACGGGCCTCTCTTCCGTGAGCGTCCAACCGTCCGCGCCACACGTCGCTCCTTCTAACGTGTCGGTGAACTCGACCGTCGAGGTTCCACTACTGATCTGGGTCTCCCTAGGGGCGGCCCTCGCGGTCTCCACCGCCGCTCTTGGGGTCGCGGTTGTCTCAGCCTTGACGGACCGCCGCCCTAGGTCGTAGTCGGCGTTTTCCGAATCCGCTCCGGCTGGGCCCTTGGGTGGATGGGTGGCATCCTCTCGGGTCGAATTGAGGACATGTGAGTCTCCGCTCTAGGCGTCGGACGGTCGAGCGCGGGACGTTTCCGATCCATCCTGCCGGCGGCCGAAGGGCCGGGGGTAGTGAAGCAAACGGCGAATTGGTACTACCCCCCCATCCCCCGGCGGGGGTAGTACCAATTCCGCCAAAATTGCACTACCCCCCACCTTCGCAACGGTAAATTGACCCCGACAGTTAGGGCTGTGGCATGGCTCTTCCAGCTCTTCCTCCCGAGACGGCACTCGGGGGATCGGAGCGATTGATCGGCCAGTGGGACTTCTCGCTAGAGATGAGGCAGTCGCCCGTGGCCCGCATCCTCACCCGATTCCTCCTGACCAGTGAGCGACTAATGGTGCTTCAGCTACCGACCGGAAGGGTCGCTTCAGGGCTTGCCGGACGACTATGGCTTCGGAAGCCACCGTCGAGGTTCATGCAGGACATGGGAAGGTGGCACGTCATGCTTGACTCGACGCTGAAGGAGCTCCCTGAGCCGATGCTAGGGCGGATCGACTATAGTCACCCGACCGCTCTACCAAGCAACAAGACCCTAATTTTGGGACCAAAGAACTTCCCGGTCGGCGAGGCCCCCTCTGCGGAGCTGATGTGTGCGGAGGTTCGCGCACAGTGGGCAGCCGTCCGCGTGCCGCAAGCCGGGCCCCTGCGATAGCGCGACCGCAGAGACGTTTCGGGCCGAGCTGTGCACTACCCCCTTCCCCGCCTTCGACGGATCGCCCTCGGCCCAAGGCCGATGGGCTGCCTCGCCGGTAAGTCGGCAGTGGGTTGACCGCCTCGCCGCAGAGCCGCATGGGAGGACGGTGTCCACCGTAGGTCGAACGTCCGGAACTGAGACTGAAGCTCGCCGATCTCCCGGACGACCGGGAGGAGGTGTTCAGCCACCCCTCCGGCTGGCCGGTCAGGTGCCGGACCAGGGAGGTATTGTCGTTCCGTATCCGAAGGTGCGTGACCCCGTGCTGGCGTGCGACCTTCAGGCCGGCCAACAGGGTGGCATACTTTACGTGGGTGGGAGATTCGATGGGGCCAAGGAGGATAGAGCGGGTTTCAACGACCTCCAGGTCGGGGCCGCGGAGCACGATTCCGCCCCCTGCAATCGGTCCTTTCGGTCCGCCCGGTCTCCTCCCCGGCTGTCACGCGACAAGGACCGAGGCGTCGGTTTCGAGGTGAAACAGATTCCGGGGCGGTGGAAGTGGGCGGTTCCTCGCCTAGAGTGCGCAAGCGAGCGGGGGTCACTTCACGAACACGACCGCGCCTGCCCGCTCCAGGTCCTCTTGAGCGTTGTGAATCTCCTGTTGGTTCTTCATTGTGAAGCCAATAATGACTACGATTACCCCGCCCGGGTGCTGGGAGAGATACCTGCCCACCTGGCCAATCATCCGATCGAGTTCAGCCTTTTGCTTCGGTAGCTTGACCTCAATCCGAGCAGCGTTCCGGACCACAATATCGTAAACCCTGCCAGAATCGCCTTGCTGGCGGATCGCATTGTTTGAACCGAACCTACCGCGCAGCGCGCCAAGCAGCTCTGCCTCGTAGAGGTCCTCGGAGTCCCACTGGTAGGCGAACTTGTAGGCCCCAACAAAGTCTCGGGTCTCTTGGAAAACCGGGAGTCCGGCAGGGGTACCTCCGACCGACGGGATCGGGGGGGTTCGAGATACGGCCTCACTCGTCCGTTCGGGCGGATTGGTTGGAACGGAGGCCGGGGCCGGAGCCCTAACGGGCGCGGGCTCGCGCGCCGCAGGTGCCTCCCCCGTCATCGAGGCCGGTTGTGAGTCGGAACGCGGAGGTTGAGGGTGACCCCGCGGAATCGGAGTGCGCTGTTTGATTGCGACCTCGTCGATCCGCTTGACCATCGACGAACGGTCATCGCTGAGAACTGCGTTTGCAAAGCCCATCAGTCCGCCGGACTTCGAAGGTTCGGGAACCCCGAACCTTCGGATGACTACCTTCAGGTCATCGGTAGCAAGCTTCGTCAGCACGTCACGGGGCTTCAACCCCCTGATGGCGAGAAGGCGCTCACCGAGTTCATCCCGGCTCCCTTGCTTCTGTCCACCTAGGGAGACCAAGAGTTCGACGAGTTGATCCTTAGTAAGTCGCTCACGGACCACATACTCGACAATGGTCTCCTCCTGGTCTCCGGCCCCCGCCTCTGACATGCGCTCACTCGCGGTCTGCCACATGGCGGGGCATATTCAACCTTGCGCGACGAATCGTGGTCCCGAGGACCCGGCCTCGGCCGCGCTTCCGGAGGGCCACGGACTGGCCCCCGGCGTCCCAGAAGCCCAGGGACCCGAGGAGTATGCATCAGGTAGCACAACGGAGGCGACAGTTCTCGGACGATCGCCGGCCGTCGAGATTCTCGCCGCCAGCGGCAGAGAGGGGGCAACGGTCTGCCGGGGGCGACCGCGCTATCCCATCGGCGACGCCGGGACTCGATGGGCAGCGGGAAAAATCAACTCGTAGGCCTCCTGGCCCCTGGGATACTCCTTGGTCCGGATGTTCGTCCGCTCGACGCGGATCCCGCCCTCGACAAGACGGGGGCCCGCTCGCTCAAGCTCCTCCCCCGGGAGCACATTGACGAGCGTTTGCCGGGCGCGAGCCCCCCCGACCATGCGGGTGGCCCCGACGACCGGGCCCCCCACCACCGTGAGGGCGTCACCCACCCGAACAAGCTGGCAGGGTCCCCGATCGACCCCCAACGCCAGGCCCACCCCGCTGGGGAAGTTCCGCGAGGTCCGGCGCAGGTTGGCGATCAATGCATCCGCCGCCGGCAGAACCGTCTGGCAGAACTCGGGCACGAGCGTCACGCCCGGGTCCGCATCCGGCCGGTGGAGCCAGAACGCGATGAAACCGTCGCCGGTGAACTTGTCGAACCAGCCCTCGCGTGAGCGAACGAGGCTCCGCACCGCCTCGGTGAACCCGACGATGAACCGGGCGAACAGCGCCGGTTGAACGGACTCCTTGAGTACGAACGTCGACATCCTTAGGTCTCCGACGATGACCGAGGCGTCGACGGTCGCGGCGCCCCGGAGCCGGAGTTCCTCGAGGGCGGCGATTCCGAGTTGGTCCCGGGCGGTCGACGGGCCATGGCGCAGGAGCAAGGCATCGATCGCGCTCGCACCTTCGTCGGGGTGCAGGTCCCCCGGCCCCGTCATATTTCCCTCGTGATGCCGGCAGAGGTGACGGGAGCGACAGACCCCGCCGGACTCGCCGATGCGCGAAGGACCCGGGGGCACTTCAGCGTTCGCCTCTCGACTGTGGGATCGACCCGACTCGCTCCGCGTTGCCGTCCGGCAGCTCCCCTCGCTCCCGTTGGGGGCACCCGCATCCCATCCCTGCATCGCCTCCTCGCTCCCGGGAACGGTCAATGTCTGTTCGCTCGAACGTGCGCTCGGCGAACGGGACCGCTGAACTACTTGTGGCGCGGTCTATCGGGCCGGCAAATCTCCCCGCCCCGCTCCGACCCCGCCGACCGTCGGTGGCATGCCCGGGTTTGGC
>Ga0209060_10002560_pt1 | contig 16656 bp, 12 predicted proteins | sample Coa_R1_8_FD_187155 | JGI IMG/M metagenome (GOLD analysis project Ga0209060, IMG submission 187155) | Surface soil microbial communities from Centralia Pennsylvania, which are recovering from an underground coalmine fire - Coalmine... | ecosystem: Environmental > Terrestrial > Soil >...
TAACGATTGCGCGCGCGTCCATGTCACTGACTTTTCCTGCGCGATTTATGCTGGCCGCAGCCATGAATCCGTGCCCGTGCGGCTACCATGGCTCGGGACAGAGAGATTGTCCCTGCTCGCAGCCGATGATCCAGCGCTACGTGTCCAAGATTTCCGGGCCGCTGATGGACCGCATTGATATTCACATTGACGTTCCGGCGGTGAATTACAAAGAGCTGCGCGGGAGCGACAACAAAGCGGAAAGCTCGGCGCAGATTCGTGAGCGCGTGGTGCGCGCCCGGGAAGTCCAGCTCAATCGCTTTGCCGCCGCGGGTGAGCGCAACTATTCCAACGCGCAAATGACCTCACGCCAGATCCGCGCCTACTGCGACCTGGGCACCGATAGCGAGCGCATGCTGGAACGCGCCATGCAACAGCAGGGGCTCAGCGCGCGGGCGCACGACCGGATATTGAAGGTCGCGCGGACGATTGCCGACATGGAAGCCAGCCCGCAGATCGAGAGCAAGCACATCGCGGAGGCAATCCAGTACCGGACGCTGGATAGGACGTATTGGGCTTAAATTATGTCGCTTCGCTCCAAACCGCTTGAGACTCTAGAACGAGGTCAGTGTGATCTGCGCCTGATGCATGCGGCTCGGCACGCAAGTCGGCCTCGCCGCTTAACTCAGCAGGACCGCAGGCCCCGTTTCAACGGAGTGGAAGGAAGCAGCGGAATTGCCTTCCTTGCGCCGCAGCGATGACGAGATGCACTGTTGGAGCAGCAGCCTATTCGAGTTGCCACTCGAAACGGATGAACGAGCCAGGAAGAATCAGGTCCTTAGAAGATAGTTGTATCTTGTTACTGAATTCTCTTTCTATTTCTATCTTAGGCTTCCCCAACATGCCTGGTACGGCAATGAAATACTTGGGATTGCCTTTGACTGAAACAGTTGCTCTGAAGCCCTCAGCGAGCCACGGGAATCGCACTGTGTATCCATTGTGAGGTGGACTCAACAACCCCCGAAAGCTCACGTCGACAACAGCTTCTCGACCGACGAAGTGCTTTGCCTCCTGTGGGAAAGAAAACCGCCGGATGGCAACGCCGTTCTTCGGGTCGACTGGCCCCGGAAGCAATTCATGCTTGTCAGTGGTTTGTGCAGACAGGTTGACACGCACATTGTCAAATAACCGAGCCCATCCCGTTTCGCCACTTAGGATTATGCTCTGCAATTGCGCGCTCATCTCTTGGCTTTCCTTGGGGGCAAGAGCCTCAAGGCGAATGCCGTGTAGGAATGCGATCTGATCATCAAATTCTTTCTTGAAAAAGGACTCGAAAGCCAGCGGGCCGATGGAAAATGCCATTAAGAGGGAATCCGACTTAATAAACCGGCGGTATGAACATTGAAGGTCAAAAGCGCGGTGTCCTGGAAGGCCGAAGGCCCCCTCATGATCCTGAGCAAAAGGTTTGGCTTCGAAAACTACGTCAAAAGTTTGGTTGGAGACACGTGTCTTCTGATGGAGACGCGATATATCGTCCATATGTTCTCTAAGCCCTGTAAGTACGCTTGGGGTCAGCCAATTGCGGCAATCAGCAAGAAAAGTCTTCGCAATTGCATAGCTCTGTTCATCGCGGGCTGCTGGCTTTACAAGAGACCGATGGTCTTCGGAAAGCTCGATCCAATCGATGGAAGAATAGAATGCACGGGCCGAAGATTTCTTTACGACCCAATCATCGTTGCCGCTGACAACCCTGACCGGGACCCAAGCTCGTTGTTCCGCATTCAACTCGTGGTGTCCGCCATTTACCACTCTCTTAATCCAGTCGTTGTTGAGTCGGTCCAAAAACTCGCTGCCTGTTGTCAGTGCTCTTAATTGCTTGTTGGCATTCAACAAGCTACCAAGCCATCGAAAAGGAGAGAATTTTAAACCGGCAAGATAACCAAAAGTGCGAGCGTATTTGGCCCATTCAACGCCGCTCATAGGACAACCATAGAACAGGATTCCACCAACAGGATGCGCCTTGCCATCTTCTAAGTAGCTGCTAAGGTAGCGCATGGATACGAGCCCACCCATGCTATGCGCTAAAAAAACGATCCTTGATTTTTTGAGATGTTGATCAATGGCAAGCTTCAATTGGGCAACGACACTGTCGATATCTTGCGGGTTGAGGAATCGCGCTTGATATTGAAAAATGTAAAACCCATGGTCTACCAGATCTGGATCGGTAGCCAGAAGTGAGGGGAATGACTCAACTGCGCCTTTTTTCTTCCAAGTCCCAAGGGCGTCTCCCTTAAATCCATGGACGAAAATTACAGCGTGTTCTCGAACTGAACTGTCGTTCGGAGCAATTGGGGTAACACGAAAGAACATGCCTTTCGTTAATATTTCCAATTTGCAGCTTGCACTTTCCATAAGCAAACGGACTTCTGATGAGAATGTCGGGATCTTGGCATAGTACACCCAATTCAATCTCTGGGGTCAAGATGTGATGCTTTAATTGGCAGTGGCCCATGCTTCGACGGGTGCTTACGTCTACCGCGCCCGCAGGTTAACGTCGAGAATGTAAATTTACGGCCTACGATGATGAAGCCCGGCGCAGCTCCAGCCGCTGCTAAAATGATTGCTTATCCCACGAAAGGAACACCAAGCCATGTCTGCACAGATGACTCCCGATCAGGCGAAGTTTTTACTCTCACTCACACTGCCCATCATCAAGACGGAACACGAAACCACCAAGCGGGTGATTGAAGCCATACCGCTGGATAAAGGCGACTATCGCCCGGAGCCGGTGGCCAAGAGCGCACTGGAGCTGGCGTGGCATATTGTGGCGGCGGAACATCGCTTTTTGGGCGGCATATGCACGGGAAAATTTGATTTCACGCCCAACAACCGTCCGGACTCCATCAACAATTCCGCCAAGATTGCCGCCTGGTTTGATGAGAGCTTCAACGCCAACTTGAAGCAGATTGAAGGCCTGAGCGGCGAGCAACTGACTAAATCCGTTGATTTTCGCGGCATGTTCCAGATGCCGGCGGTCAGTTTTCTTACACTCTCGCAGAACCACACCATCCACCATCGCGGACAGCTTTCTACGTACCTGAGGCCCATGGGAGGCAAGGTGCCGTCGATATATGGCGAGAGCTACGACGCGGCGCAGGCCCGGGCAGCGAAGGAAGGGAAGGCAAGCTAGAAGGATTTTTCGGTATTGGCTTAGTTTCACCGTTCAAGCATAGGCCGAAGAATGAACCGTTGGAATATCCCTGACTGGCTTGCGACAGAGATCGCCGAACGAGACAAATGTTGTGTCTATTGCGGCGTTGTTTTTGGCTTAGCCGGCGCCAGCAAAGGCCAACTTCCAACCTGGGAACATATCGTTAATGACGCCCGGATAATTACAAGGGGAAACATTGCGCGGTGCTGCTGCTCATGTAATGCAAGCAAGGGAGCTAACTTGCTTTCCAGCTGGCTGGAGTCCGCTTATTGCAAAGAGCGCAGCATTAGCCTGGAAACTGTGGCTGAGGTCGTAAAGGCTGCTCTCAGGAAGCCGCCTCAACTTTCAAACTGAGACGCTACCGGATTTTCGGAGTCCTGATTACCGGAACCCGCGCGGCGCTCAGGAAGGCAGGATGCGACGCATTCTTTCCACAGCACGATTGCGCTTGACAGCAAATAAAATGTGAAGTAACATAGGACGATTTTGGCCAGTTTGCCGGTCGAGCCTGGGTAGGGTTGCCTGGTTTTGCGGTAGAACGCTCAGGGTGCCGCTGGGATGCTTGTGGGATGATCGTTGCTAAGCCCTTTAGAATCCTAATTGGTCCCTAGGGGGAGGGGTAGGTGGGATGGGTTGTGGGATGAGTGCGGTAAGTCCTTTGGAATCCTAGTTAAGGATTTTGAGGGCGAGTGGAATGTCAAGATAGAAATGGATAGAGCAAGGCGCTGATCCAGCGCCAAGGCTGCTACCGGGTATGAAAGGGGCATCAGATTGCTAAAATCGCTGCACACTCGTCCAACATCAAGGCAGGAGATGACCATGCTTAAGAGATTCCTGGCGATCGCTTTAACTCTCTTCGTTACGGCAGCTCTGGCCGCTCAGTCACAGCCATCGGACAAACCGCAGGGCTCGTTGCCGGACAAGCAGAAGAACGCGGTTGCCGCCGCAGTGGCGCGTATGGCGCGGGTAGGAAGCGCCGTAGCGCCCCAGTTTTCTCCTGACGGCAAGTGGGTGAGCTTTATCTCCAATATGAGCGGCTCGCCACAAGTATGGATTGTGCCTTCAGAAGGCGGATATCCGCGCATGGTGACCAACGGAGACGATCCGGTAACGGAGCAGCAGTGGTCGCCGGCGAGCGACTGGATTGCCCTGGGGATTGCTCCGGGCGGCGGTTTGAACGAACAAATTTATGTGGTGAAGCCCGATGGAACGGGCATGAAGCTGCTGACGCTGGGAAGCAGCGACAACAACGGCCTGGACGCCTGGACCGAAGATGGGAAACGGATTGCGATTGATTCCAGCCGCAACGATCCCGCATCGCGCGACAGCTTTATGGTGGATCTGGCATCGGGTGAGACGAAGTTGGTGGCAAAGAACCCGGGCGTTGGCGGCATAGAGGGCATTTCCCATGATGGCAAGCGGGCGCTGCTGAGCCGCCTGAAAAATCGAGGCGACAACAATCTTTATTTGCTGGACCTGGCCAGCGGTAAAGATACGCTGATCACAAAGCATGATGGCGTGGCGACCTTCTTTGGCGAGATGGCGCCGGATGGCAAGGCCGCATATCTCGGCACGAACAAAGATCGCGACCTGATGGCCTTTGGGCGGATCAAGCTGGCCCCGGACGGTGCGCCGGGAAACATTGAGGTCCTGGCATCGCGTCCGGATGGTGAACTTGACGGTGTGCGGCTGAATGAGCAGGGCACCATGGCAGCGTTGTTGTGGAACGTGAAGGGCAAAAACGAGCTCTCACTTTACGATACGGCCCAGAACAAGAACACGCCTGTGCGGCAACTGCCCGGAGAGTTGGTGGGCGGACTTGCTTTTTCAAAAGACGGCTCAAAGCTGGCGATGAATATTGGCGGGGCTGCCCAGCCTACAGACATTTGGATCATGGATGTGAAGACACAGCAATTCCGGCAAATTACGTTCAGTCCACATGCCGGAATTGACCTGGCGGCGCTGGTGAGGCCGGAACTGGTGACGTTCAAATCATTTGACGGACTGGAACTGAGCGGCTGGCTCTATAAACCAAAAAACCAGAATGGGCCCGGACCGTATGTGATCAGCTTCCATGGTGGACCGGAAGGGCAGGAGCGTGCGCCGTTTCGCGGCGATTATCAGGCATTGCTGGCGCAGGGAATTGGCGTGTTTGCGCCCAACGTGCGCGGATCGTCGGGCTTTGGCAAGAAATTTGTAAACCTTGATAACGGCGAGCTTCGCGTCAACGGCGTGAAAGACATCAAGGCATGCGTTGATTACCTGGTAAACAATCATATGGCCGATCCCAAACGCATCGGAATCACAGGCGGCTCGTACGGCGGTTACATGACGATGGCCGGCCTTACGGAATACCCTGATCTATTTGCGGCCGGAGTCGACCTGTTCGGCATTGTGAACTTCATGACGTTTTTCCAGCACACACAGCCCTGGATGGCGGCGATTTCCAAGGTTGAGTATGGCGATCCTGATACGCAGAAAGAGATGCTGGATAAGCTGTCACCGATTTACAAGCTTGATCGCATCAAGGCCGCGACGATGGTGCAGCACGGCGCGAACGACACCAACGTGCCGGTAATTGAAGCGGAACAGATTGTGAAAACGCTGAAAGAGCGCGGCGTGCCGGTGGAGTACATCCTGTTTCCTGACGAAGGCCATGGCTGGCGCAAAGTTCCCAACCGCATTAAGTCAACAGTAGAGATGGTGCGGTTCTTCAGTGAGCATCTGGGAGAAGAGTCGCGAACGCCGTCATCGCCGTGATGAGAAAGGCCAAAATCTCACCACTGATGAACGCAGATAACACTGATCGGAAAAGGAAAAAGAATGAAGAGATATCACAGAGCAGGCGCCTTGATTGGAGTTGCAGCTCTTTTGGTTTGTGCGTTTGCTTCACAACCTACGTCGGCGCAATCCACACCACAGAAAGCTCCGGCAAAAGCCGCAGCGCCAGTGCAGACGTTTGTGGGCGTGATCAGTGACGGCCAGTGCGCGGTGAAGGGATCGCACAAAGAAGTGATGGCCAAGGCGAAGGTGAATACCCAAGCCAACTGCGTGAAGGGATGCGCCCGCAGATATGGATACGTTCTGTATGTCCCTTCGACAAAGAAAATCTACAAGCTGAGTGACCAGGAGCGGCCGGCTGAACTGGCCGCTAAGAAAGTAAGAATCAAAGGCGCACTGGATAAAGCTACACAGACCATTTATGTGAGCAGTATTGAGCCGGTGCTGTAAAGCCAGGGGTGAGAAGGGACAGGATCTTAAGCGGTGGCAATCGGAAAACCAAGGTTCGGAGTATTAGCTAAATAGTTGATTCCAAACAGGCTTTATCTCGTCCCGAGAATTATCAAAGCTGTTGTGAAAGGCGCAGGATCGGAACATTCTAAGGTATTTACCGTCGAGATTACCTTGGGACAATGTCCCGTTCCTTTTTGGTATCGCCAGACCAGAGTTGACGGTAATATAGCTAGAACTGGCCGCGGGTTCTATAGTTTCCTTAAATCTAAGCTTTGTCTTAGAAGTGAAATATGCCGCAACTCATTCCACAGGAACGAGGGCGTAGAAGCTCTCGTGTTCTTGTATCGCTAGCCTTGGCGGTTTCCGGCCAGAAGAGTGACGGGTCACACGTGAGTGGGGCCGCGGAAACTATTCTTGTGAACCGGCACGGCGCCAAGATCCGTTCAGCAGTTCCGCTGGAACCCAAGATGGAAGTGCGCGTGGCCATGCTTGCGCCTTATAAGTGGCGCGTTGGCCAGGTGGTGTGGGCAGATTCCGGCGAGCGCGAATATGGGATTGAACTGTATCGACCGGAAAATTTCTGGGGAATTTATTTTCCTCCGGAAGACTGGGAGCTAGGCGTTCCCGCTGTTACCGTGATGAACCCTGCGACGGTCAGCGGAGCAAATAGTGCGCGAGTTGCTACGCAGCCTGAAGCGACGGAATCATCGCAAGAAGCGCAGGCGCTGCAAATCCCAGAAGGCGGGACAATCGCGATCCTGCGCGGGCTTGCCAGCAACGGCCTCCCATTCCAGGAACGTGACCTGATTCTTCCTGTGGGTGAACGCGATGCAACGATGCTGATTGGGCCCATGGTGGGGCTGGGATCGAAACTGCAAGTGATCTTCAGCAAAAATTGTGTCGAAGACGCCGTGGTTACAGCGACGTCACACAGCCGCGAATATGATCGCTGGCGCATCTGGCTGAATTTTTCCCGAGTGCTGTTGGTTGCCAAGAGCTAAGTCGTTAATTTTGTCGCTACAACCCGCCTGAGATTCTGGAACGTGGTCGGTGTGTTCTGCACTGGAGGCAAGCGGCTTGGCGCGTGGTCGGCCTCGCCGCGTGGATTTTTGTTAGATTCTAGAACGTTTCAGCAGCACGGATTTCTTTTTGACATTCAGTCTTGAGGTAAGCGGGCTCGTCGCCGCTCTTCTTCCTATATACTCTCCGTTACTTTTTCCAGGAGCTTTGGATGAAACGCTTTTCTATCTTCTTTGTATTGCTGATCGTTGTAGTGATGATCGCTTTTTTGCCTGCGTTTGCCCAAACGCCCGCGCCCACGCCCACACCAAAGACTGTCTACATTCGCGCGGGACATCTTTTTGACGGAACCGGCGACAAAACGCGCGACAACATGGTGATCGTAATTGTGGGCGAACGCATTCAAAAAGTCTCGCCGGCCGCAGAGGTCTCGATTCCCGCAGGTGCGACTGTTGTCGATCTTTCGCACGCCACGGTGCTTCCCGGACTGATCGATTGCCACACGCATCTTGGCGCGAGGGCTGATCGTTACGATGAAATCTACAACTTCAAGAACACACCGTTCCAAAGCGCCTTTGCCGCCACGGTGAATGCGCGCAAGACGCTGGAAGCCGGTTTTACCAGCGTTCGCGACGTTGGCTCACTGCCATTTCTGGCCGTGGATCTGCGCAACTCGATTAACGAAGGCTTGATTCCGGGGCCGCGCATCGTGGCCAGTGGGCCGGGCATTTCCATCACTGGCGGACACGGCGACCTAAACAATTTTTCTCCACAAACGCGCGTGAGCATGTTTCCCGCAGAGCGCGACTTCCAGATTGCCGATGGCGTTGACCAGATTCGCCACGTCGTACGCGCGCAGGTGAAATACGGCGTGGACGTGATCAAGATCCTCGCCACCGGCGGCGTGCTTTCCAAGGGAGACAGTCCGGGCGCACCGCAGTTTACTCCGGAAGAATTGAAGGCCGCTGCCGATGAAGCGCACATGGCCGGCCGCAAGATCGCGGCGCACGCGCATGGCACGCAGGGAATCAAGAACGCGATCCTTGCCGGCATTGATTCAATCGAGCATGCAAGCCTGATCGATGATGAAGGCATTCGTCTGGCCAAAGAGCATGGCGTTTACCTGGTGATGGATATCTATAACGACGATTACATTCTGGGCAAGGCCATTGAGTTTGGGCTGCCAAAAGAAAACGTCGATAAAGAACGCGCGATCGGACGCCTTCAAAGGGAAAATTTTGAGCGCGCGGTAAAAGGCGGCGCAAAAATGGCATTCGGTACCGATGCGGGCGTCTATCCGCATGGCGATAACGCCAAGCAATTCTTTTACATGGTGAAATTTGGGATGACTCCGGCGCAGGCCATACGCGCCGCCACCAACAGCGCCGCAGATCTCATCGGACGCTCCAAGGACGTGGGCACGCTGGAAGCAGGCAAGTTCGCGGACGTGATCGCCGTGACCGATGATCCGCTCCAGAATGTGCGCGCGCTGGAAAATGTTGGCTTTGTGATGAAAGGCGGCGTGGTGGCGAAGGACCAGATCACGCCCAACGCAGCGGCTCATCATGTTAATTAGAGACGCGGTTCTCTCCGGGCTTCAGGTTATACTTGCTGTGGCGTTCAGGACGCCGCCCGTCCGCGGAGAGGACCGAGTCCACCTGACCTGAGATTTGATTTAAAGGCATTGCGAATCTCCTTTTCGCCCCAAGACAGCGGACCACGGGCACGACCAAAGGAGGTCCGTCTTGGCAGATCGTCACTTTCCCGTTCATCCGAACCTTGAACAACTTAAACACCAGGCAAAAGACCTGCTCCGCGCCATCAGGCAGGGCGAGCCTTCTGCGATTGCAGAGTTAAAGAAACATCATCCCAAGGCAATCACGCCAGAAAGCGCCAAGCTTGCGGACGCGCAGCTTGTTCTCGCCCGCAGTTACGGCCTTCCGAGTTGGTCGCGTATGGCCACTGCCTGCCGCATGACAGACGCCATCTGGCGCGGCGATATCGACGCGGTCCGTGAACTGGTGTTGAAAGACCCTCGGCTCTTGCATGAAGACGCGCGCGGATTGCCCAGCAACTGGGGACCGCCAATGTCGTACGCGGCGAACATTGGCCAGAACAAGATCATTCAAATGCTGCGCGAACTTGGCGCGGTTGACCTGCAACACGCGTTTGATCGCGCATGCCTGCAGGGAAAGCTGGATACCGCTCAGCAGCTTTATGCCATGGGCGCGCGTCCGGAAGCTGATGCCGTTATGGGGCCCTGTGAGACGCTGAATGATCGTGGCCTGGCGTTCGTGCTTGAACTCGGCGCTCCACTCGCCGACAAGCATGGTGATCCGTTGGCTCCGGTTGCGCTGCTGCTCCAAACCTACTCTCGCTATCCTGCAGGGAAGCATCGTTGCCTTGAAATTGTGGCGGAGCAGGGAATTGCCTTGCCGGATACACCGCCCATGGCGCTGCATCGCGGACGGATTGATCTGCTGGAGACCCATCTCCGGCGTGATCCGCAACTTCTTTCCCGAACATTTTCCTACCAGGAGATTTTTCCGCCAGAGTTGGGATGCCATGCCGACGAATCGCTGGCGCTGCATGGTACGCCGCTGGCCGGAGCCACGCTGCTGCATATGTGCGTTGACTACGATGAGATTGAGATTGCGCGCTGGATGATTGAACGCGGCGCCGATGTGAATGCTAAAGCGGCGGTCGATTCCGATGGCTTTGGCGGCCACACAGCGCTGTTCAGCTGCGTGGTGTCACAATCCTACAGGTGCGGCAGACAACACGATGGCGATTTTACTCGTTTGCTGCTGGACCATGGCGCCGATCCTAATGCTCGCGCGTCATTGCGGAAACGGTTGCGTTTTACGAATGACGACAGAATGCATGAGTATCGTGACGTAACGCCTCTGGCCTGGGGCGAGCGCTTTCACGATCAGGACTGGGTCAATCGAGCGGCGATGCGGCTGATCTCTGAGCGCGGCGGACATAACTGAGCGAAAGTAAAGGCGCTGTCCTGGGTAAATGCAAGGCCGTTGCCACCAGCGCCAGCGTCTGGCTACGATTTAACATTGAACAATCACGACCGAAGGAGAAAATCCATGTCATTGGAAAAGGTAATTTTCTTATTTGTATTTATTAGTTGCATTATTCCGGTGAGCGCTATCCAGCAAACTCCTAATTCGTCTGCGCAGGCCGCCGGCTCCCAGGCTGGCGCTGCCAACGCAGCGGAAAATGCTCAGATCCGCCAGCTCGGAAATAACCGCGGCAATGATGCACAGGCGCTGCGTGAAGACATCAGAAAGATGCGCGCGCTGGTGGCGCAGATGGAAAGCAACCTGGCGTTTGTGGACAGCACGCAAACGCCGTTGAAACATCAGTTCCAGCTTGATATTGATATGTGGAACATTCTGATCAACCAAATGGAGCGGAGATCCTATTCAAATTCGCGTTGAGCCGCGTGATGTTGCCATTCAGGTGGCTCAAAGGGGTCGCTTATCGTCTACAAAAGTACATGTGTCGGCAGTACCGTTGAAGTTTTCGCGCAAAGTGCCGAATATGAATGATAGCCAGACGACGGAAATAACCAAATGGAACTCCCCATGTCACAACTTGACCCCGGCCCGGCCGCGAGACGCTGGTCGCGCCATAAGATTGACGTTCGTCTGAAAGTTTCTTTTCCCAATGAGGGAAAAAATGATTTCGCGTTTGGCCGGGCCAACAGCCTCAGCCGCGGCGGCATTGGCGCTTACATTCCGTGCTCCATCCCGGTCGGTACAGCCGTGCGCCTGGAATTGACGTTCCCTTACTCCTCGACTGAGGCAAAGCTTGATGCGGTCATCCGCACTTGTGAGGGCTTTCGCTATGGGCTGGAATTTATGCGGGTCAGCGACGCCATGCAGGAAATGATTGTGAAAAACTGCGACGGCACGGAACTGTTACAGTAGCGCTTGTGTAGAATGCAGGGCGGAGATCCCTCTGGCATGCTCAAGCGCTTTGCGATTACCCTGCTTTTTCTAGTGCTCACCTCATCAATCGGCTTTGCACAAACGCCTTCGTCCAATGCGCAGCCCAAGGTAGTTCCCAAAACAGGCCCAAAAATCCGTACGGTAACGGCATTTGTGCGGCTGAACCGCACGACCTATCAAGCGCAAGTGGCGGAAGCCTTGAAGATGCTGCGCGCGGCCAAAGATGCCTTCACCAAAGCGGGTTATGAAGTTGAAACCCTGCGCATCACCACGCAACCGTTTCCGGAATATATAAAGGGATTGACGCCGGAGCAGGCGCTGGAATTCTTCCATGCCTATGACAAGCTGGCAGCGAAGGAAGGATTCACGCCGGACATTGGCCCGGCCATGAGCAAGGACGCTGACGATCCTAAGCAAGCCGAGCTGCTGGCGCGAATCCTGGCTGAGACGCAAAACATCAACGGCTTTGTAGTCGTGGCAGACGACGCTGGAATCCACTGGAACGGTGTTCGCGCAGCCGCTGGAGTAATTAAGTATCTGGAAGAGCACACAGAACATAGCGAAGGCAATTTCCATTTTGCCGCGGGTGCTTTTCCGCCGTCCGTAGCGCCATTCTTTCCGGTGTCCTATACATCTGACGCGGGACACGGCTTTGCTATTGGCTTGGAGTCAGCGAACATCGTGCAGCAGGTATTTGTAAGCGCCAAGGGCGACCTGAGTGCCGTCGGCGATCAATTGACTGCGGCGCTGGGTGCGGAGGCGAAGAAGGTGGAAGAGATCGCACACCGCGTTTCGACGAGCACCGGCTGGAAGTATCAGGGTATTGACCTGACTCCAGTGCCGCTGAAGGAAATTTCCATTGGAGCGGCCATGGAATCTCTGTTGCATGGCGAGATCGGCTCGCCGGGAAGCTTGAGCGTGGCTTACACCATCACCACTGCTGTTAAGAAAGTGCCGGTGCAGCAGGCCGGTTATAGCGGGCTGATGCTGCCGGTGCTGGAAGATTCCGTGCTGGCAAAACGATGGGAAGCGGGCGCGGTCAGCCGCGATTCTCTGATGTCTTATTCTTCTGTCTGCAGCACCGGACTCGACGCGATTCCGCTTCCCGGCGACATTTCACTGCATGAGCTTGAAAGCATCATCGGCGATATGGCCAGTCTGGCGGTCAAGTGGCACAAGCCGCTCTCCGCGCGGCTGCTGCCAGTCGCGGGCAAGAAGGCAGGAGAGATGACGGAATTTAGTAGTCCGTACCTGGTTAACATCCATATTCGATAGAGGGCAAAACCATGTCTCTACAGATGAAACCAGAATGCGAAAAATGCCATCAAGCGTTGCCCGCGAATGGCATGGCCATGATCTGCTCTTATGAATGTACTTTTTGCGAAAAATGCGCCGATGAGATGAAAACTATCTGTCCCAACTGCGGCGGAGAATTAGTGCACCGACCTCGGCGGAAGTAAACCATCGAAATACGCAGTAGCATTCCCGCGAATCGGGGTCTCAAATCAAAACGTCAGGACCGCATTGGGCGAGGGGTGAGAGGCTGGAGTGTTTTGTGGCGAAAGTCCTTATGCGCTTTGACAAAGTGCAAGCCGTCTAAGATAATTTCGCCCGTTCCTGATATCTGCTTCCAGCCGGATGTATGAATCAGCCGTTACGCCAGCCCCGCTGTTGCGTCCGCAATATTAAGACGGCTGTGTATCAGAGCTCGCCTGTGATTATTCACGGCGACCACTATCTTCAATCGCCTAATACCAAGTTCCACAAGAAGGAGACCTTCCCCATGAGGCTTATGAACTCACGCTTTGGACTGATTTTAATTTTTACACTGGCGCTGGTGTGCCTGGCTGCAGTCCCGGCTCAGGCCGCAACCACAACTATTGCCGGCACCTTCGCTGATGGAGCCAAATACCTGATTGAAGTGCCTTCGCCATGGAACGGCACATTGCTGTTGTACTCCCACGGCTATGTAACGCCCGGCTCAGCCAATCCGGCACAGGATGTTGGTGATCCCGGCACTCGCGCATTCCTGCTGGCAAATGGATTTGCTCTGGCGGGCTCATCCTATGCCACCACCGGTTGGGCGATTCATGAAGCTTTAGTGGACCAGATCGCAGTCCTTGACCTCTTCAACGCGCAGGTTGGCAAGCCCACGCGCACCATCGCCTGGGGACATTCCCTGGGCGGCATCATCACCGCCGGCCTGATCCAGAGAAATCCCAAACGGTTTGACGCGGCGCTGCCCATGTGCGGCGTGCTTTCCGGCGGCGTGGCCACATGGAACCAGGCGCTGGATTCCGCCTTCGCTTTCAAGACCTTCTTTAATCCCGGCGCGCCGCTTCAGGTTGTCAACATCACTAACCCGACCGGCAACTTCCTGCTGGCGGAGCAACTGCTGGCCGCAGCCAACGCAACGCCGCAGGGCCGTGCGCGCCTGGCCCTGGCAAATTCTTTTGGAGATTTGCCTGGCTGGTTCAATCCTGCCTCACCCGAGCCGGCCGCCAACGATTTTGCTTCCCAGGCCGCCAACCAGTTCTTGTGGGCGCAGCAGGTAGACTTCCCGTTTATCTTTGCTTTTCGCGCGGAACTGGAGTTTCGCGCCGGCGGCAATCCTTCGTGGAATACCGGCGTTAACTACAGGGAACAGTTCGAACATTCCGTCAACGGCGCGGAGGTTCGCGCTCTTTACAAACAGGCGGGGCTCGATCTGGAAGACGATTTGGAAACCCTGAACAAGGCCGCGCGCATCTCCGCGGATCCTGGCGCGGTGGACTATCTTGAACAGAACATCATCTTCAACGGAGACATCGACTTCCCGGTGCTCACTATGCACACTGAAGGTGATGGCTTGGTCTCCAACCAGAATGAAAGCGCTTATCGTGACGTGGTGCGCGAGGCCGGCAACCAGCGGCTTCTCCGTCAGATCTTCGTGCATCGCGCCGGACACTGCACGTTCACTCCGGCAGAGACCATTACCGCTCTGGAAAACCTGATCGGACGCCTGGACACGGGCCATTGGCCCAACCTTCACGCGGACGCGCTGAATGCGGAGGCGGCAACCCTGGGTCCCCTGAACGTGGCGCCTCCCTCGTTCTTCCTCTTCCATCCGGCGCAGTTCCTGCGTCCCTTTGATGCTTTTGACGCAACGCGTTGCGCCAGACAGCACGGCGATAATGGCGATGGGAGCGTGCCCTGTAACGTCTTCTAACGGCTGAAGATAACGAAATAGAATTAGCCGCGAATTCTCGCGAATGAACACGGAATCGAAATTTGGATTCGCGTCTTTCGCGTTGATTCGCGGCTGATTCTTTTGATCAGTTGATCGTCCGCGGAAATCTGCGGCGATTTCATCATCCCGTGCGTTCTCGAACTCGCGTCTTAGCAGCCATTGACAAGGCTTTCCTGAAGGTCTATCGTTCTCGTCACCCGTTGCAACTCCCCCTGGAGGTATTCCACCGCCATGCATACGACCCTCAATGAAAAGTATTCATTCCTTCGCCGCGCCATTATTTTTCTGGTTGCGACAGCGCTTTTAACACCTGCTCTGGCCCTGGCCGAGACGCATCCGCTCTTTAACCTGCAATCCACCACGCAGTCGCCGTTTCCCAGTGACCGCTTCACCGTGCCCGATGCGCAGCAGCTTACCGGCTTGCGCGTGAATGTGCCGCTTCCCAATTGCGCGACCAATCCTTCTGATTGTGCCGATCTGACGCTGGTAAATCAGCTGGATGGATTCAATCCTCAGCCGCGGATCTCGATTCCCTTTGACGGCGCGATTGACGTGAACACGGTCAACAGCAGTACGGTGTTCCTGGTGCAGTTGCCTTCAGCTTTTGCCTTCGGACAGCAAAATGACGGCGACATTTTCCATGGCTTCACGCCCAACATCATTGGCATTAACCAGATTGTCTGGGACCCGGCGTCTCTGACGCTGTTTGCGGAATCAGACCAGCATCTTGACCAGCACGCAAATTATCTTCTGGTGGTTACAGACGGCGTGCACGATGCGGCCGGAAACCCCGTAGCGGCCGCCGCCGGCTTTCGCAACCTGGATGCCGATGGCAGCGCTGACGCGCAATTGCGCGCCTACCGTCAGGCTGTGCGCAGCCTGATTGATAACGGCACGCTGAACCGCATTGCTCCCGGCCTGGACAAAAAGCACATTGCCGCCGCCAGCCTGTTTACTGTGGAAAGCGTTACAGCCACTCTGGAGAGCATCCGCCAGCAGGTGAAAGCGGCCGCGCCGCCGACAGTAAATTTCAATCTGGGAACTGGTGGCGAGAAGACAGTATTCCCATTGAACACGGTCACCGGGCTCACATGGAACGTGCAGGCCCTTACGGTTGGCCCACTCATTCCCACCAGCCTGAATGGGAACCTTGCCGCTTTACAGGTTTTTCCCGGTTCCATCAGCACGCTGGCGTTCGGCAAATTCAGCGGAACGCACTGGCAGAATGCCAACGTGTTCATCCCGCAGGTGCCGACGCGGCAAAGCGTTCCTGCACAGGGCACGGAAGATATTTTCTTCAACCTGTTTATTCCTTCCGGGCCTCGCCCCACAAACGGCTGGCCGGTGGCGATCTTTGGCCATGGATTTACTGACAGCAAGCAGGGCGCGCCATTTGCGGTTGCATCCGTGCTTGCTCACAACGGCATTGCCAGCATCGCCATCAATGTTGTGGGCCATGGCTTTGGTCCCAACAGCACGCTGACCGTCAAGCAGGGGACAACCTCAACCACGTTCCTTGAAGGTGGCCGCGGGTTTGACCAGGATGGAAACGGCCAGATCACCAGCGCTGAAGGTTCTTCCACGTTCTTTGCCAGCGCGCAGGGAACTATCGGATCGCGCGATGCGCTCCAGCAAACCGTTGCCAACCTGATGGAATTGGTTCGCGCCATTCAGGGTGGAGTTGACGTGAACGGCGATGGGCTCCAGTCACTCGATCCTAACCGCATCTACTATTCCGGCCAGTCATTCGGCGGCATTTACGGCACGATCTTCATGGGCATTGAGCCTGACATCCGGGCCGGTGTTCCAAACGTTCCCGGCGGCCCAATCATCGACATCGTTCGCCTGAGTCCTTCATTCCAGCTCCTGCTTACGCAAGCGCTGGCCGTGCGCACACCCAGTTTGCTCAATGCTGGTCCGCCGATTTTCTTCAACGACAACAGCCCGCTGCGCAACCTTCCGCCGGTAACCAATAACGTGCCTGGAGCGGTCGCGATTCAAACCGTGGAAGACACCAG
>Ga0209060_10002562_pt1 | contig 16651 bp, 14 predicted proteins | sample Coa_R1_8_FD_187155 | JGI IMG/M metagenome (GOLD analysis project Ga0209060, IMG submission 187155) | Surface soil microbial communities from Centralia Pennsylvania, which are recovering from an underground coalmine fire - Coalmine... | ecosystem: Environmental > Terrestrial > Soil >...
GTTTTTAGTGGCGGCCTTAAAGATTGCATCCACGTCGAATTGGAAAGCTTCGCGGCGCAACAATAGGCGACCTGTGGGATGGCCCAGAATCGAAGTATTTGGGTTCTCAATCGCTTTGAGCAGCCGATCGGTCATTTCTGCGGGCGTTTGATTAAAGTGTGAATGCACGCTGGCGATGACGAGGTCCATTTCTTCAAGAACGGAATCAGAGAGATCGAGTGAACCATCCGCCAGAATGTCCACTTCGATTCCCGCGAAAATCTTCAGACCTTCCGTTACTTTATCTACCTCATGGATGCGCTTGATGTGTTCGATGGCGCGTTTGTCGTCGAGGCCATTGGCGAAGGCGAGGTTCTTGGAGTGGTCGGTAATCGCCATATATTTGTATCCACGCTCACGAACGGCCTTGGCCATTTCCTCAATGGTGTTGCGCCCGTCGGTTTCAACGGTGTGCATGTGTACGTCGCCCTGAATGTCGGCCTGGGTAATAAGTTTTGGGAGTGCGTGTTTTTCGGCGGCCTCGATTTCGCCTAAATTTTCGCGCAGCTCGGGCGGGATGTAATCGAGGTTCAGTTTGGCGTAGATTTCCTCTTCTGTCTTAGCGGCGACGGATTTTTCGTCGTCGAGGCGCGCGAGGCTGTATTCGTTCAGCGTGTAGCCCATCTTGAGTGCACGCTGGCGCAGCGCGACGTTGTGGGCCTTCGACCCGGTGAAATATTGCATCGCTGCGCCGAACGAACCGGGCGCGAGCAGGCGAACGTCCACTTGCATGCCTCCGCGAAGGCGAAAGCTGACTTTGTTGTCACCTTTCGCGATAACGTCTAAAATCCCCGGCAGCTTAAGAATATGCTCGGCGAGCGCGGCGCGTCCGTCCTCGGTAACACAGGCTTTCCCTGTAACTAAAATGTCGAGATCACCAACCGTTTCACGGCCGCGGCGCAAGGAACCGGCAGGAGTAATTTTTTCGATGCCCGGATAATCTTTCAAGTGCTCGATGATTTTTTCGGCCTGAATTTCAGCGGCGTCGAGCAGGAAACGTCCGGCGATGCGACGATAATCTTCGATGGCTTTGAGCAGTTTCTGTTCTTGTTTTTCGCCCATCCTCGGCAATTCGCGAATCTTGCCTTCACGGGCGAGTTTTTCGACGCCTTCCAAGTCACTCACCTGATAAGCGCTCCAAATAAGAGCTATGGTCTTGGGTCCAAGACCTTGAATCTTGAGCAGGTCAAGCATGGTGGGACGGTATTTCTTGAGCAGGTCGGCGTGCAGACTGAGACGGCCATCTTTGAACATCTCTTGCAAGTTGACCAGCATACCTTTGCCGATGCCGCGAATCTCCAGAACTTTTTTCGGTTCACCGATCAAATCGGCGATTTGCTGGGGCATAGCTTCAATGGCTTCAGCGGCGTTGCGATACGAGCGAATGCGGAAGGAATCCTGCCCGTCAATTTCGAGCAGGTCGGCGGTTTCGTAGAGGATGCCAGCGATGGTTTTGTTGTCCACGATTCAAGAGTAAATTAAGAAGTTGTCGAAGCGAAAGATGGAGGGACACGTATGGCTTGGCCGTAAATGTGCGGGAGATTGGACAAGCCCACATTCACAACCGAACGAAGACCCACATCTGGTTGTTCCGCGACAGTCTTCGCTACTGCGCGGAAGCTTAAGCGACCTTGGTTACGTTTGCAGCCTGCTGCCCTTTGGGGCCCTGGGTAATTTCGAACTCGACGGCGTCCCCTTCTTGCAGACTCTTGTACCCCTCAGCGGTGACAGCGCTGTAATGCACAAAGACATCCGGGCCGTCTTCGCGTCCTATGAACCCGTACCCCTTCGCGTTGTTAAACCACTTGACGGTGCCTTTCAGTCGATCCACTCACACACCCCCTGGCACGAACTCTTTGGCGCGGAGGCCGTGCCTTGTTAATTTTGCACACATTGTGCGTCTATGTGATGGGGCTGTCAAGCTGCAAAGGGATTAGAAAGGCGATTATTTTTTGTGACGGTCACCTAACCAGAGGATTCCTGAAATGGTCTTAGCGTCCATTACGGTGTTATTCCGGACCATTTTGAGCGCGGCATTCAGTGAAAAGAAGCGCGTAGCAATCATTTCATCGGCTTCGGGCTGGGCGATTCCCGCTTTCAAGCCTTCCGCAAGAAATATGGACATGGTTTCGGCCACAAAGCCCGGACTGGCGTAAAACTTAAGGATGCGCCTCCATTTTGAGGCCGTAAAGCCCGTTTCTTCGAGCAATTCGCGTTTGGCGGCGCCGAACTCTTTTTCGCCCTTATCAATGCGCCCCGCCGGCAATTCCCACATAAAACGTTGTGCGGCATGGCGATATTGGCGCTCCAGCAGGACGTAAGGAACGCGATCTCGGAGTTCAACGGCTAGAATAACCACCGAACCGGTATGGTGAACAATATCGCGGCGCGCGCGGATGCCATGCGGTTCCTGAACATGATCGCTGGTCACCCAGAAGGCTGGTCCGCGGTAAACAAGTTTGGAGGAAAGAAGGCGGCCTTTGGTCTGTTTAGTCTTGGATGTAGTGCGTTTTGCTGATGATTTCGGCATGCAAAAACTATAAATGAAAGTGAGAGCTGCGTAAGAAGTGAGCTTTGCTGCATTTGCAGGTACTGATATCCTCCGACCATGACGAAACGTCCGTCAGTTGCGATTGTGGGCGCAGGCAGGTTGGGTTCAACGCTACTACGCGAGCTGCCGCGCGCAGGATACCGAATTATTGAAGTTGTGGCACGCGACAGGAAAGAATCATTGCAAAGATTGCCAGATCTTTCCGGACCGCGAAAGCGAATCGTTTCCACTTACGAAACCGCAAAGTTGGAAGCAGAGCTTATTTGGTTCTGTGTTCCCGATGCAGAAATCGTCAATGCCGCGCGGTTGCTGGCAAGAAGAACAAACTGGGAAGGTAAAAAGGCTTTCCATTCAAGCGGCGCGTTGGGCAGCGCTGAATTGGGTATTTTGCGCCGCAATAGTGCAAAAGTGGCATCGGTGCATCCGTTCATGAGCTTTGTACTTGCTTCAAAGCCGAGTTTAGGCGGGGTGCCATTTGGGCTGGAAGGCGATGCGGCCGCAATCGTTTTGGCGCGGCGAATTGTAAAGGATTTGGGTGGCATAGCGTTCCTCGTCCCGAAAGCAGGGAAGATTGCGTATCACGCGTGGGGATCTTTTGCGTCTCCGCTGCTGGTTGCGTTGCTCGCTGCCGCTGAGGAAGTAGCGGATTTGTCAGGCGTATCCCGGGAGTTGGCGCGCAAACGGATGATGCCGATGATTTTGCAGACATTGGCAAACTATGAAAAACTTGGCCCGGCCGCGGCATTCAGTGGCCCGATTGTGCGTGGGGATGCAGGAACCGTTCGGGCGCACATCAATGTGTTGCGTAAGAAACCCGATGCCAAAGAAGCCTACATTGCATTGGCGAAAGCCGCGATACGGTTTTTGCCGGCGCGGAACAAAGAACAATTGAAGAAGGCAATTCGCGGTTAGCCAGCAAAATCTAAACTACGCATCATGCCGCAGCATCACTCGCTGAATTTGCCGGGCATGACCGGTCGTTTCATCGGCATCCACGACGACAGCGCATAAACGCGTATCCCCAGTCGCAGGTTCGAAACGCACCGGCATATTGTCAAGGAAGCGGCCAATCACAAGATCTTTTTTGACGCCAATCACCCCGTCGTAGGGGCCGGTCATACCAACATCGGTGACATAGGCTGTGCCTCCGGGCAGTACGCGCTCGTCTGCGGTTGGAATATGGGTATGGGTGCCGACGATTGCGGTGACGCGGCCATCGAGGTACCAACCAAGAGAAACTTTTTCCGAAGTGGCTTCAGCGTGAAAGTCCACAAATATGATTTTAGCTTTAACACTCTTGAGCAGTTGATCGGCCACGCGAAAGGGATCGTCATTAGAGGCCATGAAAACGCGGCCCTGAAGATTGATGACTGCATAAGGCGTATTTTTCTTTTTGCCTTCGAAAATCCCCCAGCCAGGAAGGCCTGCGGCATAGTTGGCCGGACGGAGTACGCGGCGCTCCATGGCGTGCTGATTGCCGTCAGCCTGTTTAAAGTAGTCAATGATTTCGCGCTTGTCCCATACGTGGTTGCCGGTTGTGATGACATCAATGCCAAGTTCGAAGAATTCGTCGATAAGTTGCGGCGTAATACCGAATCCGGCAGCAGAGTTTTCACCGTTGGCGATGATGAGATCAATGGCATAATCGCGAACGAGTTCCGGCAGGCGATCTTTCACAATCGTTCGCCCCGGGCGCCCGAAAATATCGCCAATGAAAAGAATTTTCACTATCTTTCGATGTTATCACGCAGAAATTTAATGTCAGTACGCTCAGATAATCCGGCAGTTTTCAAGAAGTCATAGTTTCCTGAAGGGTTTAAAGTCAGTCCGCTGACTCGCTTTGTTGCTACCAGAACGTTATCGTAGTACCAGAGATTGATGGCAGGCACATCTTCCGCGAGAATGCGTTGTACTTCGTCATAGAGTTGTTTTCGCGTATCGCGGTTGTCTGCCATCCGCGCCTGGTCAATCAGCAAATCAAGGCGCGGGTTTTCATAAAAACTCCGATTGCCGCCTTTGGGAGGAATGCGCGAGGAATGAAAAACGTACTCGAACATGTCGGGATCTTCATTTCCGCCGATCCAGCGAAGGGAATACATTTGAAAAACGCCATGCGTGACATCCGAAAGGAACGTTGCAAACTCGTAACTGCGAATATCGAGGGCGATGCCCACATCTCGAAGCTGTTGCTGCAAGACCGCGGCGAGCAGACGAGTGCTACCCTCGGTGGAGGTCTTCATGGTGAGATGAAAGCGCACACCATTCCGCGCCGGATAACCAGCTCGATCTAGTAACTGGCGAGCACGCGGTGGATCGTAATCGCAACGGGGTACGTCGCCGTCATACGCCCAGCTTTGCGGAGGAAGAAGGCTGTTAGCTGGTTTTGCAAAATCGCGCAGCACATAATGAATGAGTGGCCGCCGGTCAATGGCGCAAGCCAGCGCCTGCCGCACTTTTGTATTCTTCAGAATCGGGTCGTGGAGGTTAAAAGAAAGATATGCGAGAACAGTGCCGGGCGCGCTCAAAATCTGAAGCTTGGGTTCATGCTCGAGTGTTAGAACAGTGTCGAAGGGCAGGGCATTGATGGCAACATCAGCACTTCCTTTGCGGAGTTCAAGGGCGCGCGTGGTGTCATCTGGAACGACCATGAAACGCACGCCTTCGAGCTTGGGAACTGCGCCCCAGTAAGAGTCGTTACGGGCGAGGATGACCTCTTTGTCCTGCTCCTGACTGATGAAGCGAAAGGGTCCGCTGCCAACGGGATGGGTACTCAATTCACTACCGCTGCCCTCGGGAACGATGCCGATGGCCCCTTCGGAAAGATTCCAAAGCAGAGAGGCGTCGGGTTGTTTCAGATGAAAGATAACGGTTTTGTCATCGCTAGCTTCAATGTGATCGACAAAGCGATAGGCTGCGCTTTTCGTACTGCGAATTTTGCCTTGCAGCAACGAGTCGAATGTCCACTTCACATCGCGCGCAGTGAGAGCTTGGCCATTATGAAATTTAATACCCTGGCGAAGATGAAAAACATACGTGAGCGGGTCTGGTGCTTCACAGTGCTCGGCAAGACCTGGTTGAACATTCAAATGATCGTCGCGAGTGAGCAAAGCGTCAAAGATAAGTTCATCAATTCGCTCGGATTGCGCGTCGAGTCCCACACGCGGGTCAAGGTTCGTCGGGCTGCTTTCAATCATCATGACCAGTATTTTGGGATCAGGAGGTTTGGAGCAGGAAATCGTTGCTATAAGCGCCGCAAATAACAAAATCGTCCAGCCACGTGTCTTAAATCTACGCATAACAGATTTTCCCAAGGATGGCAGACTTCCTTGCCCCAGTGGCAGAGGGTATATTCGAAGGTCGTTTGTGCCAAGTCTGGTATGCCAGCACTGCGAAGGCGACTGCTTCTTTGGCCTCTGATGGCATGCCAAACTCATCGGAAAGACGGAGGTTCAATCCAAGCACGCGAACTTCGTTGGTCAGCATGGCCATGAGCGTCGGATTTTTTGTTCCACCACCAGAAGCGACAAATTCGCTATAGCTGCCTTTCTTGTTTAAAACGAGGCGGCGCACGGATTCCCCAATCGAGCGGGCGGTGAGCGCAGTTGCTGTGGCAACGATGTCTTGTTTTTCGGCAGGCTGGCATAGTTGCACAAATTCCTTGACGAACTCTCGACCAAATTCTTCGCGCCCGGCAGTTTTTGGCGGTTTACGCAGGAAGTATTTCCGCTTCAGAAGTTTCTTGACGACGTCGTCGAGCACGCGGCCTGAAGCCGCAATTTTGCCATCGCGATCGTAAGATCTGCCGAAGAGGTGTTCGGTGACCGCATCAATCACCATATTCCCCGGCCCGGTATCGAAAGCAAAAACCTGGTGCAGGGAAGCGTTCGCGGGAATTGCGGTAAGGTTGGCAATTCCTCCAATATTTTGCGCAATGCGGCCTATCTTTTTATCGCGATAAATCAGGAAATCGAGGAAGGGAACCAGCGGTGCGCCTTTACCTCCGGCTGCCATATCAGCGGGGCGAAAATCACATACGACAGGTACTCCCACGCGCGCCGCCATTACTGAGCCTTCGCCAGTTTGCCATGTTGAGGAAATTTTCCTGCCTAAGAACAGACCCGGCTCGGCCTGGTGATAGAGAGTTTGGCCATGGCATCCAACTAACCGAGCCCGCACTTGAAATTCGCGCTGCGTGACCAGGACCGCCTGAGAATACAATTCCGCAAGGAGAAAATTCAGGCGTGCAAGGTCGGCCACGCTGGCTTGTTTCGCATTCATCGCACGGAGAACTGCCGTACGTACATTTTTCGGATATGGGACTTCGCTATGCCCAATAAGCTTCAAAGCCAGAGAATGATTTTTGCGCTGAGATATTTGTACTAAAGCGACGTTGATGCCGTCCGCGGAGGTTCCACTCATCACGCCAGCAACGATCATGCGGAAGCGCGCCTCGTGTTGTCGTTCAGAATTGTGGCCATGCGAACTTCTTCGGTAAATTCCCAGAGCGCACGCTGAAGTTTTCGTATTTTCGTTTCAGAGAGAGAAGCCGTGCGTTGACGCAAAACCGACGATTTCCGTTTAAATGTAGCTATCCGCTCTGCCGACTCTTTCGCTCTGTGTGCGAATTTGCGATCTTTTTGTGCGATGGCAATCAGGTACTCGTAAGATCGCGTTACATATTCTTCCATCTGACAAATCAAGCAAATATCGCCACCGGCGCGGATAAAGTTCTCGGCTGCTTGTTCAATCGGTGCAGCTTTCAAAACTCCACCCATTTCCAAATCGTCGGAGACGATCAAGCCGCGATAGCCAATCTTCTTTCGAAGAACATCTGTTATCCATTTTTTTGAAAGTGATGCTGGCGACGCATCATGCGTAAATTGCGGATAATTCGCGTGCCCAACCAAGATCATTGGTGTATCGCGGCGCAAAGCGCGGTAGGGGTAAATATCTTCGTCCCACATCTTCTTGAAAGCTTTGTTTACGCTGGGCAATTCGTGATGGGTATCGAGATTCGCCTCGCCCAAGCCGGGAAAGTGTTTGATGGAAGCGATGACGCCAGCTGCTTGCAATCCTTTTATGAACTCTCTTGCATAAACGACAACCTGCCGCGGATCGGCCGAAACAGCGCGCGAACTCATAACGGTCCGGGATGCTTCAAGAGCCAAATCTACTACAGGAGCAAAATCCGTATTAAAGCCGAGCGCGCGGCAACAATGCCCGATGAGATTGCCATGCTTGCGGAACAAGATGCGGCTCCCGGTGGAAAATACGTCTGCGGCGGACGGTGCCCGGCCGAACACTTCGCGGAAACGATCCACCCGCCCACCTTCAAGATCAACGCAGGTCAATAAGGGAATATTTATGCGTTTCTGGCAATCTTTCAGAAGCTTTGCGGTTTGCATTCCATTGACGATATTGCGCCCGAAGAGAATGACACCTCCGGGCTGGATGCGAGTAAGTAAGTCGGCAAGCTGCGGAGACATCTCCACGCCATCGAAACCGATGACAAGCAACTGCCCGATGCTTTCCCCTAGATCGTTTTGTCGGGATTTTGGCAAAGAGTTCCTATTCGATTTGTTTCTTCAGCTCCGCGAGCAAATTCAATGCTTCAAGCGGAGTCAGGTGGTTCAAATCCACTTCACGCAGCTTTTCGAGGACGGGTTGCGACAGTGGGGTGAAAATCGTGAGCTGAGCCGGCCTGTCCGCAACATTACTCGCCAATCCGCGCTGCAAGCGCATTTCCATGTTCTCGTGCTCGGCCAGTACTTCGCGCGCACGTTCCACGACTTCATTGGGCAGGCCAGCGAGCTTTGCTACCTCGATGCCGTAGCTGCGGTCCGCGGCACCCGGCTCGACCTTACGCAGAAAGACCACCCCTCCGCCAGTTTCTTTGACGGAAACATGATAATTCTTGACTCCCGAAAGCTGCTCCGCCAACTCCGTCAGCTCGAAATAATGAGTGGCAAAAAGAGTCTTCGCTTTTGTTTGGGCGTGGATATATTCGACTGCGGCCCAAGCGATAGCCAGGCCATCATAAGTCGCCGTGCCCCGCCCGACTTCATCGAGCAAGACCAGTGAATGAGCGGTAGCGGTGTGCAGAATCGCTGCGGTCTCAGTCATTTCCACCATGAAGGTGGATCGCCCGCGCGCCAGATTGTCGCTCGCACCGATGCGAGTGAATACACGATCGGTAGTACCGAGGCGGGCAGAACGCGCGGGAACAAACGACCCCATCTGCGCCAGAATCACGATCAAAGCAGTCTGCCTTAAATAGGTAGATTTACCCCCCATATTTGGCCCGGTCAAAATCAGAACAGAATGTGTGGTTGAGTTCAGGTATAAATCGTTGGGAACGAAACGGTCTGTGCCTCCTGTCATTTCCTGCATTTCAATGACAGGATGCCGCCCTTCGACGATTTCGATGTCTTCCGATCCGTCGAATTCCGGCCTTGAATAATTTCGCAAAGCGGCAATGTGGGCCAGCCCTGCGAGGACATCCACTTCCGCCAAGGCAAGAGCCGTTTGGCGAATGCGCCTCGCTTCGCCGGCTATCGTCGCGCGAAGCTCCGCAAACAATCGCCGTTCAATCTCCACGATTTTTTCCTCAGCATCGAAGATTTTCGATTCGTATTCTTTCAACTCCGGAGTTGTGAAGCGCTCGGCGTTGACCAGCGTCTGTTTGCGTTCATAATCTGCCGGAGCGAGATGAAGATTCGCCTTCGAAATTTCAATGTAATAGCCAAAGATCGAGTTAAATTTTACTTTCAGCGAGCCGATGCCGGTGCGTTCACGTTCACGCTGTTCAATCTGTGCCACAAATTGCTTGCTATTACGGCTCAGGCTGCGTAGTTCATCAAGTTCGGCGTGAATGCCGTTCTGGATAACTCCGCCGTCGCTCAAAGAAATCGGTGGTTCTGGAATGATGGTGCGATCAATTTGGGTGCGTAAGTCGTCGAGAGGGTCGGTCAAGCCACTGAGCGTTTTTAAGCGTTCTGCTTCAAACTTATCGAGAGATCCGAGCGCCGAAGGTATTTTCGCCAGCGATGCCGACAAAGCCAGCACGTCCCGCGGGTTCGCCGTCTCAAGTGTCACCCGGCTTAGCAACCGTTCCAGGTCGAGGACGCCGCTTAGTGACCTCCGCAATTCTTCGCGGACGACGGTATTTTTCATTTGCGCTTCAACGGCGTCAAGCCGCGATTGAATCTCGGCGATGTCAATCGAAGGCCTTAAGAGCCAGGCCCGCAGCAACCGCTTGCCCATAGGCGTAACAGTCGCGTCAATCGCGCGAAAAACCGTGAAGCCCGTCTCGCTCCCGGGAAAACTAGCGGTAAACATCGGCTCAATCAGCTCGAGATTTCGCACTGTTACGGCATCGAGTACAAGACAGTTTTGCCGTTCGTAGAACCCGATGCGATCTACATGCTCAAGAGAGCCGCGCTGCGTAGAGCGCACATAATGGAGAATCGCGCCCGCCGCTGTTGCCGCGGCCGGCTTGCCTGCCAGCCCAAAACCCTCAAGCGACATCACTCCAAAATGATTTTCCAGAAGGGGGATGGCGTGGTCGGCGGCAAATATCCAATCATCCATCGGTGTCTCGGCAAATCCTTCGCGACTCTCACGTTCGAATAGCGGTAACGACGAAGCGTATAAGACCTCTTTGGGCCGTAACTGCTGCAACTCGTCTTGAATTCGTTTTGCCGCTTCAGCGCCATGGAATTCCGTGGCGCGAAACTCACCGGTGGAAAGATCCAGCGCGGCGAAACCTGCGCGGTCGCCAGATTGCGTCACCGCGGCAAGAAAATTGTTTTCTTCAGAGCCGAGGGAAGAATCAGCGGCCGTCCCCGGCGTAATCACCCGTGTCACTTCGCGCCGCACCAGTTTTTTAGCCAGGCGGGCATCTTCCATCTGGTCGCAGATCGCGACTTTGAATCCTTTGCGAATTAATTTCGCAATGTATCCCTCAGCTGCATGGTAAGGAACACCGCACATGGGGATCGCCATGCCTTTTTCCTTGTTGCGGGAAGTCAGCGTGATTTGCAATTCACGCGAGGCAAGCACGGCATCTTCGAAGAAAAGCTCGTAGAAATCGCCTAAGCGAAAGAACAAGAGGGCACTGGGATGTTCCTTTTTGATGGCGGCGTATTGCCGCATCAGTGGCGTGGAGGCTTCAGTCATGAAGGGAGGAGTAATGGGCGGATTATAACAAACGCTGGGTATATTTCTCCTGCACTTTTAGACGATGATGCGCAGTTGACGGAGCCTCGCTGAAATGCTCTTCTACTGAAGTATGGAATTGCGCAAAGATCCCATTACGCGATCCTGGGTCATCACTGGCGACGACATCGCTACGGAAGGTCTGTCCAGTTCAACAGCGAATGTCTCCGGGATATGCGAGTTTTGTTCTGTCACCACTTCGAACTTACATTCTGTGGCGAGTATGGCGGGACTGGCTGGTGCGCCATGGTCGGCGCGGGCGGTGGTGCATCCTGCTCCTCTTTATCACATTGAGGGGGAAACTACGCGCCGGGGAGACGGAATTTACGACCGCATGAGACCAGTGGGCGCTCATGAAGTGCTTCTTGAAAATTACAAGCATGATCGGCAGTTATGGAATTCAAGCGACGCCGAGATCGAGCAGTTTTTGATGCTGGTGGCGCAGCGCATACAGGACCTAAAGCTCGATACTCGCCTGAAATACGTCAGCGTATTCAAAAATTACGGAAAGAGCGCTGGACAGGAATTCGAACATCCAAATTCGCAATTAACCGCGACGACGTTTGTTCCACGGCGCGTGCTTTACGAATTGCGCGCGGCCCGAGAATACTTCGTAGCCAAAGAGCGCTGCGTTTTTTGCGACATTCTCGCGCAGGATATCCGGCAGGAACTTCGCATTGTTGAAATGCGCGGTGACTATATCGCGGTTTGCCCCTATGCGCCGCGTGTCCCTTATGAGACCTGGATTCTGCCGCGCACGCATGAGGCATCCTTTGAACGCCACGGGTTGAATCGCCATGGCAGCTTGCGCGACCTGGCCGCGCTTCTGCGGCACACGCTACAACGCATTCGCAGCGTGAGTGAAGAGTTTCATCTTGTGCTGCATACTTCTCCGAACAGCCTGCACCGCTCTTCGACGCTGGGTTATTGGAAGACCATTGATGAGGACTATCACTGGCACATCGAGATCCTCCCGGTGTTGGGATCGAAATCGAAGTCTTATACGTTCAAAGAAGTCTATTATTCTCCACTGACCTCGGAAACAGCGGCGAAACGTCTGCGGGAAGTCAATGTGGATGTAAAGCTGCCGGGAAGCTAGTTGCATCTTGTTTGGTGCAGCTATAATCAACATCTAAGCGGATTTGTTCGCATATCTATGCCCATTGTTTGGCTGCGTGTCGCGCTTGTATGTTATGGAGTCGGCCTGCTTTATGCCTTGGTCGCGCTGACCCGCGCCAGCGATTTGCTCAGCCGGATCGCCTTGCACGCCGCGTATTTGGGCATGATTTTTCAACTTGTCTCGCTGGCCGAGACTGCAAGCACAGCTCCTCAACTCACTCTATTCTCTGCGCATAATCTTGAGGCATTGCTGGCACTGCTCATCATGACGGCATTCATGATCGTTTACGGCATCTATAAAACAACTTCGCCGGGTATCGTAGTCTTTCCACTCGTATTTTTACTGACGTTTCTGACCGCGACCGGCCAGCAGCCATTTCTATTTTCTCCCGCAGCCAATCGGGGATGGCTCATCGTACACATCTGCTTCATTTTGGCAGGATATGCCGCGATTGTGCTGAGCTTTGGGGCAAGTTTGCTGTATTTGATCCAGGAGCGATCTCTCAAGTCCAAGCGCGCCAGTGGATTGCTGTCCCGTTTGCCAGCGCTGGAAGTCATTGATGAAATTGGCCTGCGTTCGCTTTTGCTGGGATTTCCTTTCATGACTGTCGGCTTGATCGTCGGGATGGCGCTGGCGCAACAGACATTTGGCACGGTTAATTTTCTCGACCCGAAAATCTTTCTCTCGCTGCTGATGTGGGCCGTGTACATGGTTTTGCTATACACCCGCTGGAGTTCCGGTTGGCGCGGGCGCCGCGCGGCGTACCTGGCTTCGGGAGCGTTTGCTGCTGCGGTGATTGCCTGGGCTGCAAATACCATTCATAGGTTCGGAGTGTCATGAACTTTCAGCTCATCGGCGTGAACCACAATACCGCGCCGGTCGAGGTGCGTGAAAAACTTGCGGTTCCCGAGTCACGCCTGCCGGAGGCAACCAAGCTCTTTGCCGGACATCCGGGAGTTGAAGAGGGATTGATTCTTTCCACTTGCAACCGTGTGGAATTGCTGGCCCGCACCAAAAACGGCAGTGCTGACCTGCGTGGCTTCCTGCGTGATTATTTCCGGATGGATCCGGCCGATTTTGCGCCACACCTTTATGAGCGAGCGGGGAATGACGCGATTCGCCACCTCTTCCGCGTCGCTTCCAGTCTCGATTCCATGATCGTTGGCGAACCACAGATTTTGGGCCAAGTGAAAGAAGCTTACGCGACCGCGCGAGCGGTTGGGGCTGTTCATTCGCAACTGGATTTATTACTAACGCGGGCATTCGCCGTCGCGAAACGGGTGAGAACAGAAACCGCTGTCGGCTCATCGGCAGTATCTGTTGCATCGGTCGCCGTCGAACTTGCAAAGAAGATTTTCGGATCATTGCAGGGCAAGCACGTATATCTGGTTGGCGCGGGAAAGATGAGCGAACTAGCTGCCCGCCACCTGCTGGCACATGGCGCTGCATCCATCTTTGTCGCCAATCGCACGCATGAACGAGCCGCTCAACTGGCCGACAAATTTGGCGGCGAAGCGATTCGCTTCGAGCAACTGTACGAGACCTGTGACCGTGCCGATATCGTTATTACCTCGACGGGCGCACCACATGCCATCTTTCGCCGTGAGCACGGCGAGCTGTTCATGAGCCGCCGCAAAAACCGGCCCATGTTCTTCATTGATATCGCTGTGCCGCGCGACGTGGATGCAGAGATGAACAAGCTTGATGGCATATTCGTCTATGACATTGACGATTTGCAACAGGCAGTTACCGCACACGTTGCCGGACGCCGCCAGGAAGCGGAACGCGCTGAAGCCATCGTCGACCTTGAAGTGGAGCGCTTTCAGGCCCGCATTCAGACTCGTGACGTTGTTCCTACCATCGTTTCTTTGCAAGATCACCTTGAAACCATCAGGCAGGCTGAAATTGACCGCGCCCGAGGGCGTCTCGGAGAACTCACTCCCGATCAGGAACATGCGCTCGATGCGCTGACCCGGGGCATCGTCAACAAGATCATGCATACGCCCATCAGTACGCTGAAGACCGCCGCCCGTGAATCTGAAGCTACGACCGTGGTTGATGTGGTTCGGCGGTTGTTCAATCTCCAAAACAAGAAAGAAGATCAGGGCTGATGGGGTTGCTCCGCATCGGTTCTCGTGGCTCTGCGTTGGCTCTCTGGCAGGCGAATCATATTTCGGGATTACTGCGATCTCAGGGACATCAAGTAGAAATAGAAATCATCAAAACCACGGGCGATAAAGTGCTCGATGTTGCGTTGTCTCAAGTCGGAGCACAGACCGGAGTCACAAAGGGAATTTTTACCAAGGAAATCGAAGAAGCTCTGGGTGATCGCCGAGTGGATCTGGCCGTGCATAGTCTCAAAGATTTGCCGACGGAGCTTGCCCCTGAATTTGAAATTGCTGCCATACCAACGCGGGAAGATGTTCGGGACGCATTTTGCTCAATTCACTTTGAAAGTATCGAGCAACTGCCGGAGCACGCCCGTGTTGGCACCAGCAGTCTGCGCCGTCAGGCCCAGTTGAAGGCCCTGCGCCCTGATCTCGAAACCATTCCTTTGCGGGGAAATGTGGATACGCGCCTGCGTAAGCTTGGTACTGGCGAGTATGTCGCCATTATTCTTGCGGCTGCTGGCTTAAATCGCCTGGGACAAAGTGATGCAATCAGCCAGTTATTGCCGGTCGAAATGATGTGCCCCGCTGCTGGGCAGGGAGCGCTCGCTATCGAAATACGCGCTGGCGACCATAGTACGAGAGATTTGCTTAAGTTTCTCGATGATCCAGATGCGCATGCGGCTACCGTTTGTGAACGCGCTGTGCTTAACCGGCTTGGCGGCGGATGCCATGTTCCCATTGGGGCTTCAGCATTTATGAAAGCCGGGTTTATTCACCTGCACGCGATTGTTGCCAGTCCTCATGGGAAGAAAATATTGCGAGAGTCACAAACGGGTCCAGATGCCATAAAACTCGGCGAGTCAGTTGGCGATGCTCTCCTGCGAGCTGGAGCCGAAGCTTTAATTCGTGATATCGACCCTAGCACCGTAATTCCAACGCAGGCGGCGCCGTGAAGCCACTTTCCGAATTGCGCATTCTCGTCGGGCGTGCGAAGCATCAATCCGATGTGCTTTCTTCTTCTTTGCGTAAGCTTGGCGCAGAGATAGTGCAAGTTCCTTTCATCGAAATTCGTTCATGTCGGTCTTATCGTCCGCTCGACCAAGCTCTGAAGAACGTAGCCGAATACGACTGGCTCATCCTTACTAGCGTGAACGGCGTAGATGCACTTTGGAAGCGGTTTCGAAAACTCAAGCTAACGAAGAAAGCCTTGCAACATTTAAAGATTGCCGCAATCGGCCCGGCGACGCGACGAGCTATTGAAGAGCATGGACTCAAAGTGACTATCATGCCAAAAGAGTATGTTGCCGAGGCCGTAGTGAAGAGTTTGCAGAAGAGGGTGCGCGGAAAACGAATCCTACTTGCCCGCGCCAAGGTCGCCCGCGACGTCATTCCACACGAATTGCGAAAATTTGGAGCACGCGTGGATGTAGTCGAAGCCTACGAAACCGTTGTACCGAAGTCGTCGCGTACTAGACTGCGTGCAGTCTTGAAAAACCCGCGCCGATGTCCTGACGTCATCACGTTTACAAGTTCTTCGACGGTGCGTAATTTTGCCGCTCTTGCTGGCAAACTCGCTCGCCAGAAAGGCTTGCGTTTTGCATCCATCGGCCCGGTGACCTCGGGGACGCTTCGTGAACTCGGATTGCCTGTCCACATCGAAGCCAAAGCGTATACGATCCCTGGACTCGTCAAGGCAATCAAGAACTCTCGCTCTTAACCCTTTATTTTCAGCGATTTATGCGATCATCTCGCGTGCTTGTACTCCTGTAATCTGCGCATTCATCCCTTCTATGCATAGCATTTAAGCTGGCCGCCAAAGGAGTTTTTATGCACCGAATATCTCGATGGCCCGCGATTTTTACTGGAATGATGTTGCTGTGCGGAGTTGCCCATGCCCAGTCACTTGGCGATGTCGCCCGCCAGAATCGCCAACAGCAACAAGCGCAACAACACTCGGATGCGCCGAAGAAAGTCTATGGCAATGACGACTTGCCGCAGGAGGGCCTCGCCGACAACGATTCTTCGAGCAGCGTTCCGGAACGGCCAGGATATATTTCCGCTCCTGCGCACAACTCTGCCGCTGACGCCAGCACCTCAAAAGCTGCACAATTGAAGTCGCAAATCCGGGCCCAGGAAAGCGCCATCGCCAGCCTGCAATCGCAAATTGACCGTCTTAACAATTCCATCCGCTTCGTGACTGCCAACGCCTACTACAACGGCGTACAACACAACGAGCGCCAGGTTGAGAAGCAGATGCAGGTGCAAAAGATGCAAGAGCAGCTAGCGGAGCAGAAGGCCAAGTTGCAAGAATTACAGGAATCTGCTCGCCGGGCTGGATTTGGTAACGCGGTTTACGAACCGTAGCGGTTGCGTCGCCGATATCCTGCTTTAATTCGTTAGCGAGCAACCGCAGTTTGCCGGCGGCACATGCGCTTTAACGAAATCAGCCACGCGCTTATAGGCATCAATCTGATTTTCCACCCGCGCAAAACCGTGACCTTCGTTGTCATATATTTTGTAGTCCACCACGCCGCCATGTTTCTTGATCGCATCCACTACCTGCAGTGTTTCTTCTTTGGGGCATCGTGGATCATTTCCACCGGCCAGCAAAAA
>Ga0209060_10002566_pt1 | contig 16645 bp, 11 predicted proteins | sample Coa_R1_8_FD_187155 | JGI IMG/M metagenome (GOLD analysis project Ga0209060, IMG submission 187155) | Surface soil microbial communities from Centralia Pennsylvania, which are recovering from an underground coalmine fire - Coalmine... | ecosystem: Environmental > Terrestrial > Soil >...
ACTTGTTCATCAGTTAAAAGGCCATGACGACTGGATCAGTTCTGCTGCTTTTAGTAATGATGGAAAATATATTACCACTACTTCATGGGACAGCACGGTAAAAATCTGGAACGCTTCGAATGGAGAATTGCTTCATAATCTGAATGCTCACAAAGACGTTGTTCAATCGGCTTCTTTCAGCAACACCGGAAAATATCTTGTCACAGCTTCATGGGATAATGACGCAAGAATCTGGCGTGTTGTCGACGGGAAATTATTGCATACGCTGAAATCTCACAAAGGTAAAATAAGAACTGCAATTTTTAGTGCAAATGAACAATACATTCTCACCTCATCGTGGGATAGCACTGCAAAAATCTGGGAAGCTAATAGTGGAAAGTTAATCCGCACGTTGAAAGGACATTATGGTTTTGTAAATGAGGCATCGTTCAGTGCTGATGGAAAAAAAATTTTGACATGCTCCATGGACAGCACTGCAAAAATCTGGAATGCAATTGATGGGAAATTGATTCACACATTAAGCGGGCATACGCGGCCAGTCATGTCGGCGATATTCAGTAAAGATGGCAAAACTATTTACACATCTTCATGGGACAATACTGCAAAAGCATGGAATGTTGCTGATGGTCACCTGCTTTTTTCAATGGAAAGTCATAGCGCTCCTTTAAATTCCATTTCATTGAGCAATGATGAAATGAATATCCTTACTTCATCTGAAGATAATACCATAAAAAAATGGAATGCAAAAAGCGGAAAGTTGTTGTATTCTTTTTTTGCAGTTGACAGCACTGATTATTTATCAGTTGATGAAGATGGCCGTTTTGATGGAACAGAAGCTGCCAGAAAAAAATTATATTATGCATGTGATCATGAAGTAGTGGATCTGGAACAATTCAAAAATCTTGCATGGGAACCAAGCCTTGCAGCAAAAATCAGCGGGTATAATAAAGAACCCATCTCTGCAAAAAAAATCAGCGATATGAATATTTGTAATTACACACCAGTAATTACAGAAAAGGAAACAAGCAACAATGCTTATGAATTTCAGATCATGCCTCGCAGTGGCGGATTAGGGATTGTTGAACTTTATGTAAATAACAAACTCATCAAAGAATATGATCCATCTTCTTTGAACAAAAATGCTGATAGTTATTTGTTATCCGTTGATAAAAAAGATATCGAAGAATATTTTTCTTCGAATGATGATAATCGTGTTTCCGTGAAGGCGACAACTGAAAATGGTGTGATGCAATCAAGAGGTGATGATTACAGTTTTGTTGCTGATAACAGGATGCGCACTGCGCCGAATATGTATTTGATTTCAGTCGGGGTGAGCGATTACAAAAGCAAAGACATCAAATTGTCGTACGCCTCAAAAGACGCTGCAAATTTTTCATCTGCTGTTACAATTGCAGCTCAAAAATTATTGAACACGGACGGAAGGCAACATGTTTTTTCATACAATTTCGGAACTGATCAGGAAAGCCCGCGAAAAGCATTTAAAAATGAAATCAGGCATGTGATGGATACGATTATTCAAAAAGCAAAACCAGATGATATATTGGTTGCGTTTTTTGCAGGGCATGGAATTCTGCCAGATGGACAAAAAAAATTTTATATGCTCACAGCAGAAGCATCAAGTTTTAATGTGAGCGGTGTTGAAAATGATGTTGCTATCAGTACTGATGAACTGAATGAATGGAGCAGAAAAATAAAAGCGAACAAACAGGTGCTTATTTTAGATGCATGCCACAGCGGTCAGGTCATTAATAATCTTCAGCAAATGATGAGAGGAGATATCCCGGCTGATCAGCAAAGAGCTTTGGAAAATTTGAGAGATAGAACAGGGCTTTATATTTTATCTGCTTCAGAACCCAATCAGGGTGCGCAGGAATCGCAATTATTCAATCAGGGGTTTCTTACTTACAGTTTGCTTTCAGGTATAAAGCTTGGTGGCGGATTAAGAGATAATAAATTTATTGACGTAAGCCGGTTGTTCAACTTCGCAAGTGATCAGGTTAGAAGAATGGCTAAAGCCAGCGGCGTGGATCAAGACCCGCAAATCCTTGGTAGCGCCAGCTTTGATGTTGGCATTGTTGACAAGGATGTGACTGATAATATCAGGCTAACAGTGAAGAAAAAAATATTCAGGCGCTCCAGATTTATTCAGGACGAAGAACTGATCACAGATGATATTGATCTGTCAGGATTGGTTGACAAAGAACTGAGCAACGTGTATGATCTTGGCAAAGAAAGGCAATGGGTTTTTATCCCGGATAATATTTTCGACAGCTCATATTCAATTCATGGCAAATATTCCGTGACGGGAAAAACAATTGCAGCAAAAGTAATTCTGATCAAAGGGCAGAAAGAAAAGCTATTTCAATTTGAGCTTAATGGAATCATTAATAAAAAAGATGAACTTGTGCGTAATATCATTGAAAAGATCAGGACTTATTTCAAATTAGACAGCTTGCTGAATTCCAAATAATATTGCCACAGAGCTTGCAGAAGCATTGATAATAACAACGAATGCTATGGAAAATATATCTGAACTGCCATTTTCAGAAATAGACAGATCGGCTTTGCAAAAACGAATACAAAAGGGATGGTTTACATTGCTGAGAACCTATGGTGCTTTTTTTCTGGCGCTGGGATATATTTATTACAGGATGTATCCTGGGGGGAACTTGCGGGGACGTAAATTAAGTTACGGAAATATGACTTTATCTGATTACCTCCATGTGTATATTATTGTCGCTGTCTTTTTTGGATCGATATTTTTATTTTTCGTCGTCAGAGATTACCGAAGGATTTTATTACCACAGTATAAGGATTTGCGTTTTGGAAAAAAATACAGCCGGTCGTTTTATGCCCGCAAATATGCTGATCCGATTTATAATAAACGCATGTTGTTCTATCCCGAAAAGGAAAATCTTTATATCGAATTGTCTGCAGAAGAATATGATAAAATTCCAGATGGCGAAATGTTGCAACTGGAATACGCTGTGCATTCAGGCGAAATTCTTTCCCTCAAAAGCAAGGATATTGTTTTCCTTACAGCCGAAGAATTCAGTTTCAGTGATATGCCGGCGCCAAAGTTTTCGAAATATTATGATGATTGATTTTCTGCCTTTATCCTTAACTTAAGTCTTCATATTCTTCGCGTGTATTTCTTTTCCCCTTTTCGGTAAGTTCTTCTTCAAAATACTACATATTAGTTATTGTATTCGTTTGTCAGCCATTCTAACTTTCCTAAGAGAATGCTGTGCATGAAAGTTGGATTTGGTAAAGCCCGTTTCAAAAATTTCAAGTTATACTCACCAATAAATTTTAACTGTTTATGAAGAGCAAATTGCCTGCGATTATCTGTCTTGCAGCCGGCGTGCTTTTGCTGGCATTTCATTTCCTGCCCTTTGGAAAAGGAAGCCTGAATGTTACCATCAAGCAAGCGAGCTACATCATGCCTGCGGCTTACAAAGTGTATGCAAACTCTGACGCGTTGAACGGCGAATATTATCTTTTCAAAATGCTGATGAATAATGATGGCAAAACTACTTTGAGCGATGTGAAAGTGTCGTACAGGATTCCGAATTATGTTGACTGGACAGATCTTGAAACAATTCCAAAAATTTATCCGGGCCAAAATGCAGTAGTGAGGTGTTATCCTCAATTCAAAGATGATATCGTGAACAAGATGACGCAGAGCCAGGAAAAAGTGGAAATAAAAATTACGTACAATGGCAGTCAGACGTTGAATGAAGATTTTAAGTTCAATATGATGGGTCGCAATCAATTTGTTTATACTGATCTACCGCCGGAAGAAATTGCGAGCTATCCGGATATGTTCCGCAATGATCAGTTAGTCGGCTGCTTCGTGACTCCACAAGATCCGATCATTAAATATTATACACAACAGATTCAGGAGAAAGTAATGAAAGGTGAAGAAGCATCAGTGAGCAATAAATCTGATGACGCAGTGAAATTCCTGATGGGATTATATGCTGCGACTTACGTGAGCCACATGGTATACAGTGGCACGGAAGGTATTCCGCAAAAATTAGGCGATGTGAATTCGTTAGTTCAAAGCACGCGTTTGCCGAGGGAAGTGGTGACAGGCAACACAGGCCTTTGCATCGAGCTTTCCATTTTATATGCAAGCGTGCTGAAAGCAGCAGGTCTTCATCCGATCATATTCATGATTCCCGGTCATGCCTATCCGGGGATTTTGGTGAATGGTCAATATTATGCAATCGAAGCAACGGGCATTGGTGGGGAAGGCCTTGGAAGCCGCGCAAGCCCGGCTGATGCGTTGAAAGCTGGCATGAAAGAATTGAATGAATTTATTCAGGCTGCGCAATCTGGAGATAACAGGTATTCGTTTATTGACATCGATGCGATGGAAAGCAAAGGCGTAATACCAATGGAATTGCGCGATGATGAATTTCTCCGCAAAAAAATTGACGACATAGCAGCAAGCTTCAGCGGAGGTGCAAGAACTGTTCCGAGACAACCGGAATCAACTTTAGAAAATAATAACGTCGCATCATCTGGCGGCGGCGGTGGTAGCAGTATGAGCGGTTATAGCGGCGTTGTTTCATTCAACTATCCGTCTTCATGGAAGAGATATGATTATCCTGTTGCGCAATGGCCTTTTCTTGTTGCAGAAATTGGCTCAAGAGATGGTTCCTCGGCGATTGATGTAATTGACCTCAGTGGCGCAAACAGCAGTTCGCAGGCAATTGAATATATCAGGCAAACCATTGCGAAAGCAGGCAGATACATGCGCTATCAATATGTGAACAGCAATAACGGTTATGATATTTATCGGGGCACAACTTCAAGCAATAACGGCACAAGGGAATGGGAAGCTGTTTTCCGCCGTTCACAAAATGGGATCGTTGGTGTCACTATCGGCGGCTCGGGATTTTCTCAAAAACAAAATATGTTCAACTCAATTTTATCTACCGTTCGCTAAAAATATTTTTATGAAAAAAATCGGAATTCTTCTAAGCATATTTTTATGCATGTTTTTTTTGAAAACATATTCGCAGGATTTGATCAAGCCTGCGAAGCTGAATGTGAAATGGGGTTTGAATACATTGGGTGATGCACATATTGAAACGAGCATGAGCATGGATGCGGCACAATGGGACAATTATAAAAAAACGATTGGCAGCAATCCTGATATTTTGAAAAGGCAAATGGAAAGAACTTTTCCCGGATATTTTTTGCAGAATTTCAATTATAAGGAAGATGTGATGAACCGTGGATGGACCCTTTCTTTTGATGCACTTGGGCTAAGCAGGATTAATTCAAAAGGATTGTGGCAGGTTGATTTGAATTCGAAAAACCCTGATGTGACAAAATTGTCTGATAAAAATTATGTGCTCACATCTAACTATGCAACCGGTGGATCATTGATGCAGGAGATTGATAATATCACATTCCCCGATGGTGCGTCTGATGTAAAACAAGATAAAGATGCATTTGGGAAAGCCATGTTTATTTATTCATCATCGCCGGGTGGTGGATCAGGCGGATGGTTGACATTAGGATTGGGAGCGCTGTTGCTGATTATCGGAGCAATTATGTTTGTTCGTGTGAAACCTGCAATGGCAGCAGTGAAGAAATAAATTTGTTTACTTTTACGGAAATTAATTGCTGTTGTTTTTGCAAACTGCTTTCATAAAAAAATATGCAGGATTTTCTGCTCTGTTGTTAACCACTGCTTTCATTTTATATTCTTGTGTGGCTTCCGATGTAGGTTCTGCGCGAAGAAATGAAAAGCTTCACATGAACATCAAAGAGCAGCGTGATATTATTAGTTCTGACAGGCTCAAATCACAAGCTGTCCTTTCGCTCGATCAAAGAGCAGATGCAGAACGAAACGGAACAAGAGGTGCAATCGCTCCTGTTGCAACTACTTTAGTTTCTCTCGCTGCTGACGGCATTAAAAAAATAATTGCCAACGATCAGAAAAAATATCTTGCCACTTATCAATTCGGTCTCACCGATCTTTATTTTTATGACCAGCTTTCCAACGATGGACCTTTCGATCCGGTCGGCATGCAGTTCAGCGGTTTTAAATTGATCCGCACTTTTAAAAATGATGCTGGGGTTGAAGACACTGCATTGATTGCAGATTTTGCGCTTGATACATTAAGGAGCTTTGAGATTATTAATAATTCCATGTTCAGGTTGCGTGTGAAAGATTTTCAGCTTCGTTATGCAAAAGCACGCGTGCCAAAATCTGATAAGAAAAAACTGAACATGGATTTCGAGATCACTTTTCTCACCTCTTATGTGAACAGCCAGGGAATGATTTTTGATAGCGTCGTGCTTGGGAAGTTTTATCTTTTGTTGCGTGATGCTCCTTTAGATCGCAATGATGTGAAATATCAATCTTATTATGCTAACCTGAAAGACTCACTATTATCCGGTAAATCTTTTATCGTTCCGAGATCATTCGGCTATCACCGCGAGCCTGATGACCAGACAAGGCCAGGATATAGTCAGGGTGCATATTCCATTCTCGTGAAAGTGAAAGAAAGTTCAAAAGATCATTTCATCAACAAGCTGGTGGTTGAGAATGCAAACCTTATGATTGACGCTTCAAGCAATCAACTAAAATCTTTGCCGTTAATTAAAAAGTTATAATCGTAATAACTGCAATGCATATCTGAAAAATAAATTTTTCAGATATGATGATTTTTTATTGCTGTTCCCATTTAGTTGTCACTTCTAATCGGTTATTATCAAGATCAAGTGTTTCAAATTCATAATAGCCATCACCTGTTTTTCTCGGTCCGCTTAAAATTTTGTATCCATCTTTTTGCAGTTGATTCGCTTTTTCATCAACCTCTTTGATGGAAGAAACACCGAATGCAAGATGGATGATACCGAGATGTTGTTTCTGAACAGTGTCATTTAAGTTTTCCGGTATATTGATCATCTTCATTATTTCCAGTCTTGCACCAGATTCAAAACTCAGGAAATAGCTTTCGAATTTTTTTGCCGGATTAATATATTTATCATTTGCGATCGCATTGAAATATTTGATGTAATATTCTTTCAGCTCTTCAATATGATTAGTCCAGATGGCGACATGCTCCAGCGTCATAAATATTCAATTTGCTTCCACATATTTTTTAAAATTGTTCAGGATGGCCTGCCAACCTGCTTTTTGCATTTCAACCGGGTTTTGATTCTCGGCTTCGAAAGTTTCAACAACATTGGTTGAGTTTCCCTCAGATGAAAAACCGATCTGCACTTTTCGCCCATCGCCCATGGTATATTCGATATATTCAGTCTTAGTGACTGCATCATAAACGCCGCCGAAATCAAAACCAAAACTTCCGTCTTTTGCTTCCATCCTCGTCAGGAATTTGCCGCCCGCTTTTACATCATTCTCGGCACGCGGCGCATGCCAGTCATCTGAAGCATTGCACCATTTGATAATATGTGCCGGTTCCGTCCAATATCTCCATACTTTTTCGACTGGTGCATTTACTACAGCCTCTACTGTAATTTTTGTTTTGGTTTCCATTTTATAAATTTTGATGTTTAAAGATACAAAAGATAGCGCCAGTGATTTTCAATTGTATTCATTACAGCATTAGCGATCAGCTCTCAGGCGATACGACCTGCATTGGCTAACCCTGTGAAAAGTTTGCGATCTGAAAAAATTTTATGAGAAGGATAATATAAATGCTTAACCGGAAATAATCATGCTTCATGTTTTATTTCTTCCGGCTTCTGGCTTTCATTCAAAATAATCTGCATTTGTGTGCGCTCTTTTTGGTAAGAAGGCCAGTCGAAGCTCAGCAGAAAATCAGTCGCAGCTTGCGACCCGCGTATAAACATTTTAAGTTTTTCTGCATCCGAGATAAAAAAGTTCAGCCAGTTGAATTCGGCTAAAGAAATTTTGCCGATGCCTTTTTTGAAAACATTGTTCTTGATCAGAAAATCTTTGTCGTAATAATATCTGATGGTATTGAATAATCTGCCGAGATAGCTCCCAAGGCTCCATGGCACTTTATCGCTTGCGTGCGCCTTTTCATTCGGATCTGAATCGTCCAGATCAATTCCCCACGAAGGCAACCTTGGCTCAATCACTTTTGGGTTATAAAAAATATTAATGGGAAAATTTGAAAGCATGCCGCCATCAATAAATCTAGCAATGTCGGGTATGCTTGAATCATCACCGAAGTGTTGCATCCATGCAGTTTTTATTTTTTCATTATTGATGTCAATATTGTCAATAATATGTGATTCAAAAAAAATCGGAATGGACATAGAAGCTCTCACGAAATGTGCAGGATGAAGATCATCAGGATTTTCGCGGAAAAGGTTTGCCATTTTCGGGAACTCGATTTTATTCTCAGACACAAGCTCAGATGTAATAAAAGTTACGTCGCCTACTAATGTGCTTGCATTTTGGGTTGCGGGATTTCTGACTTTCAATGGCGGAAAGCTGCCTGCTTTTTGATTCATCTGCGTAACATTCGAAACGCCATTTTCATCCATCACTTTTTTCATCCAGTTAAAAAAATAATTGCCGGGATTAACACCATGCCCGCTCTCCCGCAGGCTTCGGAAAAGATAATTGATATAAATGACAAGGCTCGTGATGAGGAACAGGTGCGTGCCGGTGAGGATCACAGAAAAAGGCAATGCGATATGTGCCCATTCGTGGCTTCTGAACGCAAGAAAAACATAATCTGCAACAACGAGCCCAAACAAAATAAATAAAAGTCCGCTGATCCATCGCCTGAGGTTTATTTCAAATTTTTCGTTGGTAATAAAATTTCTGATCAGCCATCTGATGAAAGGCTTTCCATCAACAAGGTTAAAGAAATTCAGGTCGCATAAATATTTTAAAATCTTTTCCGACTTTGCATCTTCTTTTTTCCCAATCACTACCGAAAGAGAAGTGTTGATAGCGCCTGCGCTCGTTCCTGCTAAGCGCAAAAATCGAATACCTGCTTCTTCCAACACATAAGTGTAGCCAACCAATGCAACTCCCAAAACGCCACCGCCTTTTTGCACAAGCTGAACATATTGCCGGCCTTGATCGTCTAGCACATCAGACACAATCAGTTTTTCAAAATTTTCGCCGAACTTATTTTTCAATTTATTAATACAGGCAACGACTTCAGGATGCTTTAAAAAATCATTCGGAGAAAGCTGTGGGCCGCTTGGCTGAATTTTAGCGCTCATAAAAGCTTTTATTGAAACAAAGGGTTAATAAAATCTGGCTTAGTTGATTGTCTGATGATTTCTTCACGCAAATTATTTCTAATCAAACAAATTCCGACTAATACAAATGAGTTATTTAACTCGGTTTCATAGAAAAGTTCAGAGGAGATGATCATGATTCAAATTACATTGCCGGTTCAAATATTTTCAATCGATGCGAACCTTGTTTTCCCCACGATATGTTTGCCGGCATATAATTTTAAACGCTAATTTTAGTGGATCAAACTTGCTCAGGTAAATTTATTCTCAGGCTATGCTCAGAAAAACACTGCTTTCTCTTTTAAGTGGTTTCATCATTCTTATTGTTACATGGATATATCAGAATTATAATTTTACCTTTTCTGCGGAAGACAGTTTCATAGGCAAGCTTTCTTACTGGAAATATAAAGTGTTTTCTTCAGACCCGCAAAAGACTGCGGATTTTGTATTTATCAATACAGGAAAAGATCTGGCACTCGTAGATGATACTGCTGAATCTGGAAATATTGCAGTATCGGATCGCGAGAAGATTTATCATTTTTTACGATTCATTGACAGCATCCAACAGAAACCTCGCCTCACAGTACTGGATCTTCAATTTTATTATCAGTATAACATTAATCCGTCCATAGACATATTAATGCAGCAAGAGCTTGATAAAAATAATAAATTGTTGATCGCTATTTTGCCGGATGAAAGCAGCAAAGATGGTTATCGGAAGCCTTTGTATAAATCAAAATATGGCTATTCGGAATACGGCACTTATGGTTCAGGAGTTAATAAATTTCGTATCATAAATCAGAGAAGCATTCATTCAATACCTGTTATCATTCACGAGACAGTAGATAGCGCAGTGTATGAAGACCATAATATGTATGCAACATGCAATGGCAGATTGTGCATGTCGGCAATTTGGCCCAGCTATTATTTGAACGATAAGAATTTGAAGAATAACAAATATCTGCCGCACTCCCAATACTACACATTGGGCGACGTGCTCATCGGCATGCAGGCGAGTCCTGCAGAATATGCGAAAATATTTGATGGGAAAATCGTTATGGTTGGCAATTTCGAGTTGGACACACACTCTACACCAATCGGCACTATGCCGGGAACTGTGATCGTGGCGGATATTTATTTGTCGCTCTTGAACAATCATCATATTGTGAGCACATTGTTTCTTATCCTTTTATGGATGGCGCTTTCTGCGCTCAGTTATCTTGCATGGTTCAGCAAAGTGCCGGAAGTGAAACTTCGCCTGAATTTCATTTTCTCGCCACATGTTGTGCATTTTATCAAAAGCTATATTTCTTATTTCGGCTCGATGTTTTTTCTAAGTGTTATCGCACTTTTTGTTTTCAATATTCAGATTGCCTTATTCCTTCCTTCGTTTATTTTTTCATTGATAGAATATTTCATGCAGAAAAAATACCTGCCTGAAAAATAACATCACGATGCCCGATTTTTCAGTAAATTACACAGTAACAAAACCCCTGTTTCGGCTTTCAAAAAACGCTATGAAACATCTGCTCATTTTAATGTTTTTGTTTGCATGTTTATTTTCTCAGGCTCAGGATGAAAGCCCTGAACTTCGCATAGCCAAATACACAGATTTCATCAATACAAATAACGCCGATGTATATGCGTATGTTTTCCGGAGCAAAGCTTACAATGAAAAAGGTGATTATGATGCAGCAATTGCAGATTGCAATACAGCATTGAAAATAGATCCCAAAAATCATTTGCTGTGGAGAAATTTAGGCTTTGCTTATTACAGGCAGGGGAAATATGATTTGTCATTTAATAATTATCTGCAGGCGTTGAAGCTTGATGTTAAAGACACCATTTCATGGAATGGTCTTGGCAACAATCATTATTATCAAAAAAAATATGATTCAGCATTGAAGGATTACAGCGAGGCATTGCGGCTTGATCCGAAATATGTATATGCATGGTATAATCGCGGCAATGCATATTATTCTCTCGGTAAATATGATCTGGCAATCAGCGATTACACGCAGTCAATTTATTACGATCCCAAATACGCGAATGGCTGGTACAGGCGAGGCATTACTTACTACTATAAAGAAAAATATGATGCAGCGATCAAAGATTATAATGAAGCCTTGCGCCTGGATGTAAAAAATACTGACTATCTAAATTACCGCGGGCTTGCTTACTATTACGCGGGCAATTATGATTCTGCGATCAGAGATTTTGATGAAACACTTCGCATCGATCCGAAATATTTTGATGCATGGAACAACCGGGGCAATGCTTACAAAGAGCTGAATAAATATGATAAAGCAATCAGTGATTATTCTGAGGCATTGCTGTTTGACCCTAAATACACACTTGCCTGGTATAACCGTGCTGTTGCTTATTTTAATCTGGGCAGATATGATGAATCTGTGAAAGACTATACAGAAGCTATTCGTCTTGGCTACAAAGATGCAGACACTTATAATGGAAGAGGCAATAGCTTGAGATTTAGCGGCAAGCCTGATCTTGCCATGAAGGATTATAATGAAGCTATACGCATTGATGCGAAATATGCCAATGCGTGGTGCAACCGCGGTGGGATTTATCGCTTGCAAAAAAAATATGATTCTGCAATAAAAGATTACAGAGAAGCTGTTCGACTGAAACCGGATTTCGCGCTTGCATGGAATAACCTTGGCATGGCTTATTATGAGCAGTTCAAATACGATTCTGCGATTGTGCAATTCACAGAAGCGCTCCGCATCAATCCGAAATATCTGGATGCATGGAACAATCGCGGCAACTCGCATTATTATGCAGATAAAAATGATCTCGCTATCAATGATTATTCGGAAGTGATCTTGATTGACCCGCGAACAGTGAATGCATGGTATAATCGTGGCAATGCGTATAAATTATTGAGCAGGTATGACGCTGCCATTAGTGATTATTCAAAAGCGATTTTGCTAAGCCCAGACTATGCTGCCGCTTTTAGCAGGCGTGCAAATTGTTTTTTGGCACTCAATAAAAACGATTCTGCGATCAAAGATTTTAATGAAGCGCTTCGCATCAATCCCAATGACAGCATCACATTTTATGATCGTGGCGGGCTTTATTACAACCTGAAAAAATATGATGATGCTATTGCGGATTTTTCACAAGCAGTGCGCATCGGTCCGAAATATATGCTGGCATGGAATGCACGTGGGAATGCATTTTATTATAAAGAAAAATACAATGAAGCGGTGAATGATTATTCAGAAGCGATCAAAGTTTCGCCGGGCAACACGATGCCGCTGAACAATCGTGCGAACACTTACAAGATGCTGAAGAAATATGACCTTGCTATCGCAGATTATGCTGAAGAGCTTCGCATCAATCCGTCGAACGTAGATGTCTGGAACAATATCGGCAACGTTTATTATGCGCAGGAAAAATATGCGGAAGCCATCGCGAAATATAAAAAGCTTTTAGCACTTGATGCAAATTATAAATATGCATGGTATAACGAAGGCAATTCTTACCGCTATCTCGCAAAATATGACTCTGCAGTTTATTGTTTTAATGAAGCCTTGCGCGTTGATCCTAAATATATCGAAGCTCAATTTTACAGGGGCTACAGTTATTATTATCTTGGCAAATATGAGCAGGCGATAGATGATTATAACAACGTGGTGAGACAAAATCCACAATACATTGATGCATGGAATAATCTTGGTTTGGTGTATTATCACCAGGGAAAATATGATCAATCTTATCCTTATTATAATCAGGCATTGAAAATTGACCCGAATTTATATGAGGGCTGGAACAATCGTGGGCTTTCATATTTCAGTCAGAGTAAATTTGATTCAGCATTCAGTGATTTTGAAAAAGCAGTTCAGATCAATCCCAAATATGCGAATGGCTGGAACAATCATGCATTGATATATTATAAGCAGGGAAAATATCCTGAAGCTATCAACGATTATAAAAAGGCTTTGCAATTGCTTCCTGATAATGCGCTCTACATTGTAAACATTGTTTTGGGATATCTTGCCAATGAGCAATATGATCTTGCTGCGGAGCAATATAAAATTTACAGGCAAAAGAAACTCAGCAGTTATGTAGAGATCAATAAATCTTTTTCTTTCCTCAAAAAATACATCACAGCCTGTGTTGATTATATTAATGTAAAAGATTACGCACATGCTTTGCCGATATTGCAATCTTCGCTCGAAGAATACAAAGAAGCAAATCAAGATCAGGAAAGCAATTTGTCACTTGCCATTGAATATTCAAACGTGCTTGCAAAAACAGGGCTTGTGTATGAGAAACTGGAACAAAAAGAAAAAGCGCTCGAGTATTATCGCAAAGCAAATGTGATAAGGCCAATGGGCGAAGAAATGACTGCAAAAATTGAAAGGCTCACAAACAAAGTGAAGGATGAAAAAATAGCTTCTAATAATGGTCCGGAAATTCAATTGTTGTCACCAGCGATTATTCAGGGAACAACTGTTCAGGCAGAAGGAAGCGGGAAAATATTTGTGAGCGGAATGATCAAATCGCCGGCAGGCATCGATTGGGTGAAGGTGAATGGTGCAGATGTTTCATCACAATCCAATGGATATTTTTCAATCAGTCTTAGCAATAATGATCAAAGTTTTGTGATACAGGCTGCTGATAAAACAGGCAAAGTAACTTCTATTAATTATCAGATTCAATCGCGTGGAAATGCTGGCGCGCAGAATGATGATGCTTCTATTCCTGCAATCATGGAAGAACAAAAACCTGTTTTTCATGCAGTGCTCATCGCATGCAGCAGTTACACAGGCGACAAATGGAGAAAATTGCCTTCAACAATCAATGAAGCCAATCAGTACGAAGATTTATTAATAAATTATTACGGCTTTAATAAAAAAAATATTCTTGAACTATATGACAAAGGACCAAGAGAAATTCTTGCATCGCTGAGCTCAAAGCTTGAATCTTTGGGAGAGAATGATAACCTGATTATTCTTTTTGCGGGACATGGAACTTATCGCGGTGATGGCAATGACAGAATTGGTTATTGGGTGCCGTTGAATGCGAATGATCCGATTGATTATATATCGAATATTAAATTAGGTGAACTGATGCTTGGATGCAAAGCTAATCACATATTGATGCTTTCTGATGCATGCTATAGTGCGGCGATGCGAGGCGCAGATGATGAAGCGCATTCGATCTCAAAAAAATATGAATTCAAATATAAAAGCAGACAGGTGCTCACCAGCGGAGGATTGGAAAAAGTTCCGGGTGAAAGTGTGTTTATTAAAATGGTGATGAAAGCCTTAAAAGATAATGATGAAAAATATTTGTCAGTGAAAAAATTATACAGCCTTATTTTCAGCGGCGTTAAAAACCAAACGAATATTGAACCTGAATTAAATCTTTTTGGTGCAAATGGAAACGAAGGCGGGCAGTTTTACTTTATTAAACCGAAATAAATGATCATGAGAAAAGCAGTTGGTATACTTTTCTTTCTTTTTATTTTTTGTAAATCTTTTGCTCAATATACTGTCACAAAAGTTATTGGCAGTGTAAAAAAAATCTCAGGTGAACCGCTCAAAACAGGAAGCACTTTGAGTGATAATGATGTGCTGTTGTTCTCAACTCCGAACGATATGGTTCGAGTGATTGTTGCAGGCAAAGGAATTTACGTGATCAATCCAAGCTCTAAGGCTGAGAAAAAGCAAGATGCGACAAGCACTGTAATGGAAGTGTTGAAATATACCATGCATGTGAAATCGAAAGAAGGTTATTTGAGTGGGAGAGGAGAAAATGTTGAAATGGTTCCTGATGCATTTGAAACTGATGGAACTGTCAATTCAAAAAACCTGATTGAAAATACGAACAAATTTATTTTTAATTCCCGTAAGTACGATGTTTCAAATGGCAGCAAGTTTTTTCTTCAGATTAGCTTTGAAGGAGCAAAGCCGGTTATTCGTCCGCTCAAAACAATGGTGGATACTTTGTTTTTGAATGCAGATGATTTCAAAATAAATGTTGACGATGTAAGCAAGAAAGCAGAATATGCAATTGGTTTTTTCTCCAGACAAAAAGGAAGCAGCGAATTGCTTGCTGACATAAACCCTTATTTAGATCAGGCGAATGAAATGGAAGCCATTATTAACGTGGTGATATCGCAAAGCAAAGAACAGGATAAAACTATTTTGCAGCAGCAATGCTATAGTGAAGTATACGGCGCATTGGGAAAACCCTCTGATGTCGATTTCAAAAATTCTTTTGATAAAGCGATAGCAGCAAGAAAAAATTAGAATATATTTTCCTTAATGGAAAACTTTAGCCCCTTTGATGGGAGTGCAGTGTTCTGAAAATATTTTTACCGTATTATCTTTTTTGATCACAACAATACTACAGCGCTGATCTTCATCGAAAGGAGTGCCTCTGTAGCTTCCTTTGCCTTTCCATCTTGTGCTGACAATGGCAGTATTATCACTCAGCTCAACTGAAAATTCAGAGCGGCTCATGTCGTGCAATTCGTAGCTTGATTCACCAGCCGTTGCCACTACACTGTCTCTGCTGAATATACCGCCGCTTTGAGTAAAATAGGTGTACATCGGAGATAATACTGAATCAACTTTCTCCATGTTCTTATTTCTCCATCCATCATCAAATTCTTTGATCACATTGGTCGCTTCTTCTTCAGTAAGAGGAGCGGAGGGTCTGCTGTGGCACGAAAAAAATATAATTGTCAGGAATAAAAAAATCAGGAAGTTTCTCATCATGTAGTTGCAGATTGATTTCAGTTAGAATTTTTTAAAACTATTTGTAAAATTACAAAACCGTCATGTAAAGAGCTATTGATCTTATCAACAGCGTGAATAATAAAAAGGCACTTGATCAAGTGCCTTAATTTTAAGTAGCGAGGAGGAGATTTGAATTCCCGTCCGCCGCGGCGGATATGGATCCTGTGCTAATGTTTTACTGAGTGGATGAAATCTCTGCCTGCTCCTGTCTTTAGCCATTTTTCGTATTGAATGGCTTCTTTTTTGGAAATAAAATCTTTCGTGAAGATGAGCTTCCATGGCCTATATCTTGCTGACCACCCTTTGCCGAAAGCATTATGTGATTTCAATCTTGTGCTTAGATCGGAAGTGAAGCCGGTGTAATGGATGTCATGCTCCTCGGAATAAAGAATGTAAACTTTGAATGGCATAAAAATAAAAAGGCACTTGATCAAGTGCCTTAATTTTAAGTAGCGAGGAGGAGATTTGAACTCCCGTCCGCCGCGGCGGATATGGATCCTGTGCTAATGTTTTACAGAGTGGATGAAATCTCTGCCTGCTCCTGTCTTTAGCCATTTTTCGTATTGAATGGCTTCTTTTTTGGAAATAAAATCTTTCGTGAAGATGAGCTTCCATGGCCTATATCTTGCTGT
>Ga0209060_10002567_pt1 | contig 16641 bp, 17 predicted proteins | sample Coa_R1_8_FD_187155 | JGI IMG/M metagenome (GOLD analysis project Ga0209060, IMG submission 187155) | Surface soil microbial communities from Centralia Pennsylvania, which are recovering from an underground coalmine fire - Coalmine... | ecosystem: Environmental > Terrestrial > Soil >...
TCGCTCGCCGAGGCAAGCACGGCCTCTTCGGGGGTCTGCTCTTCGCTCTCCTCACCATCCCTGGTCATGGGCTCCACCTCCTTGGCAGCAGTCTACCACTTCTGCCGCCTAAGTGGGGCTGTAGTACTTAGTGTGTACCCAGTGTGGGTTTGTCTCTTCTTTGCACTTTTATCCGGGGTAGCATGGATCCCTTCCTAGATTTGCTCCTCACCCCATGCGCCCCAGCAGGCTTCGAACAGCGCCAACTAAGCCTAGCAGAGCACCGCCTGCCGTCAGCCAATATCCAATCCCCAGGAGCCTGACGTTGACCGAGCCATCATGATGAGCCGCCAAGAAAAGAACCAGCACCAGGAAGGAGAGGCCGACCAGAGCACCGCTGAGGCCCCCCAGATACACGGCCTGCGCTTTGGTGATGGCAAGCAGCCCACCCGCCAGCAGCAGAATGGCCGCCACCGGTGCAGGCCAGAACACCAGATAGCCGTCTGGCTGTGTGATGAGATCGAACGCGCTCATGGGAACAGGGGAGTAGGAAAAGAGCGGCAGGAAAAAGCCAGCCACAGCGGCCAGGCTGCCCCAGAGGACGAGCACCATCCCTGGCTTGATGCCAGACATGCGCCCACCAGCTGGCGCGGGCTGTTCTCGCGCGCTGCTGAGCGCGCCGACCAGACCCAGTAGGCAGCCACCGACTGCCAGCCAGTAGCCGACGCCAAAGTCCTGAAGAAACCCACCAAAGCTTCCCCCAGGTGCAACGGAGGGATACTCCTCGTAGAAAAAGCTGAAGGACCACACCAGGAGGGTCAGACCCAACACCGCGCCGCTCAGACCTAAGGGAAGGGCCACCTTCCCGTTTTTGAGGGCAAACACAGCGCCAGCGATCATCAAGAGTACGCCGAGGGGTTCAAGGAAGAGGAGCAGGTCTATTGGGTTGGTCACTTGAAAGTGCTGGAAAGCTTGCTGCCACGCTGGCAGCAGGCCCAAACCTGAGCCGAACAGCCCATTCCACGGGAAGGGCATGAACAAGGCGATGGCGGCGAACAGCCCACCAGCAAGGAGCAGAAGCGTGCTACGTTTCATCATGGCGGTGCTTCCTTTCTGCCGGGAGTGGCATTGCCTTGGCTGACTCCTGCCAGACCGCTACTACTTCTTCGGCTTTCTGATCCTTCTTCCAGGCCATCGGCGTGATGGGCGGCGAGGTGGAGTCTGTAGGGAGGAGCCAGGCAGGCCACCCTGCGGGCCTGCTAGCGCGGTGGGCACGGTGGGTATCTCGCTTTGTGCACCAGCCGAAGCAGTTGACACGGTGGGTGGCGCGCTTTGTGCACCAGCCACGGTGGACGGGGCAGTCGAAAACGCAGCGGACTGCCCGGCTGCCAGACCGGGGAACGCCTGCGTTGCAAGAGACCGACCGCAGTTGCCACAAAAGCGCGCAGAGGCAGGGAGGATCTCCCCACAGAACGGACATTGCCGTATCATCAGGAGGTTCCTGCCCACAAGCGGTAAGGATAGCTCCGGCAGCAGCGCTGGCTGCGTTCGCCCATACTGAAGGCAGCGGCGCAGCGTGGCCTCCAGTATCCCCTGGCAAAAGAGACAGCGCTCAGTCATCCTATGTCTCCTTCCTGGTAGATCAACTGCCAGCTATTGGAAAACCGCGTGCGAGCCGATGGCTGCTCATCTGGACGATCAGGATGTACGCGCTGCTCCGCCAGCCCCTGGTGGCCTTAGCCCACAGCAGCGAAGTTGACATTCTGGTCTATTCCGCTGTACGTCCAGCGTACCGAGCCATCGCTGCTTTTGAGGGCCGTCATGAAATCCTTCCCGTCCTTTGCCTGGGCACTCACGTAGAGACTAGTGCTGGTTGCTGCCAGCACTAATAGCGGTCCGGTTCCGGTAATCGGGGTGTGCCACAGCACCGAGCCATCGCTCGTCTTCAACAGATAGGCGCCGTTATTACTGACAGTGGCATAGAGCAGGCCATGAGCCATCTGTAAGTCCACTTCATCAGGGAAGGGATCAGATGGCTGCGGGTGCGCCACCTGGGTCTGCCACAATAGTGAGCCGTCGCTGGTGTTCATGGCAAGGATCACCCCATCCCCTGAGCCGAGATAGAGGGTTCCGCCCTCCAGGTGCGAGGTTGCGAATAGGCCCAATGGCGTCTGCCGACGCCACTGTACCGAGCCATCGCTGGTGTGCAGGGCATAGACAATCGTGGCCGGAGCGTATGGCTGGCCGTCATTGGAAAGTGCATAGACCGTCTGGTCGGTGGCTCCTAACTCAGAGATATTGGCCCCACCGTTTTGCGGGAATCGCCAGCGCTGCCCGCCAGTCTGGCTGTCGAGAGCTGCCAGAAACCCCACAATGGAAGCCCCGCCGTTCTCTGGCGGCTCGTAGACCAGCAAATACGCTTGCCCATCCACCACATCGAACAAATTAACGTTGACTGCCGACACCTGATAGTGCCACAGCAGCGCGCCATCGCTGGCCGAGAGCGCCGAGAGGCCAGTGGCTCCAGGCGCGCTCATGGAGGCAAACCCTACATATACGACCCCATCCGCGACGCGCTCAAGCGTTCCGCCCGCCTGTGGTGACTCCCAGAGCATCTTGCCGTTGCTGGCATTGAGGGCAAAGATCGAGCTTTGTCTCGGGTCGAGGCCCGCGACCACGGTCCCATAGACGACGCCATTGGCAACCGTATTTACCACTACGGCATGCCCGAGGTCCTGATGCCACAGCCGAGTACCATCGCTGGCCTTGAACGCCGAAACACCTCCTGTGGCTTCTCTGAGGTAGAGGATGCCCTTTGCCAGGAGCGGCTGGGCCTGCGCATCCGGGTGCACCTGTATCTTCCAGCGCAGCGTGCCATCGCTGGCATCCAGCGCGTAGAGCGGGCCGATGACGCCAGCCGTCGTGAACCCGGTAAAATAGACCCCAAGCGAGCTATCGGGAGGGCTGGCGGGAGATGTTGGCCCGCTTCCACAGGCGGCCAGCAGCATGACTCCCAGCAGCCAGCAGATCAGAGAGCGCGTGTTTCGCAGAGGATGCCTCAGATTTCGAGGTGTCCCTTCATAAAGCATAGGTCCCATGAACTCATCCTTTCTTCGCTTGAGTGGTCCGCACTCCGGGCACAATGCACCTCACCGGCAGAGATGTAGCCCTGCGCTGGCTTTTTCTCGACGGGAGGATATCTGCGCAGGAGGTCATCTGGGAGTCTTTAGCCCGACAAGGTGCGCACCACGTTCCCACTAGCCACGTCCCACAGCTTGATCGTTGAATCCAATGAGCCCGAGGCGAGCGTGCGCCCATCGGGGCTGAAGGCAACTGTGTAAGGACCCGTGTGGTCTTTGAGAGTCAGCAGGGGTGTGCCAGTCGCCATATCCCACAATCTGATGGTATGATCCTCTCCCGCCGAGGCCAGGGTGCGTCCATCGGGACTCACCGCGAGAGAGTAGAGCGAGCTTCCCAGCGGGAGCGCGATGCTCCGCAGTTGCTTGCCACTCGCGACCTCCCAGAAGTTGATGCGTGATGGATAGATGGGCGCTGAGTCCCCCACATCCATGTACTCTGACGAACCTGCAACCAGGATCTGCCCATCAGCGCTGAAGGCCACGGCTTGAGTAAATTCTTGAGGGAGCGTGTTGTAGAGCAACGTGTCCTTTCCTCTGTCCCAGACTTCTACCCCGCCTGGGGTGCCTAAGGCCAGGAGATTCCCATTTGGGCTGAAGGCAAGCGAGGAGACGGTGTCAAGTTCTTCTGCGTAGGAAAAGTTACTACTCGACACCACCTCGCTCTGCTGCACATCCCAGAGGATAGCGCCTTCCAGGCTATCAGAGGTACAGCATGGCTGGCGTGCATCCGTTCCCACAGCCAGGGTGTGCCCATCGGGACTAAAGGCCAGTGCCAGGACATGCTGCATGTGGATGTCGGCGAACGTATGAAGCAGGGTGCCGCTCTGCACATCCCAGAGTTGAATGGTATTACCGGCCCCTGTGGCCAGGAGGTGCCCATCCGGACTGAAGGCGACTGGGGTTCCACTGAGGGGACCCGAGTACTCTGGAGGGAGGTGCTGTTTCCCTGACCGTGTAGCCCAGAGGATGGTCAGCAGCACTGCCACAGCAAGCAGGATCCAGAGCCAGCGACGAAAGCGCCTTCGTGCTGCACGTGAGAGGGAGCCAACCTGCTGGTTCCCATGTTGCATGTTCTCTGTCATCCTCTCCTCCTTCCCGCTCAAGGCAGTAACCAGACAAGGCGCATAGGTCACCTGTGTGCATTTTCGTAGTCTTGGAGAGCGCGCTCCACGCCAGCCCTGGTGGCGGGCAGGTCGTCTAGCTGGTCCAGCATGCTTCTGAGCTTGCTGGCTGCCGCTTCCCGAGTTGCCGTATCTCGATAGTCCAGCATCCTCAAAAGCGCGTTTACCGTGAGCGGATCAGGGTGCTGCGCCAGGTCGCTCATGGCTGCGAGTCGTTCCGACTGTCCCAGATGCTCTTGCTCGTCGAGGAGACGTTGTGCGGTGTGTGTGCGACTCAGCCACTCGTGCTGGCAGTGCTGACAGCGATACTGGACGGTGCTGCGGAAGCGGGAGATGGCTGCCAGCGCAATGAGGGGTCCTACAGCCGAACCGATGGTCATGCTGATTCTGCTCCATCCGGTGTGCCAGGGAGTCAGCGCGAACGTCACCACCTCCACCAGCACAACGATGAAGACTAGGATAATAAATATGACCAGGCAGCCTGAATATACCCCGACTATCCTGGATTGCCTCCCCTGGCTGTCAACATACGTGGTAGAACTGACGATATGCTGACTGCCGCACTGAGGGCAGGTCATGGGAGATGCCATCACCAGGTGCTCCTTTCGGGCATTGTGTCCACTCCTCCCCTTCAAGGAATACATGAAACAATCAAGCAGCGCTTCTTAAATGTGGAAGCGTAAAGCGGACTAGCAGCACCTGGGAGGTCAACGCTGAATGCTGCTGGAGGGCCAGGAACCAGAGGTGGCGATCAGCTCCCGCTGTAATTACCGTGGGATCTTGAACGAACGCAAGCAGGGGAAACTCGGTAAGCTTGCCACCAGGAGTAATCCGCCCCAGCTTGTTCGCATCGAATTCGGTGAACCACAGGTTGGCATCGGGGCCAAGGGTGATCTCGTCTGGCGACCTCTGGGGTGTAGGGAGCGGAAACTCGGTGACGACCCCCAGCGACGTGATGCGTCCCACGGTATTCTGTTGCGGATCGGTAAACCACACGTTGCCATCCGGCCCGGTGATGATCTCCCCCAACTGCCGGGCGCCTCTTGTCTCCGGGAGGGAAAACTCCGTCACTGTACCCTGAGGCGTGATACGCCCGATCTGATTAGCAAAAGTCTCGGTAAACCACAGGTTGCCATCCGGTCCGGTGATAAGCCATACCGGCCCGCTGGAGAATCCCCCATGTACGGTTGGCAGCGCAAACTCGGTAAGCTTGCCTTTCGGGGTGAGACGCCCGATCTTTCCGGCTTCCAATTCCGTAAACCAGAGGTTGCCATCCGGTCCGCCCGTAATGGAACGCAGGGTGGACGAGGCAGGAATTGGAAATTCGGTCAGCTTCCCAGGCAGGGTAAAGCGCCCAAGCTGGTCTGGGGGATTCTCTGCCAGCCAGAGATTGCCATCCGGTCCCGCTGTCAGCCAACGGACCGGATGGTCACCTGTCAAGGGAAACGTAGCGAACGGCAAGGGAGGAGACGGTTGATTCCCGCAACTTCCCAGCAAGAACAGAGGCCCAAGGAGGAGAGTTGCTGCCATCCAGCCCAGGCAGCGGAACCGCAGCGCGTTGGTGGTCTTCATCATCTGCTCCTTTCAGCGGGTCTCCTGACGTTAGTTTCTCCTGTTGGAGAGGTCCGGTCACGGAGGCCCAAACGCTTCACGGTCCCCGCAGGGCGGGTACGGTGCATACACCCAGTATCCTCCGCTGGCGTTGGTCCGTCCAGACACAGCCACGCAATTCCCCCACGCAGTTGCCCCACGCAGTTGCTTCCTGGTCAGCGCAGCGATGAGAGCTAATCCTCTTCCCTACCCCAGCGCTTCACGCCACTTGGCGCTGAAGACCATCTGACCTGAGACCCCCGCTTCCTGAGGCAGGAGCGTGGATGGGATAGGTTGTTAGCCTGACAACGTACGCCCTTCGCCTCCGGTAGCGACATCCCATACCTTCACGGTCTGATCCGCCCACAACATCCAGCTCCGATCTTGCGAGCCGGAGACCAGCATTCGTCCGTCGGGGCTAAAGGCCAGAGCGAAGACATCCGACGAGTGGCCGCTGAGGGTGCGCAGCAGCGTTCCGTGTGCGACGTTCCACAGCGTGATTTGATGATTAGCAGAACCGGTCGCCAGCACGCGCCCATCTGGGCTGAAAGCGAGGGACCAGAAGGCTACTGAGGTGAGCATCCCGTCCTGGTGGGTCAGGGTGCGCAGGCGCTGACCCGTGGTCAGATCGTAGAGGACGATGCTGGTCTCTCCCTGTCCGGTATACCCTTGGGCCGAGTCGTTCTCATGCAACAGCGCCACAGCCAGCACTCGTCCATCAGGACTGAGTGCTATATCTTGCATTTCGTTACTTGGAATCGTCTGCAGGACGTGCCCGCTCGCGACCTCATAGAGGGTTGCCCCCACATCTTCCGCGATCAGGGTCCGCCCATCAGCACTGAAGGCGAGCGAGAATACCAACCCCCCCGGCAACCCCATCGAGCGCAGGAACTGCCACCCCGGCACCGCCCAGAGTTGCACCGGTGGAGGGTTCTTAGCCTCCCCGAACCCCAGGCCGACGGCCAGGGCGGTGTTGCTCGGGCTGAAGGCGACCGAGAAGGCTTCCCCTGGCATGGGCAAGCTGTGCAGCACGGTCCAGCGTTGCGTGTCCCACACCCGTACCAGTCCGGTATACAAGACAGCCCCATTGTTCTGCACCTGCTGATTCGCCACGGCGGCCAGAAACCGTCCATCGGGACTGAAGGCCAGCCCGTGATTCAGCGAACCAACAGGCAAGCTGGAGTCGTGCCGGAGCGGCGGATCGCCTGGGTTGGCGAGCATGCGCAGTAAACGACCATTCTGGAGATCCCAGAGCCGGATGGTGCCCTCAGAGGACGAATAGGCTGCCAGCAGGTGCCCATCGGGACTAAAGGCGACTGCATCGGTCCAGGGGGGATGCAGGAGTTTGGGGCCGAGCACCCAAGCCAAGGGCGCCAGCAGGAGCGCGCACACGGCCAGGCTGATCCCCAGCTTCCATGCTCTGCGCTTGAAGGTGGCAGCTCGGTTGAGGTGTCGGATCGCGCGACGGTTCTGCTCTTCAAAGTGTGGGTCAGGGCCTCTGGCTCCCATGGGAACGTGTCTCCTTTCGTCACTGCGCCCGCGTTGCTCCTAGAACCATCTCTCAAGGCACGTTTTGTGATGGAATATATCTGGAGCAGGGGTTACTCTTCAGCTCCTGAAGGGGCGAGCACCTCGAAATCCGCCAATTTGCGAATCAAGGCATCAGTAAGTGCGACCTGTGCTTCGGTTGCTAGCCGCTGCCGGACTTCCTCAAGCGGGCGGCCGTCAAAGAAAGCTAAGGCACCCAGGAGTGCGTCAGGGAGCCGTAGCGGGTCATTGCCGCTATAGGCGATCGCCCGGCTCCAGCCAGGCTCTCGTGTGATCATCTTCAACGGGCGGACCCAGAGGACAGGTGGAATCGTTGTTGACAGCAGTGCTTGATACGCCTCTTGCGTTAAGCGTATCAGCACTGGTAGTTCTGGCCCACACAGGGCACAGACAGCATCCCAGGTGAGCGCACCAACCAGGGACACGCTGGCAAGGTAGAAGTCACACTCGCGGCCAGCCCACTGCCCCCAGATGGCCTGATAGCGTTGAGGGTCCACAATGCCATCAAGCTCCGCTGCCTCCAGTGGCGCGCTTCCGGGAAGCCGCTGTGGCGGTAAAAAGAGGTGTTGGAGCGCTTGGCTGCCCACCTCCAGGTGCTGCACGCACCAGCACGCCAGGCTCTCCTCGACGACAAACAAGAGGCGCTTCAGTGTTTCCCAGAAGCGTTTCCCTACCGCCCCACGTACATGCTTGCAGAACCAGGTGACACAGGTTGCCTCACGATAGCGCCAAATCCCACACAGCCCGCCCTCTTCAATATAGTGCGGACAGCGCAGCGCGCGACTTCTCCCAAAGGCAGCTTCCCTCCCTTGACGATACAGCAGGGAATATACCGCATCTTGCCCCAGGCCAAGGGGACTGACGGCCACGCCACGCGTGATCCGCTGCACAACACTGGCGCGCCCCATCTCCATCTCCGGCGACTGATCGGCAAGTATCTGCCCTACCAAGAAGTTAGGCAGCCTGGGCAGATAGGTGCAGCATTTCGTCTGAGGATGGAAAAAGTTGGGTGTATATGGCGAACCAGAAGGAGACATGACTGATGGGCACATCGCACACTGGTGGCAGGTCGCCTGCGTCTCCTCAGGAATTGGACCAGGGATGACATGTGCCAGCCAGGCCGCGTAGATGTGCGGAAGGGCGCTCGACATCGTGACCTATCCTTTCAGGAAAGATGGCAAGAACCTGAGCCCAGGCCCCTGCCATCTGCTGCCCCAGAAGATTTCTTCGGTAGGCAGGACATCGCATGCTTTCTATTTCTTGCCGATTCCCTCTCCGCCAGGAATCTTCATAGCGTCTTGGATTCCTCCCTGCACCTGCTCCAGGTCACGCTCGGTCAACTCGACGACGCCTGTGGGCTTTGCAGGGCTGCGATTGGGCTGCTGCTTCCCCCTGGCGGGAGTGTTTCCCCGTTTCATCGTTGTCTCACCTCCTTTCGCAGATAGTGCTTGTGCTGCATCATGTGAAGAGCGCGATCTTACCCTGTCTTAATCTCTCCCGTTGCCAACTGACTCTGGATTAAGGTGGCATAGAAGCCATGTTGGCTGAGCAATTCCGCGTGGGTGCCGCGTTCGATAATGGTGCCCTGGTCCAGTACCAGGATCAGATCGGCAGAGCGGATTGTGCTCAGCCGATGCGCGATGATAATCTGGGTGCAAGCCAGGGCGCGCAAGTTTTGCTCCACCGCCTGCTCGGTCATCACATCCAGGGCGCTGGTCGCTTCATCCAGCAGCAGAATGACCGGATTCGTCGCCAGCGCCCGCGCCAACGCTAGCCGCTGGCGTTGGCCGCCAGAGAGCGCGCTACCGCCTTCCGAGACGAAGGTCTCGTATTCCATCGGCATCTGTAAGATATCTTCGTGAATGGCCGCCGCTGTGGCGGCTTGGATGACCTGCTCGATGTCCATCTCTGGATGATTGAGGGTGATGTTGTCGCGGATGGTACCGCTAAAGATGGCGGACCCCTGCGTCACCACACCAAACTGCGTGCGCACCGCCTGATAGTCCAGGGTCCGCAGGGGGATATGATCATAGAAAATATCCCCTTGTATTGGCAGGTACAGGCCCAGCAGCAGCATGCCCAGCGTCGTCTTCCCCGACCCGGTGCGGCCCACAATCGCTACTTTCTGCCTTGGGCGAATGGCAACATTGATGTCATGCAGCACCACTGGCGCGTGTGGATCATACTGAAAGCTGACGTTTTGCAACCGCAGATGCCCTTTAAGGCGTGGTGGAGGCGTGACGGTCTGGACATCTTGTTCTGGCTCGGCCTCCAGCACATCGGCCACGCGCTCCAGATGGGAGCGCACCAGTTGGAGGCGCTGTCCGCTCGCCACGAGCGAACCTAAGGGTGCCAGAAACGAGCTCGCAAGTGTTACTAACGCGAGCATTGTTCCGGCTTGCAGCGTCCCATGAAGTACCTGCGCGGTCCCAATCACCAGCAGGACCAGCGGGGCAATGGCCCGCAGATTGGTGACGGCAGTGTCGACCAGCGATGAGAGGTAGTTGCGGCGAACGTAGGCATTCATCTGCTCGAAAAAGAGATTGGTCCAGCGTTCGAGCGCGCGCTGTTCTGCGCCTGCCGCCTTGAGCGTGGTGATGCCGACCAGCGCCTCAGCCGCGTATCCTTGAAATTTGCCTTGCGTCAACAGCTCCTGCTTGGCAAGCGGGCGGATAAACCGATTGGCAGCGATGAGAACGCCCATCTGCACCAGGCCAATCCCCAGTGCCAACAGCCCAAAGAACAGGGAGCCTCGGAACAGGATGAGCAGATAGAAGGCGACAAAACTGCCATCCAGCAGGGTGGAGAGCAACTGATTGCTGACCGTGTCACGAATGACGAGGTTGCTGCTCAGGCGCGCCAGAATATCTCCGCTAGAGCGTTGCTGAAAGAAGCGGAGCGGGAGCGCCAGCAATTGTTCAAAGAAGCCCAGCATGACCTGCGTATCCACGCGCGTTTGCAAGTAGAGCAGCAGCGAGGCCCGCAGCAGCGTCAACATGACTTGTGCTCCGACGAGGATGCCTAAGCCAACGGCCAGGAGAGTCAGCGCATTGGTGAGCTTAAAAGGAATCACCTGATCAATAACAAGAGCCGTCAGCAGCGGCACAGCCAGGCCAAAGAGCTGCAACACCAGGGAGGCCAAGAGAATCTGTACCAGGGAGAGCGGCGCCCGTTTCAAATACATGCGGGCATAGCTGCGCAAGGTCACCTGGCGTATACTCTCGGAGCGGTCAAACTGCGCGCCAGGCTCCAGCATCAAAACAATGCCGGTGAAGCTCTTGAAAAACTCGTCGGTGGTCAGGCGTCTGCGTCCCATCGCCGGGTCGACCACCTCGACCCCCTGCGCAGATGTACGCTCAACGACCAGAAAGTGATTAAATTCCCAATGAACGATGGCTGGCAGGGTAAGCTGCCCAAGATCATTGTCTTGCAGCGAGATTGCGCGCACGCGCAACCCATAGCTGCGGGCAGCCTTCACGATGTCCAGCGCCGAGAGACCATCACGCCCGACCTGGCAGCGCTGGCGCACGTCGGAGATGGTCGTGCTGCGCCCATAATAGCTCAAGATCATCGCCAGACAGGCAGCCCCACACTCCACCGCGCTCATTTGCAGCAGCGCAGGCACCCGACGCGAGTGCAGACGCGAGAGAACTTGCCGCCAACGGCGGGGTTTGGGTGGTTCTGGAAGCGGCAGCGCGGCTGGCTCAGGAGTCGGGGTGCTCGGTGGCTCTGGCGGTTGTATCCCCGTTGGTGCTGGTGGTTGGATTCTGATTGGCTGCCGCAGCGGTAGCTCCTGAGTCGATGGTGCTCGCTCGCGCTCCAACGCTTCACGCACCAGTCCGGTCAACTCGCGTGTTTGTCTGGCATGAAGGCGCTCGCGGTGGTCGATCACCTCAGCTAGTCCTGGCGAGACATCTGCCGACTGATTTGGGCCAATCAGCCCGCTGAGCAGCGCCGACCGTCTCTGGTAGAGCAAGCGCCGCTGTTCGGCGGAAAGGATCATAGTCGGTTGCTCGTCCTGTCCCACCAGGGCGCCATCAGCTTCAAACTCTTCCATAGCTACCCTCCCAAGAATCCACTCAGGAATGTGGGCAGCAGCGAGAAGACCGATTGTGCGCCCACCTGGACCTGCGTCGTGATGCTCAGGCCCGCTGTGACATCCGCCGGGGGCATTGGACGCAACGCGACCTGCACCACCACCGAGGGCTGTGTAATCACCAGGGCCAGATCGCCGCTGAGGGCATAGCGTTGACGAGCATCGTCTGGGGTCATGACGCCAGGCTCAACGGTGGCAATAGTGCCAGTGAATGTCTCGCCCGTCAGCACAACAGCAAGCGTAATCTGGTCTCCAACGTGGATCTGAGGTGCAGGAGTCGCAGGCACAAAAATGATCGCTTCCAATCCGTTTGTTGTCTGCTGACTTGTTGGTTGCGTTTCGAGCACTGCCCCGCCAACTGCCGCGTAGATGGGCACCTGCGCCTGCCAGGCCAGTGTGGTTGCCAAGAGCAGCAGACCCAACAGCAGCCAGCAACAAAGGAAGACCGGTGGGGTCACCACCCGTGGCAACACCGTTTTTTCGCGGCTCCTGGCATAGTGCTCAAGCGCTTGGGAACGAAAGAGATGTTGTCGAGAGATCATGCCCTTGGTTTCTGTCTCCATATCACACACTGTTCACAGCAAATGAGCGAGTGAAATGCAGGACGCGGGGGTACGCCCTGCATCTACCGGTCTCGACTCAAGGAGCCGCACTGGCGCCTCGTGTTAGCCACCGACAAAAATGATCTCGTTGGCGAGCGGACCTGGGTCGGGTCCAGGCCCCGGATGAAAGACGATGCTTTCCACCGGCTTGATGGTGAGACCGCCTACGACCGCTTGCAATTGATCATCGGTCAAGTCGGTGGAGGGCTGTGAGTCTGGAGTGGCCGGCTGCTGTTTCTGGTTAGTCTGCTGTCGTTTCTTCACCATCGTTTCCTTGCCTTTCTCACTGCACAGCGGGCACGTGAGCTACTACATTCAACTCCTCGACAGAGAGGGGGTCTTTCTTCTTTCCGCCTACGACCCGCTGCAATTCCTCGTCAGTCAAGTCAGCGCTGGGCTGCGAGGGCAGGTCGGGTGCGTCTTTCTGCTTCTTGTTGGTCTTCCGCTTCATATGCCCTGTGCTCTCCTCGTTTAGGGATGACTCTTCCCGTTCCAGATATTTCCTATCACCACGGGGTGTTGGATGTCACCTTCAGGAAAGGATTGGACCACTGCATTGTTCGTAATTGGTGGCAGCGTTGTAGAGCCGCCAAGGCCGCCGACGATCTGGTTCAACTGCTCATCGGTCAACGCTTCCAGGGGCTGGGCCTTCTGGTGCGGCTTAGCTGGTTGCCCATGCCGGGCGGCGGGCTGTTTCTGTTTCATCGTGATCTCCCTGCTCGCTGATCTCTTGTGAGGCCATATCACGCCCCCACGAGCTTTGCCAAGGAACCAGCGACCAGATGACAAATCTTGCGCACGGTCTCCAGTTCCCTGGCGAAACGGACGTTCACCGCTTATTCAACAGCGGTAGGCATGTCCGCATGGGGGTCTGGTCCTGGTCCAGACCAGGGCCGACGAAGGGCCGGAGGAAGCGGTTGCGGATTGAGACCACCCACCACCTGGTTCAAATCCTGATCGTTCAACCCTTTTGTGGCCCCCAGTTTGGGGGTATTGCGCTTCTGATTGGTTTGCTGCTTCTTCATCGTGAACTCCTCTTTCGTGGAAGGTGAATCAGATCATCCACCCCAAAGCGGCGATCTCTTCAGTTCCTGCTGAGGGAATCAGGGAACGACCTCACTGGGAGTGTATACAATGGGGCGCTGAGAAATTTCGCCGCGTTTCCCTCCTCCTGGCGAACCAGGAAACTGGAGGTAGTAGTCCGAAGCTCCGCCCTGGATCTGTTCCAGGTCAGCATCTGTCAGTTCCCTTGTCCCCTCCTGCTTCGCCTGAGTGGCAAGCGGCTGCCTCTTCACCGTGTTTCGTTCGTTTTGTCCTTTCTTACGCACCTGTGCTGTTTCTCCTTTCCCACCCGTGGCGGGCGGCTGACATCTCAGATTGAGTACCTGGTTGCCTGGGGCAACCCTGCCTTGCCGCTGCTTGACGCGTTATTCCCATCTCCAGTCCTGCTTCCACTGCGATCTTTGCAGCCGATGTGGTGGATTGATTGACCTTATTCTGCTCTCGAAAGCGCCCCCTGAACAGGCAGACCCACGCAGTTGACCCACACAGTTGACCCACGCAGTTGGTCTATTTCAGCCATAGGCAAAGGACACTCCATCTGCTATACTGGTTGCAGGCTGGCACGAATGCCCTGCCCTGCTCGCGCAAGCGTGGCGCGCCAGCCTGAGAAGGGAGCCAGGCGATGGAGCCAGACACCTTTGGCGCACGACTCAAGTCTTATCGTCTGCGCGCAGGACTGACCCAGGAGGAACTGGCCGAGCACGCCAGCTTGAGCGTCCGTGCCCTCAGCGATCTGGAGCGTGGTGTCCGTCGGATGCCGCGCCAGGATACGCTCGCGCTCTTGGCAGAGGCCCTGCACCTCTCAGCGGAAGAGCGTGTCCATCTGATAGCGAGTGTGCCGCGCCATCGCGGGCCAGCGCGTCCGGCGCGTGAACGTGAAGAAGCCGCTGCTCCTCTTCCCTGGTCTGTCCCCTTGACCCGCTTGATTGGGCGGGAACGGGAGGCATCTAGAGCTGCCCACCTGCTCCGACAAGAGGAGGTGCGGTTACTCACCCTGACCGGTCCGGCTGGGGTGGGCAAAACGCGCCTGGCTCTGCACCTGGCAGAAGGCCTGGCGAAGGACTTCGCCTATGGCGTCCGAGTCGCCTCATTGGCGCCTATCCAGGAGCCAGGCCTGGTCCTTTCGGCGCTGGCCGAGCTGCTCGAGGTGCGCGAGGTGGGGAGCCAACCACTCCTGGAGCGCCTGAAGACGGCGCTGCATCCTCAGCAGTGCTTGCTCGTCCTGGATAACTTCGAGCAGGTACTGGCAGCAGCGCCCCTGCTCATCGAACTGCTGGGCGCCTGTCCGCGGGTCAAAGCCCTGGTGACCAGTCGGGCGCGCCTGCAGGTACGGGGCGAGTACGAGTTGGTCGTGCCCCCGCTGGCTCTCCCCGATCCTGGGCACCTGCCGCCCCTGTCCGATCTGAGCCAGTATGGTGCGGTTGCACTGTTTGTGGCGTGCGCCCGTACAGTCCAGCCCGCCTTTGCCTTGACCGAAATTCTGGCACCGTTGGTGGCCGAACTGTGTGTGCGCCTGGACGGATTACCGCTGGCGATTGAATTAGCCGCCGCGCGGCTCAAACTCTTGCCCTTACCAACCCTGCTGGCGCAACTCGAGGACCGCCTGACGCTCTTAACGGGAGGCGCCCGTGACCTTCCGGAGCGTCAACAGACGATGCGCCAGGCGATTGGCTGGAGTTATGCCCTGCTCTCGGAAGTATCTCAGCAGCTCTTCCGTCGCCTGTCGGTCTTTGCGGGGTCCTGGACGTTGACCGCGGCCTCGCAGGTGTGCGGCGTTGGCGACGAGTCTGCTCGCCCGCTGCTGGAAGAGGTCGCCACGTTAGTCGATCAGAGCCTGGTGCAGCCGGTCGCTGTGCCGGGCGACGAGGAGCCACGCTTCTGGCTGTTGGAGACGCTGCGCGCCTATGGGCGAGAGCAACTGGAGCAGGCCGGGGAGGGTGAGGCACTCCGAGACCGCTACGCCCGTTACCTGCTCGCGCTGGCCGAACGTGAGCAAGAGCGCCTGGTGGGACCAGAGCAGGCCAGCGCGCTGGCACGCCTGAGCCAGGAAACGGATAACGTGCGTGCCGCGTTGCGCTGGTTGCAGGACCACGACGACCTGGAACAGGGGCTCCAGCTTGCGGGAGCGTTGTGGCAATTCTGGCTGCGGCGTGGCGCTTTGAGCGAAGGACGTGCGTGGCTGGAGACCCTGCTGGCGCGAAGCGAACACCGCGGGAAGGTGCTGCCGCTTACGGAGGCGCACGCCTGCTACGGCGCTGGAGCGCTGGCGGCTGAGCAGGGTGATTATGCACGCGCCCTCGCCTTGGCAGAGCGATGTGTGGTCCTGGCCGAGCAGGAGGGCAACCAGCGTCTGCAAGCGCGCGCGCTCAACCTCCAGGGAAATGTCTCCAAATTTCAAGGGCAGTTTGTCCAGGCGGCCCAGTACTATGAAGCGGGCCTATCGCTCTTCCGAACGTTACACGAGCAGGCAAGTGTTGCTATGCTCCTCAACAACCTGGCGACGCTGGCGCAGGAACAGGGGGACTACGCGCGTGCTCGAGCTTTGCAGGAGGAAAGCCTGGCGATCAAGCGCAGTCAGGGGGATCAGCGGGGCATCGCAGTGGCGTTGACGAACCTGGGCGACACCGCGCGCAAAGAAGGCCGCCTGGAGGAAGCGCGTGCGCGCGCCCAGGAAAGCCTGGCGCTGTTTGAACAATTGGCAGATGAGAAAAGCATGGCCATTGTCCTCAATAACCTGGGGCAAGCGGCCTTCCTGCAAGGCGCCTATGAGCAGGCAGCCGCCTATATCCAGCAGAGTCTTACCCGTGCTGAGCGGATCGGTGCGGAATGGGTGATGGCGGTGGCTCTGCATACCAAGGGGCAGCTTGCTGCAGCACGCGGTGAGCGAACGGAGGCCGAACGCGCCTATCACCAGAGCTGGCAGCTTTATGCGCGCGAACGCAGCCATCCGGGGATGGTGGAGTGTCTGGAAGGGTTGATCGCACTCTATGCTTCGACGGACCCTGAGCGGGGCGCACGCCTCTATGGCCTGACCACGACCTGGAGGGCACGCATGGAGACCCCACTTCCCCCCGTGGACGTGCCGCCGCTGGTGCAGGCCGAAGCCACCATGCGAGCTGCGCTGGGGGAAGAATCATTCACCGCCGCCATGACCACCGGGCGCGCGCTGGACCTTGACCAGATACTCGTCTCCCTCCCGTCGTCGTGGACTCCGGACGAAGCCATCCGCTAGCGCTCATGGGCAAGCAGGACCCCGCCAATGCCCAACAGGGAAGGGAACAGGCGATTGAGGCCTTGCTTCCCTCTTGACGCATATAAGCACGAGTGGGGTTATATCCTGTTTATCCAAGCCCTCGGCGTCCAAAATGGTTTCATCTGTTGGATGATAATTGGAAATGAGCAGCGATGCGCATGACAACTGCCGAGGAAGAAGGCACTGGGGGTAGGCATCCAGGAGGATGGTTCCCTCTGGTGAGGAGAAAGAAGGCATCAATCGAGTACCA
>Ga0209060_10002579_pt1 | contig 16606 bp, 10 predicted proteins | sample Coa_R1_8_FD_187155 | JGI IMG/M metagenome (GOLD analysis project Ga0209060, IMG submission 187155) | Surface soil microbial communities from Centralia Pennsylvania, which are recovering from an underground coalmine fire - Coalmine... | ecosystem: Environmental > Terrestrial > Soil >...
CTGCACGTCGGCCTTGTTCAGCACGGGGCCGTTGCCCGGAATGCAGGCGTCGAAGTCCAGCTTGAGGATATCAGCGAGCACTTGCGGCCATTCCAGGAAACTGCCGCCTCCGTTATAGTCCGCCAGCGGTCCGGTCGCGCCGGTGGTGACGACGTCGCTCGCCACTACCGTCTTCAAATCGGGAAAGTAAACAACGGTATCGCCGCTGGTATGGGCCCTCCCAAAATGGTGCAGTTCCACGGTGACGCCCCCCAGTTGCACCGTGTGCTCGCCGCCGGAGTACGTCTGGTCGGGCGGCGCGGGCTTCGGATTATTGTTATACGTCTCGGCGTTCTTCTTCAGGTTTTCATGCCCGATCACCGGCACCCCTTCGGCCAGAAATCGATCGTTGTTCCCCGTGTGATCGGCGTGATGATGCGTGACGATAAGATACTTTACCGGCCGGTTGCTGATCGCTTTGACCTGCGCCATCAGATCGTCGTAGTTCTTCTCCCCGGGGAGCTTGCCGTCGACCACGATCAAGCCGTCGTCGGTGACCCGCACTTCCGAGTTCGCGCCGGCCCCCGCGATCATGTACAGTCCCGGCTTCACCTGCTGCGCCGCCTGCACGGGCTGCCCGCCGCCCTTCTTCTGCTGCTGGGCCGGAGCCCATATTGCCAGCGCCGCAAGTGCCAACATCAATTTCCCGGCCATCACGCCTCCTGATACCAGCGCAGTATATCAGCCCTTCCGCCCGGCGTCGCTTATTCTTCGGGCAGTTCGCCCGTATCCTCGGCGCGATTCTCGAATTTCGTCTGCGCGTGCAGAAATACCAGGTTCACCGTTCCCACCGGCCCGTTGCGCTGCTTGGCGATGATCAGCTCCGCCAGCCCGCGCAGGTCCTCGCGATTCTTGTTGTAGACTTCCTCGCGAAACACGAAAGCCACCAGATCCGCGTCCTGCTCGATGGATCCCGATTCGCGCAGATCGCTCAACTGCGGCCGGTGGTCGCCCTGCCGGGTTTCCACCGCGCGGCTTAATTGCGAGAGCACCAGCATCGGAACATCCAGTTCCTTCGCCAGCAGTTTCATCCCGCGGGAGAGTGCGCTCACTTCCTGGTTGCGGTTCTCGAAACGCCCCCGCCCGGTCATCAGCTGCAGGTAGTCGACCACCACCAGCTTCACGTTATGCTCGGCCTTGAGCCGCCGCAGCTTGGCGTGAATATCCATCAGGTGCACGCCCGGCGTGTCGTCGATGTAAAGCGGGGCTTCCACCAGTTCGTGCAGCGCGTGGTTCAGTTTACGCCGCTCCTCCTGGCTGAGATACCCGGCGCGGAACTTGGCGCTATCCACGCGCGCCGCCGCGCAGAGCATGCGGGTCAGCAGCGACTCCTTCGACATTTCGAGCGAGAAGATGGCCACCGTCTGTTTCAGCTTCAGTGCCACGTGCTGCGCCACGTTGAGCGCCAGCGCGGTCTTGCCCATCGACGGCCGGCCTGCCAGGATGATCAGATCGCCGCCATGCATGCCGCCTGTGTATTCATCGAGCTTCGTGAATCCGCTGCTGATGCCCTTGATCCGCTTGCTCGGATCCAGGAATGCGTTGATGCCGCCGTCGTACTGCTGCAGGATCTGGTGCGGATTGAGCAGGCCGGCCTTGACGCGCGCTTCGCCCAGCTTGAGCAGCGTCTCTTCCGCGCCCGCCAGAATCTCTTCCGGCGCTTCCTCCCCCTGCAGGCAGCGGTTCATCATGTGCTGCGAAGCGAAGATGATCCGCCGCAGCACGGCCTTGTCTTTGACGATCCGGATATAGCTGTCGAGATTCGGAATCTGCGGCAGCCCGTCATCCAGCGAAACCAGGTAGCTCAGCCCGTCGCAGGCTTCGAGCTCGCCGAACTTCATGAGCTCGTTGGCCACCGTGACGCGGTCGATTTTTTCGGCGCGATCGTTCAGGTCGCCCATTCGCCGGAAGATCCGGCGGTGTTTCTCGAGGCTGAAGTCGTCGGCTTCCAGCGTCCCGGCTGCCTGTATGTAAAAACTGTCATCCAGCAGGATCGAACCGAGCACAAACCGCTCGGCGTCTACGTTGGTCGGAAGGCCCTTCTCGGTCGAAATTTGCGCGGACATGGGCTTATATCGGGCACAGGCTAGAATGCATCACGCCTTGGCGGATAAATGCGCCCCCTCCTAAAAAAATCTGTGCATTCCCTATGTGGCTCCGAAGACACAACATCCGGATGCCGCTCAACGGAGATTCACAAATCTTCCACAGCTTTCACAAAAACATTCCTCATCCTGATTGTTTTACCAAATTCCGCCCCGTCCGCGATAATCGTCAGTTGGAGGACTCGATGCCCGATTGGATCGTTTCACCCGCAATGTGGAAGGACACGTTCGCGCTGATGGCGCCGCTCGCCGAAAAGGTGCTCCGCCCCGCCATCGTGTATCTGTTCCTCGTCGTGCTGCTCCGCATCTTCGGCAAACGCGAGCTGGCGCAGCTCAACCCCTTCGATCTGGTCGTGCTGCTCTCTTTATCGAATACAGTACAGAATGCGATCATCGGCAACGATAACTCGCTCACCGGCGGGCTGGTCGGCGCCTTCACCCTGCTTGCGCTGAACTATCTGGTCGTCCGGTTTCTGTTCCGGCACCGCCGGCTCGATCAGTTGCTCGAAGGCCGCCCCACCATCCTCATCGACAAGGGACGCGTTCTGCAGAAGAATCTCGCCCGCGAACTGCTCACCCACGCCGAGCTGATGACCGTGCTTCACCGCCAGGGGTTTTACATGCTCGACGAGGTCGAACAGTGCGTGCTGGAGCCGGGCGGCACGTTCGCTGTCCGGCGCAAGGAACCGCCGTCCAGTGAAATCCATTACATCGATATCGTTCGCCGCCTCGAGGCGATCGATAACCGGATCACGGAGTTGGCGCGCGGATCGTTACCTTCCTAACACACGCCCGGCATGTTGCGTTTAAAACAAATCCGGGCCAATGTAAGATTCGGCCATGGGAATTTCGCGGGTGGGGCCGCTTACACTGGCGCTGGCCGGCGCGCTGGCGGCTCAGGGAAACACGGGAGCTTGGCAGCTTGTCTGGAGCGATGAGTTCAACGGCCTGGCCAACACGCCGCCCGATTCTTCCAAATGGACTTACGATGTGGGAACCGGCTTGAACGGCTGGGGCAACAATGAGCTCGAGACTTATACCAGTTCCACCGACAACGTGTTCCTGGACGGCGCGGGCGATCTCGTCATTCGCGCGTTAAACACTCCCAACGGCTTCACCTCCGGACGAATCAAGACCGCCGGCCGATTTTCGTTTCAGTACGGAATGGTCCAGGTGCGCGCCAAAATCCCGTACGCGCAAGGCATCTGGCCCGCGATTTGGATGCTGGGCGCGGATTTCCCGGGTGTGCCGTGGCCGGACTGCGGCGAAATCGACCTGATGGAAAATTTTGGCGTTCTGCAGAACGATGCCGCGAACTTTCGCGCCGCCATTCACGGCCCCGCCGACACCGGCGCCGGCATCAGCGGGACGTACACCCTGCCCTCCGGAAAAGTTTCCGACGATTTTCATCTGTTCACGGTGCAGTGGACTCCCGACGGCGTGTCGTTCTTTGTCGACTCCAACATGTTCGTGAGCATTCCCTCGAGTTCCATGGCGCCCGGCTGGCAGTCGGCCTTAGCGAATCCGTTCTTCCTGCTGCTGAATGTCGCGGTGGGCGGCACCCCGGCCGGCGCTCCCGACAGCACCACCACCTTCCCGCAGCAGATGGTGATCGATTACGTTCGCGTGTATCAACCGATGAGCCTGGCGAATCTGTTCGTGCCGATCACTCCGTGCCGCGTTGCCGATACGCGCACCGTGGCCGGACCGTTCGGCGGTCCATCCATCACCGGCCAGTCCGCGCGCGATTTCCTGATTCCGAACAGCGCTTGCGGCATCCCGGCCAACGCCACGGCCTATTCGTTGAATGTGGCCGTGGTTCCACAGGGTCCGCTCGGCTATCTGACCGTGTGGCCGGCGGGCCAGCCGCAGCCCTTCGTCGCCACGCTCAATTCCGACGGCCGCATCAAATCCAATGCGGCGATCGTGCCCGCCGGCCGCACGGGCGCGATTAGCGTCTTTGCCACCGACACCACCGATGTCGTCCTCGATATCAATGGTTATTTCGTGCCGGCATCGACGCAAACCGGTCTCGCCTTCTATCCGGTGACTCCGTGCCGCATCGCCGATACCCGCAATGCTGCCGGACCGCTCGGCGGTCCCAAACTCGCCGGCCAAAGTTCGCGGACTTTTCCGGTGCTCGGCGCGTGCAACCTGCCCGCTACCGCGCAGGCGTATTCTTTGAACTTCGCGGCGATTCCTGCCGGACCATTGGGCTACCTGACCGCCTGGCCCACCGGCCAGCCGCAGCCCTTTGTCGCTTCGCTCAATGCGGTTACCGGAAGCATCGCCGCTAACGCGGTTGTCGTGCCCGCAGGCGCGGGAGGAAGCGTCGACGTGTATACCACCGGCGATACCGATCTGGTGATCGATATCGATGGGTATTTCGCACCGCCCGGGCCGGGCGGATTGTCTTTCTATGCCGGCGTGCCGTGCCGCGTGCTGGATACGCGGCAGCCGGCCGGCACGCCCCCGTTCGCGGCGCCCATGACCGTCACGGTGGCCGGCGGCCCGTGTGCAGCCGCCGTCGGAGCGCAGGCATTCGTGTTTAACGCGACCGTGGTTCCTCCCGGCCCGGTCGGCTATCTCACCATGTGGGCCCAAGGCCAGCCGCAGCCTTTCGTTGCCACCCTCAACGCCACCGATGGCGCGATCACTTCCAATCTTGCCATCGCTCCCACTACCAACGGCTACATCAGCGTATTCCCTTCGGCGCCGGCTTACCTGGTCCTGGATATCTTCGGCTTCTTTGCACCCTAGTGTGGTCGCGCCGCGGACAACTGGATACAGCTGCCGCGCATTTTCCCCTTGCGCTTCTACAAAAGCTGTTGTAGAAGTAAAAGGGTAAGGGCACAGAGGGACCAAAGGGCTGCTGGGTATGCGACTGTGCACGTTTCTCTCGTTTGGGTTGTGTGCGTGCGTCATCGGGTTGTACGCACAGCCCACCGCGGCTTCCATCGACTACGCCAAAGAAGTCCAGCCGATCTTTGCCGAAAACTGTACCGTCTGCCACAAGGGCGCGAATGCGCCCGCCGGCTTGCGCCTGGATTCCGCGGCGGGTCTTTTGCAAGGCAGCGCGTCCGGCAAAGTGGTGGTCCCCGGCAAGGCGCGCGAAAGCGTGCTCGTCAAGCGTCTTTCCGATACCTCCGGCAACCAGATGCCGCCGTCCGGGCCGCTCGCCAAAAAGGAAATCGACATCATCGCCAGGTGGATCGACCAGGGCGCCAAGGCCGATGTCTCGGCCGCGCAGCTGGCGCAACCAACCCGCGTGAAGCGCCTGCAACCGGCGATCACGGCCGTCACCGACGCACCGCAGGAACGCGCCATGCTCGATTACTATTGCGTCACCTGTCACACCGGCAATGACGCCCCGATGGGTCTCAAACTCGACGAGCTCGATGTCGCGCACGTCGAAAAGGCGCCCGCCAAATGGGAAATGGTCGTGCGCAAGCTGCGCGCAGGCATGATGCCGCCGGCCGATAACCCGCGCCCTTCGCCCGCTGCGTATGAGTCGATGATCACGTTTCTGGAAAACGATCTCGACCGCCATAAGACGGTCCGCATTCCGCCGCCCGGCATTCACCGCCTGAATCGCACCGAGTATGCCAACGCCGTCCGCGACCTGCTGGGCGTCGAAATCGACGCCGCCAAGTTTCTACCCTCGGACGATTCCACGCGCGGCTTCGATAACATCGCGGGCGCGCTGGCGCTTTCGCCGGCGTTGATCGAAGGATACGCGTCCGCCGCGGAAAAGATCAGCCGGCTCGCGCTGGGCGATGCCAATCAGGCCACCTCGAAAGTGTGCCGCGTGCCGCCCGACAATTCGCAGGACTACCACATCGACGGCATGCCTTTCGCCACGCGCGGCGGCCTCATCTGCGACTATGAGTTTCCCGCCGATGGCGATTATTCCTTCAAGCTCTATCCCATCAACCAGGGCCTCATGGACAACAACCGCGCCTTTGGCGAAATGCGCGGAGAGAAGTTGGAATTGCTGGTGGATGGCGGACTGGTCCGCCTGTACGATTGGGACAAAGAACTGGCGACTGGGCCCGCCGTGCACGGCGGCACCAAGGAGGTGCACTTCGCAGTGAAGGCCGGCATGCACCGCGTGATCGCAACGTTTCTGGCGCGGCAGCTCGCTCCCAGCCAGGACCTTGACCAACACTTCATCCGCAGCACCATCGAAACCGGCGGGCTTCCCGGATTCAAGTTTTATCCGCACGTCGGCAAACTGGAAATCCTCGGCCCGTACAAACCCACGTTGCCAGCCGATTCGCCGGGCCGCCGCAAGATTTTCATGTGTCATCCCGCCAGCGCGCAGGAAGAGACCGGGTGCGCGCGGCAGATCGTGACTACGCTGGCGCGGCATGCGTTCCGCCGCCCGGTCTCCGATTCCGACGTCGCCATGCTGATGAAGTTTTACCAGCAGGGTCGCGCCGACGGCAGTTTCGATACGGGCATCGAGCGCGCGCTCGAGCGCGTGCTCGCCGATCCGCAATTCGTCTTTCGCAAGGAAATCGAACCGGCAAGCGTAGCGCCCGGCGCCGTATATCGCATCAGCGATCTCGAACTGGCCTCGCGCCTTTCGTTCTTCCTGTGGAGCAGCATTCCTGACGACCGGCTGATCGATCTCGCCGCGCGCAACCAGCTGCATGAGCCGGAAGTGCTGCAGGCGCAGGTGCGCCGCATGTTGGCCGATCCCCGCTCCGATCAGCTGGTGGAAAACTTTGCCGGCCAGTGGCTCGATCTGCGCGCGCTGCAAACGTTCTTTCCGATCCCGGGAATTTTCCCCGATTGGGACGACAACCTGCGCTACGCGCTCCGCAAGGAGACCGAGCTATTCGTGGGCAGCATCATTCATGAAGATCGGAGCGTGATCGATCTGCTCAACGCGAACTACACGTTTCTCAATGAGCGGCTGGCCCGTCATTACGGAATTCCCGGCGTGTATGGCAGCAACTTCCGGCGCGTCGAGCTGCCCCCCGCATTCGATATGCGGCGCGGACTGCTCGGCAAGGGCGCTATCGAAGCGGTCTCGGCGTATCCGAACCGCACTTCACCCACGGTCCGCGGCAAGACCATGATGCAGATCTTCCTCGGCGTCGAGCCGCCTCCTCCGCCGCCCAATCTCAAGATTCCCGCTTTGAAAGATCCGGAGGGCGCGGTGCACGGAACCGGACGGCCCACTGTCCGGCAGCAGATCGAGATGCACCGCAAAAACGAGCCGTGCGCCTCGTGCCACAAGATTATGGACCCGATCGGCTTATCGCTGGAAAATTTTGACGCCATCGGCCGGTGGCGCACCACCGACGATGGCAGCCCGATCGACAACACCGGGCGGCTGGTCGACGGCAGCCCGATTCACGGCGTGACGGGATTGCGCGAGGTGTTTGTAAAGTACGCACCGCAGTTCGTCCGGCTGATAACGGAAAAGCTCATGATCTACGCGTTGGGCCGCGGCACCGAATATTACGATATGCCGCTGATTCGCTCCATCGTGCACGACGCGGCCGCGAGCAATTACCGTTTCTCATCGCTGGTGATGGGTATTGTGAACAGCGATCCGTTTCAAATGAACCAGAAACCCGTGGGGCGGCTGGAGGCTGAGAGCCTGCCCCACCGCTGATGGGAGAGCGCGATGTTTCTTACGAAAAAGCATATTCCGCGCCGCATGTTTTTGCGCGGCGCGGGCGTCACCCTGGCCCTGCCGCTCCTCGATGCCATGCTGCCGGCGCAAACGCTGGTGAGCAAAACCGGCGCGGCCCCCAAGCTGCGTTTTACCGGCATCTTCTGTCCTCATGGCATGGCGCCGGGCTGGTGGGTTCCCGGCGGAGGCGGTCCGGGCGAGCCGAAACCGGCCCCGGGCAGCAAGGCCTTCGAGTATCCGATGATCATGAAACCGCTCGAACCGTATCGCGACCGCACCGTCATCCTGAGCGGCCTCTGGTCGAAGTCCGCCGAGCCGCCTCCCGGACAGACCGGCGCCGATCACTGGGTCGCCGCCGCGTATCTTTGCGCGCACAAACCCAAGAAGACCAGCGGCGCCGACGTCGAAGACGGCACGACGATCGACCAGATCATCGCGCAGAAGATCGGCCAGGGCACCTTGCTGCCGTCCTTGCAGCTGGCTCTCGAGGATCCCGGCGCGAATTCGAGCAACTGCGGCGAAGGCTATAGCTGCACCTACTCCAACACGATTTCCTGGGCGAGTCCGACTTCGCCGCTCCCCATGGAACTCGATCCCCAGGTCGTCTTCGAGCGCCTGTTCGGCTCCGGCGGCACTGACAAAGAACGCGCCGCGCGCCGCGAAGAGCGCCGCAGCATTCTCGATTCCGTCAACCAGAGCCTGGCCGATTTCAAGCGCGATCTCGGCGCGGGCGATCGCGCGCGCATGGACGAATACGAAACCGACATTCGCGAAATCGAGCGCCGGCTCGACCTGGCGCGCAAGTATTCCGGACAGGCCGATACCAACGGCTTCGTCGCCCCGGCGGGCGTGCCCGAGTCTTTCGACGAACACGTCAAACTTCACTTCGATCTGCAGACGCTTGCTTTCCAGGCCGACATCACGCGCGTCTCGACGGTGCTGTTCGCGCGCGACCTCACCGCCCGCGTGTATCCCGAGAGCGGCAACACGCATCCGTTTCACGGCGAATCGCATCACGCCGAGGATCCGAACCGCATCGCCAGTTACGCCAAGATCAATCGCTATCATGTGCAGTGCCTGGCCTATTTCGTCGACAAGCTGGCCAAGATCAAGGAAGCTGACGGCAAGAGCCTGCTCGATCACTCGCTCATTCTCTACGGCACCAACATGGGCGATTCCAACCAGCACTTGCACTATGACGTACCGCATATTCTGGTGGGCGGCGCCGGCGGGCAGTTGCAAGGCAACCGCCATCTGCATTACCCCACCAAGACCGTGACCACGGGCAACCTGCTGCTGAGCGTCCTGGACCTGTACGGGATTCATCAGAACAGCATCGGCGACAGTACCGGCCGGCTCTCCGGCCTCGTGTAAACGGAGATCCGAGCATGCGTCTTCGATATCTCACCGCCGGATTCGTGCTCGCGGCGAGCGCGTTCGCCGCCAGCAGCCCGGTGGCGGACGCGGCCATGGCGGGCAATCGCGACGCGGTCAACGCCTTCATTCAGCAGAAGGCCGACGTGAATGCGTCTCAATCCGACGGCTCGACAGCGCTTCAGTGGGCGGCCTACCGCAACGATCTGGCGATGGCCGACTTGCTGATCGCCGCCGGCGCCGACGTGAAAGCACGCAGCCGCGAAGGCGCCACGGCGCTGTACCTGGCTTCGATCAACGGCAGCGCGCCGATGATAGAGCGGCTTTTGAAAGCAGGGGTCGATCCGAACGAGCGGGGTCCTCAAGGCGAGACCCCGCTCATGCTGGCCGCGCGCAACGGCAATACGGACGCGATCCGGCTGCTGCTCGATCACGGCGCCGATGTAAAAGCGAAGGAAGATCTGCGCGGGACCACCGCATTGATGTGGGCCGCCGAGCAGGGCCATCCCGATGCGCTGCGGCTGCTCATCGGGCATGGCGCGGATCTCGCGGCGGCGTCGAATCCGGATACGCGCAATTCGCGAAATAACCTGGCCAATCCCGTCACCGAGCGCTTGAATTCCGCCTTTGGCGTGAAGGGCCAGCAGCGGGCGCGCGCACAGGCCGCCGCCAAGACCGGCGGCGCAACGCCACCGAACAGTGAAGCCGGCGCCGATCCGTTCGTGTTCAGTTTCCGCCGCCCTCCCCCGCCGGTGGACGGCGGCGGGCTCACGGCGCTGATTTATGCCGCGCGCGAGGATTGCCTCGATTGTGTCAAGGTCTTGCTCGATGCCGGCGCCAACGTCAACCAGCGCACCAAGTACGGCTGGACCGCCCTGCTGACCGCGACGCAGAACCGCCACTACCAAGTTGGAGCGTATCTGCTCGATCACGGCGCCGATCCCAACATCCCCAATAACGGCGGCTGGACGCCGCTGTACCTCGCGACCGACAACCGCAACATCGAAGCCGGCGATTATCCTGCCCGCACTCCCGACATGGATCATCTCGATTTCATCAAGCTGCTGATCGCTCACGGGGCGAACGTGAACGCGCGCATTTGCGGCGTGAAATCGACTCCCGAAAAGTGCGTCGGAGACAGCACCGAGACGCGCACCAATTTCACCATGCAGTGGCTGTTCGAAGACGGGGCCACGCCATTCCTGCGCGCCGCGCAATCGAGCGACGTGGAGCTGATGAAGCTGCTGCTCGATCACGGCGCCAATCCAAAGATCTTCACCGCGCATAACGTGACGCCGCTCGCCGTCGCAGCCGGCATAGGCTGGGTGGAAGGCGTCACCTACGAATGGTCCGAGAAGGAAAACGTGGAGGCGGTCAAGATGTGCCTCAATCTGGGGATCTCGCCGAACGTGGTGGACGACGAAGGCCGCACCGCGCTCCACGGCGCCGCCCACAAAGGGCGCACCGAGGTGATCCAACTGCTCGCCGACGCCGGCGCCAAGCTCGACGCGCACGACTTCGGCAGCCGCGACAGCATCAACGGCGGCATGCTCGGCGCCACCTGGATCCCCCTCGACTGGGCTCGCGGGCTGGTGCGCGTGGGCGTGCAATCCGCGATCCCCCATCCCGCGGCCGCCGAGCTTTTGGTTAAACTGATGAAGGCCAAAGGGCTGCCGATCCCGCCGCCGCCGAAGTCTTCAATTTGCCTGACAAAAGGGGTCAACGGCTGCCAATAGGTCGCCGGAAACGAGGAACGGATGCCCGACGAACGATTGGAACTGCCGCAAGGGACGCTGGATCTGCTGATTTTGAAAACGCTGGCTTTGGGCGCGATGCACGGCTGGGCGATCTCGGAGCGGCTGCAGCAGATCTCGCGCGAAGCCGTCCAGGTGCAGCAGGGCTCGTTGTACCCCGCCTTACACCGGCTTGAGCGCCGCGAGTGGGTGAAAGCCCGCTGGGCGACGACCGATAACAACCGGCGTGCGAAATATTACGAGCTTACCGCGCAGGGACACAAGCAACTGGCGGCCGAGACCGCGGCGTGGCGCAAACTCACGACCGCGGTGGGATACGTGCTCGATATGGCGTGAAACGAGAATTCGCATGCTCGCCGACCTGCGCCTGCGGTTTCGGGCAATCTTCCTCCGCGACACGGTGGAGTCCGAGCTGGACGAAGAACTCCGTTTTCACCTCGAGCATCAATTCGAAAAATACCGGCGCGCCGGATTGTCGCGCGAAGAGGCGCGGCGGCGGATCCGGCTGGATTTCGGCGGCGCCGAGCAGATCCGCGAAGAGTGCCGGGACGCGCGCGGCACGCGGTGGCTGGAAGATGCCGTTCAAGACCTGCGGCACGCGGGTCGGGCGCTGCGCAAGTACCGCGTCTTCGCGGCCGCGGTGGTGGTGACGGTGGCGCTCGGCATCGGGGCCAGCACCGCCATGTTCAGCGTGGCCGACGCCGTGCTGCTCCGGCCTCTGCCTTATCCCGATGCCGACCGGCTTGTGCTGGCCTCGCGCGACATGCCGCGGCGCAATATCCGCGACTACCCGATGTCGACCGCCGACTACCTCGATGTCCATCGCGAGTTGAGCAGCGCGTTCGAAGATTCCGCGGCGGCCGAGGCTTCCACGCAGGATGCGGTTCTGGTGCGTTCCGACGGCACGCCGGAGCCCGCCCGTATCGAATCGGTGACGCCGAATCTGTTGCGCCTGCTCGGCGGCACCGTTATTCTCGGCCGCGATTTCGAGGATGGGGACGGCGCGCCGGATGCCCGCGGCGCCGCCATTCTGAGCTACGAATTCTGGGAACGCCATTATCACCTGGACCCCTCGGTGTTGGGACGCGCCATCCCGGGTCAGGACGCGGTCATCACCGGCGTGCTCGCGCCCGGATTCGAGTTGCTGCTGCCCCCCAGTTTCAATCTCGCCCGCAGCCCCGATGTGTGGATCGCCTCTCGGATCGACACAGCGAACGCCGTGCGCACCGTCGGCCATCTGCGCGCGATCGGAAGACTAAAGCCGGGTGTCCGCCTCGCCGATGCGCAATCGCGCGCCGATGCCGTGGCGGCGGAGTTTGAACGGAAGTTTCCCGTCAAGCAAGCGTCGGGCGTGGCGATCCGGCTCGAGCCGATGCAGCACTACCTGGTGGCCGAGGTGCGGCCGCCGATCCTGACGCTGCTCGGCGCGGCGCTGTTTCTGCTGTTGATTGCCTGCGCCAATGGCGCCAACCTGATGTTGGTTCGCAGTTCTCTGCGCGATCGGGAATTCGCGGTGCGCGCCTCGCTCGGCGGAAGCCGGCTGCGCATTCTGCGGCAAACCGTGACCGAGGGAGCGGTGCTCTCCATGCTGGGCACGCTGCTCGGAGCCGTCTTCGCGTTTATGGGCATCCATGAACTGCGGGTGCTGGCTCCGCACAATCCAGGGCTCGCAGCGCTTCCACGGCTCAATCTGGTCGCGATCAACGCGCGGTCGCTCGGGTTCGCGGCCGGTGTGGGAGCCGTGACCGCGCTGCTATTCGGCCTGGTTCCCGCTTTTCGGATTCACCGCCGCAATCTCGCGCACGTGCTGCACACGGGCGGGCGCGCGCCGGATTCGGCAAGCGGCGTCCGGTTCCGCAATGCGGTGGTTACGGCGGAGATCGCGCTTTCCTTCGTCATGCTGGTCGCGTCCGGCCTGCTGTTTCGCAGTTTCCTGGCGTTGCAGCGCATTGATCCGGGCTATGATCCGCGCGGCATTCTGACGTTCCGGCTCACGGGGTTCCAGGGCCGGCCCGACGATCGCGCCGCGTTTGTGCGCGAAGTGCAGCAGCGCGTGGCGGCCTTACCGGGCGTCCACTCGGTGACGGCGGCGCGATCCCTGCCGCTGAACGGCGTATTCTATGCGCTGCGCTGGGGCGGGGAAGCGGCGCTGGCCGACCCAAGGAAGTCGGCCGATTTCCAGGTGGTGCTGCCGGGCTACTTCGAAACGCTCCGCACGCCGGTGCTGGCCGGCCGCACCTTCACCGAAGAGGATAACGCGCCCGGAAAAAACGTCGCGATCATTGATGAGGATCTGGCCAACAAAGCATTTCCAAATCAATCGGCCGTGGGTAAGCGCATCCTGGTATCGGTGCGCGCGCCAAATCCCGAGTGGGTGCGGATTATCGGAGTTGTGGCGCACCAGCGCGATACCTCGCTCGCCGAGACCGGTCATGAGCAAATTTATCTGACGAGCGGTTTCCTCGGCAACCAGCTTCTGGAACAGTGGGCCGTGCAGACGGAAGGCAATTCCATCCGCTATTCCGACGCCATTCGCGCCGAAGTGCGCAAGCTGAGCCGCAACCTGCTGGTGAGCGAGATGCAACCGATGGAGACGTTCGTAGTGCGCGCACAGTCGAGTACGCGCTTCTCGCTGCTGCTGCTGGCGGTCTTCGGCGCCGTGGCGGTGGTGCTGGCGGGCGTTGGGCTCTACGGAGTGCTTTCGACGGTCGTGCAGCAGCGTACGGCGGAGATCGGCATTCGCATGGCGCTGGGCGCGGAGCCGGGCGGGATTTTTCAGTTGGTGGTGGGCCAAGGTCTGCTGCTGAGCGCCGCCGGAATCGGGTTGGGAGTAGCCGCGGCCCTGGCGCTCACGCCGCTGCTGGGATCGATGCTGGTCCAGGTGAAGGCGACGGATCCCACCACGTTTGCGGCGGTCGCCGCATTTTTCCTGATTCTGGCTTCGTTTGCCTCCTGGCTCCCGGCACTGCGCGCCGCCCGCGTGCATCCGTGCGACGCGCTTCGCGAGCTATGAGCCGCTCGCGCCGACACTACGGCTGACGAGATCGATGGAAAAAAGGAAAGCGTTGCGGGCGGCCCGGCTTCGAGACTGTCTCTCGCGGACTTATCGCCGTGCGTTGTGGGCCGCCCAGTAGTTTGAGCCGCATCTACGAGGCCATTGGAATCGCTGGATGGCGTTACTTATAAACTCTCGTTTCGATGCCCGACTCTCTGAAATCCGATGGGACGGCGACAATAGCTATCCGCACTCCACCGGGTGTGATGGAACCGGTTCCAAGTTCTCCCCGCCGGCGTCCTCCACGTAGGGGCCCGCCGTTTGGGCTTTGAAGGCCCGACAGGAAGCTCAGCACCACCTGATTGCAACGCTTGCTGGCCAGCAAGAAAACCGCCGAAGCTTGCGGGTGGGCGCAAGCCTCTATCCGATTTCACACTAGCAGATGCGATGGGGAGAGGCTGCCGGGGGCGGCGGCTAACTAGAATGGAATCAATTCAAAATTCCCGAAAAATATCTGTGATTCCTTGGCGGCGCCGTTACGCCATGGTCCGTGGGCCGCCCGGTAATTTCGTGTGGCGGACTGTAACGCTTTAAACCGCAGTCCAGACACGCGAGATGGTTTCCTTTGACGATGGGCTGCGCCGTGCTGGCAAAGTAGCACGGGGAACTCGGAATGAACCAGTTCCGTGAAGGAGCAGACCAATATGTCTTACTTGAGACTAAGCGCCCTGGTATTCGCAACGGCCGTCACCTTTGTTACAGGCTGCGGCCGGCAGCAAAGAACCGCGGACGCCGATCGTACCGGAGATGCCAATCGGGTCGCCGCAACCGACCCGCAGCGCGACCGCGATGCCGATATCAACCGCCTCCAGCAGCGTCTTGACGATGTGGATCACAAGTGGGCCGAGAAGGAAAACAAACTGGAACACGAAAGGGCCTCGGCTCCCGCAGCGATGCGAAACAAGGTCACTGCGGACCTGAAAAATGCCCGGCAGGCGATTGAGAATTTGAAGACAACCACTCCCGACAACTGGTGGGAGCGGGAGGAGGGCGTTCTCCAGCAGACGACCGCACAACTGGAGCAGGACGTGCGCCGCTTCACGGGACGGCCCGCTCCTCGGAATGCTGAAACGAAACCGAAGAGTACGGAGAAGGATACGGCGTTCGCGGCACGACGGGATCAGTTCATCAATGACCTTCAGCCGAAGGTCGACGGCATGAAGAAAGAGCTGGATCGTGTCAGCGCCAAGGGCACCGAGAACACGGAAAGAAAAGATATTCGCGCCCGCGTGGACAAACTGGGCGACGATCTGTCCGCACTCCGCAATGCATCGCCGGACGATTGGTGGAAGATCTCGCGCGACCGCGTGGGAGACTACATTGATCGCCTGGAAAAGTCAGTCGGCCGGCTGGACGATAACAAACCCAAGAGCTGACGGCCCCCGCTTAAGACGAAATCCGTGGCAGCTTGGCCGCGGCGAAGCGCAACCCGGACGTACTCGGCGATCGAGGTTCCGTCCGGGTCGCGCCGCCGCCGCTATGCGTCCGTTCCTGAAATAACGCGATACATTAGGGAGATCCGCAGCTTCCCTCTTGAAATCCGGTGCGTGCGCCGTCGCAAAAACGCGGTCGTACCCGTCTTCGAAGCAGGAGGGGCTTGATCAAATGAGGTCTGTCCTAATTCTGTTGGCAGCCGCAGTGGCGGTGCCGGCGCAAACCATGCAAGAACGTGTGAGGCCGTACCTGTTGCGGGCCCTGGATGCCGGCAACGCATTCGTCGGGGTTTCGGCCGCGAGCGGCGATCCGACGATGGCGCCGGCTTCGCTCGCCAGCCTCTACGGGCCGAACCTGGCCGGGCAGACGGCGCTGGGTGTGGCTCCTTACCCGCCCAGCCTGGGCGGCGTCAGCGTGCAAATCGTCGATAGCGCCGGCAACGCGCAAGCGGCACAACTGCTTTACGTCTCGCCGGAACAGATTAATTTCGTGCTGCCCTCGGGAATGGCCGATGGAGCCGCGACCATCACGTTGTCCAACGGGGCGAGCCAGTTGACGGGCGCGGTGCAAGCCAATGCCGTCGCGCCCGCGCTGTTCACCGCGAATATGAATGGGCAAGGCGTGGTGGCGGCAACGGCCTACCGCAGTATCGCTCCCAACCCGGCGCCGCGAGGGCCGGTCACGGTTTTTCAATGCGGCGCGATGCCGGACAGCTGCGTGAGTGTTCCGATCGATCCGGGCCTCGATGCTCCGGTCACGATCACGCTCTACGCCACCGGGATCAAAGGCCGCTCCAGTGATGCCGGCGTGACTCTGACGATTGGCAAGATCACGGTGCCGATCCAAAGCATTACTTCGTCAGACGGTAACGGGCCGATGGCAGGCATCGACCAGGTGACGTTCTTGCTGCCGCTCACTCTGCGCGGCTCCGGAGAAGTGCCGATCTACTTAACCGTGGATGGGGTGAACTCGAATATGGCGCGCATTAACATTCAGTGACCTGCGATTAGAATTGCAGCCGGAGAGTGGCCTGCAGAGAACGGGGGCCGCCGGTTTGAAAGGCGGGTGCGACGCCGCTGCGCGCGGTCCCCGTTCCCAACATGAGATCGAGCATGGATGCCGGCACTCCAAACAGGGGGCTATCGCGAAAGCGCACCGGATCGGCGGGATTCGGATGATTGAGAGGTTGAACGCC
>Ga0209060_10002582_pt1 | contig 16591 bp, 12 predicted proteins | sample Coa_R1_8_FD_187155 | JGI IMG/M metagenome (GOLD analysis project Ga0209060, IMG submission 187155) | Surface soil microbial communities from Centralia Pennsylvania, which are recovering from an underground coalmine fire - Coalmine... | ecosystem: Environmental > Terrestrial > Soil >...
CGGCTATCTTTTCCTCGGATTTCTCGCCTTCCGCCGCTCTTATTTCCTCATGCGCGTCGCCGTCGTCTTCGCGCTTGCCTTCTCGCTTTACCTTGCCCACATAGAAAAAGATCTGTTGGAAGTCTGGTGCATCTACTGCGTCGCCTCGCTGATTACGATTTCTCTGATGACGCTTCTTCTCTTCGCCATGCGCGTCGCCGACATGACGCGTAAGCCATCCAAAGCCTTGTCATCCTGAGGAAGTGGATTAGTTCACTTTTGCGAACAAATCTCGACGAAGGACCTATGTATTTGGCGCAGCATTTCAGCATCCGCAGTTGCTATCCAACCACGAGCAGCAAAGTCTAAGAATTATGTGCAGAATCCAAACTCTTTTAACAACGCTGCTTCTGCTGACCGCCTGCCTCGCCCAACAATCTCCGCCCCGCAAAACCAGCACGCCCTATACCGGCGACCTTTCCATCTTCGATTCACCCGACCGCGACACCAAACTTCAGATCAACCGCGTCATGGATATCCTCGCCATTGCACCCGGCAAAAATGTCGCCGACATCGGTGCCGGCTCTGGATGGTTCACCACCCGCGCTGCCCGCCGTGTCACCGAAACCGGCACCGTCTATGCCGTGGACATCAACCCCGAAGCCATCAGCTACATCAACAACCGGGTACAAAAAGAAAATTTGCACAACATTAAACCCGTCCTCAGCAAGCCCGATGATCCGCTTCTGCCCGCGAACTCAATTGACGCTGTTCTCCTACTCAAGACCTACCACGAAGTCGCCAATCCCATTGCTCTTCTCCACAATCTCCACGCTTCGCTCCGAAAAGACGCCAAAGTCGGCATCATTGACCGTAACGGCAACGGAGAAAATCATGGCCTCGCTAAAGAAATCATCATCCGCGAAACCGCCGAAGCCGGCTACACATTGCTCTCGCAATACGACTTCGTCAAAGGCGACGGAATGGACTATTTCTTAGTCTTTACGACGAAATAGAAATATCCCTCCAACCCAACACGCCTCTTGCGGATATGATGGAACCGGTTGCTCGATAACTTCACTCTGAGGCGACGCTGCATGAAGCGTATTTCGCTTGTCGTATCGTTTCTACTCCTGGCATCCTCCGCCATCGCACGCGATACTGATACGCTCGCCATCACGCACGTTACTGTAATCAATGTCGTTGACGGGACTTCAAAGCCCGACATGACTGTCATCATTCGCGGCAACCGCATCGCAGAAATCAAAACATCTTCTCGTAAGCGCATTAAAGATGCCGAGATCATCGACGGTCGTGGCAAGTTCCTCATCCCCGGACTCTGGGACATGCACGTTCACACCAATTTCGGCGACTGGCTGCCCGATGGCAAAGAACTTGTTTTGCCCCTCTTTGTCGCCAACGGAATCACTGGCGTCCGAGACATGGGTGGCGATCTTCATCTCCTATTGGACTGGCGCGATCAAATCAATGCCGGAACCACGATCGGCCCGCGCATGGTCATATCCGGGCCCATGGTTGACGGCGCGCCGCCTCATTTTCCTGTCTCCATCCCCGTCACCACTGCTGCCGAAGGCCGCAAAGCCGTGGACGACTTAAAGCAGGGCGGCGCCGACTTTATCAAAGTACAGTCTTACATTCCGCGGGACGCCTACCTCGCCGTTGCCGGCGAAACGAAAAAGCAAGGCATAACTTTTGTCGGTCACGTCCCTGATGCTATCCGAGCCTCCGAAGCCAGCAACGCCGGGCAGAAAAGCATCGAGCACTACACCGGAATTTTCGAAGGCTGCTCCACCATCGAAGATGAGCTCTTGAAGGGCCCCAAAGGCCCGCGCCGCGTGGTCGAAACCTATAGCGAGCCCAAATGCGCTGCTCTCATCTCTCTACTAGCAAAAAATCAAACTTGGCAGGTCCCAACTCTCATCTGGGAGCGCGGTCAGTGGCTGATTGACGATCTCGACCTCAGTCAGAGCCCCGGTGCCCAATATGCCGCCGCGAGTCTGCGCAACACAACCTACAAGAAATTTACTGACAGCATCATGAAAGAGTTGGACACCGATCCCGTTTCCTATCGCCGTCAATTCGTAGCCATGGAACTTCAGATGACGCTGGCCATGCACCGCGCCGGTGTCCCCTTGATGGCCGGGACTGACACCGCTGCTGGCGTCTATGTCATGCCCGGATTCAGTCTTCATCAGGAATTGGAACTCTTTGTGAAGGCAGGCCTGACCCCGCTGGAAGCGCTGCAAACCGCTACGCTTAATCCTGCAAAGTTTCTCGGTCGCACAAACGATTTAGGGACCGTGGAAAAAGGCAAGTTGGCCGACCTCGTCTTGCTCGATGCCAACCCTCTCGACAACATCAGCAACACCCAGAAAATCTCCGCCGTCGTCTTGAATGGACGCTACTTCTCCCGCGCCGATTTAGACGCCATTTTGAAAAATGTCGAAGCTGTCGGGCGCACAAAGTAAAAAGTCCTTACGTTCAGATTTCCTCGGTGAGCCTCTGTGCCCTCTGTGGTTAAGCTTTATCTGCGGAAATCAGCGTTCATCTGCGGCAATTTATTTTGGCTTGTAGACCACCCCGCCCTTCATTACGAAATCCACCTTTTCCAACAACGTCACATCTGCCAGAGGAGCTCCCGGCACCGCCACAATGTCCGCGAACTTTCCAGCCTCGACTGTCCCGACTTGATCTTGCATATCCAACAACTCCGACGCTCTCGCCGTCGCCGCTTCAATCGCCTGCTCCGGAGTCATGCCCCACTTCACCATGTACTCAAACTCTTTCGCCGGATTGATCGTCCACGCGAACCCGCCCACATCCGTTCCAAACGCGATCTTCACCCCCGCCTTCATGGCCCGGTGAAACGTATCTTCATGAACTTTCAGCATCTTCAGCCACACCGGAGCGCCTTCCGCCGCCCGTCCCGCCGCGACATATTCACCGACATAGATCGTCGGCACATACCACGTCCCATGTGCCACCATCGTCTTCAAATCTTCCGGAGCAATGTAATCTCCATGCTCAATTGAATCCACTCCCGCCTCGACCGAATTGTGTACACCATATAACGCAACCGCATGCGATGCGACTTTATGGCGCTCACGATGTGCCTCATCTACGATCGCTTTCAACTCGTCGAGAGTAAACGTCGGAATGTCGTCCAGAACGCCGTCATCGCGCAGCCGGTAGGAACGGTCGCTATAAACTTTGATCCAATCCGCGCCATAACTAATCTGTTCCCGGACTGCCTTCCGCGCTTCATCCGGCCCGTCCACCAACTGCAACCCATGCGGCACAGGAACATTAGGCGCATAGCCTTGCAGCGGATAAGCTCCTGTCACATCCAGCGCCCGCGTCACAACGATCATCCTCGGCCCCGGAATCACGCCGTACTCAATCGCTTTCTTCACATCCACATCCGCATAGCCTGCGCCTTCCGTCTCCAAATCGCGTATCGTCGTAAACCCATAATCCAGGGCCCGCTTCGCATTCACCGTTGCCAAAATTGTGCGATACTCCGGCGATTCCCTAAGCAACTGCACTGCATAATCATCCGCAGTGATATCGCCTTGCAACAACACATGGGTATGCGTGTCAATGAGTCCCGGCAGGCAAGTCTCGCGCGAAAGATCAATAACGTCGGCTCCCGCAGGAACATTCGCACCAACCTCGCTGATCTTTTCTCCCATTACCGCAATCACGACATTCTTCTTTAGTTGACCGCTCTTGCCATCAAACAAACTTCCACATCGTAGGTAAGTCGTCTTTGCTGGAGCAGCCTGCCCTCTGGCAAATACGCACAAGAGAATCAGTAATAAAGGAATCTGCGCTCGTTTCATGATGAATATCTTCCTCTCTAGCTTGCCGTGTTCCTCTGTGGTAAAGAAAGCAACTGTATTTCTGCTTTTCCTGTGCACACTCTGTGGAAATAACCGCCGCCGAGTCTATCAGAATTTATCCGCAAATTCGCGTCTCGTTAAAGCCCAGCATTGACGGCCCTGCCCTGTCCTCGTTTGATATTTCGATCTCTGCGTTCTTCTAAGAAAATCTGGGGCAAGTTTTTCTCACTGCACCAAATTTGTGGAATTGACCGCAACCAATTCTGCGCGTACAGTCGCATCTCGTTCACATAAATTTTTCGTTGGGATGAACCAGCCTTCGTCCTGCTCAACAATCATTTTTCCCTCCCCCGAGGATGATTGTGGTGAAGAAATTGGCAAACAATTGGAAAACTTATCGCACCCGGTTCCTGGTTCAGGCAAAACAACTTACCGCTCCACTTCGCTTCTTCGATTCGCTCGGCCGCGAGCACTCCGGCGTGGCTGGCGACTATCTCGTCGAATATTCTGGCGGAGTTCTGCGCATTGCTCCTCGGCAACTCTTCGAGGACATCTATGTTCCTATTGATCCGGTTCCGATTGGATCAGTTCAAGCTACACCGGTTCACTCCGGGTCGGTTCATAAAAAATCTCCCTACGGCGCGGTCGCAAGTCGTCAGCACTTTAGCCCTGCCGCAGTGCATTCGAAGCTTCTTTCATCCTGAATCAATTTTTTAGCATCGGGGATCAGCCGTAAAGTGTTGTGGAAAACAAGGTTACAAATGCTGAATCTTTGTCGTTAATTGCTTTAGATACAAGATATAGCGTTACCCTATTGACAGCCACAACATACGGGCGTACTGTGTGATTCCCAAGCAATGAAATTTGTTCCGGCAAATCCGGGATGAAAACCGGAGGGTTGGGGCAAAAGTGGGTGGAAATCCTGGCCAGAGGTGACCCCGATTTCGACCTGAAAATGCGGTGATGTTGGCTGGCTCTAACCTCCCCCAGAGACAGCTCCGAGGCAGTCCGGAAGGCGACGGCGGTCATCTAATTAAGTAAGGGTTAATGCTCGTTTAAATCATTGACGGAAAAGCATTTTCCTCTGAGCAGCAGCAGGCAAAAGGAGCCTTATGGAAGGTCTAGCGCAGTTGGTCAACGAGTCCCTTGCACGCAACGGATTCCAAACCACCCCGGACCATAACCGTGTTCGCTGGTCGCGCTGGTTTCCCTGTGGGGACAGCCTGAGTGCTCTATTTGTGCCCAGCAAGCCCGGCTTGCTCGCCTTGGGAGAAGAAATCATTGCGCCCGGCGAAGCCGGTAGCAAACGCATGTTGGCCCTCTTTCAGGTCAGCGAAGCTGACGATCTCGGCTTGGCCCTCGGTCGTCTGTTATTGGCCGGCCCGGAGCGTGCTCGACTTGCCAGTGCCGCTTGCTTTGCCCGCTACGCCGTGATTGAAGATGCAGTGCAGCGCCGTTCCGCCCTCCACGCTTTTGAACGTTGGATGGCCGACTCGGCGATGCAATCGGGTGGCCCACTCTTTCGCGCTTTTTGCGAAAGGGTGGGAGAGTAAGCTTTTTGGACGTAGCAGCGCTTTGGCGCTCTGGAATTTAGCCGCGAAGCGGCGTAAGAATACAGCCCACGGCGCGAGCCGTGGGTCACGGAACCAAAGAAACAAAGCCCCGTAGGGGCGATAGAAAGAAATATCCCAGGACAACAGCCCTGGGTCTTAAGTAAAGAACTTCGGGTAAGAAGTTCGGGTAGGGAAAAATTCAACAAGCGGACCAACGAATCCGCAGGAGACTACAAACAATGCCAGAAGTGACCACAGGAGCCCCCTCCGCCACGTCGGTAAAAGAAACCACCGTCAAACCCGTCACCCAGACCAATCCGGCTCAAACCAGCAAGGCTCCTGGACTGACCTTCAAACGCCTGTTCACGAAGCCCGGCGTTTCTCCCTACGACGAAATTGAGTGGGAGCTTCGCACCGCTCAGATCACGGATGCCAAGGGCAACGTGATCTTCGAGCAGAAAGACGTCGAGACCCCCAAAGATTGGTCCATGACGGCGACCAACATTGTGGCCTCCAAGTATCTGCACGGTACACTGGGCACCGCCGAGCGCGAATCCGGCGTGCGCGCCCTCGTGACTCGCGTCGCCGACACCATCGCCAACTGGGGCAAGTCGCAGGGATACTTCAAGACCGCCGAAGACGGCGCTACTTTCTACGATGAGCTTTCGTTTATCCTGCTGCGCCAATACGCGGCCTTCAATTCGCCCGTCTGGTTCAACGTCGGCTGCGACCGCATCGAGCCTAACTCTGACGCGCAGAACTGGCACTGGAATCCCATCGCCGGACGCGTCGAATTCGGCGTGACCGGATACAAAACTCCCCAATGCTCGGCCTGTTTCATCAACTCGGTCAAAGACTCACTCGATTCGATTCTGACTCTGGCCAAGACCGAAGGCATGTTGTTCAAGTGGGGCTCCGGTACCGGAACCAATCTCTCTTCGCTGCGCTCCTCCACCGAGCAGCTCAGTGGTGGCGGCACTGCCAGCGGCCCGCTCAGCTTCATGAAAGGCTTTGACGCCTTCGCCGGAGTCATAAAGTCCGGCGGCAAGACTCGTCGCGCCGCGAAAATGGTCATCCTCAACATCGACCACCCCGATATTGTCGAATTCATCGAGTGCAAGCAGAAAGAGGAAGCCAAGGCCCACGCCCTGGTTCGCGAAGGCTACGACGGCTCGCATCCCGACTCGGACGCCTACTCGTCCATCTTCTTCCAGAACGCCAACAACTCCGTCCGCGTCACTGACGACTTCATGTACGCCGTCATGCGTGACACCGACTTCTCTACCCGCGCCATCCGCGATGGCCGCCCCATGCACACCTTCAAAGCCAAAGAGTTGCTGCGCAAGATTTCTGAAGCCACCTGGCACTGCGGCGACCCCGGCATGCAGTACGACACCACGGTCAACCGCTGGCACACGTCGAAGAACACCGATCGCATCAACGCCTCGAATCCATGCAGCGAATACATGTTCCTCGACGACTCGGCTTGCAACCTGGCTAGCATGAACCTGCTGAAGTTCGCGCCCAACGGGACGTTCGACGTCGAAGCCTATCGCCACGCGGTGGACATCCTCATCACCGCGCAGGAAATTCTGGTGGACAACGCCGGATATCCCACTGAGATGATCGGCAAGAACTCGCACGACTATCGTCCGCTCGGCCTCGGCTATGCGAATCTTGGCGCGCTGCTCATGGCTGCCGGATTGCCCTACGACTCCGACGCCGGACGCGACTACGCCGCCTGCGTCACCGCCATCATGTGCGGCGAAGCTTACTTGCAGTCTTCGCGCATCGCCGAACTCTGCCCCGCGCTCATTCCGGCGACCGAAGCCACGCAGAAAGGCCTCGCCGAAACCAACCTCGGCAGCAATGTCATGCCCGGTGGCGCATGCCCCGGCTGGTACATCAACCGCGAGCCTTTCCTTGACGTCATTCGCATGCACCGGGCTTCTGTAAATAAAATCAATAAGGTCAACGTCCCCAACGCGCTCTTCGAAGCCTCGAAGCAGTGCTGGGACGAAGCTCTCGCCCACGGCGAGAAGTTCGGCTACCGCAACTCGCAGGTCACCGTGCTCGCTCCCACCGGCACCATCGGCTTCATGATGGATTGCGACACCACCGGCGTCGAGCCTGACCTCGCTCTCGTGAAATACAAAAAGCTGGTCGGCGGCGGCATGATCAAAATCGTCAACCAGACCGTGCCCACCGCGCTCTTCAAGCTTTCTTACACGCATGAGCAGGCCGACGCCATCGTCAGCTACATTGACGCGACCGGAACCATCGAAGGCGCGCCCCACATCAAAGACGAGCATCTCGCCGTCTTCGATTGCTCGTTCAAACCGGCCAAAGGCACGCGCTCCATCCACTACATGGGTCACCTCAAGATGATGGCCGCCACGCAGCCCTTCATCTCCGGGGCGATTTCCAAAACCGTCAACCTGCCCAACAACGCCACCGTCGAAGACATCATGGAGACCTACCTCCAGGCGTGGAAGCTGGGCATCAAAGCCGTGGCCGTTTACCGCGACGGATGCAAGCAGTCGCAGCCTCTCTCCACTGCCGGCTCGAAGACCGCGCTGTCTTCCAAAGACGACGCCCGCGTTGCGCAAGTTGCGCGGGAAGAGGAAGACTTCAACGCTCCTCCTCATGCCAACCGGCACAAACTGAAGGAAGAGCGCGCCTCCATCACCCACAAATTCAACATTGGTGGGCACGAAGGCTACATCACCGTTGGACTCTATCCCAACGGCGATCCCGGCGAGTTGTTCATCACCATGGCCAAAGAAGGCTCGACGGTCAGCGGATTGATGGACAGCTTCGCGCTGGCCGTGTCCATCGCTCTGCAACATGGCGTGCCCCTGAAACTTTTCTGCGACAAGTTTGCCCACACCCGCTTCGAACCCAGCGGATGGACCAACAACACGGAAATCGGCTTCGCCAAATCCATCATGGATTACATCTTCCGCTGGCTCCAGTTGCGCTTCCTTACCGGCCAGCAGCAGATGCTCTTCGACAACCTGCGTCCGCGGGCGAACCAACTGCCCGCAGCTCCAGAAGCCGGGGATTTGGGCCTGCCAACGACGAACGACCAAAGGCCAGCGGCCGGTTCCGTCCACGCCGCCGACCAGCTCCGCGACATCGTGGATTTGGGCGACGCTCCCAGTTGCAGCTTCTGCGGCAGCATCATGACCCGAAATGGAAGCTGCTACCGCTGCATGAGCTGCGGCAGCACGAGCGGGTGCAGCTAGGTTGCTTGTGTGGGGCGGACATTCTTGTCCGCCGCTTTTGACTTTGATTGACGTAGGGGCAGGCGTCCTCGCCTGCCAGGCGGAGCGAAGCTCCGCAGCGATTTTGCATAGGCATGGCTTGAGCCATGTAGGGAATCCAACAAGCTTCTTCGTCTCAAGGCGGTAGAAGCGCCGCCAAAATTTAAGACGTACTGTGAAGGGTCACGGCACGCCGTGGCCCTTTTTCTGTTCGAATCTGCAGTCTCTGTCGAAGGAGGCGAGATGAGCGAATCTTTACCCTATCTAGTCAGCCCGGGATCAATCAAAACGGCACTGGAAAGAATTCGGCAAGCTGCGACACCGGAACGGGTAACGGGCGACTTTGTGTCAACCAAGCTTGCGATCAAGGGAGGCACAGGTGCCGCATTAATACCGTTCTTGAAGAAGATCGGCCTTGTAAATTCCGACGGCACACCAACTGATCTTTACAAACAGTACCGAAATCCAGAGACCGGAGCTGCCGCGATAGGGGCGGCCATCAAATTCGGCTACAAGAAGCTTGAACAGGTAAACGAATATTTTTATGAACTCAATGACAATGAGCTGCGTGCGCTAATCGTTCAGGTAACCGGCACAGAACAGGATAGCCAAGTAGCGAAGCTGACGTTTTCAACGCTTAAGACACTAAAAACATTTGCCAAGTTTGACGAGTCCGCGTCGGGGGAGCATACGTCCGATACCCAACCGCCGGGCATATCAAAGCCGGATTTGGACTTGTCAAAGCGCCATAGACAGCGCGATGCAGGCGGTTTGAATCTTTCCTACACCATTAATCTAAACCTCCCTGCCACGTCCGAGCAGGCTGTTTTCAACGCAATCTTCAAGAGTCTACGAGAGCACTTGCTGTCAAATGAACAAGAATAGAACTTTGGAGCTGATAAAAGCCTTTGGAATGACCAACCAGATGTTGGCGGAGGATCTTTGCCGTATAGGTGTCGATCATGGTGTCGATCTACGACAAAATTCGCCAAGAGACTCAGACTTAGTTGAAGAGAAATATTATCCACAGTTTGAAGCGGCTGTGCGCAAAGAAGCAGAGGCCATGGCCAAACATTACGAAGTCTTTTATTGCTTGGAAAAATCAATTCGCGCTCTTGTGTCTAATACATTGGAGACAGCAGAGAAGCGCGAGGGCTGGTGGTCGTCAGAGCGAGTGCCTAATAATGTCAAAACGGAAGTTCAATCACGTATTCAGCGTGAGATTGATACCGGGATGACGAGGAGGTCATCGGACGAACTGGATTACACAACCTTTGGCGAATTAGGATTCATAATTACATCGAACTGGGATGTATTCGGCGGCCTATTTAGCAGCAAGAAAGCAGTCGAGAAAGTCATGGCGAGCCTTAATTCGCTGCGCGGCCCGATAGCTCACTGCAGCCCACTTGCTGAGGACGAGGTTTTGCGCCTTCAACTTACGCTTCGTGATTGGTTCAGGCTGATGGAATAGCACAGTGCGTTAGGGGGCAAAATGGAAGCATGGCAAGCAGTATTCAGAAACCTCTACACAGGATTTCTACTAAGGGATTTCGCTGGCAAGATTGTCCCCGGTGTGTTCTTCCTGTTTTCCATCTCAGCCATGTTTCGCTCTCCCCGAGAGCTGATTCAAGCTCTGAGGAAGGATCTTCCATTGTGGATGGTGATATTAGTGGCTGGTTTCGCCTGGACAATCACACTCGGAACCCAGAGTCTTGCGGAGGGACTGGGAATCTGGAAATACTTCCCCAATGAGCCCATTTGCGCTACGCCACAAGCATCAAGGATAGGCTTCTTGAGTAACTTACTTTTTGGGGGAGATGAGACGAGTTTTAACAACTGTACAGCACAGGTTGATCGATTCCAGAACGGAGCTTCCGAAGACCAGAAACAGCAGTATGAGCGATTTGTCGTCATAAAAGAGGCCTGCGGAAATCTTTTTGTCTCGATCTTACTTTCGACGCCCGCATGGCTTTGCGTAATTTTTCTAAGCAAAGAACATAACCACGGCAAGCCAAATGTGTGGAGGCGTCTAAAGATGCGAGTGCAACCTACGATGCCTTCGGCGATCGGAGTTTGCTATTGTCTCCTAATTCTTTTGGGTTTGCATCGAATGCACGCTCAACATGTTCAGCGTCAGTTCAATTACACAACAATAGTCATCGAGCATCGTACGAACGAATCAAAAACGATGATCCCCAACAAGCCAGCACAGTGACGCCTATGCTGGCGGGGAAAGTTTTGCGGCGTGTGGCCCATTCAAGCTGTTCTTTGGCTTGAGTGGGTGATGCGGAGCTAAGATTTCTCCGCGGGGCGGGTGGCCCAGGGCTTTGAATTGCCAGAACTATCACAACAGTGGGTGCCCCGTTCTTCGCGCACGTTGCGAAGGGCGGGCATCACTGGCCTCGACGTCGTTCGGTTCCAACGTTAAGAAGGTGGCGGATTTATACCGCAGGAGACATCCGTCGTACAAGTTTGTGCCTCCCGCCCTTGCGAAAAGCGCGCAAGGACGGGGCACCCACGTCTCAAAGCGGTAAAGAAAAACGGCTTGTGAATGGGCACCGCGGAGAGAGCTACTTCCGAGAGTATGCGAACCAATCGATGCTCCGGCAAGCTAAAGCCCGAGCCGGAGCTAATGCCGAAGCAACGACGGTAATCCCCTGAGCGTAGGATTCCTGCCGCCCTTGCGGGGCGTGCCGGAAGTTTCGCGTGGATGCGGCATGGCTGAAGCCATGCCCTTCCCAAAAACCGCGCTGTCCCACAATGCAAAAGCAGATTTCCCTTCGCCTGACAGCTCAGGGCGGGCGCTCGCGCATCCTCGCCACGGTGTGGATGCGGATGGCGTACCCACGTTTAGAGACGGAATGACAAGGTGGTGAGAGCAAGGGAACTGCAATGGGGAAGCTGTCGAGCTGCGCTCGACTGGACAGGCGGGGACGCCTGTCCCTACGTGATTCGGTGCTCACGAGCGGAGTGCATAGGTCCCTCGCTTCGCTCAGGATGACGAGCGATTAGAAGAGCCACGGGCCTGTGGAAAAGGATGTTTGGACGTCACAAAGGAAAAATGTGGAAAAAGTTGTCAAGAGGGCGCGAGGGCGGATTTGGCGGTAAGTGCGTGATAACAACCGCGAAATAAAGTTCTCAAACGTGGCGGGTTGCCCCACTCCAAAATGTTAAAATAAGAACATAAGCAAGTTACGGAATCGTACATACGCGGCCTTTGCGGGCCGCGTTTTTTATTGGCGGCGGGAGGCGTCGTTGAGGGTGCGGCGTTCGCGAATGTGGGCGATGCGGCGGACGCGAAGGATTTTGCGGAGGAAGACGGCGTAGAAGAAGCGGGCGAGGATGATGGCGATGGCGAGGAAGAGGAGCAGGTTCCAGAGGGAGGCGAGGTTGGAGAGGATGGGCATTTTTATCAAGATTAATTGATTGCGGACAAGGATGCGGGCCAAACGCGCGATTTATGCGTCGTAAAGAACACGACGTTCAGGATGACAAGGTGGTGAGAGCGGAGGAGATGCGCGCGACTGGGCGGGTGGGGGACACCCGCCCCTACGTGGTTCAGTTCTCACGAGCGGAATACATAGGTCCCTCGCTTCGCTCAGGATGACAATTGTTTCTAGTTTGTTATCGAGCTTTGCTCGACTGGACAGGCGAGGACGCCCGTCGCTACATGTGTCGCAGAGATTTCAGACGCCGAGGTGGTGCTGGATGGCGTCGGAGATGGACGTGGCGAGGGAGTTCATGAGGGTTTCGGATTCGGCTTCGATCATGACGCGGGCGAGAGCTTCGGTGCCGGAGTAGCGGACGACGACGCGTCCGTTGCCGTCGAGCTGGCGTTCGGCGTCGGCGATGGTTTGCTGAATGGCGGGCACGGCGGAGAAGGGAAGTTTTTCGCGGACGCGAATGTTGCGGATGATTTGCGGGAAGACTTTGAGTCCGTGAAGGAGTTCGTCGAGGGGGCTGCCGGTGCGGGCCATGACTTCCATGACGCGGAGGGCGGTGAGGAGGCCGTCGCCGGTGGTGGCTTCGCCGTCGCGGAAGAGGATGTGGCCGGATTGCTCTCCGCCAAGAATAGCGCCGGTTTTCTGCATCTCTTCGAGAACGTATTTGTCGCCGACGTTGGCGCGAAGGAGCTTGATGCCATCGTTGCGGAGGGCGACTTCGAGTCCCATGTTGGACATGGTGGTGGCGACGACGGTTGAATGCGTGAGCAGATCGCGGGAGTGAAGATCGCGGGCGGCGAGGAGAAGAACGGCGTCCCCGTTGATGATGTGGCCGTGAGCGTCGCAGAAGAGGGCGCGGTCGGCGTCGCCGTCGAAGGTGACTCCGAGGTCGAACTCGCCGGGCAGGGCGGCGACGGCGGCTGCGAGGTGTTCGGGATGAAGCGCGCCGCAGCCGTTGTTGATGTTGCGGCCATCAGGGTGCACGTTGAGGTAAGTGGCCTGGATTCCGCAGGAGCCGAAGAGTTCAGGGGCCTCGGCGGTGGCAGCGCCGTTGGCGCAATCCACGAGAATGCGGAGATAGCTGAGGTCCACGTGAACGCTTTGGCTGAGCCACTCGATGTAAGCGCGGCGAAGGGCGGCATCACCGGGAAGGCTATGCGATTCGGGCTCGGGCAAAGCGGTGGGCGGATGGTTGAGGATGGCGAAGATTTCCTGCTCGATGGCGAGCTCGACGGAGTCTGGAAGCTTGAAGCCGGAGCCGGAGAAAACTTTGATGCCGTTGTCGGTCCAGGGATTGTGCGAGGCGGAGATGACCACTCCGGCGGCGAACTTCTGCGAGCGAGTGAGATAAGCGATGCCGGGAGTAGTAATTACGCCGGCAGATTGCACGGAGCAGCCAGCGGCGATGAGGCCCTGGGTGAGACGGTCGGCAATCCAGGCGCCGGATTGGCGCGTGTCCTGGCCGATGACGACGCGGGCTTGCGGCGTGGAGCGAATGAGGCTGTGGCCGAGAGCGAGACCGATGGCGTGAACTCCGGCGGGTGTAAGCGGCGGTTCTCCGGCGACACCGCGAATGCCATCGGTGCCAAAAAGTTGGCGAGTCGAATTAGTCATGAACGAAATTTATGGAGCGGACTGCGGCGCTTGCCCCTGTTTCATGATAACCGTAACGCGCACCGGATTGGGGCTCGCGACCTGAATTAACGGATCAGAAACATAAGCATGGCGAACGAAGTTGGCCTGCTGCGTGAGGCCGCTAGCATCAATGGGGTCGGTGATGGCGGCATCCACGGCTTCAACATGCTTTTGCGGGCCAGTGATGGCGATGGTCGGGGGATCGACGAGAATTTGCGCGATCTCGTAGCCGGGCGCGAAGTTGCCGATGACGCGAGGTTTCACGGGAACGCTGCGAGTAATGGCGTTGTCGAAGGCGATGTGAAATTGGCTGGGAACGATTTGCACGACGTCGAGTTCGCGCGGATGCACGATCTGACGCGCAGTGAGATCGAAGGTGCGCTCGCCGGGGTGAAGTCCGTTGAGATCAATATCGGCGTGAACGTCGGTGGGGTTGAGGCGATGAACGATGCGCTCAGGACCGCGGAGGCGAATGATGGTGCGATAAAACGTGTCGGAACTGATTTCGAGATTCGCAGGGACGTTGTGAAACTCGACCGGAACTTCGAGAGCAACTTCCGCGATAGGGTCACGATGCACGAGCAGCCATAGCGTGAAAGCGATGGCGATGGAAAAAAGCTTCAGCGGAATGTTTTCGGTGAAGATGCGGCGAAGGGCTTCCATCAGCGTCCAGCTCCGTGGGCGTTTTCCTGGTTGATGGGCGTAGGAAGCGTGGATTGGCGAACGTGGCGGCGCAGAAGCATAGCTAGACGCCCGCGAAGCGTGTCTGCGGTAAGGTCGCGCTCGATTTTTCCGCCGATGGCGATGCTGATGGCCCCGGTTTCTTCGGAGACGATGACGGCGATGGCGTCCGTTTCTTCGGTGATGCCGATTCCGGCGCGATGGCGCGTGCCGAGCTGCGTAGAAAGCACAGGGTTCATGGAAAGAGGAAGAAAGCAGGCTGCGGCGGCGATGCGATCACCTTGCACGATGACAGCGCCGTCGTGAAGCGGGGCGCTGGGGCGAAAAATTGTGGCGAGTAGATCATAAGAAAGACGGGCGTCGAGGGCGATGCCGCTTTCGATGTAAGTACGGATGCCGACTTCGCGTTCGATGACGATAAGCGCTCCCGTCTGGTTTTGCGAGAACAAGCTGGCGGCGAGAACGATGTCATCATAAGCATCCGCTTCTGATAAGTTCGAGCGGCTCCAGGCGAATCTGCGGCCGAGCCGGGCAAGGGCCTGGCGGATTTCTGCGGCGAAGACGACGATGAGAGCAAAAACGCCGTAGGGAAGCAGGGTGCCGACGAGCCAGTTCAGCGTGTCGAGGTTGCCGAGGCGCGAGATGTAGATTACGGCGGCGAGCGCGCCAACGCCGATGAGCATGACGGCGGCCCGCGTGCCTTTGATAAGGGCGAGCAGCTCGTAAATGATCACTGCGACCAAAAGAATGTCGAGCAGTGAGAGCGCGGTGATGTGGGGCCACGTCGCCGGGAGCATCAAGCTAACCTCATGATAAACCGGATGATTCCAATATACGACGGGGATGGGAGAGAAGTCGCGTTATGAGAGAATTGCAGCCCCTGCGGGGCGTGGCAGATTTTTTGCCTGGTGATCGCAGCGCTTTAAGCGCTGCGCCACCCCAAAGCGTGAGGAAATCTTAGGCGTGTACTCTTATCGGGCGGCCATATTTCCAGTGCTTAAACGGGTCCCTTGACTGTGGCGCAGGTCTCGTTGAGCCCTCCTCTTTTGCTCGGGATGACACGAGGTGAGAGTTTTATTCGATTTTGGCGCGGAGGGAGCCCTTGGCGAGGCGGGCAGAGATTTCGTCTCCGGGTTTGGCTTTCGCGGCGTCTTTGAGGAGTTTGCCTTTGGCGTCGAAGACGAGGGCGTAACCACGATCGAGAATGGCCAGTGGGGACAGAGCTTCAAGGCGACCCGAAATTTGATCCAGGCGGCTGCGTTGGGTGAGTAGATGCGAACGCATGGTAGCGGAAAGTTCGGCGACGCGAGATGCCAGTTCCTGGTGAGTCGAACTGAGAATGCGGCGGGCATCGTAGTGGCGGACGGCGGCTGCAAGAGTTTCAAAGCGGCGGCGCTGCGATTCGAGCGCGCTTCGTTGCGCGTGAATCAGGCGATAGCTGAGATCGTCAACGCGCTGCTGGCGGCGGGTGATGAGCCCCATCATGCGGGCGAAGGCGCCGTGCTGCGTGAGTTCGGTCATCCCCTGCCGAGCCATCAGCAAGTGGTAGCGCATGGCTTTTTCAAGCCGGCGATGAAGCGTTACGATTTGATCTTCCACTTCCTGCTGCGAGCTGATGACCAACTCGGCGGCGGCGGAAGGAGTGGGTGCGCGGAGATCGGCGACAAAATCAATGATGGTGAAATCGGTTTCGTGGCCTACAGCGGAGATCACAGGGATGACCGAGGTTGAGACGCTTCGCGCGAGTCCTTCATCATTGAAGGCGGCAAGATCTTCTGCGGAGCCTCCGCCGCGGGCGACGATGATGACATCCACGGAATTGGATTTATTGAAGTGACGAATGCCGGCCGCTACTTCGGAAGCTGCGGAGTCGCCCTGCACTTGCGCGGGGAAAATCAAAACGTTGGCGCGGTCGTGGCGGCGCGAAAGAATATTGAGGATGTCGCGTAGCGCGGCAGCCTGAGCAGATGTGACGATGCCGATGCGCCGGGGCAGCGCGGGAATTGGTTTCTTACGGGCGGCATCGAATAAGCCTTCAGCTTCCAATTTGGCTTTAAGTTGTTCGAAAGCAATTTGCAGCGCGCCCGCGCCTTTTGGCTCGAGATATTCGGCCGTGATTTGCAACTGGCCGCGATCTTCATAGACGGTGACGCGTCCACGAAGCAAACTTG
>Ga0209060_10002586_pt1 | contig 16583 bp, 9 predicted proteins | sample Coa_R1_8_FD_187155 | JGI IMG/M metagenome (GOLD analysis project Ga0209060, IMG submission 187155) | Surface soil microbial communities from Centralia Pennsylvania, which are recovering from an underground coalmine fire - Coalmine... | ecosystem: Environmental > Terrestrial > Soil > Unclassified...
CAATCAACGCGCCCGGTATTACCGCCTGACCGCGGCCGGGCGGCGCAAGCTGGTTCGCGAAACCTCGCGCTGGGAACGATTCGTCCGCGCCATCACCGGCGTTCTCGCGCCCGCGAAACCAAGCGAGGGACGCTGACATGGGCTGGCGTCGCGAATGGTCCAAAATCCGCCAAAGATTCCGCCCGTCGCAAAACCTCCAAGAGCTAGACGAAGAAATTCAATCCCATCTCCGCATGGAAGAGCACGAGAATCTCGAAACCGGCCTATCACCCGACGAAGCGCGGCATCGCGCGATCCAGCAGTTCGGAAACGTCACCCTCGCAAAGGAGCGCAGCAAAGATATGTGGCAATGGACCTCCGTCGAAGCATTCCTCCAGGATCTCCGCTTCGGACTCCGCCAACTCCGCAAGAATCCCGGCTTCGCCGCCGTAGCGATCCTTACGCTCGCTCTCGGAATCGGCGCCAACAGCGCCATGTTTAGCGCGATAGACAACGTTCTTCTAAAACCGCTTGCCTTCCCTCAACCGGACCGTCTGGTCAACCTCTGGGAAGTCACCACCAAACGGAATCTGCCGCCGGTCCCGCCTCCCGTGGGCAATTATCTTGACTGGCACAAGATGAACCATTCGCTCGCCTCGCTCGGCGGCTTCCTCCCGCTCGCCTTCAGTCTGACGTCCACTGCGGAGCCCGAGCGCTACTTGGGCGCTCTCTGCGACGAGGGCCTGTTTTCTACCCTTCGCGTGGCACCGGTCCTCGGCCGCGCATTCACCGCCGATGACACCCTTCCCGGCAAGAACACGGTCGCGATCCTTGGCTACGGATTATGGAAGCAGCGATTCGCCGGCGATCCCAATATCCTTGGTCAAACGATAATCCTGGACGGCCGCGCTCGCACCATCGTCGGCGTGATGCCGGAAGGCTTTTCGTTCCCATTCCAGTCCGTTGTCTGGATGCCATTCGGTTGGAACGAGCAACAGCGCGGAAACCGCGACTGGCACGACATCGGCGCCATCGGCCGTTTGAAAGATAACGTCTCGCTCGCGGAAGCCCGCGCCGACTTCGCGCAAGTCGCAGCCAATCTCGCTCGCCAGTATCCGGTGTTCAACAAAGGCGAGTCCATCAAAGTTAATTCCATGACCGAAGAGTTGGTCGGCCCGATCCGTCCGGCGTTCCTGATTCTCATCGCCGCTGTCGGATTCGTCTTGTTGACCGCCTGCGCTAACGTCGCAAATCTCCTGCTCGCTAAAGCGTCGGAACGCGGGCGCGAGCTTGCCGTTCGCGCATCGCTCGGCGCCGGGCGCGCCCGGATTCTGCGCCAGTTGCTAGCCGAAAGTTTGTTGCTGTCGCTCGCGGGCGGCGTTGCGGGTCTGCTGCTCGCGATGGCTGTTCTTCGAACCATCGTCATTGCTGCGCCCAGCAGCATCCCCCGCATCGAAGAAATTCATCTGGATTGGCGGACGTTCCTTTTCACGCTCGCTCTGTCCGTGCTTACCGGCTTTCTATTCGGAATTGCGCCCGCCTGGAGCGTTTCTCGCGCCGACGTTCATTCCGTCTTGAAAGAAGGATCTCGCGGAAACACGCGGCACGGTTCCTTGCGTGGCGCGCTGGTAATTGCGCAGGTCCTCGCTGCCGTGGTCCTACTCTGCGGTGCGGGTTTATTGGTCCGTAGCTTTTACACGCTGCTTCACGTCGATCCTGGATTCAACGCTGAGCGAGTGATGACCGCGCGCCTGGTCCCAGACGCCAAATACAACGATCATCCTGATCTCCAGATTCAATTCGCTCGCAATATCCTGCACAACGTCGCCGCTCTGCCCGGTGTTGAAAACAGCGCCATCGGTAGCGATATTCCCATCGCCGGCAATCCGCGTTTCATCGTCCGCGCCGAAGGACAGGAGTTTACCCCCAGCCAGGCGCCGGTCACCGGATTCTTCTCCGTCACTCCCGCCTATTTCAACGTCATGGGCATGCATCTGGTGGAAGGCCGTTTCTTAAACGATCGCGACGTAGCCGGCACACCGTTTGTCGCGGTCGTGAATCAGGCCTTCGCGCGCAAATTTTTCCCCGGCCAAAGCGCCGTCGGCAAACGCATCGAAGTAACGTTCCGGACTCCGCCGCGCTGGCGCGAAATCGTCGGCGTCGTAGCAGATGTCCATACCGATGGCCTGGACGCCGAGCCTCCCGTCGCCGTTTACGGCGCTTTCCTGCAAATTCCCGGCGCGTCGCTCGCCTTTACGCCGGCGATGACTGTGGTCGTCAAAACGAAACAAGACCCGGCCGCGCTTGGCAACGCGCTGAAAGGAGCAATCTATCGCGCCGACCGCGCGCAACCCGTGTTCGCGCTCCAACCCATGGAGGAAGTCGTCGGAAAATCAGTCGCCGCACGCCGCTTCTCGCTGCTGCTGATCGCGGGCTTCGCCGGTCTCGCGCTCTTTCTTGCCGCGCTCGGAATCTATGGCGTCGTCTCGTACTCGGTCGCGCAGCGCGCACCCGAAATCGGAATCCGCATGGCGCTCGGCGCCAACGCAAGCCAAGTCGTCTGGATGATCGAGCGCCAAGGCTTGACCCTCGTGTTGCTTGGCCTCGCCTTCGGCACGCTCGCCGCCCTCGGATTGACCCGATTCGTCAAGGGAATGCTCTTTGGCATCCAGCCGTCGGACCCGATCACGTTCCTAGCTGTCGCCGGACTCCTGCTCGCTGTCTCATTGATTGCAAGCTACTTACCGGCTTGGCGGGCTTCCCGCGTGGATCCCATTCACGCCCTCCGGCACGAGTAGCCCGCCACAATCCTATTGACGAGTATATATATCAAGTGATATATATCTAATCAATGCCTGAGTTCGATGCCCAAAAATTCCTGCCCCTAAAAACGCAGTGGTTCCACATCATGCTTTCGCTCGCCAGCGGCGAACAGCACGGCTACGGAATCATGCAAGAGGTTCTCGATCGCAGCAACGGCAAAATTCGGCTGTGGCCAGCGACCCTCTACGGATCGCTGAAGCGCCTCATCGAAGCGGATCTCATTCAAGAATCCTCCGACCGTCCCGCGCCGGAGTTCGACGACGCTCGACGCCGCTACTATCGCCTCACAGATTTCGGCCGGCAAGTGTTGCAAGCGGAAAGCGACCGTCTACAGGAGTTGGTGCAGGCAATCCGATTGAAGCAAGTTACGGCAACACAATGAATTTCGCATTGCGAATCTATCGCCGCCTCGCGGAAGCGTTCCCGCTCGAATTTCAGCTCGCTTACGGCACGGAAATGACGCAGCTCGGGGAGGATGTCGTGGAAGAAATCGCCAAGCAGCATGGAGTGGCCGGCTTAATTCGATTGATCCTGGATATCGCTATCCGAATCCCAGTCGAATACCTCAGCGAAATGCGGCGCGATCTTCGTTACGCGATCCGTGCCCTGATCAAATCGCCGGGATTCGCGCTCGTCGGCATTGTTTCACTCGGCTTGGGGATGGGCATCACCACATCCGTGTTTAGCCGTTTGTGGGCGACTATGTTTCGCGATATCGCGGGCGTGGTGAATCCACATGAGCTGGTAATGCCGATGAACCCGGTGTCGTTTTACTACACCGAACAATATCGCGCTCAAAAAAGCCTCTTCGCCGGCGCTGCCGCGTTTCAAAACGGAGTTCCGTTCAACGTGGCGATTCAAGAAAGCGGCAATACCAAACCCGAACGCGTCTTCGGACAGCTTGTCTCACCCGAATATTTCTCGGTGCTCGGCGTGAAGGCGCAGCGCGGGCGCTTGCTGAATCCTGCAATGGATAAGCCGGGTAACGCCCCGGTGGTGGTCATCACCGATCGTTTCTGGCGCAACCGACTCGGTGCATCGTCGGATGTTCTGGGCCAGTCGCTGCGCCTGAACGGTCAAATCGCAACCATTGTCGGAATCACGGCGAAGGATTTCAAAGGAGCGCTGCCGTCGGTTCCCACGGAACTGTTCGTGCCGGTCACCGTTCCCTCGGCCCTCGCGCCCGAACTCGCGCACGACGTTTTGCACAAACGCGATGCAAAAGCGTTTCAGGCGATTCTTCGTTTAGCTCCCGGCGTGTCGATCGAATCCGCGGAAGCGGGTCTCGACACCATCACGCGCCAGCTCGACGATCAGGATCTTGCAAATCCCAAGCGTAATGACAAATCCCGGCGCGTAACCCTGCTCCCAGCCGGAACCAGGATGCCCATTCCGCGCAATTTGAAACCGGTGGTGGTCGGATTCGTAACCGTGCTCATCGGATTGGTGCTCGGCATTGCGTGTATGAACTTGGCGAACATGCTGCTCGCACGCGGCGCGGCCCGGCGCAAAGAGCTGGCCATACGCATCGCGATCGGAGCCAGCCGGTTTCGCCTGATCCGCCAGATGATGACAGAAGGCGTGTTGCTCGCGCTGTTGGGCGGCGCAAGCGGCCTGGGGCTGGCGCACTGGCTGTCCATTCTGTCCTCGAAATTGAAGCTTCCTTCGTCCGTGCCCCAGGAATTTGATTCGGGTCTGGATTGGCACGCATTCCTGTTTACGTTCCTTCTTGCAATCGTGGCCGGAATCGGATTCAGCCTTGCACCAGCCCTGCAATCCACCAAAGCCGACATCGCTCCCACGCTCAAAGAAGGCGCGGGAGTTCAATTGCGCGCCTACCGCCGCTTTGGCATGCGCAATTTCCTGGTGGTCGCCCAAGTAGCCGGATCGCTGATGCTGCTGCTGATCACCGGATTCATGGTGATGGGAATCACGCGCATGTCCGAGATCCAAACCAAATTCGATCCGAATACGATGTACCTTCTTGCCATCGATCCCGTGCGCGACGGCTACGCGCCGGAAAAGGCCGAAAATCTGTTCCAGAAGTTGCCCCAGCAACTCAAGACAATCGGCGCGGTCCGCGGGATTGCGCTGGCGGCGGAAGCGCCATTTTCTATTTCGGGTGCCCAGGCCGAGTTAACCACGGCGCGAGATTCCAGCGCGAAACCGGTCTCGAAACTCGTGTCGAAGGAAACGGTCGGCGCAAGCTACTTCAAGATTCTCAGCGAACCAATGCTTTCAGGCCGCGAGTTCACCGATCGTGATCAAATGGCCGTGGACACGTTGCCTGCGGTGCTGAACGAAAGCGCCGCACAAGCGCTTTTCGGCAACGCGGCCGCCGTCGGCCAGCGTGTGACCGAAGACCAGAAATCCTACGAAGTGGTTGGCGTCGTGCCCGATTTGAAAAACGGCATTCCGGATGACGATCAACCCACCGCCGTGATCTACCTCCCACTAACGCTGCGCGATTTTTCCAGCCCGCCCCCCGGCGGCATGACCATCCTGGTGCGTTCCGATGCGGGAGTGGATGCGCTCGCTGCGGTGCGCCGCATGCTTGCGGCCACGGATCCGGACCTGGCCGTTTTTAATGTAAGAACACTCTCCGAACATCTGGAGTTGAGCAGGGCCTCGATGCGTCTCGCGCTCGATGTCTACGGCGCAATCGGCCTCTTTGGATTGGTGCTCGCAGCCATCGGACTGGCGGGTGTGACGGCTTACGCGGTGGCTCGGCGCCGCAGAGAAATCGGAATCCGCATGGCCCTGGGCTCGAGCAAAGCTCAGGTGCTGCGCTTGGTACTGCGCGAAGGCTCCGCGCTGGTAGCGATCGGAACGGTCCTCGGACTGCTGGGCGCGATGGCCATGGTCAAGATGCTTTCCGCGCTCACCAGCATCGTGGTGGAAGCGTTTAAGCTCGGCACCGACGATCCACGCTTAGTTGTTGGCGCTCCGGTGCTGCTAGCCGCGATCGCGATGCTCGCTTGCTATCTTCCGGCGCGCCGTTCGACGAAAATCGATCCGCTGAAAGCTCTGCGCCAGGACTAACGTGAGAACTCCAGCTCCATTTCGTCGGTGACGGTCTTCGCGCCTTTCACCTTGGTTCGGAATTTCTCGAGATAGAGATAAATCACGGGCGTGATGTAGAGCGTGAGTACTTGCGAGACCACGAGTCCGCCGACTACGGCCATGCCGAGCGGACGGCGAGCTTCACCGCCGGCGCCCGCACCCACCGCGATCGGGAGCGTTCCGAGGAGCGCGGCCATGGTGGTCATCATAATCGGACGGAAGCGCTTCAGGCATCCTTCATAGATGGCTTGTTCGGGAGTGAGATTGTCTTTGCGCTGCGCTTCGATCGCGAAATCGATCATCATGATCGCGTTCTTCTTCACGATGCCGATCAAGAGAATGATGCCGACGAAGGAATATAGGTTCAGGTCGTGCCCGAAAATCAGAAGCGTTAATAGAGCGCCCATGCCGGCGGCTGGGAGTCCGGACAAAATCGTAATCGGATGGATGAAGCTCTCGTACAGAATTCCGAGTACCAGATAAATCACCACCACTGCGATGATGAGCAGGATGGTCAATCCGCGCAGCGAGTTTTGAAACGCCTGAGCAGTGCCTTGATAGATGAAGGTCATCGTATCCGGCAGACCGATCTCGCGCGCGGCTTCATCGATTTGTTTGGTGGCTTGGCTCAACGCAATCCCCGGGCGCAAATTGAATTGGAAGTTCACCGCCGGGAGCTGTCCGATGTGATTGACACTCAGCGGAGCCACGTTTTGCTTGAGTTCGGTGACGGCGGCGAGCGGAATCAATTTGCCCGCTGAATTCTTGAGATACAGCTTTGAAAGCTCCGCCGGATCGCGTTGGTCTTCCGGTAGAACTTCGAGAATCACGTCGTATTCGTTGGTCGCGGCGGTGATGGTGGCGATGCGGCGATCGCCATAGGCGCTGTACAACGTGTTTGCAATCGCATCCGGTGAAACGCCGAGCGCCAGCGCGCGATCGCGATCGATGACAACATTGAGGCGCGGGCTTGCAAGGCGTAAATCGCTGAAGACATCGGTGAGATCGGGTAGCGTTCGCAGCTTTTGCTCCAGAACCGGCGCCCATTTGATCAGGTTCGCCGTCTCGGCGTCTTCCAGAGCGACGGAATATTGGCTGCGCCCTTCGTTCTGGCCTAACGTGATCAGCGGCGGAACTCGCAGGAACACGGTGAGCCCTGGAATATCGGCGAACTTTTGTTGGAGCTGTCCAATGATGGTATTCGCATCGGGGCGCTTGCCTTCCTTCAAATGGATGAACAGGAATCCGGTGTTTTGATCGCCAAATCCGCCGGTGCCGGCTCCATATGCGCCGATGTTCGGATTCGACCCGACTACTTTCAAAACTTGCTGTTGTAGCCGAACCATTTCTTCGTAAGAAGTATCCTGCGCGGCTTCCGTGCCTCCGAATACCATACCGGTATCCACCGTTGGCATGAAGCCTTTCGGCATCACGATGAACAGATAGATGGTCGCGAAGGTCAACACCACGCTGGCGGCTAGCGTGACCACGCGATGCTTTAACACGACGTCCAAGGTCCAACGGTATGCGTTGTTGAGCCAATCGAAAAACTTCTCGGACCAATCGTAAAGGCTCCAACCCTTCTGCTTGCCTTTCTCGTGCGCGGGACGCAGCCAGAGACTGCACAACATCGGCGTCAGGGTCAAGGAAATCACGCCTGACACCAAAATGGAAACTGCGATGGTGATGGAGAATTCGCGCAGCAGCCGCCCAATGATTCCTTCTAGGAACAGAACGGGAATGAATACGGCAACCAGCGACGTGGTCATGGAAACAATGGTGAATCCCACTTCACGCGCGCCTTCATACGCGGCTTGCAGGCGGGGCTTTCCCATTTCCATATGGCGCACGATATTTTCGAGCATTACGATGGCGTCGTCCACCACGAATCCCACTGACAGCGTCATGGCCATCATGGAGAGCGTGTCAATGGTGAAACCCAGCAGCTTCATCACGCCGAAAGTTCCGAGCAGCGAGAGCGGCACTGCGAGACTCGGGATCAACGTGGCCGACACGTTTCGCAAAAAGAAGAAGATCACGAATACGACGAGCGCGATGGTCAGCAACAGCGTGAATTTCACGTCTGAAACTGAATTGCGGATGTTCTGCGAAGCGTCGAATTCCACGGCCAGTTCGATGCCGGCGGGAATGGATTGCTTCAGCGTCGGCAGCACTGCCTTGATGCCTTCCACCACCGCGATGGTGTTAGTTCCGGGCTGCTTTTGCACAGCCAGAATCATGGATGGCTCGCCGTTGATCCAGAATCTGGAACGGAAAGTGGTGACGCTGTCGATCACGCGGCCCAGTTCATTCAAGCGCACCGGATTGCCATTGCGATAAGCCACAATCAGAGGTCCGAACTGCGAGGCGGAGTTCAACTGGCTGTTCGATTGAACCGTGTAGGCTTTGGTGTGTCCGAAAAGCGACCCCGCCGGAAGATTGATGCTGCCTGCGGTGATGGCGGTCCGAAGAGTTTCCAAATCCACCTGACGCGATGCGAGCTTATCCGGGTCGGCCTGGATGCGCACGGCGTACTTCTTAGCACCATAGACCTGGATGCGAGCCACGCCGCTGACCATGGAGAGGCGGCGGCCAATCAAGTTTTCCGCGTACTCATCCAACTGCGCCTGCGTCATGGTGGCAGACTTGCAGGCGATGTACACAATCGGCTGCGCGGCCGGATTCACCTTCGAATACGAGGGCGGCGTCGGCATATTGGTGGGCAGACTTCCGCCGGCGCGCGAAATCGCGGCCTGTACGTCCTGCGCCGCTGCATCGATGTTGCGGCTGAGATCGAACTGCAGCGTGATGTTCGTTGAACCCAACGAACTGGTGGACGACATGCTGTCGATTCCGGCGATGGTCGAGAATTCCTTTTCGAGTGGCGTCGCCACCGACGATGCCATCGTGTCCGGATTCGCGCCGGGCAGCGCCGCCTGCACTTGGATGGTGGGGTATTCCACCGTCGGCAGATCGCTGACCGGCAATCCCAGGTAGGAAAGAATTCCGAAGACCAGGATCGCCGTCATCAACAGCGTGGTGGTGACCTTGCGGCGTATGAAAAAATCTGTGATGCGCATCGTGGTTCCCTAGCTTCCGGTCCCGAACTCGTTGCCGGCGGCGGCTTTCTCAGACGAGGAATTCGCTTTTAGCACGCGGACCTTGGCGCCAGGCATCAGCAGCATTTGTCCTTCGGAAATGATGTTTTCGCCCGCTTCCACGCCACTGCCGATCACGGCTTGCTCGGATGTTTCGCCGTTCGTGTAATTACGCAGCACCTGCACCTGCCGCATAGCGACCGTGTCGTCGCTGTTCACCACCCATACGTATTTTCCTTGCGGTCCGCTTTGGACGGTTCGCGCGGGAACGACGACGCGGCCCTGCTCTACATCCAGCCGGGCGCGTACATTTACGAACTGGCCGGGCCACAGTTTGCGCGCCTGGTTATCGAACATAGCTTTGAGTTTGATGGTTCCCGTCGTTGTATCTACCGTGTTGTCGATGAAATCGAGTTTTCCTTGCACCGTTGTGTTGTCGGCGGTGACGGCTTCTACGACGAGCGGATGTTGGTTGTTGTATTTCCGCACCTGCGGCAGCAATTGCTCCGGCACCGCGAACGAAACGTAGATCGGCGTGGTTTGCAGGATGGTCACCAGCGTAGTGTCGTTGTCTTTCACCAGGTTGCCAGGCTTGATGGCGATGGCGCCCGTTCTCCCCGAAATCGGCGCGGTGATTTGCGAATAATCCAACTGCAGCTTGGTCTGGGCCAGCTTGGCTTCGTCGGCGCGTTTGGCGGCGCGTCCGCTTTCCACGGCGGCGCGATCCGCGTCGAGACTCGCTTGCGATGCATCGGCTGCGGAAACCAGCGTCTCGGTCTGTTCCTTCGAGAAAACGCCTTCCTGGGCGAGCTGGCGGCCGCGATCCGCTTTGGATTTGTCGGATTTCAATTGCGCCTCGTCCTTGGCGACGTTCGCAAGTGCCTGCTTTTCCTGAGCTACGTCGCGCGCGATGTTCGCTTCGAGTTCGGCGATCTGGCGCAGCAGCGGCTCGCTATCGATTTGAAACAGTACTTGTCCGGCTTGTACATCCTGACCGGATTCAAAACGCACTTGCGACACCTGGCCTGCGATGCGCGACTTTACATCCACCGAAGAGACGGCCTCGACGTTTCCGATGCTGGCGATATCGAGCGGAATATCTTTCGTAACCGCGGGCACCACGCGCACCGCCACCACCGGCATCTTTCCAGCCTGCGCGTGAACGGAATCGGGCCGGTTACAGCCGCTGGACAACAGAATGACGGCCAACGCTCCAATAAATCCTGAATACTTCACGAAATTTCCTCTTTCCATTGCTCTCAACTCGCCGCCACGACTTCTTGTGCCCGTACGAAGCTCCTGACTCCCCCGAGTGCGAATTGATGGATCCGGTCCACCAAGCTTTTCATCTCCTGGGGTCCGAAGCTCAGCTCGGGCGACAGTTTTTGAATGAACGCCGGCCGATCCAGCCAGTGAACGCACAGCGCGGCCACCATCTGCGTCAGAATTTCCAGCTCCGTTTTCGTCAACGATTCCCCAGTTAGATCGTTCAGAATGGAGGCAAGGATCCGATGGTTCGGACGGATCAGATCCACCAGCAACTCGGGAGCCCGCGACGACAAAGGGTCGCTGATCTCCCGCATCACCAGAATCGGCAGCCACGGCCGCTCTTCGTCCTTCTCGTCGCCCACCATCCACTCGATAAAACGATAGAGCCGTTGGGTGGGCGGACCATCGGAGCACCGCTCACCGAGTAGACGGGTTCGTTGAGGAAACGTCTCGGAGAGCACTTCGCGGTAGAGGTTTAGCTTGTCGCCAAAATGGTAGTTGATGGCGGCGACGTTGACCTCGGCGCGATCGGTGATTTGACGCACTGTGGCCGCATCGTATCCGACTTCGGCGAACACCTGACCGGCGGCGTGGATCAGCTTCCGCCGAGCTTCTTCATTCTTCATTGCGGGATCTTATTCTATTGAAACATATGTTTGAAACACGTGTTTATGCGTGCGGTAAAGTCCGTGCGCCGCGGTGTCGATGTTTGGATGATGACCGACGAAGCACAACGAAAGCGTGGATTCATCCTAGGCATTTCGCTTCTCGCCATCGGATTCATCCTCGTGAGAACCGGCATCAGCTTGGCTGGCGGCCTTGCTCTTCTTCTGGCCGGCATCTTCACGATTAGCGCGGTCCGTCGTCACAGCAAGGCCGCGAACCGCAAGATGCGAAAATTTCAAAACGAACCCAATCCCCAATCGCAAAGCCCTCATCCCTAAGCTCCAGCCCGCCCAAGTCCTCAGCAGATAAAGCCTTTCCCTGGCCATGCCGATGGAATATCACACGGAGGATTATTGCGGCCGCTTCGCCAGTTGGCAATAATCGCCGGCATGCTTCTGATCGCGCTGCCGGCGAACTCGTTTGCGCAACGCTATAGCTTCAAACTGTATTCTGGCTCACAAGGGTTAGGCAATCTTGCCACCTTGTGCATGCTGCAGGATACCACCGGCTATCTCTGGATCGGCACGCAGCACGGGCTCTATCGCTACGATGGTGCGCATTTCCTGGCATTCGAGATGCGTGACGGGTTGCCTAGCGCACGCATCGAGTCGCTGCATGAGACGGCGGATCACGTACTGTGGGCTGGAACATCCGCAGGATTGGCACGCCGGGTTGGATCGAAATTCCAATACGTGGACGTTGGCCGTCCTATCGAAATCGTCGGGCGATCCGCCATCGCCTCGGATGCTCGTGGCCGCCTGCTGGTGAGCAGCTCTGCGGGGTTGTTGATCGGAACCCCCTCCGGAAACGGCTATCGCTTCGTAGCCGGACCGCAGTTTCCAGGCGACGACAAGGCCGTGCATGGCATTCACGTAAATGATGACGTAGTGTGGTTCGGATGCGGCCGGCAGATTTGCCGCCTGGATTCCAGCGGTCTGACGGCGCTCGGTGAGGAGTACGGGATACCTCAGGATCGTTGGGATGCGATCATCACCGACAAAGAAGGAACGCTATGGATTCGAAGCTCCACGCGATTGCTGCGCCGTACGATTTTGGCAACCCGCTTCGAGCCGGCCGATGCGACGATTCCCGAAAATAGCGACTTCGCGGCATTGTCGCTGGGTCACAACGGCGAGCTGTTCGTGCCGACGGATTTTGGAATCACGATGCGCGCGAGCGGCAAGTGGAAAACGGTGGCGAAAGCACAGGGGCTTCCGGCCGATCCGACCAGCGGCGTGTTGGTGGATCAGGAAGGATCCATCTGGGTCGGCCTGCTGGGCTTCGGCGTGGCGCGCTGGCTGGGTTATCAGCAGTGGGAAAGCTGGACGGCAGCGGACGGGCTAACGAACGACACGATTTGGGCCATCCGGCGGGACGCGAACAACGATCTGTGGATGGGCACGGACCTCGGGCTGAATCGGCTGCACGTTGGCGCCGACGGCAAACCAACCTGGCGCGCCTGGACCGAGCGTGAGGGAATCAACGGCAACAAAGTTCGAAACGTGCTGGAGGCTCCGGACGGGGTAATTTGGACGGGCAGTTCGCCGGGCGGGGTGTCACGGCTGGATACGAAGACGGGGGCCGTTATAGCTTATGGCGCGCGCGACGGAATTACCAACGATCGCATCACCAAGCTCAGGCTGGATAGCAAGGGAGGACTGTGGGTGGGAACGCGCGGCGGAATCTTCCACGGTGTCGCCGAAGGCCGCCGGATGCATTTCCAACGCGTCGAGCTTCCGTTGAGCAGCCCCAATGAGATCTTCTTCGATGCGATGGTGGATCGGAAGGGCCGCTGGTGGTTTTGCGGAAGCCGCGGGCTGGCACTGCTGGAAAAGGGGCACTGGCGGCGTTTTACGACGAAAGACGGTCTGCCCACGAACTATCTCGGATACATCACGCAAGCCAAGGATGACGCGATGTGGATCGGATATCGCGAGCCCTATGGCGTTTCGCGCGTCACGCTGGATGGAGAAAAACTGGCGGTCCAGACGTTTACCGAGAAGGATGGACTGGGTTCGGACAAAGCTTTGTTCGTTGGAGCAGACGCGGCGGGCCGCATCTGGTTCGGCAGCGATCGCGGAGTGGATTACTACGATGGCGCGCGCTGGCGGCATTACGATCAGCAGGATGGACTGATTTGGGACGATTGCGATGCAGCATCATTTTTAGCGGATCCCGATGGCAGCGTTTGGATCGGCACCAGCGGCGGCCTATCGCACTTCCGGCCCGCGGTGAATGCCGCGGTCGCTCCACCTAAAGTGGAGATCACGGAGGCGAGCATCGGCGGACACGCAATCGATATGTCGAAGCCCGTGCAAGTCAAACATGGGCATGCTCCTCTGCTTGCGTTTTTTGCAGCGCTTACTTTCGTTGACGAACAAACGGTGCGCAGCCGCTATCGGTTGGCCGGATTCGCCGACGAATGGGTGGAGACCTCGCTGCGCCAGCTCGAGTACGCGAATCTTCCGCCGGGCAACTACACGCTCGAAGTAGAAGCGCGCGGATCGGATGGAGAATGGAGCCAGAATCCGGCGCGGCTGGCGATTGAAGTGCTCCCGCTTTGGTGGGAAACATGGTGGGCGAGAGTTGGCGCGTGCGGATTGTTGTTTGCGATTGTGTGGTGGTTCATCCGATCGCGGGAACGCAGCTATCGGGAGGAACAGCAGCGGCTGGAATCGGCCGTAGATCAGCGCACACGCGAGCTGCGCGTGGAGAAGGCGCAGATTGAGGGCAAGAATCGGGAAATTGAGTTGTTGCTCAAAGATTCGCAGGAAGCCAATCGGTTGAAAAGCGAATTTTTGGCCAACGTAAGCCATGAAATCCGGACACCTATGAACGGCGTGCTGGGGATGACCGCGCTCGCGCTCGAAACCGATTTGGACGGCGAACAGCGCGAGTATCTGGAGACCGCGCAACAATCCGCGACGTCGCTGCTCAGCTTGTTAAACGAGATTTTGGATTTTTCGAAGATCGACGCCGGACGGTTGGAGTTGGAAAGTGTGCCGTTTTCCGCGGCCGAATGTGTGCGCGAAGCCGTTCGGACGCTGGCGGGAACGGCGCATCAGAAAGGCGTCCAAATCCACACGACAATCAGTGCTGAGGTTCCAGAGAGCATGCTGGGCGATCCGACGCGGTTGCGGCAGATTCTGCTGAACCTGATTGGAAACGCGATCAAGTTCACCGAGCACGGGTCAATTGATGTGGAAGCTTGCCTCGAAAGACCCGCCAATTCTGAAGTCACATTGAAATTTTCCGTGAAGGATACCGGCATCGGAATTCCGGCGGATAAGAAGGGTTTCATCTTCGAGGCTTTTCGACAGGCGGATGGCTCGACGACGCGCAAACATGGCGGCACCGGTTTAGGGTTGGCGATCTGTTCGCGGCTGGTGGAGATGATGAGCGGACGAATTTGGGTGGAGAGCGAAGTGGGCAGCGGCAGCACGTTTTTCTTCACCGGCGTTTTCCGGTCCGTGCCGGTGGTGCAAGCTAGCCTTCCAATGGTAATCCAACATAATTTTCAGCCAGCGACATCGACGCCGCTCGCGAACCAGTAACGTAGTCGAGCTCGGCCAATTGCCGCCGGTGATCGAATCCGTTGCCGCCGTTGAAGCGATGCAGCGTGGACGTCATCCACCAGGCGAAGCGCTGCACCTTCCAGACACGACGCAAACAGGTCGCGGAATATCGATCCAGCCAATCGGTGCGGCCCGAGGCGTAATATTGTTCGAGCGCCCGCGCTAAAACGCGGACATCGGCTATGGCGAGATTCATTCCCTTGGCGCCGGTGGGTGGAACGATGTGCGCCGCATCGCCAGCCAGAAACAGCTTGCCGTATTGCATCGGCTCCGCGACGAAGCTCCGCATGCCAGTGATGCCCTTCTGCAGAATTGGACCGGTGGCGGGTATCCAGCCATCGCGCGTGCCGTGCCGGATGCACAGCTCTTCCCAGATTCGATCGTCGGACCATTCGGCGAGGTCTTCGTCGGGCTTGCATTGCAGATAGAGGCGCGTGATCCGCGGCGTGCGCATGTTGTAAAGCGCGAAGCCGCGCTCGTGATAGGAGTAGACCGGTTCTTCGGATGTCGAAGGTGTTTCCGACAGAATTGCGAGCCAGGCAAACGGGAAAGCGCGCTCGAAAATTTGCAGAACTGTGGCTGGGATGGATGCGCGAGAGACTCCGTGAGTGCCATCGCATCCGGCGATGAAATCGCACGTCAGCGTCTTCACGTTGCCGCTGGAATCGCAAAAATGGATGGCCGGAGCCGCAGTGTCGATCCCGTGTAAAGACACATCGCTGACTTCGAAGCGGATATCGCCGCCGGCGTTGACGCGCGCCTGAATCAGATCCTTGACGACTTCTTGTTGCCCATAAACGGTGATGCAGCGGCCGGGCGTCAGATCGTCGAAATCGATGCGATGGCGAGCGCCGGCGAAATTGAAATGGATGCCGTGTCGCACGAGCCCAAGTTGCTGCAGGCGCGCGCCCAGCCCGGTTGACATTAACAGATCCACGCTGCTTTGCTCCAGCACGCCGGCGCGGAAGCGGTCCTCCAGGTATTGGCGGCTGCGGGCTTCGAGGACCACGGATTCAATACCCGAAAGGTGGAGGAGATGCGAGAGCATCAGCCCTGCAGGACCCGCGCCGACTATTCCGACTTGGCTGCGCATGCCTGGTCGAGTTCTTCCTGTGCGATTTTGAATCCGGTGTTGGCTGCTGGAAGGCCGGCGTAGATGGCTGCCTGGAGCAGCGCTTCTTTCAAGTCGCACGCTTCGAGCTCGTGCTGCAGGCCTGTTCGAATATACATGCGGAACTCCTCCCAGCGCCCGAGCGCCGCGGCGACGGAAAGCGCGAGCAGGCGGCGGGTTCGCGGATCGAGGCCGGGCCGAGTCCAGATGGTCCCCCAGGCATAACGCGTAATCAATTCCTGAAAGTCGCGCGTGAAATCGGTGGTCTTCGCGACGGCGGCGTCGACATACGAGTCGCCGAGCGTTTGGCGGCGCGCAAACATGCCGGCTTCCAGAGCATCGGCGGGTGGCGGAATTAGAAAATCGAAGAGCGCCGCGCTGAAGGATCGCGGGCGTTCCAGGTTCGACAAATGCGCTGTGGGGAGATGGATCACCTGTGCCTGCGGAATTTCGCGCGCGAGCACCTCGCCGTGCCCTGTCCAAGGCGTGGACACGTCGCGGTCGCCGGCGAAGATCAGCGTGGGCATGCGGATCTGCTGGAGCAAACTGGTTTGATCCATATCGCGGATTGCGGCGCAGCAGCCGGAGTAGCCTCGGCGATCGGTGTTGAGCAACGTGCGACGGACCGTGGCTGCGTCCGGATCGCGATGCGCGAGAGTTTCGGGCGAAAAGAACCGGCCCATTACTGCGTCCGCGATCGCGGCGGTTCCATTTTCCAAAACCGCTGTGCGACGCGCTTCCATCGCGGAGGAATCCATGCGCGGGGAGGTGTTCGCCAGCACCAGATGCGTGATCCGATGTGGCGCGGTTGCAGCCAGCCATTGGCCGATCATGCCACCCATCGAGAGGCCGCAGAAAGCGAATTTGTCGATCCCGAGAGCGTCAACTAACGCGAGGACGTCGCGGCCGAGACGCTGGATGGTGTAGTCGCCTGAAGGAACGTCAGAGGCGCCGTGACCACGCGTGTCGTATCGAAGAATGCAGAAGTACGGGAGCAGG
>Ga0209060_10002587_pt1 | contig 16576 bp, 9 predicted proteins | sample Coa_R1_8_FD_187155 | JGI IMG/M metagenome (GOLD analysis project Ga0209060, IMG submission 187155) | Surface soil microbial communities from Centralia Pennsylvania, which are recovering from an underground coalmine fire - Coalmine... | ecosystem: Environmental > Terrestrial > Soil > Unclassified...
CGGCTCGATGAGATTCACGAGCGGCTCGACCTCTTCGGAGGTTGCCCCTTCGACGACGACGCGCACCGGGAACGTGCCCCGGAGCACGCGCACCGCGTCTCGCTTGGCGCTGCCGTAGGAGCCCGCCGAGAACTCATCCTCCGCATGCAGGTGCAGCTTCGCCGCCGACCAAGCGCCTTTGGCTCGCGCATCGCAGATGAGAATGCGGCTGCTCTTGCTGACGGTGCCGAAGGCTTTTCCGGCTGGGTCGTCCTCGCCTACGTCACCTTGCACGAGGTGCGGGTCTGTCACGTCGTTCCCCGCCGCACGCTCCATGCGAGAAAACACGTGGCGGAGCGGCCCGCGCACGCTCGCACCGGGGAGCAAAGGGCGACCGCCCTCCATGAGTATCGCGCGGTCGGTGCTTAGAACGTCAGGCGTCTTCTCGTTCGTCGCCCACGCGGGCTTGGCCCACGTGCCGTCTCCCGTCGGCTGCACGGTTCGCTCGGAGTCGTGCGGGCCGACGGCGAACATGTCGAGGCCCCACGCGGCTTCGTTGGGCTCGGGTTTGTACTCGCCGAACGAGACGTTCACGTCGAGCGTGCGGAAGCACCACGAGCGCGTGGGCGAGACGACGGGCACCATGACAGCGCTGACATTGGGCTCTCGTGGACGCCCGGCCTTGATCCATTCGTCGTAGCTGGCTTCGTCGAAGCGGTACGCCTTCAGGTCGGTGAGGTGGCACCAACCAAGCCCGCGCGCGGAGCTGCCACCGAGCCAGCAGCGCTCCTTGGCCCAGTGCTGGGCGAGCACGTAGCCAAGGATTCCCTCGGCCTCGCAACCTTCGTCGTCACGCAGCTTTTCTGGGATCTGCGACCAGTCGACGCGGAAGCTGAGCTGCCACTTCGTGCCCGCGGGGATGACCTCGCGGTCGTAGAGCACGCCGCCGGCGCGTGCGCCGGTCTTCTGGCGAATGCCGACGCCGGCGCGGATGCGTGGCACACCGGTGGTGGTCGCGTCGGCAAACTCCCACGCCGAGCGGCGCAGGGCGCCGTGCTTGATGTCGTCGGAGACGGCGCGCGGCAGCGGGTCGAAGAACCGCTTTGCCATCGCGACGGCCGCACCCTTGAGGCCGCGCCCCACGAGCGTCGGCACGCCATCGACGAGCGCGAAGGGCTGGTCGGCGCTGGTCTCGCGGTCGAGGCCCGACACCGAGAGCGCCGAATCCTGCACGAGGGTGGCAGTAAACAGTGTGAGCTTCGTGGTCATCTGGCCTCCTTCGCCTTCTTGCGCATGTCGGCGCGCAGCCATCGCACGAAGAGGCGCGCGTGAAGAGCGCGCTGCTTCGGTTGCAGCGCTCTGTCGTTGAGCTTGTCGAGGATCGCTTTCGCGTCGTTGTGCTTCCAGCTCTTGCCGCCTGCCGTCGTCGGGGTGAGGCGACTGGTCAGTGCGTTCGCGTCACCTCGTTCGAGGTCGCCGACGAGGTCAAGCCATTGCGAGAGGCTCGGCTTGCGATCACTTCCGCCACCGGACTTGGCCAGCGACTTGTGGGCATTGAACCACTCCTGCGTCTTCGCGGCGATGGCCTCCTCCGCAATGTCGGCGGCAGACGTCGGCGCGTTGCTCGCAGGAGTCTCGCCAGTCATGCCGGGAAGCGAACCATCGATGCGGAAACGCCCGAAGCCCTCATGCGTGCGCTCGCCGAGCCACTCTCCCTTCGCGGCGCGCTCCGCAAGCTTCGCAACTCCCGCACCTGAGACCTCGAACACGGAGCCGCGTCGAATCGCCGCCGCAGGCATGCGCCACAGGCGAGAGGTGCCGTTGAAGCCGTGGACCATCACGCTGTCTTGCAGCTCCTTGAACCCTCCTCGCTCCGTCTTCACAATGTCGATGTCTTCGGTCCCAACCAACGTGCGGAGCGCCTTCTCATCGAGCGCGATTTGCCAGCGAAGCAACTTGTCGCGCACGAGCAGATCCGACGTGAGCGTGAGCAGCGCTCTGTCCGTGGTCTTCGCCTCCGCAGGTTTGCCTACCCACGCGAGCTGCGCCACCTCGACGGGAGCACCCGCTCGACCCACACGCAGCCAGCGTCGCCCTTCGAGCACGGGAGCCAGCTTCTCCGCGACCTTCTTCAGATGCTCCGGCGAACCATGAAGCTCGGCGAGGAAGTGCGTCTCCTCAACGATCTGCTCGATGGCGAAGAGTGATGCATCGACTTGTTTGGGATCGGGCCGCCCGTTGCGTAGTCGCATCCTGCGTGCGGGCTTGAAGGTTGTCCACGCCTCGCTCGGACTCGCGCGATAGACGAAGAGGTCGTCCTCGGGGCGTTTGAGCTTCAAGCCGTCTCGCCGCTTGCTCTCGGCCTCGTCGCTCCAGGTATTGAGCCGCTTCGCCGGCGCGGTCGGCTGCGCCCACCAGGGCACATCACCCGCCGCGCCCGTCGGCTTCTCACTCTGGAGCGAGAGCGGCGATGGCAGCACCTCCACGCCATCAAGCTTCGCCGGCACTGCGGGAAGCGGTAGCGCGTCGCTCACCGAGACCTTCCCCGACGTGAGCAGCGAGGCCGTTGCGCGATCGCCCTCGGCGATGAGCCATGCAGCGACCGCGCCGAGCAGCGCGCGACCCGGCACAAACGCGAGGCTCGGGATCAAGTTGTCGGGCGTCGCCGTCGCGGTGATGCAGAGCGGATCGCGGTTCTTGAGCAGGAGCACGAGGCGTCCCGTCGCAGCGCCCGTCTTGCGCATCGTGGTCGTGATCTCTGAGAGCGAGAGATTCACGCGACCAGCGCCAGCCGAGCGCCCACCGCCGAGTGCGTCCACCTCTTGCACGAGCCGTTGCAACGTCGGCAAGTCGTCCGCGGGCAGCTCAACCTCACCGACGAGCTTCGTGCCCTTGGGCACGTACTCGATGACCCGCAGCGTGTCGTCCTGCGGCGCGCGGTTGTAGAAGTCCTTGTCCTTTTCAAAACCCTCGCGTGCGGTCGAGCACCAAATGTGGCTCTCCGGGCTCTCCTTCGCGTAGAGCGAGGTGAAGACGGCGGATTGTTGCTCACCGCCAGCGCGCCCGAAGAACTTCCCCGCCTCTTCGTCACCGCGAAGCCTGCGTGCGGCGTCGCGCAGCACACCCTCGACGTGCGAGGCCCAGATGATAGGGCGGTCATAGCGGTCGCGGGCGATGAGCGCATCGATGCCGCCTCCACCCGAGCCCGAGCCGAGGTGGGCGTCCGAGAGGAACTCGGCGGTGAGCCTGTAGCGTACCCACTTCTTAGACATGGGCGACCTCCAGCTTGGCATCGGCGCGCTCGGCGTTGCGACCGAGACGGGCGATCTCGGTGATTTCAACGAGATCGAGCAGCGCCGTCAGCCGCGGCCCGTTGTTCGCCGCTCGTCGCCACGGCGTCGCCACGCCTGCTTCCGCGAGTGGTCCCTTCGCCTCTTGTGGCAGCTCGGCGAACGCCAACTCCGAGAGCGCTCGTCCATGTGGGAGCTGATCGACGAGATAGCGGAGCTGCGAACGCGGCGCATGCGCGAGTTGGCCAGCGCCACGCACGAGCCCTTGCAGCGAATCGATCCCCTGTCCGAGCACATCGACGGGCCGCTGCGAGAGCACGCGCAGCTCGTTGCCGCTGCCGCGCAGCCAGTCGCGCCGACGCACCTCCTCGGGGTCATCAACCCACGCGGTGCTGAAGACCGCCCAGTCGACGACAGACCGCTTCGCCTCGCCGTCCTTCAGCCCGCGGAAGCGTCGCTTCGCCGAACTGGCGAGTTGCTCGGCGACCTCGTGCAACCGATGGATGGGGATGGTGTGCTTGGCCAACACCACGCCGACGCCGAGGGTCAGCTTGAAGCCGGTGCTGTTGTTCTGGAGCGCGTCGAGCTCCGCGCAGAGCGTGACGATGAAGGGCAACGCGATCTCGGCCCGGCTCACGAGCAAGAGGTCGTCGCCGCCGAGCATCAGCGGGATAAGCGGCGATTTTCCCGTGTCGGGGCAGTGCGCCTCGATGGCCTTCTTCACCGCGCGACGCAGGAGCACGCGATTCTTGTGGAAGAATGCCGCTCGCTCGCTGTCGGTTTTGCCCGCACCGCTGCCGACACCATTGCCGTCGGCGTGGATGAGCGCGAGGTAGCCGTTACCCACCAGCTCCTTCAGCTCTTGCGCGCGGTTCAGCGCCTTGAGCTTGGTCTTGTCGCTGAGCAGGCTGGCCACGTCGACGGCCGTGCCGTCTTCGGTGCGCCTGGCCGCCTCGTGCCTATGTTTCACATCGAGCGAGACGGGGGGGCGCTCGACGCCTTGCTCGACGATGTCAGACGCGAGGCCTCGCCCAGTCCACTCGCAGGGGGCGAGCACTGGCAGCTCGGTGGAGAGATGTACCTGGCTCCTGGTCAGCGGCTCTCGCTCGATTGACACATGGAACCGCAGCCCCGGCAGGCGCGACCGCAGGAGGCACCCTGCCGCGTCGACGAACGCCTCCGCACCGCTCGCGAACAGCGCCTCGAAGTGACCTCCGTCGCGCGCGAGGATGCCTTCCTTCGCGTCGGCGGTGGGGTCGTCGTGGTCCTTCAGCGGATCGTTCTCGTCGGCAACGGGGTACGTCTCGCTGCTCGGCGCAAGCCTCCAGCCACGCCCCGTCTCGCGCGCCAGCTTCGGCAGCGCGACACGCAAGGTCTCGCCGAGGAGCGCATTCGCGCCGACCATCGCCCGCAGGCGCGGCACCGCGAATAACCAGGTTTGCACACGCTGAAGTTCGATATGGACGCGAATCGGCTTTTCGGAGGGGCGGTCGGGTATCTCTTGTGGCATGGGCGGTTCCTCTGGCACTAACCTTGCCGTGCAAGTTTCGCACTGTCCTTCAGTCGATTTGGCAGGTCGCAAGGGCTAAAACCCGGACGGCAGAGTCAGCCATGACCTGCCTGGCATCGCCCCACATCTGTCCATTGTCAAGCCGTCTCTGCAATCTGACACATTCTACTCGAACCGGGTTCAGAAGGACATCCGGCGGGCGGCATTTGAACCGCGCAATATCAACAAAGATAAGCGATTGCGGCGAGCGACGAAGAAACCTCTGCCAACGATCCCAGATTTTGAACCACGGCATGGTGACGGGAAAATGCACGATTTCAAGCAGAAAACCCACTACCGTTGCCGGCAGCGGGCTTTTCAAGAAATGACAAGCGGAGAGGGCGGGATTCGAACCCGCGGTGAGGTTTGACCCCCACACGGCATTTCCAGTGCGATTGATCATACAAGCAAGTGTAAATGAGTTGGAAACCAGCGGTTTTTCCTTGGTTTTTGTGGTTGCAACTACCTGAAAATCGGCTTGAAGCCAGCTCCAAGGCTCCGGTAACGTAACAGTTCATGTAACACCACGGCGGCTAGGGTCGCTCCCGAAGAGCCCGCTGTCTCACGGGCCCGCCGCCGCTTTTCTTTCCGAGATGCCAGAGGAGACGCTGGCCTATGCCACACAGCCCTTTTCCCACTCTTGCCGAGCATCCAGCGCGCTGGCGTACCAGAGGGCTCGTCTCCTGGAGGCTCGGCACCACGACCAGCCCCAGAACGGGAGGATGCCATGTCGGATAAAGCGTTTCCTGGTGATGATCCTACGGACTATTCAACAGCTCGCAGCAGCAGGAGTGACCAATGGCGCGGAAACTCTCCGTGGGATGCGATTCTTGAGGCTTGCGATAAGCGTTCCATCAGCGATAGGCGATTGAACTTGGATGCTCTCCTTCGGAAGGATTTCTTAGGCGATGCCTGGGAGGCTGCGAAGCGAGAGGTCTTATGTCTGCGTCAGCTTTACGAGGTCTGTGGTTCCCGGAAGATGATGATCCGAAACGGCGAAAGTACTCGTGCCTTGCTCTACGACGCCCTGGAGCACTTCCTGTGGTTCTGTTCTTGCACACATGGACAGGTGATTACCGGCGACTGGGATGCCGTTGAGGCCCTACGTGAGGAACTAGCTTCTGTCCGGCCGCCGGTGCAAATCGATCAGCGGTTCGCGACAAGTATAACCGAATTTGTAATGCGGCGCCATTGCGATGCCGTGCTCCGCATGGATCGAGCGCACGTGGGTGAATTCTTCGATGAGGCCATGAGCTTCGTTCCCGAGGGCTTAAGGGGATCCGGCGGAACCGATAGCGCCAACTTTGCCATCACAGTTGCATCAGCCACATTCTGGCCCGGACGCCTTCAGGCGCTAGACAAAGATGAGCCCGTGGGATCTGAGTGGCTGAATGTGTACGCACGCTTGCGAGGCTGCGATGCCCTTCGCCAGCAGGCGGAGCATCTCGCGATCGAATTGGTAATCAGTTTTGTAGGTAGTAAATTGAAGGTATTTCGCGGTTTGCAGCGGATTTTGGCAGGACTTCAGGGAGAGTTCACTCATGCCGCCGCGGCAAGACTCGCCGCCGGCTCGTCGATCGCTGATGTTACGGGGAGCCGCGACCGAGATCCTGAGTGGGTACACAACCTCTCTCGTCTAAACCGCAAGATCTATGAGTTCATGGAACACCGAGGCTCCGCACGTCTGGGCGAGTTTGCAGAGTACGTCTGGGGGGAGAAAGTTGGAGAGGGAGTTACCCAGAAGAATGTGCAAGTAAGCCTCTCGCGGTTTAACAATTTAACGGGTGCCCCCTGGGCTCTGCTGCTGCGTAAAGGCGTGATCAAGAAATACCGGTGATTTCTCGAATCTCCAGATTCACAAAGTATCGGTTTTGAAACCCCTCTTGAAACTTCTGACCGGACCCATGAGGCACGTCGTGGCCAGCGGGCTTTTTTCGTCTAAGAAGTCTCAATTCTGAAACCGCGGTTGAAACCGCCTTGTCATAGAATGTGCTCCGTCAGGTACCCATTTAGGTGCTCATGACGGAGGCGCTATGTTGGGTCCACTCACGCCATCCGAGATGATTTTGCAGGTCATCCCCCAGCCCGATTTCGTCCGCGGGAGGTTGTCGCAAGCACTGCGCGAAGTCGCATTGCTCCGCCGATTATTGCGGCTGTCGCGACAGGCTGCAAAAGAGCACAAGACCGAAAAGGAATGGACCATCCCAGGTGGCACGTTGGCCGACCCCTTCGCTTTGACGGGCAACCGTGGGAAAAGCCGAAAGGAGGACTGCGGTGCCAAATAAGCAGAGCCACCGATCGGGTGGTGCGGTCGCCCCAGCGCCGGTCGCCCGGAGCACGCGTGCACCCCGTATCGTGCATCCTCATGCTGTTTACCTCCGTGAGGAGTTTGAGGCAGAGTTTAGGGTGAAGCCCTCGACGGTCCGCAGGGAAGTGCGCGAGGGACGCTTGCGCGTCTGCCGGAGGGCAGGGAAATACTTTTTCCTCGGCGCCGACATCCTCGCGTGGTTGCGTGCGGGGGTGGTGAAGCCGCGGGCTTGCGCCCCGAAGGCGAACGGAGCGAGCGAGCATACAGCCAGTCAATAGATGGGAAGTGAAAATGAGCGGGGCCGCCCATTATATGGCGGCCCTTGCTCCCTTTTAATTGAGGCGGGGTCTTGTTGCTGACCACGTGCCCGCCAGATTGAGGATGTTATCGTGACATATCTGTACGCTTTGGTCAATCCTCGTCGGCCGCAGCCGTTTGGCGGCCAGCAGCCACGACCGCCCCCGGGATGAAGGCGCGGCCGTCCGATTGACCTTGTGGCACCTCTTGCGGACCAAGCCAACCGGACGGAGGCACTACCTTCGACCAAACTCCACCGAAGCAGAGTGGGCAACTCGTCGCCTACCTCTCCATCCCTTTGTACAGTGCGCAAGCTACCCCGCCGGGGCCGGCATGGTAGGCTGCGCTAGGCTAGCGGCCGTGCGCCGTCCGGGATTCCCCCTGCTCCTGCTTGACACCTCGGCGGCTGCGGCAGCGCATCAAGAGATTGTGGTGAGTTTATCATCGGTATCACGGACGTGGCGAGAGGTTTCCCGAGACAACCCTTGTCCGGTTTGCAAGAAGAGCAGTTGGTGCAAGCTTTCGGGCGACGGTGCGGTCGTCCTCTGTCGCCGCCAGGAAGCTGGGTGCTATCGGAGTAAGCTCGACCAGAGGGGTGCCCCCTATTATCTGCACCGGGCGGATGGGGAGACGCAGCACGTCGCAACGCCGCCGCCAGAGCCGGCCAACCCCAAACCCAAACGCGCTGACCCGGACGTACTCGATCGAGTTTACACGGCGTTGTTGGCTAAGCTGCAATTGAGCAATGCCCACCGCGAGAATCTTCACCAACGCGGCTTGACGGATGAAATCATTGACCGCATCGGCTATCAGACTCTACCTCGATCAGAGCGCCCCCGCATAGCCAGCTCACTCAAGGAGCGGTTCGGCGACGTGCTCCTGCAAGTTCCCGGGTTCGTAATCAAAGAATGGGAGGGGCGCAGCTGTGTCACCATCGCTGGCGCTGCGGGGTTACTCGTTCCCGTTCGAGATCTGCAAGGGCGGATCGTTGCGTTGAAAATTCGGCGCGATGCTGCCGACGATCGGCGCTATTCTTACCTCTCGTCTGTTCGCTTCGGAGGCCCCGGCCCCAGTGCCCCGGTGCATGTGCCACTGGGCATCCAAGCCCCTGCGGCAGTCGTGCGCGTGACCGAGGGTGAACTAAAAGCCGACGTGGCGTTTGCACGGAGTGGATTGCCTACCGTCTCTGTGCCCGGCGTTGGCAACTGGGCTGCCTGTCTGCCCGTGCTTGTTGGCCTGGACTGCAAAACGGTTCGCCTGGCTTTCGACGCCGACGCCCGCATAAAACCGGCCGTGGCCCAGGCGATTTTGTCCGCTGCGACGCGACTAGCAGACGAAGGGTACGGTTTGGAGCTAGAGGTTTGGTCGCCGCAGTGCAAAGGCATCGATGATCTTTTGGCTGTCGGCGGAACGCCCAACGTGCTGATGGGTGATGCCGTGCGGGAAGCCGTGCAGGAGATTGCCCAAGCCGCCGGCGTCAAGACGCCAACTCGGGAGGACGCCTTTATCCGGCTGCCCGGCGTGTTGGCGCAAGGAGCGGCCGCTCTGTTCGAAGACCGGCCACTTCTCGAGGCTTTAGCCCGTGTTGCCGTGGACGACCCAGCACGGTTTGCCGGCCTCCGGGCCACCATCCGGAAAGACGTCTCGGTCCGGGATTTGGACAAGGCTCTGAAACCTTTCCTCCGTGAACAAACGCAGAAGCGGCCGCCAGCCCTCCACGTGGCCGGCTACCGAGTCGAGAACGGTTGCCTCTGTCGCGAACACGCGACACCGCAAGGGGGAATCACGCTGGTGCCTTTGGCCAATTTCGCGGCGAAGATTGTGCAACAGATTGTCAGGGACGATGGAGTGGAGCGAAGGACCACGCTGGTTATCGAAGGTCGGTTGCAAAGTGGCCAAGCCTTGCCGCGGGTTGAGGTGGGCGCCGAAACCTTCACACGGATGGATTGGCCTATGCACCAGTGGGGAACCCAGGCGGTCGTTTACGCCGGCGCGGCAACCAGGGACCATGTGCGGACGGCGTTGCAGATCCTCTCTACCGGTGTGGCGCGGCAAACAGTCTACACCCACACGGGCTGGCGGAAGATCGGTGATGCGTCGTGTTACCTTCACGCCGCCGGTGCCATCGGTCCCCATGGTCCGGTGGCTGACCTCGCAGTGGAGTTACCCAGCGACCTGGCCCGTTATGTGTTGCCCCAGCCGCCTGCGGGTGAAGCGTTGCGGCAAGCTATCGCCGCCAGTCTCAATCTCTTGGAACTCGGTCCGGATTCGCTGACGTTCTCCATGCAAGCCGCTTGTTATCGGGCCGTGTTGGGAGAAGTCGACTTTGCCGTACACCTGTGCGGGCCTACCGGCTGCTTCAAGAGCGAGAGTGTTGCCCTGTGGCAACAACACTATGGGGCCGGAATGACCCGGAAGGAACTGCCGGCCAACTGGTTGAGCACAGGCAACGCCCTGGAGCGAATTGCTTTTGCAGCCAAAGACGCTGTGCTGGTGGTCGATGATTTTGCTCCAAGTGGCAGCGCCGCTGAAGTGCAACGTTTGCATCATGAAGCCGACCGGCTCTTGCGGGCCCAGGGTAATCACGCGGGTCGCCAGCGCATGAATCGCGACGGCAGCTTACGGGCCAGTCGACCGCCCCGTGGCTTAGTCGTTTCGACCGGCGAAGACGTTCCGCGTGGACAATCCTTGCAAGCGCGGCTCTTTACGATCGAGGTTCAGGATGGCGATGTGGATGCGAGGCGGCTGACGGCTTGCCAACAAGATGCAGCGGAAGGCCTGTACGCTCAAGCGATGGCCGGATTCATTCAGTGGCTCGCTCCCCAGTTGGACATGATTCACGCCCGATTGCGCTCCGAGGTAGGCGAACTCCGCGCGAAGGTCTTGGCTCAGGGACAGCATGCCCGCACGCCGGAGATCGTAGCGAATTTGGCCATCGGGCTGCGTTACCTGCTCGGCTTCGCCAGAGCCGTCGGCGCTCTCTCCAAGACGGAGCAAGAAGAGTTGTGGCAGCGCGGCTGGCAGTCCCTCGTAAGGGTGGCGGACGCACAGGCTGGACAGCAGGCTGCCAGCGAGCCGGTCGGTCGCTTCCTGCGCCTACTGGCCGCTTCTGTGGCTTCCGGTCGCGCCCACCTGGCCGGACCGGATGGTAATAAACCGGCGCGGAACGCTCAAGCTTGGGGCTGGCGGCGAGAGGATTTTACGGCTCCTGGCAGCCTCGACCAGGGCTGGCGCTCCCAGGGCAAGCGTGCTGGCTGGATCGATGGCGAGAATGTTTACCTGCAGCCGGATGAGGCGTATGCCGTAGCTCAGCATTTGGCCGTGGAACAAGGCGAGGGTTTGGGGATTAATCCTCGCACCTTACACGTTCGGCTGAAGCAGCAAGGACTTCTGGCGAGCTGGGACAAAACCCGACAAAGGAACACGGTGCGCCGCACCCTCGAAGGGCTCAAGGGCCGCGAAGTGCTCCATGTGCGAGCGTCATCCCTTGCTTCCGTGCATACCGGACCGTCCACACCGTCCACCAAGGTCAGCAATCCGTACCTAAGTTCTGAAGCTGCAAATGCTTCGGCGGTGGACGGTCCGGTGGACGGTTTTATAGAGGCTTGGCAGCAACCGTCCATGGAAACGGTCCACCCAAGCAGCCAAAATCACCAAGAGCAGGCTCTCGGTGGACGGTATGGACGGTCGGATACGGGGGTAGAGGCTTCGCGCACGGAAGATTTTTCCCCAGCCGAGGACACACGCCCGGTTTATGCGCAGTTGCCCAACGGTCGCATCGAAAGGATACACTCACTCGACCGTCTTCCCCCGGAGGCGGTAGCCTGGTGCCGGGAAGGGGACAGCGCTTGGCGATCGCTGAATGGAGCGGCCGGTTAGCAATTTCCTGGTGCATATCGTGAAAAAGGTGCAGAGCCAAGCCGCTCGCAACGGTCGGCTCCGCGCGTTTGAAGAAGTGGCACGATGATACGTTTGCTTCTTCCGATTCTCAAGCACATTTCCGCGCTCATGCCGGGAATAGCCACAGACCAACCGGAAGTCGCACCGAAGATCCTCGCCCAACGCAGGGAGCAGCTTGTGCGCATCCAACGGGTCATGGAGGAGCATTTCGGCCGTTCTCTGTCCCTTTCTGAGCAACAGCGGTTCTTGCAGGTGGGCACCTTGGCGCCGCTGACGCGGGCCAAGCCTGTGTCGCCTATGCCGCGGCTCGTAGTGATTGCTCATCATCCGAGGACCTGCCGGTAAGTAGCGGGAAGGAGCTAAGTCTAACCCTCACGGGAGAAGAATTGATGGAACTCGACATCACCGACATCAAGATCGGCAAGCGGTTCCGCAAGGACCTGGGCGACTTCGCCGCCCTGACCGCAAGCTTGCAGGAACTGGGCACCATGCTCCAGCCCATCGTCATCACCGCAGACCATCGTCGGGCATGGCAAGGCTTTTTCGGGCGGCCTTGGGGTTCTTAAGCATGAGAGGGCGTGATGAATGCTTCTCAACGAATCGTGGTCGGTTACCAGAAATTCAAGGTGTTGTTCTCGGAACTCCTGCGGTCCCTGACCGACCAAGAATTGGCCGGGTGGAAGCGGGACATCCAGACGCGGGGTATCGTGGTCCCCGTGATCGTTGACCAAGATCTGGGCGTCATCGATGGCATCCACCGGCTGGAGATCGCCAGCGCGCTGGGCCTGACGAGAGTGCCGATGGAGATGCGGCCGGGGCTGACGCACGCTGAGAAGGAAGAGTTGGCCCTGGCGCTGAATGAGCACCGGCGGCAGCTAAGCCGGGAGGACCGCAAGGAACTGGCGAAGAAGCTGCGGCAGGAAGGGAAAAGTATTCGCGATATCGTGGATCGTCTGGGAGCCGACAAAAACACGATCCTAAACGACGTGTCTGAATTTCAGACACCTGAGATCACCGGCCGCGATGGCAAGGTCTACGCCGCCACGCGCCCGACCACGGTGCGCGTGAACTCGCCTGACGAAGCTGCGGCGGCAGCGGTGCTGCTGGAGGATCTCAGCCCGGCTGTAAGCGCTGCTTACTGCCCATAAGAGGAGCGCGTGATGGGATAGGTGCCGCTGGTCGGAAGCTGCCAGCGGTTCGGCTGGCGCTGGACTACCCCGATGCCTCCGCGTGCGCGAAGAACTCCTCAGAGCCGAGCATCACCGCAACCAGGGTTTGATCAGGAACTCCCGCCTGCAAGTCTGCGACGAAGGAGTCCAGCCCGCCGGCATCGGCCGGGCGTTTCAGGAGCTTCTGGTAAAAACTTGCAATCAGGTCGCGGCCGTACTCCGTGCTTGCAAAAACGGCCGCAGCTACCTGCTGGCGGCTAGCGCCCCGATCGAGCGCTTGCGTGAACGCCGCCAAACCTCCCGCATCGGGGGACCGGTTCAACGCATCCTGGTAAAGGGCCGTTAAGAATCCATCTGTCGTCTCGCCCCCGCGAACCTGCAGATATTCCCGAGAGCTGGTCAAGATGGCCCGGAGCTGCTGCAGTGTCCCACCTGTACCCAAGAAGGTGATGTAGGTCGTCCGTCCCGAGGCATCGGCATCACGGTGCAGGAACTGTTGGTAGAGCGCTTCCACCTGATTGCTGCGCCATTCTTGGCTCTGCTCGATCGACCAAGCGACTTGCGTCCGGCTAACGCCCTGATCGAGAAGGGTCGTCCAGGAAGCCAACCCGCCTGCATCGACCGGACGCAGCAGCAAGCTCAGATACAATTGGGCGACAAAGCGCTCGTCGGGCGTGCCGATGGTCACTGCTACCGCAGAGGAACTACTCGCGGTATGGTTGACATCTCCGGCATAAGCTGCAGTTATCGAGTGTCCGCCCAAGGGCAACGTGGACGTGGTAAACACCGCCACACCCCCAGCCAATGGGATCGTGGCCAGTCGCATGCCTTGGTCCAGGAAGACGACCGATCCCATCTCGGTGTCGGCACCGGATGTTCCAGGATTTACGGTCGCCGTCAGTGTGACTGGCTGGCCAGAGGGCACGGCGGCCGCCGAGGTTTGCAGGAGCGTCACAGTGCTGTCGGGGGTGATGGTCAGGGTTCCACTCACGAACGTGATGGTGTAATTCGGGGAGCTGGCGCCGCCAGCCAGGATGACGTAGGTTCCTACGGGACTGGAGATCGTGGCAGCGGTCGGCAGAATCGGTTGCGTCGCCAGGTTGGTGGCGGTGTCTCCGTTGACGAAGCCACTGTAGGTGGCGGTGAAGTCAGGGTTGGCTTGGCCGTAGACCTTACTGGCATTCTTGGCGGTTACAGTTAGCGGGGCCGGCGTGATCGTCAAAGTGCCGCCATTTACGAGGACGGCATAGTTGCCAAGCCTGTTGGCGGGGTCGTTGAGGATCGGTGGGATGGAATAAGTCCCCACCGGACTGCTCAACGCCGCCGTGGAGCTATAACTGACCGTGATATTGTCGCCATTCCGAACGCCAGTGATGACCCCTGTGAGGGGCGGCGTGGCGGCGCCGTAGCTGCGCCAGACATTCGTCGCGATCACCGTGAGCGGGGCTGCCGTGACCACCAGCGTACCGGAATCGAAAGAGATAACGTAGTTGCTGGAAGTCAGCCCGCTCGGGGTGATGGCATAGCTGCCTACGTTGCTGCTCGTTGTGGTCAGCGTCGCTAAGGACAGCGTACCGCCGAGCACGCTGGGTCCGTCACCCAGGACAAAACCGCTGTAGCTGACGGTGAACGTTGGATTCGTTGCCCCGTAAACGCGCGTGGCATTGTTCGCTGTGATGGTCAGAGGGGCAGGCGCAACGGTCAGGGTGCTGGCGACATAGCTGATGCTGTAGTCTGTATCCGCCGCTCCACTGACGGTTATCGGATACGGGCTCCCGGCCACAGAACTGCCGGCCGTGGCGATCGTCGTTACGGTGGGAGCAGTATTGGGCACGGCGCCGAAGGTGTCAGGAGTATCGCCGTTGACCAAGCCTGCGTAACTCACCGTCAGCGAAGGCAGGGTCGCCCCGTAGTCCGTCGTTTTGTTATCCGCGGTGATAGTGAGCGGGGCGGGTGTAACGGTCATCGTGCCGGGGACATACCTGATCGTGTAGTTGATGGCTTGGGCACTGCTGGCCAGGATGTTGTAGGGGGCAGCGGCGACGTGACTGGTCGCTGTCGCGCTCGTCGTGACTATGGGAAGCGTGGTCAGGCTGCCCGGCGTATCGCCGTTGACGAAGCCACTGTAGCTGGCGGTTAGAGTCGGCAGGCCGGCGCCATACACCATCGTCTTGCTATCGGCCGTAATGGTGAGCGAAGCTGGCATGATTGTCAGCGTGCCGGTGACAAAAGTGATCGCATAGTTGCTCGAAGTCAGGCCACCCGGTGTAATCGCATCGCTGCCCACCGAACTGGCGACCGTGGCCGGTGTGCTGAAGCCGAGCGTGCCGCTCAGAACATTTTGATTCTCTCCGAGCACGAAGCCCGTGTAGTGGGCTGTGAACGTGGGGTTTGCTTGGCCGTAGACTCTCGTTTTATCATCGGCGGTTACAAGGAGCGGCACTTGGTTCACGGTTTGACTCACGCTACCGGAGCTGATGTCCAAACCGGGGCTGCCGTTGTAAGAGGCGGTAATGGCGTGTGGACTGCCAGCCGCTGTCAAGGTGCCAGTCTGGAAGTTGGCCTGGCCGCTGCCGTCCAGAGGAACAGAAGTCGCCAGGATACTGCTCCCATCTTGGAAAGTGACCGTCCCGGCGGTCACGGGGCTGCCACCGCTGGTCACGGTCGCCGTGAAGGAAATGGACTGGCCATAGCCCGAAGCGTTGGCCGATGAACGGAGTGCCGTCACGGTGGCTTGGGCGAAATCGATCTTCGCCACGAAGGCCTCCGAATTACCACCGGCACGATAAGTCGGCTGGAGGGCTCCGGGCGTCGTCGGGAAGTCGATCGAATTAGTAGTGCCCGTGATGTACGCGTTGCCCGAGGCGTCGAGGGCAATGGCAGAGCCATAGTCGCTGTTGCTGCCACCGAAGCGAGTGGAATAGAGCAAGGCCGTGCCACTGGCGTTCAGCTTCGCCACGAAGGCATCCGAACCCCCATTAGTGGTCTGCACGGCTCCGGGTGTTGTGGGAAAATTGGACGAACTGGTCAGGCCCGTAAGGTAGGCATTGCCCGATGTATCCACGGCAATGGCATAGCCAGAGTCATCCTGGCTGCCGCCAAGGTAGGTTGAGTAGGCCAAGGCGGTGCCGCTGGGGTTCAGCTTCGCGATGAAGGCGTTTGAGGTACCTGCCAAAGTTCGCTGCAGAGCCCCCGGTGTTGTTGGGAAGTTGGACGAGTCGGTATCACCCGTGACGTACGCATTGCCGGCTGCGTCCACGGCGACCCCGTGGCCATAGTCCCCTCCGCCCCCATTAAGGCCGCCTAAGTAGGTAGAGAAGATCAAGGCAGTGCCCGTCGCGTTTACTTTCGCCACAAAGGCGTCGCTGGGGTTACCACCATAATTGGTTTGCAGGGCTCCGGGTGTTGTCGGGAAGTTAGTCGAAGATGTAGATCCCGTGATGTAAGCATTGCCTGAAGTGTCCACCGCGATACTAGTACCCTGGTCCGCACCGCTGCCACCGAGGAACGTGGAGTAGAGCAAGGACGTGCCGCTGGGATTCAGCTTGGCTACGAAGGCGTCCTCATAACGACCACCGAGACTCCCACCCGATGCAGTCTGTACTGCTCCAGGCGTCGTGGGGAAGTTCGTTGAAGTGGCATCGCCTGCGATGTACACATTGCCCGAGGCATCCACGGCGATACCCAAGGCCTGGTCATCACTGCTACCGCCCAGGTAAGTGGAATAAAGCAAGGCGGTGCCGCTGGCGTTCAGCTTGGCCACGAAAGCGTTCGAGGAACCCGCCAACGTCGTCTGCACGGCTCCGCTCGTCGTCGGAAAGTTCGTCGAATAGGTAACGCCCGTGATGTACGCATCGCCCGAAGCGTCGAAGGCGATACCGTGGGTTTCATCATCATCGCTGCCACCGAGGAACGTAGAGTAGAGCAAGGCCGTACCGCTGGGATTCAGCTTCGCCACGTAGGCGTCTCTGGGACCACCAGCATAAGTCGCCTGCGCCGCTCCGCTGGTCGTGGGGAAGTTAGACGAGAGGGTTGTACCCGCGACATAGGCATTGCCCGAGGCGTCCACGGCGATACTGGCGCC
>Ga0209060_10002591_pt1 | contig 16564 bp, 13 predicted proteins | sample Coa_R1_8_FD_187155 | JGI IMG/M metagenome (GOLD analysis project Ga0209060, IMG submission 187155) | Surface soil microbial communities from Centralia Pennsylvania, which are recovering from an underground coalmine fire - Coalmine... | ecosystem: Environmental > Terrestrial > Soil >...
TTCGAACCTGCGACCTCCTGCTCCCAAAGCAGGCGCGATAACCGGGCTACGCTACGCCCCGAATATCCCGATAGGGCGGCGAAGGTAAAGAAGTAAATTTATATATCAAAATGCTGCGTGCATATAAATTTCACCGTTTTAAATGTACAATACACATTTATTCAAACATAGAGATTTGATAAAATAGATTACATTCATATTTAATTGTTAAACACTGATTGCTGTCCATTAAATCATCCCTTATATGACCCGCTATTCAAAACAAACCCGATTGCTGCTTGCTATTGACTGCATCATTTTTGGGTTTGATGGAACTAATATCAAACTTCTGGTTGTGAAAAGAAGCATCGAGCCTGAGAAAGGAAAGTGGAGCCTGATGGGCGGTTTTTTGCGGTCTGATGAAAACCTGAAAGAATGTGCAGACAGAGTGCTGAAACAGCTCACGGGAATTGAAGGCGTTTATCTTGAACAATTGCGCACTTTCAGCAAACCTGAACGCGACCCGGTTGAAAGGACAGTGTCTGTTGCTTATTTTGCCTTGATTGATATTAATAAATATGAAAAGCAATTGAGCCACGATTACAGCGCCGAATGGTTTCTGCTCAGCGAAAAACCGAAACTGGTTTTTGACCATGATGAAATGGTGAAGCTTGCGCAAAGACAGCTCCGTTATAAAGCATCGCTCCATCCGATATTGTTTGAACTGTTGCCGGAAAAATTTACGATACCCCAATTGCAGGGCTTGTATGAAGGCATTTACGATACATCATTCGACAATAGAAATTTCAGCAGGAAAGTTTTATCGACCGGCTTGCTGATGAAACAAAAAGAGAAAGATAAAATCAATTCCAAAAAAGGCGCGTTTTATTATAAGCTTGATAAGAAAAAATACAAGGCAAATTTTCAGGCATTCCTCAATTTTATTCCTAATCCGGATAAGTTTATTATTTAAGAAAGCTGTGAGCTGCTTGCAGTTGCTAATAATTTGCCTGAAGCTTAATAGATATTCTACTGATGAACGGATTGCGACGCAACGATGTCAAATCGGAGTTACTGAAGTTGGTATCCAAAAAACTATTTCAACTTAAAGCATGCGCTTAATCCTGCAGTGAAAGCCCAGCCATATTCGTGATGTGTCTTCACATTCGTTGATTGATGAATCCTGTGAAATGTAGTATATGTTCCGCCTTTATTATAATAGCCAAGTTTCCATTGACTGTTGAAGTCAAAATCATACGCTGCTCCGGCATACAATCCAAGTTGAAATTTTTGCCATTGCACGGGATACCAGAAAAATTTCACAGCAGGCTCTGCAATAAATCCGGCGCGGTGCAAAGACAAAGTGCGGTCATACACATTTGCAATACTGTCAAATGAAGGGGGCAAATTTCCATTCAGCACAATACGGTCATAATGCACTCCAAGTGCAAGACCGCCGAGCACCCAGAAGTTTTTGCTTTCTAAAAACCGACGGTAAGCACCGAGTGAAAAATCTCCAGTGACAATAGATTGCCTCGAAACCACTGTCGCGGCATTGATTGCATACATCATCTTGCTTTCAGCAGGAACAACAGCAAGCTCAAGACGAATGCCCATCGGCACTTGCTGCGGAGAATTGTAATGATATTTTTCCAGAAAATTATTTATCCTTGAATCCTGTGCGGTATAAAAAACTGTGCTCGCATTAAAAACCAATGAGAATGTGGAGTCACGCTGATGCATACCTGAAAAATGGTGCGATGATTGTCGGTTTAAAAACAATGAACTGTCATTACCCTTTTGGGCAAAAAGGATGACAGGCAGGAAACTAAAAATCAAATAATAAAAGAAATAACGCATTACAAAAATTCAGCATGGCAAATTACATAATTTTACCAGTGATGTGTAGTTAATGGGAAGTTATTCAAAGCAGTTTCAAGTTTACAGTATCCGGTTTGCAGTTATTTACTTCATGATTACCTACAGAATAGCAATTAACCTGTATTCCATTCGCACATCTGCACATTTTCAAATCCGCACATTATCAAACTTTCTTAAATGCAAATCCAAAACTGCTTCCTTCTCCTATCCTGCTTTGCACCCAGATAGTTCCGCCTTGTGATTCTATAAATTCTTTTGAAATCGCCAATCCAAGACCGGTTCCATTGTGCTCATGATTGCCCGGCACTTTAAAATATCTGTCGAAAATTCTTGGCTGATATTTTTCATCAATGCCTTTGCCATAATCGCGGACCACAAAATCAACCGAATCGTCTTTTTCAAAAACATCAATATCGATCGTGCTTTTCTCCGGAGAAAATTTGATCGCGTTGGTAATAAAGTTTATCATCACCCATGTCGTCTTTTCCAAATCAGCGTTCACTGCATGAAGCCCATCTTTGATGTTTGGCTTTAGTGAAATATTTTTTTGTTGCGCCTGGAATTGAACAGCATTCAACGATTGCTCAACGATTGCTTCCGGTCTCGTAGGCTGAAGTTTCAGTTGAATATTCCCAGTCTCAACCTGAGCCATATTGAGCAGCTCACCTGTAATCTTTAATAATCTTTCTGCATCATCATGAATGCTTCCCGTAAGTTCCTTCTGTTCGTTGTTCAACGAACCGATTCTTTCATCATTCAATAACTGAGCGCTCATTTTAATGGATGAAATCGGTGTTTTCAATTCATGCGAAACGGTTGCAATGAAATTTGTCTTCGCTTCGTTGAGTTCATGAAACGGAGTAATGTTGCGAAGCACAATCACATTACCGATTACCTGCTCATTATTTTTCACGCTCAGTACATCTCTGTTAAAATAACTTTCTTTATTATCAGCGAAAATTTTCAATTCTTCTTTCCCATTTTTTTCCTGAAGCAATGTGCGCATCAAATCATTCTTCAAAGCTATATCCGGTGCATATTTCCCGATGATATCAATTTCTTTCAGTCCTAATAACTTTTCCGAAACTGCATTGATGAATAAAATATTTCTTTTGTCATCCAATCCTATAATCCCATCTTTCATTTGATTGATGATGGTTTCAATCCGGCTTTTCTCAAATTTTATTTGTGCGAGATTGCTGCTTTCGTATTCATCTAATTTTCCTGCCATCACATTGAATGCATTTGCCAAATCACCGAACTCATCGTTTTGTTTCAGGTAAATTCTTTTTGCATAATTTTTATTGGCGATTGCTTTTATACCTTCTGACAAAGAAATTATCGGATTGGAAATAATCCCAGGCAAATTATAAATGAACGTGAACGCAATTAATGTGAGAATGGTAAATATAATAGTGAGTATAACTTTCGCAGTCTCTGAAGTTTTATTCGCATTTGAATTTTTTCGAAGGATTGCCATTTCATTCAGTTGCTGAATCTGATAAATGGATTCTCTTATCTCTACATAATTGCTCGGGTCTTCAGGATTAGCTTTTAATTCATTAAAATTTTTTGCCAGTTCATCCGTTACTTCCTTTTCTCCTATTTCAGTGATATTGTTTTGCTGCTTTTTTAGGTTGTCATCGAATTGCTGAACAGCATCTTTTTTTGTTTTGATATTCTCAAGCGCCATCAGCATATTGTTCGAGTACACCAGCGACTCGTAATTATTTTTCAATATCAGTTGCGATTCATTGCTTAGTTTATTGATATAAAAAATCCCCAGCACGCCAAATAATACGATGACGAGAAAAAGAAAAACAAGACTGATGGATAATTTTGTTTTCAGGCGCATATTATGAAAGTATGACCACGTCAATATCTGCCGCAGCCAATTTGGTTAATAATTGATTGAACACAGCCGTGCTCAAAATTACATTTAATAATGTGAGGTGCGGCTTTCCGATACAAATGGTGGTGATAGATTTTTCTTCTGCTGTTTGAATAATTCCTTTTGCAATATTATTATGCTTCACACGAAGCACTTCCGCTCCCAGTTCTGTCGCAAGTTTAAAATTATTTATCAAATGCCTTTGCTCTGCAAGACCGATTTTATCTCCTGCTTCTTTTGCCGTTTGCACATATAACACAAACCATTTTGAATGATAATAAGTCGCGAGCCTTGCTGTTTTGCGGATTACTTTTGTCGCGATTTCATGATTGCTGCTGATACATGCCATAAAACGCTCCTGCCGCAAATGTGCACCACGCGGGAGTTCTGTCTCAATTTTTCTTTCTACTTGTGATGCCACTTCTTTCAGCGCAAGTTCTCTTAACTGCAAAATTTTTTCCGACTGAAAAAAATTCTTGAGCGAGATTTCAATTTTATCCGGCGTGTAAATTTTCCCTTCTTTCAAACGTGTTACCAATTCATCGGCAGTTAAATCAATATTCACCACTTCATCCGCTTCTTTCAACACGCTGTCCGGAACCCGCTCTGCAACATCCACTCCTGTTATTGCTTTCACTTCTTTATTCAAACTTTCTATGTGCTGGATATTAACTGCACTGATTACATTAATACCTGCATCTAAAATATCCATCACATCCTGCCAGCGTTTTTCATTTTTGCTGCCTTCTATATTTGTGTGCGCCAGTTCATCCACAATCACTACTTCAGGATGCAGATTTAAAATCGCCTGCACATCCATTTCTTCGAGTTCTTTTCCTTTGTAAAAAAGTTTTCTGCGCGGGATTATCGGAAGCCCTTCAAGCAGCTCTTCGGTTTCTTTTCGCCTGTGCGTTTCCACATAACCAATCTTCACATCCACACCGTTGCGCAGCAAAGTTCTTGCTTCCTGTAACATGCGGAATGTTTTTCCAACACCAGCGCTCATGCCAATATAAATTTTGAACTTTCCCCGGCGCGATTGCCGGATGAGCTCTAAAAAATGCTGCACATTCTGGTCTTTGTCTGGCATGAGGATAGTTTATAGTTTTCAGTTGGCAGTTTCCAGTTCTTACAAATTCAATCTTCCTGATTGTTTTAATTTTATTCTTTTAGTTTTTAAAAAACTTCTTCTTTAGTTTTTCTTTTTATGATACCAACATTTGTTCTCTATTCAGCATCCTTGCGTCGCAATCCGTTCATCTGTTGTGCTACTATTGAGCTTTAGCCTACGAATGTATCTTCAAAATAAAATCGAAAACCATTCTTTACAATTATCATAGCAGACACCATCTGATTCGTCATTGCGACCCGCCGCGGCGGGTTGGCGAAGCAATCTGCACTATTGAATTCACCCTACTTTCATTCTGCATCCAGATTGCTTCGTTCCTCGCAATGACGTGCAACTCTCTAACTATTTTTTTCTCTCATTAACCACATACCTAATACAAGTGAAGCCTTTCAAAAAGAAAGGCATTCACTTTTTAAAACCAAAAATCAAAATTACGCTCATTCAATATCATGCATCATCGCATGTTATCAAGAGCAATATTTAGTTTCAACAGATTTACTTTTTGTGTGCCCAACAAACCGAGCAAGGGCTTTTCCGTATTCTCTTCAATCAAAGATTTTATCTTGCTTTCATCAATGCTTCTTGACTTTGCGATTCTTGCCACCTGAACATAAGCAGCAGCCGGAGACAAATCCGGGTCAAGACCGCTGCCGGATGCAGTCACCAATTCCGATGGAATGTTTTCTTTTTTCACATCAGGATTATGAACAAGAAATGTATCAATCCTGCTTTGCACATCTTTCAAATAATCAGGATTTGATGGACCTTTGTTACTGCCTGAACTACCTGCAGCATTATAACTGGCAGCAGAAGGTCGGCTCCAGAAATATTTATCGTTGCTGAAATTTTGTCCTTCGAGTTTATAACCGACTACTTTATTATTTGCCATCACTGTTTCGCCGTCTCCTTTGTTGGGCGCAAACTGCGCAATACCTAATATTAATAATGTATAAATCCCGCAAAAGAAAATCACACAGATAAGTGTCAATTTCAATGCCGGTAAAATATGTTGTTTCATAAATTAATTTTTAGATTTTATAAGAACATTTTAAAACCACACACTCACTAATAAATCAATCAACTTAATCCCGATGAATGGAAGTGCGATACCGCCAAAACCATAAATGAATAAATTTCTTCTCAATAAAGCACTTGCGCCAATTGGTTTGTAAGCAACACCTCTTAATGCAAGTGGTATTAATAACGGAATAATAATCGCATTAAAAATCACTGCAGAAAGAATCGCACTTTCGGGGCTATGAAGATTCATAATGTTCAAAGCTTTCAACGCAGGAATAGACGCAATGAATAACGCCGGAACAATGGCAAAATATTTTGCCACATCATTCGCAATGGAAAAAGTGGTAAGCGTTCCTCTTGTCATTAATAACTGCTTTCCTATTTCAACAATTTCAATCAGCTTGGTCGGGTCATTATCCAAATCAACCATATTGCCTGCTTCTTTTGCAGCCTGTGTTCCGCTGTTCATCGCAACACCAACATCAGCTTGTGCCAGTGCAGGCGCATCGTTCGTTCCATCGCCCATCATTGCAACAAGCTTTCCACCTTGTTGTTCCTTCTTGATATAATTCATTTTATCTTCCGGCTTTGCTTCCGCAATGAAATCATCAACGCCTGCTTTTTCAGCAATATATTTTGCAGTCAACGGATTATCGCCTGTTACCATCACCGTCTTCACGCCCATTTTTCTCAATCTGTCGAAACGTTCATAGATACCAGGTTTGATAATGTCCTGCAATTCTATCACACCGAGCACATTTGCATTCTGGCTCACTACCAAAGGCGTTCCGCCATTACTTGAAATCGCTTTCACTCTTTCTTCCGTTTCTGCCGGAAAAATATTTCCTGCTTTCAACACTAAATTTCTGATGGAATCAAAAGCGCCTTTGCGAATTTTTAATCCACTTGGTAAATCAATGCCACTACTTCTCGTTTCTGCTGTGAACTCAATAAATCTCGCACCATTTGTACTGAAAGTATTTGGATTGATTCCTGCCAATTCAACAATTGATTTTCCTTCCGGCGTTTCATCAGCAAGCGATGCTAATGCACAAGCTTCAATAAAAGATTTTTCATCAATATTTTTTGCAGCCCAAAAATGAGTTGCTTTTCTGTTTCCAATGGTAATCGTTCCGGTTTTATCAAGCAATAATGTATCTAAGTCACCAGCGGTTTCAACAGCTTTACCACTTTTCGTAATCACGTTTGCGCGAAGCGCTCTGTCCATTCCTGCAATACCAATCGCACTTAATAATCCTCCGATAGTTGTCGGAATCAGGCAAACAAATAATGAAATGAATGCAGCGATGGTTATCGGCGTATTTGCATAATCACCAAATGGTTTCAGCGTGACACAAACAATTATAAAAATGATGGTGAAACCTGCGAGTAAAATCGTCAATGCAATTTCATTCGGTGTTTTTTGTCTCGATGCGCCTTCCACCAATGCAATCATTTTATCCAAAAAACTTTCACCAGGTTCTGTTGTCACACGCACTTTAATTCTATCTGACAAAACTTTCGTTCCGCCTGTTACGCTTGATTTATCGCCACCTGATTCACGGATGACCGGAGCACTTTCACCTGTGATAGCACTTTCATCAATGGTTGCAAGACCTTCAATAATTTCCCCATCCATCGGAATGATATCGCCTGTTTCGCAAATAAAAACATCTCCTTTTTTTAATTGTGAAGAAGGAACAACTTTCACTTCATCCACATAAATTTCTCCAACCGGAAAAACTTTTTTGGCTGGTGTGTCTTCTCTCGTTTTGCGCAAACTGTCTGCCTGTGCTTTTCCTCTTGCTTCTGCAATGGCTTCTGCAAAATTTGCAAACAACAATGTGAGCAAAAGAATAATGAACACAATCAGATTGTATGCCAATGAGCCCTGTGATTTTTCACCCGTGATTATCCAGATGCACACAGCCATCATAATCACTGTCCCGATTTCCACAGTGAACATCACCGGATTGTGAATGAGTATGGAAGGATTTAGTTTCACGAAAGATTGCTTCAGCGCTTCTTTCACTAAAGAGGCTTCAAAAAGTTTGTTAGATGATTTCTTTGCCATAAAATATTTTTAAAATCCTGCTCTTATTTTTCTTACACTTCTAAAATTTCTTTTTATCAACTTAATGTCTCATAGAAAAAAATTCTGCTATCGGACCTAAAGCAAGTGCCGGGAAGAATGATAATGCAGCAACGATAATAATCACTGCAAAAACCATAATCCCAAATGTTCCTGTATCCGTTTTTAATGTGCCCGCACTTTCAGGAACATATTTTTTCTTCGCAAGAATTCCTGCAATAGCTAACGGACCGATGATTGGCAGGTATCTCGCCAATATCATCACAATGCCACAAGTGATATTCCAGAAAGGAACTCCATCGCCTAATCCTTCAAAACCTGAACCGTTATTCGCAGATGATGAAGTGTATTCATACAACATTTCTGAAAAACCATGACTGCCGGGATTATTCAGCCAGGCTGCATAAGCTTTCGGGTCTTGCGCAAACAAATGCGAAGACAATGCAGTGAAACATAAAATCAAAAATGTGTGCAGCAATGCAATAATGGTCGCAATCTTCATTTCCTTCGCTTCAATTTTCTTTCCTAAAAATTCCGGTGTGCGGCCAACCATCAATCCGGATATAAATACTGCAATGATGATGTAGATGTAAAAATTCAAAAAGCCAACACCAACTCCTCCGTAAAATGAATTCACCATCATCCCGAGCAATGCGAACATTCCTGTAAGTGGCGTAAAACTATCGTGCATCGCATTGACTGAACCATTGGAAGTAACAGTTGTAGTAATTCCCCAATATGCAGAAGCTGCCGAACCGAAACGTATTTCTTTTCCTTCCATGCTTCCCATATTTTGGGATATGCCTAACCGTGAGATAGCAGGATTACCTTTCATCTCATAATAAATGGAAGGAATTACAAAACATAAAAAACCAATCGTCATCACACTGAATATCACCCATGAAAGTCTCTTCCTTTTCAACATATAACCTAAAGTAAATACAAGCGCAATCGGTATCAACACGATGCAGATATTCTCAATAATATTGGTGAAGTAATTCGGGTTCTCTAATGGATGCGCTGAGTTTGCTCCAAAAAACCCTCCGCCGTTTGTTCCAATCTGTTTAATAGCAACCATTGCAGCAGCAGGACCGCGGCTCACATTCACTGTGTCACCTTGCAAAGAAATATATTGGTCTTTACCTTTGAATGTCATCGGTGTTCCATTGAACAACAAAAGCACAGCAACTACAATCGACAACGGCAACAAAATCCTCGTACAGGATTTTATAAAGTAGTTATAAAAATTTCCAATCTTCTCAGTTGTTCTTTCTTTCATCGCGTTGAACACTGCAGCACATACAGCCATTCCAACACCGGCACTGATGAATTGAAACAGCATCAATATCAATTGTCCCAGATAAGAAACACCTGACTCACCGGAATAGTGCTGCAGGTTTGTGTTCGAGATAAAACTAATCGTCGTATTAAATGCGAGGTCAGCACTCATCGAAGGATTTGCATCCGGGTTCAGTGGCAACCAGCTCATGTTCATCAGCACCAGCATTGAAAAAATAAACCACACGAGATTAATCGTGAGCATTGCAACCAGATGTTGCTTCCAGTTCATTTCTTTTTCAGGCTTGATGCCTCCGAACCTAAAAAATAATTTATCAATGGGATTCAAAACCGGGTCAAGCCATGTGCGCTGCCCTTCATAAACTTTGCCTATGTATTTGCCGAGAGGTATTGCGAGCAATACCATAACGACATACATAAAAACAACTCCAAGAATTTCCGTGTTCATAAAATCAATTGTGAGATCTAATATTTTGATACCAGCTTTTGAACTCCGATTGAGCATTCTTGCGACGCTCCATTCATCCATTGTGCTACTATTAAGCTTCAGGCTTCTCCGCAATCATCTTCACAAAAATGGCTTTTTGAAATGATGAATGCCTAAAATTTCTCCGGCTTAATCAGCACATAGCACAGATAAATAAAAACAAATATTGCTATCACGAATAATAATGTCATGTTATCGGTTTTAGATTTTGTCAAAAAAATCAATCGACTTAAAAAACAACGCGAAACAAATCAGTCCCGCAACTATTAATATCACTGTCAAATGCATAATTAAAAATTGATGTTTCTGTAAATAATGCCTGATATAACCAGCAACGAATAAAGCGCCACCAATAAATGAAAGGGCTTAATCTTTCCGTTTGCTGTTTTATTTCCTGCTTTCATTTTGCTGAATTTGATAGCATAGTGCCAAATGCTGTGCCTGCGAAGAAGGAAACGTCGAAATTTGCTTGAAACCATTGGTGGTAAAGGGTTTCATGATTAATACTTTCCAGCGGAAATTTGCAAAAAGCCTCCAACCATTCCAAAATGGCATGGTTTATTTTCAAAATGAAATGAAGAGTAACCAGGAAAAATTTCATTTTTTGGAGACATATTCTACATCAAAAAAATTAAGGTTCAAATCATATTCCTCAATTTTTCGATAGAGTGTAGTGAGACCGATATTCAAAAGCTTTGCAGCTTCCACTTTGTTTCCTCTTGTGTGTTTGAGCACGCGTTGTATGTGAGATTTTTCTATGCTTGTCAAATTATAAGATGACAATGCTTGAGGTTTGTTGCTTGTTGTTCGCAGTTCAGGTGGAAGGCTGTCCACAGTTAATTGCGAACCATTTGATAATATCACTGCACGCTCGATAACATTTTTCAGCTCACGCACATTCCCTTTCCATTCCCAATTTTGCAAGAGCTTGATAAAATCTTTGCTCATGCTTTCAACCGGATGCGGCGCTTTTCGTGCATACAAATGCAAAAAATATTCTGCAAGTATCGGGATATCTTTTTTCCGCTCGCGCAATGAAGGAATATAAATAGTGAAAACATTCAGTCGATAAAACAAATCCTTTCGAAATCTTCCGTGCCTTACTTCTTCTTCCAGATTTCTGTTGGTAGCCGCAATAACTCGCACATCTACTTTGATTGATTTTGTATCGCCTACTTTGATGAATTCATTTGTTTCCAGCACACGCAACAATTTTGCCTGCAGTTCAATATTCATCTCACCAATTTCATCGAGAAATAAAGTGCCGCCATCAGCTTCTTCCACCAACCCTTTTTTATCCCTGAACGCACCTGTGAATGCGCCCGCTTTATGCCCGAAAATTTCACTTTCCAAAAGGCTTTTTGAAATAGCGCTGCAATTCAACGCAACGAATGGATGCAAGAATCTTTTGCCCGAACTATGAATAGCTCGAGCAAATAATTCTTTGCCCGTTCCTGTTTCGCCTAATAACAATACGGTTGTATCTAACGGTGCTACTTTTTGCGCAAGCGCAATCGTTTCCTGTATCGGAGGCGATTTGCCGATAATATTCTCAAATCCATAATTGCGCATGATTTGTTTTTCAAGCTCTATCACTTTTGATTGCAGCTTTGCTTTCTCCATCGCGTGGCTCACCAATGGAATGAGCTTATCATTATCATCACCTTTTGTAATGTAGTCGAAAGCGCCATTGCGCATGGCTTTCACGCCATCAGCAATATTTGCCTGCGCAGTGAGGATTATAACTTCGAGGTTATGGAATTTTTCCTTTACTGTCTTTGTAAAATCAATGCCATTGCCATCGGGCAACATGACATCGCAGATGATGACGTCAATGTTTTCTCTTTTTAAAACCCTATTTGCGGATTGGATATCGGAAGATTCAAATAAAGAGTAGCCTTCAAGAACAAAAATTCTTTTCAGCAATGAACGGATTTTTGAATCATCTTCAACCACTAAAATATTCCCGAATGGCATGGCAATCCTGATTTACTTATTAAGCGACTGGCTGTACAGATATTTCACTTTATAACTTTTTTGAAAACTGTCATAGGCTATCAAATCTTTATCTGATTTGAAGTTTGCATCAAGCGCATAGTGGAAATTATTATTAGCCGGGAATGCTTTTTTGAGATTTTCTATTGTGAGCAATTGCAAAGCACCATCTGCTTTTGAGCTGAAAAAATATTCATCTTTCTTGATAGGCTCTTTCCCTTTGTTTTGTTCCTCTTGCTTGTATTCATAATACATGTAGAATCCTGCTGTATCAATTAGCAGATATGCTTCGCCGTTATAAAACCGATAGGTTTTGTTCTGGCAGTTCCGGTAACCGTAGACAGATTTTTTATCGAAAGCATGTTTTTGCCCGTTTGATAAAACGTAACCGGTTGAAGAACCGAAAAAAGTATTTGCCTTTATTTTGTTGCCTGCATTGCTGCAATCAATTTCATATGTAAGCTTTTGTTGCTGAAAATCGGATGCAGTTAAATATATACCGCCTTCAGATTTCATTTTGCTTTGCGCATTTGAAACACTAACGCTTCCTATAATTATAGCAAACACAAATGCAATTTTTACATTTTTCATTTTGAAATGTTTTAAAATTGTTTTTTTATATAGTTTATGAGCGAACCTGTTGTGCGAAGCTTTTCAGCTTCTTCATCAGGAATTTTTATTTCGAATTCTTTTTCTATTTCCATGAACACTTCATACAAATCGAGGGAGTCAATGCCCAAATCGTTTGTGAATGAAGCGTCATTTGGTATTTCACAATCATTGATGCCCAGTTTTTCAATGATTATTTTTTTTATCCTGAGCTCAATGTCTGATTTTGCATAAGTGATGTTTGACATATAGATGAGTTATGAGTAGTGAATGGATAATAATCAATCATGCTTGTTACTTTTTATTTTGATGTTGCACATTGCCGAACAGAATTACAACTGTACAAGAGTGCGATCCGCCGCAGCGGACAAGCCGCAACGATGCTTCATAGTAGCAATGCAGTTGGTGACACAATAAAAACACTTCGAGCAATGATGATGCATCAATTAAAAGCGCACCAAAAAAGCCAGGATAATCCGCGATTCCGAATTCCTCAAATCAGGTTGCCATCCACCCCAACTACTAAGTGGCGGCGCAACAGAAGCACCACTCGAAGTGTAAGTATAACCGCCGGTGTTCGCATAACCCGAAGGCGAGGTAACACCACCGGGGCCGGCGAAATATCCATTGAGCGGAGTAGTGCCAGGCGCTGCACCAAGCGTTGTAACCGCACGATGCACGAACTCTAATTTCAAAGTGATGTTTTGGCTCGGCATATAATCGAATGTTGTTGAAAAATCCCACGCATTGAATGTGGAGCCCGGGCCGGTTTGCTGTTGATACAATGTATCTGCATAGCCTGTTGGTGCAAGCACGAGATATTGCCCGGGATTATGCATATAGCCACCACCGAAAGTCCATGCAAATTTTTGCCCCAACCAAAGCCTGTTATAGAACATGCCGCTGATGAAATTTTGTGCAGGCAAATAAGTGCCGGTTTTAGAATCAGTTTTTCCAAACGGGCTGACACCATCGCCATTTTCAAGACCAAAATCTCCCGTGATACTGAATGCAGCTTTCGTCAAAAATTTTCCATGCGGGTTATTATAGTAACGGCGCTCGTAACTATAATCAAGATGTAATCGATATCGGTGAGCGGCACCTTCATCATCCTTGCCATAATAATTGTTGAAAACATAATCAACATTTTCTGTTGGTCTGTAATAAATAGAAAGACCAACACCCGGAGAATGATTGAACATGCCATAACTCTGCCATCCGTTCACAAGCCAGAACTCCACTTTTAATTTATCAGTTGGAAAAGTTTGCAATCTGAGACCGTTAAAAAACCACGGCGTGTTATCAGAAGTGTATGAAGGCTGATAACCCCAGTTCTCAAAATTGTTGTAAGAAAATAATCCGATATAAGACATAAAAATTCCTGCATCGAGATTAATGCCGTGCCATTTATTCCAATGATAACCTGCATACGCTTCGCTGATGTAGCGATAGATGGTTTGCAAATCATATTGACCCTTGTAAGAGCTTCCATCATTACGCGGAACAACCGTAGAGCGTGTGCCGAATTGCATCATCACTCTGCCACGAACATTATTTACATGAATATCTCCACCAACGCCCATGAAAGACATTTGCAGTTCATTGTTACGAGCCAACGCTGTTGAACCAACAACTGTATTGTCAATCGGGTGATTATAAGAATGTGTGTAATTGAAATCGAAGGTCACATCGCCAGTAAAATATTTTGAATCAAATGCGGGTGGGGTGGTTTTCCGGCTTGTTCCATTCAGCCATGAAAAATCTCCGAATGCAAAAGGGTCGCTCGCTGGTGCTGCTGTTGAATCTTTTGGTTTATCATCAACAGTGTCTTTTGTTTTCTTTGAATTAAAAATTTTTTTTAGCGTATTCAGTAAAGAAGAGCTTTGCTCATTTCTATTTGGGACATGTTGCTTTTCATCAATAGTGTCTTTCAATACTGATACATTATTCTTGTTGATTAATGATGCCGCATAATCATTTTGTTGGCTATAAGTTTTTATAGTGAAAAAAATAGTCAACAAAAGAAAACATGCAACAATTTTATTGTTTTGTTTCATAATAGTTTTTTAAAAAATTAGAATTGGTTAGCTCATATGCAGCCCGGTGCATATAGCAAGCCTGTCTGTTTTCCATTACATCGTTAGGAGACGCGTCGTCGGAAGTCTGAAAGGAGTGATGATAGATTTGCTAAAAACGTACCATCGGGCTCATAAGAAATTTCACAAACCCACAGAACATAATACCAGCAAGCATTACATCAATTTTGAAACAAAATTTAATTTTAAACCGAAAGATGAAAACATTTTCACTTTGAAAAAATATTTTCAAAGTGGATAAGATAGCTGTGCAGTTAGTTAAAGGATGGATGAATTTTCATTTTTGCAAAAAACGAAAGAATACTATTTCATTTTGAAAAACAATTTTCATTTTGGAAGAGGACTATTCAGTATAATAAGCCTATAGAATAAGATATATGCAGCGAAACTCAATGCAGAAAAGCATTTCGTAGCGTTTTCATTTTACTAACAATAAAAGGCATGCGGTTTGAAATTGATTTCACAGTGATATAAACGACATGCTATAAGTTTTTCTTAGTATCACAATTTGGTTAAGCCGTTCCGTTTCCACGGAGCGGCATTTTTGTCTGTCAGAACGGGGATTTATGTGATTACTTGGATTAGTGGGATGTGAAAATGCTGAACAACAAAACTTTCCTTGTAATTGAGAATTTTTATGTAACGATTCCATACTCCTCAATCTTTCTATACAATGTAGTAAGCCCGATATTCAGCAATTTTGCCGCTTCGGTTTTATTTCCTTTGGTGTGATTAAGCACTCGTTGGATGTGCAATTTTTCAACACTTGCCAAATCAAATGCGGAGAGCGTTTGAGGTTTGTAGTTGGTGGTTTGTAATTCTATAGGAAGGTTGCTCACATTCAGTTGATTATTGTCTGCTAATATGACTGCTCTTTCCATTACGTTTTTTAATTCACGTATGTTGCCTTTCCATTCGTGCTGCTGCAGATGTTCCAGAAATTCTTTGCTCATGGCTTCAATCTGATGATTTGCTTTTTGCGCAAAACCTTTCATAAAAAATTCTGCAAGCAATGGAATATCTTTTTTTCTTTCGCGCAAAGCAGGTAGGTGAATAGAAAAAACATTCAGACGATAAAAAAGGTCTTCACGAAATCTTCCATCATTCACTTCCTGTTGCAAATCTCTATTTGTGGCAGCAACAATGCGCACGTCCACTTTTGTTGATTTGGTATCGCCAACTTTGATGAATTCATTTGTCTCCAACACCCGAAGCAATTTCGATTGAAGCTCGATATGCATCTCTCCTATCTCATCCAAAAACAATGTGCCGCCATCTGCTTCTTCAATCAATCCCTTTTTATCTTTTACTGCACCCGTGAATGCGCCTGCTTTGTGCCCGAAGATTTCGCTCTCTAATAATTCCTTTCCAAATGCGCTGCAATTGAGTGCCAGAAAAGGTTTCCCGTTTCTCCTGCTTGCATTATGAATGGATTGCGCAAATACTTCCTTTCCCGTTCCTGTTTCTCCCAATAATAAAACCGTTGCATCAGAAGGAGCAACTTTTTTTGCGAGAGTAATCGCTTCTTTGATTAAAGAAGATTCTCCAAGAATATTTTCGAAGCTGTATTGTTTGCTGATTTGTTTTTCGAGATGAGCGATTCTTTTTTGCATCTGCAGCTTTTCCATCGCTCGGTTTAGCAAAGGGATTATCTTATCGTTATCATCGCCCTTAATAATATAATCGAACGCGCCATTTTTAATTGCCTGCACTCCATCAGCAATATTTCCGTAAGCTGTTAATAAAATAATTTCAACTGAAGGGAATTTTGTTTTCACCTGCAACGTGAAATCAACTCCATTGCCATCAGGAAGTTTCACATCGCACAAAACAACCTGGATATTTTCTTTTTCCAAAACCTTATTAGCAGCTTTCAGGTTGTTGGCTTCATGAATTGAAAAACCTTCGAGGCTGATGATGCGTTTTAATAGCGCTCTCAGTTTTTCTTCGTCATCAATCAATAATATATTTCCTGTTGCCATAAAATAAAAACGGATGCAAAGCTATGTAGAAAAAATTTGATGAAATTTTATAACAGCATTTTAAAAAAAATAGTGAATGACGATATTCTGCCATTCACTATTCA
>Ga0209060_10002595_pt1 | contig 16556 bp, 18 predicted proteins | sample Coa_R1_8_FD_187155 | JGI IMG/M metagenome (GOLD analysis project Ga0209060, IMG submission 187155) | Surface soil microbial communities from Centralia Pennsylvania, which are recovering from an underground coalmine fire - Coalmine... | ecosystem: Environmental > Terrestrial > Soil >...
AGGATTACTGGGACACCGAGTTCGCCGGCGACCTGGCCAAGCGGCGGCGCGCCAAGTTCGTGCCGGGCGAGAGCGCGGTGCGGGTGCACCAGACCAAGGAGCCCGAGCACAAGCAGGACTTCGACGAGTGGCTGGCGCGCATCATCTGCTACGCGTTTTCGGTGCCGCCGCAATGGGCGGTGAAGCTGATGAACCGCGCCACCGCCGACAATCAGTCGGCGCAGGCCGAAGAGGAGGGGCTTGAGCCGACCAAGGAGTGGGTCAAGGATCTGGTCGACGAGGTGATCGCCGACGAGTTCGGCTCGCCCGACCTGGAGCTGGCCTGGCTCGACGAGGACAGCGGCGCCGCGCAAGCCGAGGCGCGGCTCGAAGCGCGGGTGAAGATCGGCGCTGCGACGCTCAACGAACTGCGCGACGCGCTCGGCCTCGACCCGTTCCAAAATCCCGCCGCCGACCGCCCCATGGTGCTCACCGCCACCGGCTACGTGCCGATCGAGGCGGGGGCGGGTGGCAATGCGAGTCCGCCGCCGAGTGGCGGCGGGCAGGCGGCGGACGCTCGATCGGCGCCTGCTGTTCAAAAATACAATCCCAACCAGCCTCGCGTGCCGGCGGGTCAATCTGGCGGCGGGCAATGGACGAGTGACGTCGGGAGCGGTTCGTCACATGATTCAATGGTTCGGCCAGTTGCTGAGGAGCACCCGAGCTCTGGACGCGGACCGCAATATGCAGCGCTGGAAACTGACACGCGCACAGATGCTACGGCCAACCCTGGCAACGGGCAGCGTGCAAATTCAGATCCTCAGTACGCCGCTGTTGTCACACCCCGCGGTTTTACTGTTGATCACATCCTAGGAACAAATCCGCTCGATCCGAAGGGGTTGAATAGTCCAATAGTCTCGGCGGATGAACAGCAGAAAATAGCAGCAGCGTTGACAACTATCTTTAGTCCAGCCTTCGCTACGTTGCACCCGCACATCTATGAAAATCGCCCGCACTATATCACGGGAGCTGTACTTCCCCCGAGCGCGGCAGGCTACATGGCCTACGATGTGCCAGGCTTTGGTTCTGGCAGAGGGATGGGCAGGATCATTATTGAAAACGCGACCGGAGAAATGTATTATACAAACAACCATTACCTCAGCTTTTATCATATTGAACTCAATCAACATCCAAAGTGACCGCCATGCGAATCATCGAACTCGATGCCAAAGAGTGGAAATCGGTTCTCGATTTCTATAATGCACTGTTTGGCGCGATTGGCGCGCCTGAGTGGCACGGTAAAAGTCCGGATGCTTTGGTCGATTCGATGATCTGGGGCGGGATTAATGCTGTGGAACCCCCCTACACCGTTCGAATCTCGGGCCTCTCCACGGCACCGAAAGAGGTCCGTGATGGGGTCGAATTGGCAAAGGAGATACTTGCGAGAGGACGCAATTATCGAAAGCGGCACAATGGCGACGACGCGGAGGTCGAGATCGAGATTGAGCGTGCACCCGATGATCATGAGGCCAGGGCTCGCGATGCGGCAGAAGCAGCAGAGACTGCGCGTGTCAAATACGAAGGTCCCGATCCGAAGGCCCGCGCTATAGTTGAGGAGCTTCGGCGAAAACTGAAATGGGGTACCTGTCAGGAAGGATAAGGAAGACCGATCGAGTGGCTTTTAGCAGAGCTCGATGGCGTCGTCACGTGTTGGAAGACCTGGCTGTGCTGAGCGCGTGTCGTAATAGACCGAACGTGAAACAGGAACAAAAAATGACATCAGAAGAAGTAACGACGGTAGGCCAGCAACTACAAAACTGGCTTATTAGGAACAATATGGATGTAACGGATGCGCTATTTGTGGCCGCCATTGATCATGCGTTTGAAAATGAGGCAAAGAAACGAGCGGATAGAGCTAACCTCCAGCAACCTGACGAGCGACCCAATCAAAGCTGAGCTGGTTGCCATCAGCCGCCGCATTTACAGCTACGTGACCGAGTGGCATATTACCGTAATTGATTTGTGGGCTGACAGCTAGCCGATAACCCTGCGCTGTTAGTTGCGCCTTGAAAATGACGGTGCTGCCATTCTGAAATTCTTTACAGTCGCCGCCGACCAGACCGTTTCGGTAAAGCTACGTAAGCGTGCTGCCAGAAATAGTTGTCTTTTGCTGGTAATCAGCATCTGTCTGCTTTAATGGCGGCTCCCATAGTTCGTCAGAAGCTAGGTTTAGCAGCGCTGGATGGGTCTTATAGAGCTTAGCGATAGCGCGCGTGAGAAGTTCATTAAAATGTGGATTCGGCATGATGGCTTCCTCTTGCTCCACCCGCCAGAACGCCTCGATGTCGTTTAATCGTCTGACTTAGTCAGACGGTCGCTACGTGTGAGACGGTCAACGGTTCTTTCAAGTATATAACTCTCGCTGGCGGGGGAGGGAAGACAGGGAGCACGGTCTATCCGCCGGCCTATCAGCAGGTGTTCAAAGGCCTGCCGGCGGTCGACTACGCGGTGCGCGACATCATCTATCGGCCGCGCAACGTGCGCGCCCACCGGGTCTACGGCTACTCGCCGGTGCAGCAGGTGCTGATGACGATCAACATCGCGCTGCGCCGCCAGCTCTGGCAGCTCGATTACTTCTCCGAAGGCTCGATCCCGGACGCGCTGATCGGGGTGCCGGCCGGCTGGACGCCGGACCAGATCCGGCAGTTCCAGGATTACTGGGACACCGAGTTCGCCGGCGACCTGGCCAAGCGGCGGCGCGCCAAGTTCGTGCCGGGCGAGAGCGCGGTGCGGGTGCACCAGACCAAGGAGCCGGAGCACGCGCGGCAGGGATACGCGGCGTAGTCCAGTGCGTAGCGTCCCGCGATCACCAACGACATGCTGCCGTCTTGCCGAAGCGGCCGGTAACGCGCATCGAAAAGGTCGAAGTGATGATCCCATTCAAATCGCCGCTGCTGCTCACCGTGCCGCCGACTTTGGAGAAGCGGCTGGAGGCGCTGGCCGCGTTGCGCACGCTTCAGGCGCAGGACGAGGAACTCGTCCGCCAGCGGCGCGTCGAGATCGCCGCGGTGCGCCGCGACATTGACGAGCTGCAGCGGGATTTTCTGGCGTTCCGCCATCACTTCGAAATCGAATGTTCGGAGCTGCGCCGTTTCCTGAAATATCGTCCCGACCAGCATCCGGTGCCGGCGGTGGCAAAAAAACGGATGAGTGCAGGCGCGCTATCCGCTTATCAGAAAGCGGCGGCTGATGATCCGGAGCATCCCGGCTGGCCTGCTGGCACCGCGGATGGCAAAGGCGGTCAGTTCCGGCCCAAGGACAGCGATAGCGGGGGAGCGTCATCCGATGCGCGCGTCGTGTCGGATGCAACGCCTGACGACACATCGAAGCCCGGCGCGCAATATGCCGCTAATGATGTAGAGATCGACATTCCGGCAAACGACAAACTCACGCCTGAGCAGCTTTGCCGGCAAGCCTACGCCTTAGGCTTGGCTAAACTCCGGATGACTCCGGGGCTCACCCAAGACGAAATTTTAGATATCCGATTCCAACTCACGACCGCACGCGACCTGTGCTTAAATGTGGCGACCGGGGTGCGGCCGCCTTCTCGCATCGGTGATTCTTTTTGGTTTTGGGGGGCGGGGGTGGTACTCTTCAAACCTGGTGAAACACCGCGGTTTGTCTACGTGCCAACGACTGCGCGAGCCATGAACGAAACACAGCAATTGTGTCCAGGACCGAAGCCAGACGGCGAGACCGTAGTGCCAGAAAACCCTGCTTTTGTCAGCGCGTGTATGTCCCTTGCGTCGAGTGATGCAGCCTCTGTCGGACTACGACTCGGAAAATCTCTGCTAACGCACAGCGATATTTGGGGCTTTATTTGGCGCGTCGATTTCCAGACGAAGGACTTTGAGCAAGACAATAAATTCGTAATCCGGTTCGTGTGTTGGAGCGCAGAGGACAACAACGCGGTTATGGGCACCGCAACATACCCTGCTATGGGGCTTGAGCCCTTTTGAGGTAGGCGGATTCTCTGCGGCCTGCCGCGATCGACTACTCGGTGCGCGACATCATCTATCGGCCTCGCAACGTGCGCGCCCACCGGCTCTACGGCTACTCGCCGGTGCAGCAGGTGCTGATGACGGTCAACATCGCGCTGCGCCGCCAGCTCTGGCAGCTCGATTACTTCTCCGAAGGCTCGATCCCGGACGCGCTGATCGGCGTGCCGGCGGGCTGGACGCCGGACCAGATCCGCCAGTTCCAGGATTAATGGGACACCGAGTTCGCCGGCGATCTGGCCAGACGGCGGCGCGCCAAGTTCGTGCCGGGCGAGAGCGCGGTTGCGGGTACGCCAGAGCAAATAAGCCAGACTCCTGCCGTGTTTTCCGGAGCGGCCGGCGACGCATCGAAAAAGGTCGAAGCGATGATGCCACTCAAATCGCCGCTGCAGCTGACCACGCCGCCGACATTGGAGAAGCAGCTGGAGGCGCTCGCGGCGCTGCGCACGTTGCAGGCGCAGGACGAGGAACTGGTTCGCCAGCGCCGCGCTGAGATCGTCGCGCTACGCCGCGATTTCGAGGTGCTGCAGCGAGACATCGCAGTGCTCGGCCATCGGCTCGCATCGGACGTTCGGTCAGATGTCCTCCGCATGCTGAAGTACAGTCCCGGCCAGCCGCGCGTGCCGAAGGGAAGCCCGGAGGGCGGTCAGTGGACAAGTGACGACGCGAGCAGTGCGTCGCCTGCCTCGGTCGCGGTGGCTGAGCAGCATCACGGATCAAATGCCGATCCTCACGTAGCGCAGATATTTCCGCCGCCGCTTTTATTCGAACAACCGCTATTTGCTCGTCCTCCTTTCGCGGAGTTTCCGAAGGATCCCAAACTTCCTCCCGGTCCGGGTTTTCAATGGAAAGGGCAGCCGGGGAGCCAGCCTGGAGACCCGGAAGGGAGCTGGTATAATCCGAACGGCCCCGAAACCTTGCGTCCGGATATGGAACACAAGCCCCCAATCGGGCCGCACTGGGACTACAAAGCGCCAAACAAACAGTGGTATCGCTGGTTTCCGGATGGCAGGTTCGAACTAAAATCGTAAATCAGAGAATTTCGGGGCTTCCGATGGCTTTGAAACAGATCGACCTGGGCGCAACAGGCCTAGACTACGTCGCTTCCTGCTTGAGAGGATGGCCGGGGCTATGCCCAAAGCTAGCGAAGCAGCTGGAGCAGGGCGGAGAGGTGTTCGCGGCGCTGCCTGAGGGGACCTCCCGCGAGCGTGTCTTGCAGTTCAAGACGGGCGGATTATTGGCGTGGCGCGAGACCCGTGTGTGGCTTGATCGTGAGCTCGAACAATTGAGCAGCCGTTCCGACAGCGGCAGTCTCGTGTTTCAGGATCTTGTGACCGGGCCGCAAGACCCGTGTTTGGGGGAATACGAAGACGTGTTCTTTGACGGCCAGTCCGGCGTTTACTACGTTATCGGCCTCCATGATATTAATACGACGTCTATCTCCCGGGCAATCAGTCAAGTAAACAGCTTTTTGTTGGTTGCGGCCTTTTGCAATTTTAGTTTTAGCGCCGCAGACGTGCCTGCAACGCGCATCCTGGGCGAGACTCTCATCGACGGAATGGCGGATAACGCACAGGAAGTCTTCGTCAGCGCCTATGACCGGGAGGGCCTGGTCGTCTGGCGAAAAGATTAGCATCTGCAGCGCTCCCTCCTTGAGGCAGGACAGCGCACAGTCATTGCGCCCCTGAGGGAAATTCCGGGGCGCCGCGTCGCCTCAACGCTTTCGCAAGACCAACGCAATCGCCCCGGCCGCGGCGCGCGCCTGGCTGGGTCGTGCGGATATCGCCTAAAACGCCAAACAGGAGTCCATCATGGATGAAGCCACTGCCAGCACCACCAAGCCTCTGAAGCTCTTCGTGCCGATCACCAAGATCGATGCGGCGAAGCGGCTGGTGTACGGCGTCGTCACCGCCGAGGCGCCGGATGCGCTCGGCGAGGTGTGCGATTACGCCTCGACCAAGCCGCATTATCAGAAATGGTCGCAGAAATTCGCAGCCGCGACCGACGGCCGGAGTTTTGGCAATCTGCGCGCCATGCACGGCAGCATCGCCGCCGGCAAGCTGGTCGACATCGAATTCAACGACGACGCGCGGCGCATCGAGATCTGCGGCAAGGTGGTCGACGACGCGGAATGGCAGAAGGTCGAGGAGGGCGTCTATACCGGCTTTTCCCAGGGCGGCCGCTACCTGCGGCGCTGGACCGATCCGGACGATCCGAAACTGATGCGCTACACGGCCGAGCCGAGCGAAGTGTCGCTGGTCGATCATCCGTGCCTGCCCGACGCCACGTTTGCGGTGATCAAGGCCGACGGCTCGATGGAGGCGCGCCGCTTCAAGGCCGCGGGCCCGGGCGAAGACTACGCCAAAATCGGCGCGCGGCATTCCAAGGCCGACAAGGAGCGCATCAAGCGCGGCCACGATCTTCTGGTCGACCTCGATCCCGATTGCTGCCCGGGCGCCCACGTGCCCGGCGCCAACGTCGAGCCGCGGCCAAATTTCTCACCGCAGGCTGGCGAGGGCGCCGGCGGTGACGAGGCCGAAGGACCGGACGCGGAAAAATTCAACAAGCGTGTCGATCGGCGGGTGAATGTCTCGGTTGAAAAAGGCTTGCACGGCGTGAACGCGCGGCTCGACGCGATGGCTGCGCGGTTGAAGAAGGTCGAGGATCAGCCGATGCCGCTCGGCACCAGCTCGGTGCGCGCCGCCGAGAAGAGCGAGGATTCGCTGATGCCGGAAGCGCGGAATCTGCTCGAGCGGCCCGGCGGCCTCGAAATGCTGGCCGAGATGGCGATCCGCCGCGCCCAGACGGCGCCGCTGCGTACCATCCCCGGCACCAGGCCGCGCCAGGAGTAGCGCGCTTTTCGGCAAGAACGAGAGCGCGCAAAGGAGCCACAGCGATGACGTCCTTCAGACCAAGCATTGCCACCGTGCCGCCGCCGACTTTGGAGAAGCAGCTCGAAGTGCTGGCGGCGGCGCACGGGCTCGCCGCGCAGGAGGACGAGGCCGTCCGCTGGCGCCGCGAGGAAATTGCCGCCGTGCGCCGCGAACTCGGCGAGCTCGCCCGCTTGAATCAAGTCCTGCAGCGCCAATGGGGCGAGCTCGTCGCGTGGGATCAAGAGCAGCGGCGGCGACGCGACCCGCGACTGCGCTCGCATGTCATCAGGGGCGACGCTGAGCCATCGTTGGCTTTGAAGGCGAGCCCCGACGATTCGAAACATCCGGGCTGGCCTGCCGGCACGCCGGACGGCAAAGGCGGCAAGTTTCGGCCGAAGGATGATGAGCCAGGGGCGGCCCAAGGCCCACCTGTGAAATATGCTGCGGCCGGCGATTTTCCACCTGCGCCGCCGGGCTATGATCCGCAAACATGGAAACAAGGCCGATGGTCGGACAACAACAAGTATTTTCTAAAGGACCCGGACGGCAACGTTTATACGGTTCACCCGGAGGACGAAGATCATTGGCGACATTGGGACAAGCGAGACGGCGACAATAACGACCAGGGGCGATGGCCGCCAAATTCAATAAAGGCAAGAGAAGGCCAAAAGCGGTTGAGGGGAGACCAATCGGCCTCCGATCCAAGTGGTGATGCACCTCCGTGGACGCCGAAGCCCGACCCCTTTGTTCCTGCCACTCCATTTCCGGACCAGCTTCCGACAATCCGTGCTCCAGCACCAACTCCGGCAATCCGCGCACCTGTACCAATCGAAATTATCATTCCAAGAATTCCACTTGTCATTCCGCCGTGAAACAAAAGTGATTACGTGGTTATCCTTTCTCTTGGCGGAATATGCTACCTCGATAATTCCACTGAATGTCACGCAGCGGCTCCTTTGAGCGCATGCGAGCGGAGGTTCCGATGCTCAGCTTTGCACTTGCCGATGAAGGTCGAACGGTCAAAATCTATTGTGACGAGGAAGGAATGGCAAAGTTGGTCAAGGGGTTGGAGAGGCTCCGCGCTGAGGGTGATCACATTCACCTTCTTACACCATCCAATGGAGGCCATGAGCTCGACGAGAAAACGCCGCGAGGGAAAAAAGCGGTCGGCGAGGTCATTCTCGAATGGGCCCACGATTAATGGCCGCTGTACTGAGGGCGGGCGCCCTCACCGTACTTGTGCTGTAAGCAGCCCAGAAGCCCGTCTTGTAGCAGGATTTACCGAAAGCTCGAGCCTGTGGAGCCGCGGCGGCTGCAGCGCGCGAAGCGCCTTCGTTTGTTAGCCGATCTCATCAAATCAAAGCACCCTTCGCCAAGCGCGTAGCCGCGCTTGCCGTCTTCGCTCGTCCTCGATGCGGCCAACGCGGCTCCGCAGGCGGAAAACCGTGCCGAATTCCCGCTGTCCGCGGGAACAGCGGGTTGTCGTTTGTCGAACAATCCGAGCGCAACACCAACCGACAGGAACCAAACCATGTATCAAGCCAATCTTCCGCACATCCTTGCCAAATCGGCGCTGCCGCACACCATGCAGGACTACAGCGCCGCGCTGAGCAATGCGTCGAGCTTTCTCAAGGAGATCGAGAAGGCGCACGCCAATCCGCTGCCCGGCGATCCGCTCGCCAAGAGCACGTTCGCGCAGCCGGGCTCTGCCGTGTCCGGGCTGAACTATTACGATCTCGAGACCGGCGCCAAGTTCGTCTATCCGCTGCTCACGCCGCTGCGCAACGAGACGCCGCGCGTCTCCGGCAAGGGTGGCGTGCAGGCCAACTGGCGCGCCGTGACCGGCGTCAACACCACCGGCTTGCGTATCGGCGTCTCCGGCGGCAATCGCGGCGGCGTGCAGGCGGTGACGACCCAGGATTACAGCGCCGCCTACAAGGGCATCGGCATCGAGACCTCGGTCGATTTCGAGGCGCAATACGCCGGCATGGGCTTTGACGACGTCAAGGCGATCGGCGCCAAGATCGGGCTCGAAGCCTGCATGCTCGGCGAGGAGCTGTTGATTCTCGGCGGTGACACCTCGGTGCCGCTCGGCACCACGCCGACGCCGTCGCTGGCGCCCTCGACCTCGGGCGGCACGCTCACCGCGGCGGCGAGCCCGTACAGCGTGATCGCCGTCGCGCTGTCGCTCGACGGCATCGTCAACGGCAGTGTCAGCGGCGGCATCCAGGGCGCCATCACCCGCAGCAATGCCGACGGCTCCGCCGACACGTTCGGCGGCGGCGCTGCGGCGAAATCCGCCAACGCCACCGCCTCGATTTCGTCCGGCACCACCGGCTCGATCGCCGCCACCGTAGCGCCGGTCAACGGCGCGCTCGGCTATGCGTGGTTCTGGGGCGCGGCCGGCTCGGAGGTGCTCGGCACCATCACCACCATCAACTCGCTGGTGATCACCGCCAACGCTATCGGCACGCAGACCGCGGCCTCGCTCGGCTCAGGCGACAATTCGACCAACGCGCTGGTGTTCGACGGGCTGCTTTATCAGGCGTTCAAGTCGGGCTCCAACGCCTACGTCGCCTATCTGCCGACCGGCACCGCCGGCACCGGCTCGACCTTGACCGGCGACGGCGCCGGCGGCGTGGTCGAGATCGACGCCGCGCTGAAGAACCGCTGGGACAATTACCGGCTCTCGCCCGACACCATCTGGGTCGGCTCGCAGGTCGCCAACGACCTGTCGAAGAAGATCCTGGCCGGCAACGCCAACGCCGCGCAGCGCTTCGTGTTCGACGCCGAGCAGGGCGCGCTCGGCGGCGGCGTCATGGTGCGCACGTATCTGAACAAGTTCTCCATGGCCGGCCCGAAGACGCTCGACATCCGCATCCATCCCAACATGCCGAGCGGCACCGTGCTGATGACCTCGAAGACGCTGCCGTACCCGCTGTCCAACGTCGGCAACGTCATGCAGGTCCGCACCCGCCAGGACTATTACCAGATCGAGTGGCCGCCGCGCGCGCGCCGCTACGAGTGCGGCGTCTACGCCGACGAGGTGCTGCAGCACTATTTCCCGCCGTCCATGGCGGTCATCTCGAATATCGCCGCGGGCTAATTCCGCGGCGCATTGTTCTCAAGTCCCCGCGGCGGCGCGCGTCGCGGGGGAATTTCCTTCATCCACTCATCTTTCGCCCGCGGTCCTCCATTCTCCATCGCTGATGACGAGGTTACGTGATGAAACTGAAAGCCCCTCCGGGCGTCGGCGATCCCTGCGTCGCCGGCGTCGTCCTTGCGCCGCGCAACGGATTCTATGAGGTCGAGCCGGAAGTCGGCGCGCTTTTGATCGAATGCTTTGGCTTTGTCGCGGTCGGCGCGGACGAGAAGGCGAAGGCTGCGCCTGCGCCTCCCGCGCTGCGTGCGGCCACGCCGCTGCCGAAGCTCAGGCATCCGGCATGGCGCGCCCAGCCGGCGGCGAAAAAGCCGTAACATCGCCAATGAGATCCGTTTGGACTTGCGCAGGGCGGGCTTCCGTGGAGATCAGCCGCGTTGGCTGAAGGGCAGCGGCGATATCAGCGGACGATGGTCGGGCGGTGCCGGGACGACGCCCGCTAGTGAGAGCCCTAGGATACCGCCGGGACATCATTACGTTCCTAGCGAGTTATACGAACGAGCCGTTGCAGGAAGCGACAAGGAATGTTTTTAGACGGGCGACGACAGGTCGCTTGCCGCCGGGCGTGCATATCAATGGCAAGGATCACAGAATCTACACTCGAGCGGTTTTCGAGGCTTGGCGCAAGTTCTCGGCAAACTGGAAATTGGTCCCGAGCAGGTGACGCCAGATCAAGCACGTGCGTTTGTGGACGAGGTGATACACTCAAGCGACCCGAGGATCCGCTGGTTACAATTTCAGGATTTGGTATAAGCAATTCAGGTTTAATTTTCGTCGACCCAGGAGTGGAGAATGAGACGATCCATGAAAGGCGGCCGGGTCTCGGAAGACGATTATTATGCGCAATTTGAAATCTTCGAGCGGCTACGCAAAGAAATCAACGATTTGCTCTCTCAGTACGGGCGGGCGGATTCTCTTTCAGGCCTCGGTGATTACTCGGCGCATGCCGATTTTTTGCAATCAAATCAGGTCAAAGTCTCTGTCGGCAATTTGGACCTGCTGAGGCCCTCGATCGTGGCGCAGCTGCAGGCCGTCGTTAGGAAGTTTCCGGGCTGGGAAATCGTGTATACGGTTGCGGTCGATGGCCATTTCGACGATTGGCCTGATATGGGGTTGTACATCCGACCGCATGAGATCATCGATGAATTGCAGCGTCAGTATTTTCCAAAAGAATACCAGAACATCTCATACGCAGATCTGAGATACTAAATTATTCCCGAACCGACAGTTCGCGACCTGAATCGATAAACAACGTCAGATTAGATCGTTAACGTCAGCGCCGCGATCTCGCAGCGTTGCTGAATGCTGCATGCTTGCGCTTACCGATTTAGCCCGTCCTTTCACCCGAGGCAAACACACATGGCCGCTTCCGATCTTGCCACGCTTGCCGACGTCAAAGCCTGGCTGTCCGGCTCGAGCGGCATCGGCTCGACCGACGATGCGCTGATCGCGCGCCTGATCACCGATTTGAGCGCCGGGATCAGTGCTTATCTGGGTCGGCCGGCGCTCGCCCCGCGCGCCTTTACCGAACGGCTCGACGGCAACGGCCGCGCCCGCATGTTTTTGCTGCAGTACCCGGTGCTGCAGCTGACGTCACTGGTCATCGACAACGAGGCGGTGCCGGCGTCGCCGCTGCCGGCCGCCGGCGCGGCGCGCGGGCGCGGTTATTTGCTCGAGCCGTGGAACGGCGTGCCGCCCGGGCGGCCGCAGGCGCTGGATCTGTTCGAAGTCGCGTTTCGCAAGGGCCGGCAGAATGTCGTGCTGAGCTACAGCGCCGGCTATGCGGTGCAGAGCGAAGCCGCGACCGTGCCGGCCGCGCCCGGTCCCTATACCGTGACGGCGGCGGCGCCGTTCGGCCCGTGGGCGAGCGACATGGGCGTGACTTACGCCAACGGCGCGGCGCTTGCCGCCGTCGCCGGCAGCCCCGCCGCCGGCCAATATAACGTCGCGGCCGGCATCTACACGTTCGCCGCCGCCGATGCCGGCGCCGCGCTGCTGATTTCCTACGGTTTTATTCCGGCGGCGATCAACAATGCCTGTATCGAATGGGTGGCGGAGCGCTACCGCTATCGCACCCGCATCGGCCAGAGCGCGCAGACCGTGCAGGGCCAGCAGACCGCGTCGTACAGCCTCAAGGACATGCCGGACTTCGTGCGCGCCTGCCTCGATCCTTATCGCCGCGTCGCGGTGCCGTGATGCTGAAGGTCGAGCTCGCCGATTCCTGCTCCGCCGCCCTCGCCGCCATGCCCGAGCGCATCCGCGACGCGCTGCTGGCCAAAGCCAACGGGCTCGCCGCCGCGCTGCAGGCGCGGGTGCAGCAAAAACTCGCCGGCGAAGTGCTGCAATCGCGGACTGGCGCGCTTGCCGCAAACATCGTCGCCACCATCGACGACGCGCCGCAAAACATCGCGGTCCGCCTCGCCATCGCCGACGACGTCAAATACGCCGCCATCCACGAGTTCGGCGGCACCATCCCGCCGCACCAGATCGTGCCAGGCAAAGCCAAGGCGCTCGCCTTCGTCATCGGTGGCAAACAGGTGTTTGCCGCCCGCGTGCAAATGCCGGCCGTGACCATGCCGGCCCGCTCCTACATGCGGTCATCGCTCGACGAGATGGCGGAGGCGATCCGGGACGAGCTGAGGGAGGCGGTTACCGCAACGGTAACGTAGGTTGACTCAGCCACCCCGGCACCGCCTCGCCCTGGCGCATGATGCCGAGATAGTAGTAGCGCGTGTAGGGCGTGATGCGCGGCTCGGCGTTGTGGACGAGCACTGTGGTGAAGCCGGCATCTTCAATCATTTGCCGGAACGTGTCCGGCGTCGAGCCGTGGTTGTTCTCCTGGAGCAGAATGACACCGCCGGGTTTGAGAAAGAGCCCGACTGTTTGAAAGAAGCGGCGGTGGATGTGCCAGCCTGAGTCGGCGATGCGGATTTCGCCGATCTGCGTCCAATCGAAATGCGGCGGGTTGCCGACCACGAGATCCCAGCGCTCGGTTGACGGAATGTCGTCGAGGTTGTCGGAGCGATAGACGGAAACGCGATCGGCGAGGCCGTTCTCGGCGATGGTGCGCCGGCAGGCGCGCACCGCCGCCGGATTGATGTCGGCGAGGCACAGCGTGTCTGTTAGCCCGTAGCCGAGCAGCGCAAAGCCGATGAAGGCCGGGCCGGCGCACCATTCGAACACGCGCGTCTGCCGGGGCATGCCGCAATCGTGCAGGAACGGGATGTAGTCCTGGCCGAACGCGCTGCCGCCGCCGTCGAGATAGCGCTTGTGGTGCACGCGGATGCCGCCGTAGGTCACATAGCGCCACGGCTGCAGCGCGCGCACCACCGGCTTTATGGTGCGATATTCGAGTTTTTTGACGAAGTCCTTCACGCCGAAGTTCCGTAGCTTTCGAAAGCGGGCGCACCATGGCGTGCGCGTTGCAGACCGTCAACGCCGGGTGCGTCCATCCGCTACGAACGCCGATTGGAAAGGTACTCAGAACTTCCCCTCGGCTGCAGCTTCGATGGGATAGCTTCCCGCCTTAGACCCGATTGAACTGGGGCTGACATTTGCGTGAGCTGGGCGACCTGGCCGTGCCCTAGGCAGCCTCATGACTGGTCGGCGGGCGGCAAAAGCCGGGTTTAGGTGGGTATGGCGCAGCCGCGCTGGACTTGCTAAAACTTCAAGCTGAGTAGGCGTAGAACACCGAGGCGCAGCAAAATGAGCATGCGGATTGAGCCAGAAATCGGCAGCTGCATGATCGTGTTGATTGGGCGCTTTAGTCCTCTGATATTTTCTCCCTTATGGTTCGCGCGGAATAACCTAGTTTCGCAGGAGGTAGCTGACTCGGCACACCTTCAGATTCTGCATGAAGACATAGCCATTTTAAAGCTAGGCAAGATTCAGCTGCAGGTAGAAGGTAATCGTCTTTCTGCGGAGACGACGGAGGCGCCTTGGATTGATCTCTGTGATTTCATTGCAAAAACATTCACAGAGGCATTGGCCAGTACGCCCGTTAATCAGATAGGGATCAATCGGCTAGTTCACTACAGTGTAGGCTCAGAGGAACGGCGCAACAAGATTGGCCTGACCCTGGCACCAGTGGAGCCCTGGGGAGATTTTGGAACGGCCATCGCCGCGAGTACGCCGCCTAAACGTGGGGGCGCATTGGATGTAACTATGATACTTCCCACCTTTGGCGAAGGATATACGGGCCACATGCAGGTTTCGGTACAGCCCTCTGGACGTATAAAGGGCAATTTAGGCATTTACGTTCAGACCAATGATCACTATAATGTAGGACGGTTAGACGAAACGACAGATTGCATGAAAATCATGAGCATCCTCGTCGAAAAATTCGAGCGTTCCGTCCAATTCTCTGAAACGATAATTGATCAAATAATGTCTCTAGGGGAGGAAAAATGAACGGCGTCCAACCAGTCCGTGAAATCACACAATCAACCTTGCCCGAGGAAAGCGGTTGGTTCCAACCTCAACCTTTGGCTTCGCAGGACATCGCATTTACTCAGGAATTGTTTAGAGCCCAAATCCAACGTGAATTAATCGTTAATCGAGATGCTGAAACGACAAAGCGGCAACCGGCGAATGTGAGCCAAACACAGACACTTCCGCCCTCGGCGTTTTCGGGGATGAGGATTGATAGGGCAGTACGTCGCGTGTTCCCGCCGCTGCGCACTGCGCCCGAAATATCACTTCAGCCGCTACAGGAATGGGAGGGTTATGTCGTAGAGATCGGAGCTGATAAATTTTCTGCTCGGCTTGTAGACCGAACGGCTGGCGACTCGCTTGAAACGGAATATACGGAGTTTCCGATCGCCGATGTTTCCGACGATGACAAAAATTTGCTGATCATCGGTGCCGTTTTCCGCTGGGTAATTGGCTACCAACGTGCCCGTGGTGGTACAAAAAGACGCGTTTCACAGATAACCTTTAGACGAATGCCCGCATGGTCGCCAAAAGAGTTAAAAGAAGCTGAAAAGACCGCGAAAGCATTTGTTGATGCAATTGTCTGGGACTAACGGCTCCGTACCAGCCTCCGATCAAATTGAGATCGCGGTGCTTGGGCCGGGCTTTGGCGAATGCATTATTGTTCACCTGGGAGCAGGCAACTGGATTGTTGTTGATTCATGCATTGACTCCGCAACTGGCGAACCCGCTGCCTTATCATATTTGACCGAACGAAGGGTTAGTTTTGATAAAGTCATTCGCGTTATAGCTACTCATTGGCACGATGATCATATTCGAGGGATGGCTCGTCAATTAAGAGCGTTCACGAAAGCTCGATTTTGCACCTCGCCAGCACTCACCAGGAACGAGTTTGTCGCTTCAATTCTCAAATATAACAGCAGACACGCGATCGTTGCTGGTTCTGGTGCTACAGAGATGTGCGAAGTACTTGAGGTCCTGCGGTCGCGCGCTGGGGCATCAGCTCCGCTCCGCGCGAGCCCAGGTCGGCCGATATTCTTTTTGCCCGGATCGCAGTCCGGCCATCGATCCGACTGCAGTGTTACTACATTGTCGCCGTCCGACAAACAGTTCCAGAAATTTCTAGAGAGCCTTGGTGAATTGACGCCGGTGCCGCTGGAGGCAAAGAAGAGGATGCCCGATCAAGATCAAAATGATCTCTCTGTGGCGATCCTGATTTCAGTGGGTGAGCAAGCGATACTGTTGGGCGCTGATTTAGAAGAAAGCGACGACGCTGAGCTTGGCTGGTCGGCTGTCTTGCAGATCGATGGGCTTCGAAGAAACGTTGGTCGAATATTTAAAATACCCCATCACGGTTCTGCCAACGGCAATTGTGAGCGTGTCTGGAGCGAAGTGCTGGTACGGAATCCGATCGCAATCGTGACACCCTGGAACAGAAATTGGGGCCTGCCAACGCAGGAGGACGTGGCGAGGATAAACACGCAGACTGATTCGGGGTTTATTACGAGCTTGGTGGCACAGCGTTCAATGGCAACGCGCCCCTATGCAGTAGAGAAGCAGATACGGGAGACGGTCGGTCGGATTCGAGCCATACAGAATACGACCGGGGCGGTAATTGTTAGGAACGGCGGCAAAAAGAACCCGCTTACGTGGTGCATCTGGCACACGAATAATGCCGGCCATCTCCGCGATTGGAAAGCCGCGTAGATACCAAACTAACGTTCGGCCTAGATCGTTACCCTTTACCACAAACGAAGAGTTTTGCCTGAAGTCGACCGGCGGCGCTGCGTATGGCACGTTGAGGCATGAGGGCTATGTTTCGTAGACGCACTCAGCGAGAATCTTGCTAAGTGTGGATCAGGATGACGCTGCCGGGTTTTAGGAAACGGCCGACGCTCTGGAAGAAGCGGCGGTGGATGTGCCAGCCCGAGTCGGCGATGCGGATTTCGCCGATCTGCGTCCAATCGAAATGCGGCGGGTTGCCGACCACGAGATCCCAGCGCTCGGTTGACGGAATGTCGTCGAGGTTGTCGGAGCGATAGACGGAAACGCGAT
>Ga0209060_10002596_pt1 | contig 16555 bp, 11 predicted proteins | sample Coa_R1_8_FD_187155 | JGI IMG/M metagenome (GOLD analysis project Ga0209060, IMG submission 187155) | Surface soil microbial communities from Centralia Pennsylvania, which are recovering from an underground coalmine fire - Coalmine... | ecosystem: Environmental > Terrestrial > Soil >...
CTGCTGTGGTGGTTTGAAGGCAACCACGTGCCGCCGCTGGTAACGACGAGCCCGGCTGCATCCTCCGGGATTCTCGGCGCTCCGGGCACGACCGTCCTGTTCGGAGATCGGTCCGTTGAGGACGAAGCCCATTCGGGCGGCCGCTTCACTCTCGGATTTTGGCTGAATGAGTGTCAGACGATTGGCGTGGAAGCGGGGTACTTGTTCCTCGGCTCACACTCGACCGAGTTTACTGCCGGCGGTTCTGGGCTACCCGGCTCTCCGGTGATTGCTCGACCGATTGTGAATGGGATCACCGGCGCCGAAACGGCGGAACTCGTGAGCTTCCCGGGGGCCGCGGCCGGGAACATTCATCTGCTCTCTTCCAGCCGGCTCGAAGGCACGGGGATCAGCGGAGTCGCGAACATCTGTTGCGAATGTTGCTATCGCGTGGATGTTCTGGCCGGGTTCCAGTATTTGGAACTGCGGGAGGGGCTCGGCGCTTCGGAATTCATCGCGTTAAGTCCCAGTGTGCCGACCATCGGTGGAAGCACCTTGGCCGTGGCCGATCAATTCGATACCCGCAACGAATTCTACGGCGGGCAGCTAGGGGCCCGGGCGGAATATCGCTGGGGCAGAATTTTTGTCAACACAACAGGGAGCATCGCACTCGGTAGCAATCACGAGATCATCGACATTCACGGCAGCACGATCATCACGCCGGCCGGAGGGGCACGGACGACGGTGCCGGGGGGCATCCTTGCGCTACCCACCAACAGTGGACAATTTAGCCGTGACCGCTTCGCGATCGTGCCTCAAGTTGGGCTCAATATCGGCTATCAGGTGACTCCCCACGTCCGCGCCTTCGTGGGCTACGGTCTTCTCTATGTGAATAGCGTGGTCCGGCCGGCAGCCCTGATCGATCGGACGGTCAACCTCACACAGGTCCCGTCCAACCAGGGACCGGGCACCTTACTCGGTCCAGCACGGCCGGCACTGGTGCTGCGGGACACGGAATTCTGGGCTCAAGGCGTCAATTTCGGTGTCGAGGTTCGTTACTAAACCTTGCTCACACGGATCCACGCCCGTGAATGGTGTCCCATTTGGTTGAAGAGCCGCGGTTTTGCTGTCTCCATCTGCTCTACGGGCCGGCGCGCCATTTGCACTGTTAAACCATGCAAGCATTGGTAGCAAAGGTAGGCCTCCAAGGAGCGACGGCAATGCGATTTCGAGATCGCGCTGACGCCGGCCGGGCACTGGCGCAGCGGTTGATGGCTTATGCCGGGAACCCGAGTGTGTTGGTGCTTGCGTTGCCGCGCGGCGGAGTGCCGGTGGCGTATGAAGTGGCCACGGCTCTGCATGCCCCCCTCGATGTATTCATCGTGCGCAAGCTGGGAGTACCCGGCCAACCGGAGCTGGCCATGGGCGCGATTGCTACCGGGAGTGTTCGGGTATTGAATCAAGAGGTCATCCGTATCCTGGGGATTACCGAAGACGTCCTCGAAGCAGTCACCGCCGAAGAACACCGGGAGCTGGCACGGCGTGAACAGCTCTACCGCGGAGCCAACCCCGCCCCAGATCTGCGACACCGCATCGTCATTCTGGTCGATGACGGCTTGGCAACCGGCTCGACCATGCGGGCTGCGGTAGCTGCCGTGCGCCAGCAGCAGCCTGCTCGCATCATTGTGGCCGTGCCGGTCGCGGCTCCCTCCACGTGTGAGGAATTCGAAGGCGAAGTAGATGAAATTGTCTGCGCCTACACACCGGAGCCATTCCACGCCGTCGGTTTGTGGTACGATACGTTTTCACAGACCTCGGATGAAGAGATCCGCCAGCTTCTGGCCCGGGCCGCGGAAGGACAGGGCGCGGCCGTGCCGCAATAAGGGGTGTCCCCCAATCCGCTTGGCCACGGCCACGCACCCTCGTGGGTTCAAAAGGCATTTCAATAACCCTGTATCCGCTTACGTTTTGCATTCGCTAGCCCGTTCCGAACGCGGAACGCAAGCGGAGGATTTGTGCTTGACTCGGTTCCTTAGTCAAGAACAATCGAGAAATCTTGCGCTCGGGACTCAAACAACAAATCCACCGGCAAGGAATGCCTTGCCGTACTGGTGCCCTCCAGGCCGGCCAATGGATGCGTAACGGGAGCATTTGAACCGTCTTCGAAAATCACCACATCCCGGACTGGATCGAAGACGGTTGCAGTCGACGACCCTGTTTCCGTGCTCGGCGCGATCTGCAGAGCTTGGCTGTGGACCGCATCAACGACGAACGGCGTGAGAACCGGCTTCGTGGGCCGAGCGGCGCTGTGCGGAAGCGGTTGGAAGAAATTCTGGGTTACGAACTGGGCGATCGATTGGCCCACCCAATCTCCCGCAGTGACATCAACGCGGAAATGGATCCCGCCCCAGACCACGCTATTCCCCGCTTCGGTCGCCGCGTCTGAGAAATTGCTGAACGTGTGCGTGACCCCCGGCAAATCCTCCGACGTCAGACTGAAGCCGAGGCTGTCCGTGCCGAAGAACTGGTTGAGCACGGTTGCGGCCGCACTGCTGACCGCGGCGTGCCCGGAGACATACGAGGGGTTGGGGGGCGTGTTGTTGAGCGGCACCCAGTTCGGATCGGCAACGGTATCGGGATTGCCGGTCTCGCCGGCATTCTGAATGGCGGTAATCGGCCGCCAGCGGTTATACGTGTACTTGGCCGCAAAGTGCACAATGATGGAATCGGCCACCGCCACGTTCAGCTCTGCGAAGAGCCGGGCATTCTGGTCCAACGTGTTGCCCTGGGAAATCGCTACGCTTTGTGCGATCTCGTTCCAGTAGCCCGGAACCTGTGCGGTACCGGCATTGCCTTGCCAGAACTGGGCGGCTTCGGTCTCCTGCGGCGTGCGATCCGTGCTATTCAATTCACCGAGATCCTTGGTTTCATTGAAGGCCGCCGTGTAGGCCGGGCTATCCAGTGCCGGCGGAGGCGGTGGCAGGAATGCAGCCGTACTACCGATGGCGAACGGCGTGACGAAGGGCCATTGGGGCGTCTGAGCCGCGCCGAAGGCCGGCAGCGTCGGCTGCCAATCCCCTGGATTGGTACCCGGAACGTACGAGACGAACGCATCGGCGCCATCGCCAATCCGCGCGATCAACGTCTGCTCCGCGACCAGCTGTCCAACCGCAATCCCTTCATTTTTGGCCGTGCCGTCCGGGATGTCGGCCAATGACTTCTGAAATGTCGCTTGAAACAAATTGATGTCCGTAGGAAAAAGGGCGGCCGCGGTGAATAGGCCCGCTGCCGAAGCGGCGGCTTCCGGCGATGCATCGGCCGGCGGCCTGATCTGGGCCAGGTAAGGCGTAGAGGTCTGGTCGATCGCGTTGACTGCGTCATAGATCGTCGTGTGCACAATAGCCAAGGCGCGGCTCGTGAATCCGAGCGTCGGTTTGTCGTTTCGGATGGCGCTGAGGACCGCCTGATTCCAGAGGAGAACCACATCGGTCGAGAGCAGCTGGCGGGCTTCCAGGGCTTCAATTCGAAGCTCCGGGGTTTGTCTGCATTGCCTGCGCCGAAATTCGGAGGGCTTGGGGTTCCGCCATCCACGTCCAGAACGCATTACCATGAGAAACTCCTTTTATGGGAAAGAGGGATTTCTCCTCGCCGGGTCCCACGATGAGCGGCGAGGAGTGCGTGCACACAGACTAACTGGGGATGCGCCCATTCATTCGAGCGAAGTATCGACGATCGCCAAGGAGTGTTTCTGCTCGACATAGGCCACGCTGGTAAGTCCGAGCACACTCCGCAACTTGTCGGCCGGCACATTCTTGATCGGGCCCGGGGAGGGAGCCTTGCCGGGTTCCGGTTGCGGAAACGCCGTCGAACGGGCCGTGTGGAACCTGATGTTGCCTTCGATTTTTTGCAGGTTTTGGTGGATGTGGCCGTTCAGCACGGTCACGGAACCGAACCGCTTGAGCAGCGAAAGGGCCTGGAGGCTGTCTTCGGTTCCCCAGCCCCATTTCGGATAGACCGTCCACAAGGGGACGTGTGCGAACACGACAATGGGTGTGCTATCCCCCAGAGCGGCCAGGTCCTTCTGCAACCAATCGAGCTGCTCCTTACCTAGTACGCCCATGCCTCCGGCCTGGAGGTTCATCACGTTTACCAGGCCAATGAAATGGACCCCTTTGTGATCGAAGCTGCGCCAGCCTCTGCCTTGGGTCCCTTTCCCGTAGCGATCCATGTACGACTTGCCATCATCCGTGAAGACATCGTGTTCACCTGGGACATAAAAGACCGTGTCGACCTTGGCAGCCTTGAGGACCTGGCTGCAGGTATCGAATTCTTCCGGTTTCGCGAGATGCGTCAAGTCCCCGGTATGGATGAGAAAATCGGGACGCGTCGGCAACGCATTGATCCGGGCAATGGCGCGTTCCAGCGTGCTGGTCACGTCCTTGTTCGGCTCTTTGGTGAAGCCGATGTGGCTATCACTGATCTGGGCAAATGTGAAATCCGCACGGCGTTGGGGCTCGGTCTTCTGACCAAGCGCGCGGGACGATAGAACGCCCCCCGACACCGACCAGGCGAGCCCCGTGCCCACCCAGGCCATACATTTGAGGAATCCACGACGATCGATGCCGTCGCCATCTTGCGGAAGAATGGTTTGGTCGGCCATGCTCAATCTCCATGAAAAACTACTGAGAAAGTCACTTGACGATGATTTGACCGGTCATCTTTGGGTGCACCGCGCAAAAATACGGATATGTTCCGACGGTCGTGAATACGTGCGAATACCGGTCATCGGTGTCCAGCGTTCCAGACTCGAAGTGCTTCGGTTTGGCGGTGCTCGTGGCGGTGTGTGGCACGTCATCGTGATTGATCCAGGTTACTTTCGTACCGACCGGAATCGTCAGCGTAGGGGGGCGGAAGCTGAAATTGTCGATGACGATCTGTTGTGCTGCTTCTGCCAACGGCGTGTCGCTGGATGGAAGGACGCTCCCGCCGCCAACTCCGCCCCCGGTGCTCTGCGTACTGCTGGACTTCTCGCCGCAGCCTCCCATCAGGCCGGCCAGCAGACCCAGCACGATGAACAGCGCGCTCCGTTTGCGCAGCCAATACCCCATGGATCTCCTCCTTCTTGATTGAATCGGAAGCTTTGAGCGCTGTGGCAGATTCGCGGCCGGGCAACGAAAACTGCTCCGCCTGGCGTGCCTTGGGTTCGGTCGCGTTCTGCTCAGCCATCCATACCGGTTGCGGGCGATGTTTATTCCCGAACAATGGGAAAACTTCGCCGGCAGTCGGCGCGGTTGGTCCCTATCCCTTTCGGTCAGCGGGAATAAAACAGCCCCATGCGTGGTCTTGTCTAGGGAGAATGCCAAAGCGGGAAGAGAAGCCTTTGCAAGCAGCAGACGAGCGCAGCCGATTTGAGGAAGCTGTCTTACCGCACCTGGGCGCCGCCTACAACCTGGCGCGCTGGCTGACCCGTGATGACCACGATGCCGAAGATGTCGTTCAGGAGTCCTATCTGCGCGCCCTAAAATCGTTTGCTGGCTTTCACGGCGGCGACGGCCGGGCTTGGCTACTGGCGATCGTCCGCAATGCGTGTTACACGTGGCTGGAAAAAAAACGCGGTCGGCAGCCGGCCACGCCATTCGACGAAGCGGTCCATACGCTGGACTCTGGCAGCGTGGCTCCGGACACTTTGTTGCGGCAAAAGGAAGACCGGGAAGCCGTCCACGAGGCCGTGGCTGCGTTACCCGTGGACCTTCGGGAAGTGGTGGTTCTGCGCGAGCTGGAGGGCTTCTCTTACAAAGAAATTGCCGCCATCGCTAACATCCCGATGGGCACCGTCATGTCCCGCTTGGCCCGTGCCCGGGAACAGCTCCAGAAGCGTTTGACGGAATACGCAGACAAAGGATCGTGAATTGAGCTGCCAAGAGACACAAAGGTTGCTGCACGCCCACGTGGATGGCGAGCTGGATCTCCAGCAAAGCACGGAGATGGAGCAGCACCTCCAAGAATGTGCGGTGTGCGCGCAGGCTTACGCCGACCTCCAAACCCTGCGGCAGGCAATTCGAGAACGGGCGCCGTACTTCGAGACTCCGGCCAGTCTGCACCAGCGCATTCGTTCGTCGGTCGGCCTGCCAAGTTCGACGGTGTCGCGGCCGTGGTTGCCGCTACGCGGGCTGGCCGTCGCTGCTTCCCTGGCATTCATCTCATTGATCGTTTGGAGCTTGCTCCGCGTTGGCTCCGATCGCCTTTCCCTGCCGGACGTCGTTGTCGCCAGCTATGTCCGGTCGGAAATGCTTCCGGGCCATCGCGTGGATGTGGAGTCCTCCAATCAGCATACGGTCAAGCCCTGGTTCGCGGGAAAAATCGATTTTGCCCCCTCCGTGCCAGATCTCAAGGACCAAGGGTTCGATCTCATCGGTGGCCGGCTCGATTATCTGGATAAGAAAGCGGTAGCGGCCCTGGTCTACCAGCGCCGCAAGCACCGCATCAACCTGTTCGTCTGGCCGGCGTCCCCCGGCATGGAGGCGGCAGCGAAAGCGTCCTCGCTCCAGGGGTATCATCTCATTCACTGGATACACTCGGGGATGAACTACTGGGCCATCTCCGATCTCAACGAGACGGAGCTACAAGAGTTCGTTCGTGACGTACAGGCGAGGACCCCGTAGCTTCGGTTCCCGGTGCGCTCCGTGCGACGTGGTCGCCGGCCAGTCCTTGTTTGATGAGATGCACTTTGTTCACGGCCAAGTTGGTCAAGACCTCCGTGTCGCCATTTTTGCCGGGCCACTGGATCGTGATCCGGTCGACGTTTGCAGCTTCGCCCAGACCAAACGTCACCGGCAATTCACTCTGACTGAGGTAGCCCCGGCCGCTGGTGACTTCGCGGTACAGGATCTTTCCAGCCGCCTCCAAGCGAATCTTCGCTCCGATCGCACTGCGGTTCGAACGTTTGCCATCCCCTTCGAGGACGAGCCGGATCCAATTATTTCCGATGCCGCCTTCGTTGCGCAGCAGCCGGGCCCGCCCGCCGTTAGCCGTCAACACGACATCGGGGTAGCCATCATTGTTGATGTCGCCGTAGGCACTTCCTCGACCGACCATCGGCACAAAGAGATCGGGGCCAGCCTGTTTCGCCGAGACCGGCGCGTAGGTCGCCTTTCCTCCGGTGTTCCAATAAAGCTGCGCCGGCTGCTCGTAAGTCTGTCCGGCTTGAACGCTGCTGATTTCCGGCTCCAGGTGGCCGTTGCAGATCAAGAGGTCGAGCCGGCCGTCGTTATCGTAGTCGAAAAAGAAGGTGCCGAATTTGAGCGGCAATCGGCTCGGGCCCAGGATTCCTTCCGACATGGCCCGATCGGAAAACAACATCTGCCTGCGCTGGCGCTCGTCCAGGCAGAGAAACGTGCATGGCTCGTCAGCAAAGTTTGCCAGAAGCACCCCAAAGCGACCCGGACGATACTGTGCCCAATCGATTCCCATCGCCCCGCGTGCCTTTCCCTCGGCAAAGGCCACACCCGACACCTGGCCAATCTCCTCAAAGGTACCGTCCCCCTTGTTGTGGAAAAAGAAATTCCGAACGGTATCGTTGGCAACGATGAGATCCGGCCAACCGTCGTCATCGACATCGCAGACGATCACGCCCAGCGACTTGCCGACGGACCGAACCCGCGCTTGCTCGCCGACCCCTTCCTTTTCAAACACCTGAACGCCGGCCTTGGCGGAGACATCCTCGAAACGCCCCTTGCCCAAGTTGCGATACAACACACATTGCGTCCCTTCAAAGGCCGTCGGCGGACCAAACGCTCTTCCGCTCCCGGTGAGCTGAAAAGGCTGACCGAGATCGAAACTGGGGGACCAACTCACATAGTTGCAAACGAACAGGTCAAGCAGGCCGTCGCCATCATAATCCAGAAATGCCGCCGAGCTGGGAAACGTAATGGGCCGCCTTACCTTGAGGAACTCCCCTTCGCTGGGTTTGGGCCAATTGTCCTGTCCGCCCACGCCGGCCGTTTCGGTGACATCCTCAAAACGCCGGCCGCCCTGGCCGTCACTCACGTTTCGGAACAGCCGATTGCCGCCCACGGCGGTGATGAACACATCGGGCCAACCATCGTTATCGTAATCGCCCACGGTCACGCCCATCCCGTACACGGTGACCGCTAGCCCTGCTTTCGCGGTGACATCTTCGAATTCGCCGTTCCCCTTGTTGCGGTACAGGGCCATGAGCGGGGCAGCTTTGCCGCCCTCGTAGCCGGGCCAATAACAACCATTCACAAACAACAAGTCCTGTAGGCCGTCGTTGTCGTAGTCGAGGAAGGCGACTCCGGAACCCATGGTTTCGGGCAACAGTTTCTTGCCAAAGGCCCCGTTGACGTGCTCGAAGTGAATGCCGGCCTTGGCGGTGATGTCCGTGAACCGAAGGTTCGGAAATTGAATTCCTTGCGTGACTTTTGATGGCAGCGCCGGACCAATTGTGGGCGCATTCGGCACCGGGATCGCGCGCGAACCGCAGCCGCAACACAGGAGCGCCGCTGCCAGCAGTGCGCCGTACCCCAACCTGCGCCCCCGACACGGACAGGTTGCGCAAAAACGGTTGGGGAGGGGAAACAACACGTTCTGAATCATGGCCACTCCAGGCAGTACGGGTTCTGCTAACGATCCGTTGGGTAAATGACAATGGCCTGCGAGGCCGCGGCTGCGGCGGGGTGCTTTTCGCGGTAAATCCGAACCGCCCGGTCCGCAGCATTATCGTCTGGTTTATAAATCGCATGAGTGTGGCGATACAGCGTGGCCAGCACCTTGGCCGCAGCGGTCCGCAGCCCATCGTCGTTCGTCTCGTAGACCGGACGGCAACGGCGAATGAGCGCCAACAAAGTAGGCAGCTTCGGCTTCTCCGGCCGCGTCGGCAGCCGTCCGAACTCGGCAAGGGCCTGGCAGAGGCGCTCGGCCGCTTGCATTCGACGCCTCCGCGGAGAACTTGCATTGGCGAACACTTGAGCTTCCTCAAGGAGTGAATCGGGCACAGCTTCGATCGTCCCCCCCGGAGCCGGGGCGGCAGACGGATTTTCGGCGAGCAGGGCAAAACACTGGGCCAATCCATAGTGGGCGTCGAGATCTTCCGAATCGATTTCCAGCGTCCGCTCATACCAGGTGACTGCCTGGCGGACGAAGCGATCACGCTCGGTGACGGCCTCTTCCTGGAGTGCACGCTTGAACAAGGTCTTGCCCAGCTCGTCCAGAACGATGAAATCTCTTCGGAAATCAAACTTGCGATCGTGCCGCTGGACTTCGGGTTGGAGGATGCTTTCGAAGTTGGCAATCGCCTCATCGAGGTTGCCGTTCTCCCCATTCACCAACCCGGTGAACCAGGCCACCGTCCACCACGGCGCCGGAGGATCCGTGGTTAACGCCTTGTTCAGGGCCTCGACCGCGGCCTGTAGACGCCCCTCATCGAAATAAACGCGTGCCAAATTGAGGTGGCCATGCCCGTGTGCGTCCTTGTCCGGCAACGCCAGGAGCTGCTGGAACGCTTCGGCGGCTTGTTTGAGCTCACCTTTCTTGGAGCCGGGTCCGCCTTCGAGCAAGCAACCAATGCCGTAATCGTTCCAACGCTGCCATGCCGGCTTGATGGGCGAGGCCTGAACCGGGACTTCGGCGGCGAGCCCGTCAATAGGCAAGGTCACATGGTCCGCGCAGAGATCCACAATGGGAAGCGTCGGAACTCGGCCTTTTTCATGGAAGACCAGCTGCATGTATTCGTGGTCGAATTTGCGGTACCGTAGCCGTACGTTCAGCGTGATCGGTGCGTGGACATCCTTCGGTACGTGAAGGCGATAGTGCACAACCTGGCCCGCACCCGGAGGGATCTGGTGATTGTACAGGGGCGTGAAGATGTCCTGGGGATTGCGCCGGTTGATGCGATTGCCGTTGCGATCCAGCATGAGCACGTTGACAAAATGGGACCCTTCGTCCACGGCGCCGGACTCGCCCGGTCCGCTCAGGGCACCATTGCGGCCAATGACGCGATCTCCCGAACGGGCTTCGAACTCGACCCAGACTTCATTGGAATCGACCGTGCCCTGAGTGAACGGATGGCCCAGGGTGAGCGTGCGGATGACGACTTCCACCAGGTAGGTGACGCCGGGTTTGAGGCGCGGCAATTCGGGCCGCAGCGGAGCGATCAGCTTGTCATCGATGGAGCCGCCTTCCTTCAACCCGAACAGGTCGATGCGCAGTTTCTTATCCGTACCGTTTGGGTCGGTGCCGCGCAGGAAATCTGCCTGGAGCTGGGCCATGCGCAGGAAGCCATCGGCATGCGCCGCCTTTTCCGGGGAGTCTTGCGCCAGCAAATACGGGATGCCGGTATTGGCACCCGGGAATGTGTGCCCGTGGATCTTGCGCACACCGCTGCCGTCGAAATCCTTGCTGCCGAAGTCACCGCTCGGCTTCAGCGGCATATGGCATCCGGCACAATTCGTCTTGGCCTCGGGTGGATAATAAAAGCTGCGCGTGCCCACACCGGAAACACCACTCAGCAGATAGCTGTTGTAGTGGTCCTGGCCGCGCAGGAATTCCTTGTAGTGATTCAGTTCGACGGGGATGCTGACCTTGTGGCAGACTGAGCAGAATTCGGCCGTGCGGTGGAACGGCTTGAGGAACGTTTTCTTGTGAAAATCGGGCCTGGCCTTGACCGTCTGGTTGTTCAACCACTGCAGCACCGGGTTGTCACTGGTGGCAAACGGATAATGCTGCGGCTCCTCGATGGTGTACGCACCGTTGCCGACTGTGCTGTCGATGTTCGTGATCGCGTGGCAAACGGTGCACGTGATGCCGGCGCGGGCAGTCGGATGATTGACATCGTCAAAATTCGGGTCGTCGAACGCCCCGCTAAAGAACGGCACGGGATCGTGGCAGCCGGCGCACCAGCGGGCAGCACGGACATTGCCGTCGCGCTGCACGCCCACCTTCCGGGTCTCGCGGACACTGAACAGGTAAGGGGGATTGTTAAAGGAGCTGAAGTGGTGCGCGGAGTGAAACCAGTTGTCATAGATGTCCGCGTGGCATTTCATGCAGTAGCTATCCATCATGAGAACGCTCGCGGGGATGAAATTTCCCGTGGCCGTGTGTACCGCCGATGGCCGGTAATACTTTTCCCCCTCAGCCGGGCCCTGGGCGTACCATTTCCGTGGATCCTGGCTGTGCATGACGCTCATCACCACCGCAAACGCCCCCACGGCCAAGCCCCAGCCGATCCCCCAACGCCATTTGATTTCGGGACCGGCACGGCGGTGGAGCACGTACAGGACCACCGCGATGACCGGGGTTGCCAAGTGCAGGAGGTAGACGACAGTCCGAGACCACGTGCCCGTGGGTAATTGCGGTAACCGGTCCAGCTGAATAAGTGCGAGCCCCGTGAATGCCACAAGGCTACCGACGCTAAAGAGCACAATGCCAAGGCGTACGGCAAGTCGGTTCGGCCGCCGCCGCGCGGTGGCCAGGTGGGTAAAGCCAAAGATCAGAAACGGAAGAACGATCAGGACGCCCAAAACCACATGGGCAATGAACATCGACAGGGTAAACCAATTGGTCACCGTTTGCCCGCGAAATCGCTCCAGGAGCGTGATCGTGAGCAGGTAAATGCCGGTCGCCCCCAAAATTGCCACGCTGGCAAAAATGATGGCCAGCAGGACCTTGAGGCGCGGCCCGATGGCCGGCTCATAGACATGCCCACGCCGCGTTCGCAGGGCTGCCCGTCCCGGTACGGGGCTCGCCGTTGATGCCGCGGTGGGATTGGGAATCTCCATACGATTCTCTCGCTTTCGGGATACGCACAAGTAGGATCAGCTCTACGGACGAAGCACCATGAGGAGTTGCACCGGGCGCGCGAGGGCGCTGAGCTGTCCTGCTGCTGGCCGCGACGTCAAGGATGCGGAACCATGCCTGGGCTACGCGATCCCGGATGGTCACGCGCAGCCGCCGTGCAGAAAATCCCTTGTACCATGTGCGCTCGGGCTGTCAGCAGGACGAACGAAGCGGGGAATCGGGGCGAGGAGGATGATAGATCGCTTGGACAAGCGCTTCTGCGAACGGGGAATGCTCTTTCGAGAATTGACAGGAGGAGCGGACGTCAACGACGGAATACACCGTGAGCATACAGCCCCAATGCTCAGGCGTTGACGAGACTGTGGGAATCGGCACGTGATGCGAAGGCGTACCCCGAGAACAGTGCGGACCGTGGCAGGGCACATGGGGCAGGTCATGACTCATGGACTTGGACGAAGACACCACGCTGGATCCCAGCTTTGCGGCTCCCATGATCACGTAGTCACCGCATTCCGCTCGAAGGGTTGCGGGTAGCAAAGCGATCACCAGCAAAACGGCCAGCCGCACCGCGCAATGTCGGCTGAGCAGGAACAAGACCTGCCCACGGACGTGGCGGTGCTCGCTGTCTGTCCGCATAGAAATTCCAATTCCGGCAAACCCGCGTGGTGAATACGCGTCGAAACCGAAGTACGTATGAGCCTACCGGAGCCAACGGCCAAACGCAAGCATTTTTGAGAAAATTCCGAACGCGCGGTGCGACCCAACCATGGTCACCGTCTTCCACATAGGCCTTGCCGGTCGGACAGGCCGGGGAATCAAACGATCCTACCGAACCTGACGATTGCTCCTATCTTCGGCCAGCCGACCTCCAACGATTTGAAGAAAGAGATTGCGCATCCGCTACGGCTTGGGCCGAAAAACTAATCGTTATTGTGGCAACCATCATGCAGAGAACTTCAAACGGCTCCGATGGCGGTAACTCCATTAGACACATCCGTCGAGCCAGGGAGGGTGCAATGCGGTCGAGATTTCGATGGCCCAAGCGATGGGTCATCGCCAGCCTTGTGAGCGGATTGTTGGTGACAGCGCAGGGTTTCAGTCAGGGCCAAGAACCTCCGAGCAGCGTTGTCGAGAGGGCTTCCACCGCCCCGCTGCCCGCCGGCCAAGATTCGGCCAATCCGCAGCAGCCTGCCACCATGCCATCGGACCCTGCGGATCCGCCGCCGTTGGCAGCGGCCACAGAGCCAGCTCCGCCGGCCGAAGAGAAGCCGTTCTGGGCCAAGAACCCACCAGTGACCCCCTTCCCGCGTCCTGGGAATTTCTACATTCCGCCGACGGGGCCCGGTTACTACTCCCTCCGCGATCTCGTGATGGGAAACGAGCGCGAGAATCCTCCCAAGTTTCCTTACAGCCCGACTGCGATCACGCCATTCTCGTTTTTCGACGCCGATTTCCGGTACCTCGACGACCCCAACAACACGCAATGCGATTGGCTTGACTTCACCAAACGGATTCACGTTGGCGATAACTGGCTCTTCTCGGTTGGTGGGGAAGAGCGATTTCGGTACATGAATGAGGTGGATAGCCGCCTCAACAAGGCCGGCACCGATAACGTCTATGAATTGATCCGCAGCCGGGTCTATGCCGACCTTTGGTACCGGGATGTGTTCCGGATCTATGCCGAGTTCCTCGATGCCATGATCGACAACCAAGATCTGTCGCCGGCGCCCATTGACAAAGTCAAGGCGACGATGCTCAACCTCTTTATCGATCTGAAAGTCTTCGAGCTGGACGACAGCCCCGTCTACATCCGCGGCGGCCGTCAGGAAATGCTCTACGGCTCCGAGCGGTTGATTTCACCTCTGGACTGGGCCAACACCCGCCGGACCTTCCAGGGGGTCAAGGGCTTTTGGCACACCGAGGATCTCGACGTCGATCTCTTCTGGATGCAGCTCGTCGTGGATAACACCTTCGATTACCACTACGGCCCGGATAAACGCCAAAATTTCCAAGGCGCATGGACGACTTACCGCCCGTGCAAGGGTCAGTCCATGGATTTCTACTACCTGGATCTGGATAATTCCAACCATATCGCCAAGGGCCAGTACGGCAACACCAGCGGCTACAACGTGAGCACCTTCGGCAGCCGTTACGCCGGCGATTCCCACAATGTGCTGTGGGATGTGGAAGGGATGCTCCAGTGCGGGAATTGGGCCAACCAGGCGATTGCGGCCGGGGCGGTCACCGGGGGGGCCGGCTATCACTTCGCCGATCTGCCGCTCAATCCCATCTTCTGGATCTATTACGATTGGGCCAGCGGCGATCCACATCCGGGAACCGGCGGCGTGCACCGCACCTTTAACCAGCTGTTCCCGTTTGGCCATTACTACTTCGGTGGCATCGACCTCATCGGCCGGGAGAACATCCACGACCTGAACTTCCACTTTTCGCTAAACCCCACGAAATGGATCACGACCGCGGTCCAGTTCCACGTCCTTCACCTCGATAGCCCGAAGGATTCACTGTACAACGCCGCCGGCACAGCGATTCTGGGAAGCACACTGACCGGCACGGCGAAAGCGGTGAATGGCGAGGCGACGGGAATAGGAAATGAGCTGACCCTGATTACGAACTTCCATCTGAGCCCGCACCAGGACATCTTCCTTCAGTACTGCAAGCTCTACGCCGGTAGTTTCCTCTCCGAGAATGGGCGTGGCTCGCCAAGTTTGTTTGCGGCGTGTTACAGCTTCAAGTGGTGAGCGGAACCAGCCGCGCTCCTGCCCCAGCTCAGCTCCCGAAACGGCCGAGCACGATGCTGCAAAACACAAGCCTGACGCGCCAGCGAATAATAACGGGGTCCTTCGCTGGCGCGTCAGGCTTGTGTTTTGCGGAACTACCCAGGGTGAGCAAGACCGTGCTGCGTACCAAGATTCGCGCCTCTTCTCTTGCGCGCTAACCAAACACTTCCATCACGGCTTGCCCCTCTTCCACGATCTTGATCGGCCGGCCGACGTTGCTCTGGTTCTCTTTGCGGGGGTTGATTCCCAAGGCTTGGCAGAAGGTACAGAAAAGATCCGCCACCAGCACTGGCCGATCTACCACTTCCGTACCTAGCTTATCGGTGGCCCCAATCACCTGGCCCCCCTTCACGCCGCAACCGGCCATGGCCATGTTGAAGGCTTTGGGGAAATGATCCCGGCCAGCGGTCAGATTGATGCGCGGCTGGCGGCCGAACTCACCCATCCAGATCACAAGCGTGTTTTCCAAGAGCCCGCGCTGTGCCAAATCGGTTACCAGCGCAGCCATCCCTTGATCCACCGGCGGAATGAGCTTCTTGAGCGTGGAGAGTTCGTTGCCATGCGTGTCCCAGCCGGTCGACTGCACCTCGACAAACGTGACACCGGCTTCGATCAAGCGCCGTGCCATCAAACAGCCTTGGCCGAACGAATTTCGCCCATAGGTATCGCGCACTTTCTCCGGCTCGGCGGCCAGATCGAATGCCTTCACGCGGGGACTCAGGACCATATGGGCCGTTTGCGCGTACAGGGTTTGGTGGTCGCGCACCTGGTCGGCGGCCCCATTCCGGGCAAACGGGGCTTCCAGTTCCGACAACAGCCCCAGCCGCCGTTGCAGCCGATCGCCGCTCACCGGAGTGGTGAGGTTATCCGGCGGCCGATTTGGATCGGTCACGACAAACGGCGCATATTGCACGCCCAAAAAACTCGGCCCAATGCTTTCGCCCTGAATACTGACGAAGCGTGGCAAATCCAAATCGGTCGGGCCCAGCTCGTTGGCGACAATCGAGCCGAATCCCGGATGGACGACTCCGCCGGAAGGAGCATAACCGGTGTGCAACAGGTACGTCGCCCGGCCATGATTGCCTTCCTTACTGGTCATCGAGCGAAGAATCGCCAATTCGTCCGTCACGGCAGCAGTTTTTGGCCAATGCTCCGCGATGGTGATGCCCGGCACGGCCGTTGGAATGGCCCGGGTCGGCCCCTGGGTTTCCGCGCCTGGCTTGGGATCCAACGTTTCGAACTGGCTGGGGCCACCGGCCATCCAGAGCAGGATGCACGATTTGCGTGACCTTCGCAGCTCGTCAGCGTGCAGCATCAGGCGATCAAGCCAGTTCAAGCCGGCCCAGCCAATGGCCCCCGCCCCCGCTTTGCGGAGAAAGCCTCGGCGGCTGACGGCGCCCGCACCGGTGACGCGAACGTTGACCCAGGTTTGCGCTTGCCCATTCACAGTGTTTTCCTTCATGTTCGGAACGAACGCCACTCCCGGAAGTTTGGGTCGGTCAGTCCTTCAACAAGAATTCCGTTGAATTCACCAGGCTCCAGAACACATCCTCCAGGCCCTCTTTGCGGTCGGCTGACTTCTGCACGTAACGCTTGCAAATGGCCAATTCCTCGGTGCTCGGCTTGCGGGCCAAGGTACGCTCATAGAGCGAAAGCAGGATCTCTTCGTCGGGCAGATCCTTGGCCAATGCTTCCGCCAGATAGGTTTTGCCCTTGGCGGCGACGAACGTGTTGACGAGCACACTGTTCATCATCAGCAGCGCTTGCGGGATCGTCCCTTGGACTTCGTCGGCCGGCAGGGAGGGATCGACTTTGAACGCCTGGTAGATCATGTGCCGCAACCCGGTGTGCCGGGCGACCGCTGGGGCTGAGCTGGGGGCCGGGGCCGGGATGGACTTGTCCGTTTCGCTGAACCCCAGCGCCTTCACGAGCGCTTCGAAAATCTGCTCCGGCCGGAGCCGGCT
>Ga0209060_10002598_pt1 | contig 16548 bp, 9 predicted proteins | sample Coa_R1_8_FD_187155 | JGI IMG/M metagenome (GOLD analysis project Ga0209060, IMG submission 187155) | Surface soil microbial communities from Centralia Pennsylvania, which are recovering from an underground coalmine fire - Coalmine... | ecosystem: Environmental > Terrestrial > Soil > Unclassified...
AAGCCTTTGCTAAGATATAACCGGTGCGCATCGAATCGTTGATAACCTGAATCAAGCGTTATCACTTTATATCCTCTTTCTTTTGCTCTATCTGCAACATAATCCAGCAATTTTCCCGCATAACCTTTTCCACGAGACGAAGGGAGCGTTGAAAGGTCATCGATATAAACGTGTTTGCCGTTATACAAAAATTGGAGATAACGATAACCGATTGCTGCAACAGCTTTGTCTGCTTCTTCAATGAATGTGAGATTGTATCCTTCACTAATCATCTCTTTCACAGTTGCGACAAAATTATTTTTATTGAGATGTGGTCTCAATTCGAAAAGCACTTCCCAGCATTTTAGAATATCTTCTTCAGTAATTGCTATTTTGATTTTCATGTTATCTTTTTTCTTTTATGTAACCAGCATTTGTTCTCTCTTCAGCATTGTTGCGTCGCACTCTTCTACTGAAGCAACTCTATTTGACTTCAGCATCACAATTTGCAACAACATTTTTTCGGTTTGAAGAATAAGCTATTCGAAAATTTTATCATTATTACTGTTCTAAAATAATTCGCATATTCGCACATTTTCACATTTGCAAATCCTCAATTAACCCTCATACTTTTTTATTAATATCCAATTTTATCAACACACCGAAACCCCCGCACACAGGGTCGTTCACATAATCCGGAATTAGCGCAACAGGCTCAAATCCCACTTTCATTTGTGTCGAAATAGTCGGATCAAATCTTTTTCCTGTTGTTAATTCTTTATAATATTCTTCACCACTGAGTTGATTGCTCACGGCGCCGTAGCCACTCATCATTCCAACCGTGAGCTGACCTTTCAAATTTAACTGCTTTGCAATTTCATGCCTTGCCCGATATAGCACGCGAGCCAAACCCATACCGCGATAATCAGGATGCACGCCGATGTCAAGTCCGTACAACCAGTCACCGTGCGGGTCATGATTGGTCATCCATCCGCCGGCAATTGTTTCCTTGAATGTGTGATGATAATCTGCAAAATCAAAACTGCTCAGCATCGATGAAGTCATGCCAATCACTTTGTCATTATCTGTAATCACAAATTGTCCTTCCGGAAAAATTTCAAGATGCTTCAGGTAATGTTTTGCTTTTATCAATTCATCGTCAGCCAGCGTAGGAAAAACAATTTTCTGCAATTCTTCTAATTGCTGTGCATGCTCAGGTTGCATGTGCTGAACAACCAGCCCATCGCTGAGTTTTTGGTAATAAGGAGTTTTTAGGTTAAGCATAGTCGTTAGTTTATGAAACAGTGTATCCTAAAATCAAATAAGCAACGCAAGACAACCCAAATGCAATGGCTGCATAGGGAAGCTGTGTTAATCCATTTTCGAGATTATTGCATTCAGTGCTTTGCGCTGTGAGAATTGTTGCATCAGAATATAAACATGCATTTGAGCCAAACACACCAGCGCTTACAATTGCACCGCAATTCAATAGCACATTGCTTCCGAGGTGATTTGCCAAAGGAACAACAAGCGGAATTGCAACAGCATATAATCCCCATGATGAACCTGTTGTCACAGCAATTACAGATAGCGATGCGAACACGAGCAAAGGCAGCAATTGTTTATTCACGTAAGGGGAAACGCCATGCAGCACATATTGTGTCAGCCCCATTTTGTCGTTCACATCTTTCAATACATAACTCATCATTAATATCGCCAGCGCAAACACCATGCTATTGAAACCGGAAAAAACAGTTTCGGATAACTGCATGAATGTTCCCACTTTAGTAATCATATAATACAAAAAAGTGAACGTGACAGCAATCATCACGCCTTTTAGTGCATCGATATTAAAATAAATAGTGGCAGCAAGCAGCACCAGCACGGGCAATAAAAAGTAAATCACTTTCGATTGTTTGGTTTTGTTCATTTGCGTGACATCAAGATTGCTGCTTATCGTCAATTCCATCTGTGTCAATTTCCCGGTTTCACGTGCATGTATATCTGCTTTTTTCATTTTGCCAAACCACGGCAAAATTCCATAAATAAAAAGAGGGATGATAAGCACTGATATATAACCATAACAGACAAAAGGAATCATCTTCCAATAAGTTGAAAGCCCAGCGCCTTTTGCAGCAACACCCGATGTTTCTAAAATGGTACCTGTAAAAATTGTCCATGTAGAAATCGGCACGACCACGCACCATGGTGCAGCCGTTGTATTTACGATGTATGCTAGTTTGCTTCTTGGAATTTTAAATGCGTCGGTAATTTTTCTCATTGACAAACCAACAGTGAGCGCACTTAAATAATCATCCAAAAAAATCGCAAGCCCTAATCCCCATGCGCCCATCAATGCGCCACGTTGCGTTTTTATTTTGCTCAATGCCCAATCGCCGAATTTCATAGTGCCACCGCTTCGAATCATCAATCCGATTAATGAGCCATATAGCCCACAAACCAAAATCACCCACACAGAACCACCCTGGCTTGGGTCGCCGATAACACGCATCATCGAATCAACAAAATCAGTAAAAAAATTGCCGTGTGTGTGAAATGCAATCAATAAAAATCCGACGAGGCAGCCAATCAACAATGGCTCGAATGACGTGCGCAATATGATTGCCAGCACTACAACAACCAGTGGTGGTATTAATGATAATGCGCCGTAGTCAACCATTCTGATAAACGATTTTAGATTTTAGATTTACGATTTCAGTGAATCGGATTTCCATTATTAATTACTAATTATTAATTATTCTTCTCTTCAGCGGTTGAGCTTCATAATCCTCCAATGCTGATCAACTTCTTCTCCATATATTCATACAAACCTTCACTGCCGCTTTCGTGCCCCTGACCGCTTTGTTTCCATCCGCCGAAAGGTGATTCAGTTCCATGCGGTGCCCATTCATTAATGCCAATCATTCCAAACTCTAACCTTTCTGAAGCATGAACAGAAGTTTTTATATTGTTTGTGAAAACATAAGCAGCTAATCCATATTCGGTATCATTTGCTTTTTCAATCGCATCATCCAAATCATCAAAAGAAAATAATGGAAGAACAGGGCCAAAAATTTCGTTATGCGCCAAAACTGATGACTGCTTCAAATTGGCTACCACAGAAGGTTGCAGGAAATAACCTTTTTGCAGATGCGAAGGCGTATTTCCGCCAGTTAATATTTCTGCACTTTCTGATTTTGTTTTGCCAAGTAACTCGACGACACTTTCTTTTTGTCTCTTTGTAATCAACGGACCAACATTCACACCTTCTTCAAAACCATTTCCGACTTTTAATTGAGAAACATATTTTGTAACGAGTTCAGAGAATCGCTGATAAATATTTTTATGAACGTAAAAACGCTGAGGAGCGATGCAAACCTGTCCGTTATTACGGAAACGTGCAACCGAAGTTGCTTTAGCAACCGCATCAACATCTATATCATCAAAAATTAGAACAGGTGCATTTCCACCAAGTTCAAGCGAAAGTTTTGTATGCGTTCGTGAAGCGCCATCCATTAATATTTTTCCAACTCTTGTGCTTCCGGTAAAACTTATTTTTTTCAATTTCGGATTGCTGAGCATTTCATCACCAATTGCAGCAGCATCTCCAACTAAAACATTCGCAACGCCATTTGGCAAACCTGCCTGTTGCAGTGCATTCACCATGTGAAATGCAGAGAGCGGAGTATTTTCAGACGGCTTGGCAACAACCGTGCAACCCGCTGCCAGTGCGGCTGCCCACGCACGTGCGGGATTGTATGCAGGAAAATTCCATGCAGTAATAATTCCAATAACTCCCATCGGTTGCCAAATCACTGCGCTTCTTTTATCCAAACGATTTGTTGGAATTGTTTTTCCATAGGCACGCTTGCCTTCTTCTGCATACCATTCGAATAAATTTGCAGCAACAGTCCATTCGCCTTTTGCTTCCGCGAAAGGCTTGCCGCTCTCGTTCACCATATCTTTTGCAATAGCTGTCAAATTCTCACGCAGATAATTTGCTGCCTTTTTCAAAATTTCAGCACGCGTATATGGCGTTGTCTTGCTCCATGTTTTGAATGCTTCATGCGCTGCATCAATAGCAGCCTGTGCATCTTTTGCATTAGCAGAACCTATCGGCGAAATAATTTCTTCCGTTGCAGGATTGATAAGGTCATAAGTTTTCTTATCAATTGCATCAGCCCATTCGCCATTAATAAATAAATTTTTCATTTAAGAATTTAAAAATGTGAAAATTCGAAAATGTGAAAATTCAGAGAATCCGCACATTTTCACATTTTCGAATTTGCTAATTTATCAAGTCCGCTTTCTATTATATTTAATCCTTTATCCAGCAATTCTTCTTCTATCACCAATGGGCTAAGAATACGAATCACGTTTCCATTCACGCCTGCACTGATAACAATCAATCCTTTTTCTGCACAATAACTGATTAGCTTTTTGCATAGCTCAGCGTCAGGTTGGAACGGGTCTTTGTTTTTTACCAGTTCAAATGCCATCATCGAACCAAGCCCACGAACATCGCCAATGGAAGAAAATTTGTTTTTCATTTTCATGAACCTTTCTCTAACGGCAATGCCTACCTTTTCACCAAGTGTGTTGATGCCGATTTCTTCCATATAATTAATAGTTGCGAGTGAAGCAGCGCAACAAACGGGATTCCCTGGATAGGTTCCTCCAATTGTCGAAGGCTTACATGCATCCATAATATGCGCTTTGCCAATCACAGCACCAATTGGCATTCCGCTTCCCATGCTTTTTGCCCATGTTGAAATATCCGGCGTAACATCATAATGATGGAATGCAGCCCATTTGCCAGTTCTGCCAAAGCCACTTTGTACTTCATCCAATATTAATAGAATGCCATACTTATCGCACAATTCTCTCAATCCCTGCAAGTATTTTTTTGGCACTACATTAAAGCCGCCTTCGCCTTGCACGGGTTCCATAATAATAGCTGCTACTTGCTCAGCAGGGACATTGGTATGAAAAAAATCTTCAAGCTCACGTAGATGTATATCTGAAAATTCATCAAGATTCAATCCGTTACCATAACGATAATAATCGGGGAACGGAATGCGGTATACTTCCGGTGCGAATGGACCGCAACCAAGCTTGTAACCAACTTTGGAAGTCAATGTCATTGCCATCATCGTTCTTCCGTGAAAAGCGCTGCCATAACAGATGATGGATTGTCTGCCCGTTGCCTGTCTTGCAATTTTAATTGCATTTTCTATACTCTCGGCGCCTGAATTGGTCAGCATTACTTTTGTATGTTCTCCATGTGGCAATATAGAAACCAATTTTTCTGCAAGCTGCATATACAAATCATAAGTCGCCACATTGAAACTGCAATGAATCAGTTTTGCAGCTTGTTGTGCAATAGCATTAACAACAGGTGGAGGACAATGGCCTGCATTTACAACGCCAATGCCTCCTGCAAAATCAATCATTTCATTTCCATCAGCATCTGTGATAATGCTGCCATGTGCGCTTACTGCTGTGGAAGGATTAAAAATGCCGATAGCATTCGGAACAAATTGTTTCCTTCTTTCCAGAATTTCTTCTGACTGTTTTATGGTTGCAATCATAGTAAGTTTGTTTTATAAGTAATGAGCGCTGAGCTAAAAGCCACGAGCCACGAGCAAACATTAATTGCTCATAGCTCATAGCTATAAGCTCGTGGCTTTTATATTTTTGTTTATAAGAATTTTTTGAGCAATAGCTTCCGCTGCTACTCTTGCCGTCTGTGCTCCGCCATTCATATATCCCTGAAAATCCCGACTAACATGTTCCCCGGCGAAATAAATATTGCCTATTGGCTCTGCTTCCCATCCTGCCAAAGTGGACCATTGACCTTTTTTGAATGCGCTATAACCACCACGTATATGCGGATTTTTTTCCCAGCAATATTTAATGTTCTTATTAGTGTATGATTTTTTTGCACCTGGGTATATTATATCTAATCCCGGAACAAAGTCTGCAATCAGTTCTTCTTTTGATTTTTCATAAATGCCATTTCCGAATTTACCGCCGGCAAACACAGTGAAACTTCCTTCATTCAGCGATTGGCTTTGACTACTGTCCCAGCCGCAGCCAAAAGAAATGTCAGAAAATGTATATCCTTGTTTCCCTAAGTTGCGCCATGGTTTGCTGTTCATGCCCATAATGAATTTGCAACTGTTGCCATAACCAATTTCGTCAATACATTTTCTTTTTGCAGAAGGCATATCAATAGTCAAATCCAATGTTCTTAGAATTGAAAATGGAATTGCAAGCACTATATAATCTGCATGAACTGTTTTGTTTGCATCATTGCTTTTGAAAGACAAATCATAGCCTGAAGATTTTTTATTAATGCCGACAAGCTGATGTTTAAGTTTTACATTTTCTTTTATCTTCTCATGCATCACATCTGTTAAATGCTGGCTGCCACCTTTTATTTTCATCACTTCATGGTCATCACCAAACATTTCGTAATAAGAATTTCTTGGTGGCTCGAACATGATAAGAAAATTGATTGCTGATTGCTCTGTGATTTCCATTCCGTATTCTCTGGTTAGCACTACATTAATGAAATCGTAGAGCCATCCGTTAATTCCGATTCCGGAAATATATTCAGCAATAGATTGATTGTCGAGATGCTTAAAGCTCTCTGATGTTTTATAACTTATTTTTTCTGGCAATGATTTTATATCTGTCGTCAACTTGTTCACAAAAGGTGCAAACGCATTTTTCAATTCTTCATTGGTAATATGCTTACCGCCAAAAAATAATTCCTTTGGTTCTAATTTATCTTCACGCAAATCATAAAATGGCAATCCGAACTCTGCCATGAGTTGAATAATTTCGGTGTGTGTCGTATCCACAAATTCTCCGCCGATATCAGTTGTGATGCCTTTCCCAAATTCGTCTTTCATGGTAAACATTCTTCCGCCAACTCTTGGTGATGCTTCGTATACTGTTGAGTGAATACCATTTTTTTTCAATTGATAGCATGCGTTCAATCCAGCGATGCCTGCACCAATAATTGCAATGTTGCTATTTTGAAAATCATTTTTAGTAAAAGAAGATTGAAGCAATGGTGGAAACAGCGCAACGCTACTCGCTGCGAATGTTGAGTCGCGTAAAAATTTTCTGCGACTTTTTCCGAAGAGCTCATTTGCTTCGTTGTTTTCTTTTACTGAATCTAAAAATGCTTTTCTCAATAGTTTTGCAATTGGATGGTGAAACATACATTTTGTTTTCGTGACGAAATATCTCTCCCGACGGCGCGGAAGAGCAAAGGCGACTTCTGATTTTTTAATTAGCGAATTAGAAATCAAATAGCTCCTTTTGGATTTCTGAATTATTAATTCTGAATTATCAATTATTAATTAGTACCCCTGATTTTGAGCCACTACATTATTTGTTCCTTCAATTTCTCTTTGCGGAATCGGCATAATCGGGTTAACAGTTGAACCAAGTATGTTTGAAACATTATTTGTTCTTGCCAAATCAAACAAGCGATGACCTTCAAAATTTAATTCTGCTCTTCTCTCATCCAGCACTGCATTCAAAAAACTTGCATCATCAGGAACATCAGTGCCTGTTAATGCAGCCATACCACGACTTGTGCGAATGGCATTCAAATCTGCAAGACCATCAGTCTTTCCCAATGCTTCAGCTCTTATTAAATAAACTTCAGCTAAGCGAATAATAAACCCTGAATTGTCTTTTGTTTGTTCACCGCGATATTTTTGTGTGCGCCCGTCTGGTTGAATACTCACATCCACATTTACATAATCAACCAATGCGCTGCGCTTATCATCGGGACGACTTTGGAAAAATGTATTCAAATCTGCTGCTGCTAAAAATGCAACATCTGTTCTTAGTGCATCATCACGCACATACGTTAAACTGTTGTATGCGCTTGGGTTTTGTATATCAAATTTTAATTCGAAAATGCTCTCTGTAGTCAGTCTGCTGGTATAGATGCTTGTGAAATTATCCGGACCGAATAAAGAAAATGTGTTATCACCGATAACATCTGTCGCGAGCGATGCAGCATTTGTTTTATCGCCATAATATAAGTCAACTCTTGCAAGCAAAGCTTTTGCAGCAGTTTGTGAAACATACTGATTGCCATTGTATGTGTTCAGTGAAGTGATGGCAGCCTGCAAATCGGAAATGATTTGTTTATAAGAATCATCAACAGTGCTGCGTGCAATCGCAACTTTTGGTTGGTCGGAAACGGTAGTGATTGAAATTCCGTAAGCGGAAGTCTTGTCCCAATGCTCGCCGAACATTCTTAATAAATCAAATTCTCCTAAAGCACGTACGAACAATGCTTCTCCAAGAATATTACTTTTTTCTGTCGGGTCAACATTCGGAACATTATCAATGTTGTTGATAATCTTATTCGCAGTATATATACTGGCATATATGGCAGAGTATATTCCGGTTGTATAAATGTTTGAAGGCTGAACAGCTCTTGCTGCGATATCATTCAAATCAATCACATCATAACCTCCGGTTGTCCCATTGTCGGTATAACATTCTGCAAGCAATGGATAAGTGCCGCCATAATAATTTTTATCCTGTAATGTGCTGTACATACCGATTCTCGCACTTCGCAAACCATCTACAGAAGTGAAGATAGTTGCATCGCCTACAGCATTAGGCGAATTCACATCAAGAATTTTTTTGCAGGAAGATGATGCTATGATTACAAGAGCTAACACCAATGAATACCTGAAAAAGCTGTGAGCTGTGAGCTGCGAGCTTTGAGAAAATACAATCATCATTTTATTGAAAATATTTTTGCGCATAATCATTTTTTTAGAAGTTAAAGTTTACACCAAAAGTGAATGTGCGTGCCTGTGGATAAGCAGCATAATCAACGCCTGCAGTTTCAGGATTGCTGCCTCCGTTCGAGCTAACTTCCGGGTCGAAGCCATAATATTTTGTGAGCACCCAAAGGTTCTGCGCCTGCACATATAACCGCATTGAATTATAAACTCCGGGATGTTTTGGTTTGAATGTGTAACCAAGGTTCACCGTTCTTATGCGGAAGAAAGAAGCGTTCTCAATAAACTGTGATGACTGCTGGTTATAATTTTCAAAAATCAAAGATGCTCTTGGGATATCTGTTTTATCGCCGGGTTTTTCCCATCGCTTGTTCACAATGGTTGCATTGTTTGCATACACCTGATACAAAACATTATTCGCATCCCAGCCACCGGGGCTATTGCCGAGTGTTTGATAAGTAGTGCGGATAAGATTATACACTTTGTTTCCAATACTGAACTGTGTTGAGATAGAGAGATCCCAGTTTTTATATTTAAAATCATTCGTTAGCCCACCAAAATAATCGGGAGTTGCTTTTCCTAAAGGCTGAAGGCTATCACCAAACAAAGGGTCGCCCGTTTGCGGATCAACGCCGTTGTATTTGTAACCGATAAATGTTCCGACCGCCTGTCCAACTTTTAAAATATGTGTCGGGAATAAATCATTGTATGCAAATAGCTGTTCGTTATCTGTGTAGAGCGACAAAATTTTGTCTTTGATATAACTGATGTTAAAGCTGATAGTCCATGAAAATGTTTTGTTTCTAACGGGATATGCATTCAGTGAAAATTCAACACCTTTATTTTCTATGTTACCGGCATTCGTTGTGTATGATGAAAAGCCTGACGTAGCGGGCAACACAGCTTGTGCAAGCAATTTGGTTCTGTTGCCTTTGAAGAATTCGACCGAGCCGCTAAACTTGCCATGCAAAATTTCATAATCTACACCGATGTTCAACATTTTATTTCTTTGCCATGTCAGATTAGGATTGCCGAAACTTGAAGGTCTTAATCCTGCATTGCCATCATATCTGGAAGGAGACCAATAACTGAGATATTGAAAATCTCCGATCTCCTGATCACCGGTTAATCCGTAGCTCACACGCAATTTTAAATTAGTTAGCCATTCAGATTTTTCAAGAAATTTTTCTTTTGATAAAACCCATCCTGCAGAAAACGCAGGGAACAATCCCCAGCGTGCAGAAGGATCAAAACGTGAAGAACCGTCATAACGTGCACTTGCTGTAAGCAGATATTTTTCATCATAGATATAATTCACCCTTCCTAAAAATGAAACCAAACCCCATCCAAAATTTTGTGCTGTTGCTGAAGTGATAGTTGATGCACTTGAGATATTTTCAAGGCCGCTTCCTGTCGGGAAACCTTGCCCTTTCATAGAATTTTTTTCATAGCGCGATGATTGCACGGTGAAGCCGCCAACTGCATTAATCGTGCTCTTTCCAAATGAATTAGAGTAAGTCAAAATATTTTCATTCAACCATGTGAGGTTCCTGTAATTACCTTCAATTGCTTTACCGCCAACAGGTGCACCATCTGAAGTAATCGGGCTGAAAAATTGATTGTCGATCAAGTCTGTATAATCAGCAGTGAAAGAGCTTCGGAATTTTATGCCTTTTAAAATATCAATATCTGCAAAAGCAGTTCCAATGAAACGATAGTTGGTGGTAAACGCTTTGATTTCTTTGGCAGATTTCACGGGGTTATCGCTCAGCCAGCTTGCCTGATACAATGTGTAATCGGTATAAGTTCCATCAGGATTATAAACCGGCATTAATGGTGAAGCACCGATTGCATTCGTAACAATTCCTGTATAGGTATCATCGTTAAAACTTCTTCTGTTTTTTCCATAAGTGAAAGCCATGTTCGCGCCGATGCTCACATGATTGCTCACTTTATTATCGAGGTTCATTCTGAATGAAGCACGCTTATAATAATTTTCAATAACGATACCTTGCTGATCAAAATAATTTCCTGCAATAAAAAATTTTGTTTTGTCATTGCCACCTCGAGCAGACAGTTGCAGATTGGCAATCGGCGCAGTCCTGAATATTTGATTTTCCCAATTTGTGTTCACGCCTGTGTTCCATGAATCGGGCAGCGGGTTTGTAAGAACACTTGGATCAAAGCCGGGATATGCATCTTCAAAAGGAGTCGGATCTTGCTGATATAATTTAAAATCCTGTTGCCTTGCATCTTCTGTTAATGCAATAAAACCTTTGCTATCTAAGAAAGGGATTTTTCTTGCTACATTTTGAATGCCAGCAAAACTGTTGAAGCTGAATTCTGTTTTTCCATTTTTCCCTCTTTTGGTTGTAATAAGAACAACTCCATTTGCCGCTCTCGCTCCATATATGGAAGCAGATGATGCATCTTTTAAAATTTCTATCGATTCAATATCATCAGGATTAATATCACTGATCGAGCTGATGTTTTGTCCGCTTCCTTGTTCATCACCATTTGTATTATAAGAAGTAGATAATGATGAATTGCTTTCGCTGAGCATCGGCACTCCATCAACAACGTAGAGCGGGTTATTAGCACCACGAACGCTCACGAGCAAACCTGCGCCGGGCGTGCCTGATGGCGTTGTCACCAATATGCCCGCCACTTTTCCCTGAATACTACTTGCTAAATTTGAAACCGGCTGGTCTTTGAATTCTTTGTTGCGAACGGAAGATATTGCGCCGGTAATGTCGCTCTTTTTCTGTGTGCCATAACCCACAACTACAACATCACTTAATTGGCTTTTTGTTTCTTCAAGGCTCACATCGATTGCGGTGCGGCCTTTCACTTCAATTGTTTTTGATTTGAAGCCTACATAGGAAATTTCAATCACATCATTTGGCGAATTCAACGTGATAGAATAGCTGCCGTCGGCTGCGCTGTTCGTACCTTTTGCGGTGCCTTTCACAACTATCGATGCGCCGGCAATCGGCTTGCCATCAGCATCCTTAATAGTTCCTTTCACAACATGCGTTTGAGCAAAAATCACCGAAGGGAAAAACATACACAGAAAGATGGCGGCCTTAGCCACAAAGCTTTTGGTGGTTTGGTTCATAACAGTCATTTTGGTTTTTTAATGAAAGAAGAATAAAGAAAAGCAAGCAACTGTTTCAGAATATGAATTTCATTAAGTCAGACGTAATAAAAATCAAGTCAGTATTTTTTTGGGAAAAATAATTTTTAAATTGATTATCAATTATTTTAGTTTGGTCAAAATTTGGTAATTTAGTGAGTCAAAAAAAGCTAACTATTTCTTCTATCTCTTCTGACCTGAAAAATATCGTATTTAAAATTATTTGAATTTAAGATAAATGTTGCTATCGGAAAGAATGAAAAAGGCAATTCAGTCACATCCTGAAATTGTTTCAGCATTGCGATTAAAAGGTAAAGAACTGCGCTGGGAAAAATTTACGCGCACACATTTTAATTTGATAGCAAGGATTATCAACAGAATAATCAGCAAAGAAATTTTAGCGAACGAAGGCTTGCTGGAAATGCATTTGATTATTGGCAAACTGCAACTGGAAAAGCAATTGTTCACTTTGAAACAAAATAATGTTCATGATTTTATAAGATATATCGGCAACCTGAGCGAGTATCGTGTGTTCAATTGGATCAGTGGAAAAACGTTGCAAAGCTATTGGCATGGCGGAGAGGCAAAATATGTGAAGATAAATGCGCTGCTTGTTTTTTTGCAGGTGCCTTTTATGGAATGGGATGCATGGCAGAAAGATGAAAACAAAAAAAGCGAAAAATATAAATCAAGTCTCTCGAAAATCCCGTTGGCAGCAATGGGACTAAACAAGTCTTCCCTATCAATCATCAAGAATTATTATCTCGGAAATTATTTTTTGTATTATCAAAAAACAGATGGAAGCCGGAATATCATCAAAACACCATTCATATTAAAGGAACTCGAGAATGGACAAGTGATTGTGAAATCAGTATCAGAAGGACATCGTTATAGCGGCAAAGTGATGGGCATTCGCGATGGTTGCTTATACATTAATTGCCAGAACCTGGATTTTGAAGAAATAGAACAATACATTTTTAATATTGGTCTTGAAACAAAACCACAAGTGCTTTTTGGGGTATCCAACACCGTTAGTGTGAAGAATAGACAGGCTGTTGCATTGAAAAATATTCTGGTGAAGCAGCAAACCAATGATCCGGGATTTGAAAATATTCAGGAAACTGAAATCCCTTTTGCAAAAAAATATGCATCACAAACAGAAGAGGCGATTATTATTAATTATCTAAAACAATCTGCTACAAATGTAATCACAACTCAACCATGTTGTAATCTTAATGACCTGCTTGATTTGAAAGGATAAATCTTAGTATGCAACCATTATTTGAATGTCAAAATGAATGAAAATTGATGCGGTCGAATGCCTGTTCGCCATTCATAAAATTAAATACTCGCAAGACTTCATTTTTGGTAAATTCGGCGTTCATTTGCAATTCTAAAACCAAACATTATGAGGAAACTCCGGCTGTATCTTCCGGGAAAATTATTTTTCCTGTTTACATTCTTGTTGACAAATTATCTCGCGTCCGCACAGGAAACATTTCCTGTGAATGGCGTCGCAGATTTACGCTCAGATTATTTTGCATTCACGAATGCAACGATTGTGAAAGATGCTCAGACAACTTTACAAAATGCAACGCTTATTATTAAACAAGGAAAAATTGTTGCTGTAGGAACAAATATTGCTGTGCCGAAAGATGCAGCAGTGCTTGATTGCAAAGGCAAATACATTTATCCTTCATTCATCGATTTGTTCAGTGATTATGGAATTCCTCCTCTCGCACCGAGTCAAAACCGCACAGATTTTTTTAAATACCAGAACATCAGCAACACTAAAGGCGCTTATGGCTGGAACCAGGCATTGAAACCTGAAGTTGATGCATCAAAATTATTCAGCGTAAATAATGACAAAGCAAAAGATTTGCGTGGCATTGGTTTTGGAACAGTGCTTTCTCATCAACAAGATGGCATTGCGAGAGGAACAGGCGCTTTGGTGACTTTAGGAAATGACAAAGAAAATTTGTTGATGGTGAAAGACAAAGCTGCTGCGTTTTATTCATTCAATAAAGGAAGCTCCACACAGGATTATCCAAATTCATTAATGGGAGAGATAGCATTGCTTCGCCAGACTTATCTGGATGCACAATGGTACAAAGGCAAACCTGCAACAGAAGGCGTTAATATCAGTCTGCAATCATGGAACGATAATCAAACGCTGCCACAAATTTTTGAAGCCAATGATAAGTGGAATGATTTGCGTGCGTTGAAAATTGCAAATGAATTCGGTGTTCAATATATTATTAAAGGTGGCGGCAATGAGTATGAAAGAATGGATGAAATGAAAGCGAGCAAAGCTTCATTCATCCTGCCATTAAATTTTCCATTGGCAGTCGATATTGAAGATGCAAATGATGCGAGGATTGTTTCGCTTGCTGTGATGAAGCATTGGGAAATGGCATCGCTTGAACCGGGAATGTTTGAAAAAGCGGGAATCAATTTTGCGCTGACAACATCAGGGTTAAAAAATTCTTCTGATTTTCTTGCTAACCTTCGCAAAGCAATTGAAAATGGTTTGAGCGCAACAAAGGCGCTGGAAGCATTGACCAAAACGCCTGCTTCATTAATCGGTGCTTATGACAAAGTGGGAAGTATTGATGTTGGCAAGCTCGCTAATTTCATTATCACCAGCGGATCAGTGTTTGATGAGAAAACAATCTTCTTTCAAAACTGGGTGCAAGGGAAAAAATATATGTTGAATGAAAACGGCTGGAATGATTATCGCGGAAATTATAAGCTCACATTAAAATCTCAAAATAAAAATAAAGAATATACAGTTGAAGTGAAAGGCACACCTGACAAGCTTTCTGCAACAGTTCAACCTGTCGGCGATACAGTGAAAACAGATGTGAATGTTTCTGTTTCAGGAAAGATGGCAAAGATTACATGGAGCATGAAAAGCGACAGCCCTAAATTAAGTAGCTTAACTGGTTTGATTGAAGATAAAATGTGGGTGGGCAATGGTTACAGCAGTGATGGCGATATGCTGAGCTGGAATATGCAATATGCTTCTGCATTTGTGGAGAAACCTGATACCAGCAAGAAAAAAGATGAGAAGAAAAATACTATTAATAAAACAGTTGTCTATCCTTTCAATGGATATGGTTCGCCTGAAGTTGCGAAGCAGCAGGACTTGCTGATTAAAAATGCAACAGTGTGGACGAATGAAAAAGAAGGAAACCTTGATAACACAGACGTATTAATAAAGAATGGAAAAATAGTTTCAATCGGGAAAAACTTAAACGCAGGAAATGCAAAAGTGATTGATGGAACCGGCAAGCATTTAACAGCAGGGATTATTGATGAGCATTCGCATATTGCAGTGACAGGAAGTGTGAATGAATGTTCGCAGTCAGTGACAGCAGAAGTGAGGATTGCTGATGTGATTGACCCCGAAGATATTCAGATTTACAGGCAGCTTGCAGGTGGAGTGACAAGTGCGCATGTGCTTCATGGAAGCTGCAACACTATTGGCGGACAAACACAACTGATAAAACTTCGCTGGGGCAGCAATGCAGAAGCGATGAAGTTTGCAAACTGGGATCCATTCATAAAATTCGCTTTGGGCGAAAATGTGAAACGTTCTTTCGGTGAAAGCAATAACCGTTTTCCTGACACGAGAATGGGAGTGGAGCAAGTGCTGGTGGATGCATTTTCCCGTGCAAAAGACTATCAGAACGCAGGCGCAGGCAAGCGCAAAGATTTAGAGCTTGAAACGCTTTCTGAAATTTTAAATCACAAACGTTTTATTACTTGTCATTCTTATGTTCAAAGCGAAATCAATATGCTGATGCATGTAGCAGATACTTTTGGTTTCAGAGTGAACACATTTACGCATATACTTGAGGGTTATAAAGTGGCAGACAAGATGAAAGCGCATGGAGCAGCAGCTTCTACTTTCAGCGATTGGTATAATTATAAAATGGAAGTGCAGGATGCAATTGCATACAATGCAGCCATCATGCAAAAAGAAGGATTGATAGTTGCTATCAACAGCGATGATGCGGAACAGGCAAGACATTTGAACCAGGAATCTGCAAAGACTGTGAAGTATGGAAATGTTGCAGAAACGGAAGCATTGAAAATGTGTACGCTTAATCCTGCAACCATGCTTCATGTTGCAGACAGAGTCGGCAGCATAAAAGTCGGCAAAGATGCAGATGTTGTTTTATGGAATGATAATCCGCTGAGTGTATTCGCTAAACCTGAGAAAACAATTGTGGACGGCATTGTTTATTTCGATGTTGAAAAAGATTTGCAGATGCGCAAAGAAATTGCTGCGGAAAGAAATCGCCTGATACAAAAAATGATTGGTGCAAAAAAAGACGGCGCAAAAACAACACCTGCTGTTTATTCATTTGATGCCATCAACGAATGCGAAATTGACCATCATACAAAAAACAGCATTTTCGAAATTCAAAATCAATCAGGCAATTAATCTTTGCTTACAACGAATAATAAAAATTATATGAAAAAAATATTTTTGAGCATTGCAATCATTTCTTTCGTTTCAATGTCTCACGCTCAGGAAACAATTTCTCCTGCGCCACCGCAAAATGCTGCCATTGCACTGGCGCATGCCACTATTCATATTGGCAATGGTGATGTGATTGAAGACGGATTGATTGT
>Ga0209060_10002610_pt1 | contig 16492 bp, 18 predicted proteins | sample Coa_R1_8_FD_187155 | JGI IMG/M metagenome (GOLD analysis project Ga0209060, IMG submission 187155) | Surface soil microbial communities from Centralia Pennsylvania, which are recovering from an underground coalmine fire - Coalmine... | ecosystem: Environmental > Terrestrial > Soil >...
GCACCGCTCAGTGATATATAACCTTTCATCGGTCTTCGTTGAGATGCTACCATGCCTGTTAATGAACCTTCGCTATGTCCGATGAGATAAATATTTTTATAGCCTAATGAATCTTTTAAGCAATCGAAAATAGCTGTGATATCATTAATATAATCTTCAAAAACAAGATTGCTTTCAGTGAAATTTTTTGGAACACTTTTGCCAATGCCTCGCTTGTCATACCTGAAGCTTGCGATTCCTTGCTTTGCTAATTCTTCAGCAAGTATTTTATAAGAATTTGCAGAAACACCAAGGATACTATTCCCATTGCGGTCAGTCGGGCCAGAGCCAGCAACAATAATCGCAAGCTTTAGCTGTTTTGAATTTTTATCTGGAATAAGAAGCGTTCCTTCAATGGTGCAGCTATTAAACGGAACGGAAATTGTTTTTTCACTGAAAGAATTTTGCTGTGCAAACATTTTGTTTGTAAAGACGATTATTAAAGCATATAAAATCAAAAACTGTTTCATGATGCCAGGTTTATTGTTGTTTGCTTTTTTTAAAATATAGATACGAATAAATAACTGGTATCAGCCCAAGCAATAGAGTGCCACCTATAAATATGAATATGCCAGCGCTTTCAGGAAATATCAAAGTGCATATTGTAATGAGTATGCCTCCTCCAAACCAAAGCTTGCCGCCAAACTGATGTGTTGCCCGCCAGTTGTCTTCATTCTCCAAAGTCCAGGGAACTCTGATGCCAACAAAATAATTTGGCTTGAGACCGTGCATAAAATTCCCAATGTAAACAAATAGAAGACCGACAAATGGGAAAATCAATTTAGTCATAATAACACTGCCGGTTATGGTTGAATAAACAACAAGAATATTGACTGCCGATAAAAAAACAACAAGCCCAACTGAAATTCTCTGAAAGATAGCGACTGATAATTTTGCTGTTCGCTTCGGGTCAATTCTGTAAATGTTTTTTATCAAAAAATAAACGCCTGTTGCTAACCCGCTTAAAAGAATCACTATAAACCAAAGTTCTTTTTTTGAACCGAATTTGTCTGCTTTGCCATCGAGAGAAAAATGTGTAGCCACAATTTCAGGAAGACTATTATAATTATATGCCAGATATATAACCGGCAGCATAGCAATGAGCAAAATAAAACCATTGCGCAGATAATGAGTATTATTCATAAGTCATGTATTTATTTCTTTTTTGTTTTGAATTGGATGAGCCACTTTAATATTTCATCCACAACTGTTGTGTTCAGCGAATAATAAATAAACTGTCCTTCTTTCACAGATTCAACAAGCTTTGCCTGCTTTAGCAAGTCGAGATGATGAGAAATGCTCGGCTTCGAAATGTTAAACTGGTCTGCTATTTCGCCGGCGGTCATATCCTTCACACGCAACAGCTCAAGTATCTCGCGACGCGTAGGATCATTCAAAGCTTTAAAGAAAGAGTTCATTAGATGTTTATATATTTAGTCAAATGTCTAAATAATATTAATTATAAACAAATATTTATTGACGAAAGGAAAACTAACTGATACCAACCAACACCGGTTCTCTATTTTAAGAAATGCTTAACCTTCTGTTAAACAATATTTAAGAGAGTTTCTGAAACTCAATACCATCAAGGGTTTTAAGAGAATGATGATGTATAAGTGGTTTTGGAAATATTGACTTGTTTACAATGGCTTAATATAATGTACCATTAATCACTATTTACTTGCAAGGGAGTGTAACATAAATAATTTTGCTCCGTCAAATAAAGCATGAAATAAACAGCTCTTTTAAAATTTAAAAATTTTTTTTAAATCGCTGCAACATCTGAAAAAAACCTGCGTCTTATTAATAACAACAAAAAAGTTTTAAAAAACTATAAAAACAGAAAAATGAAAAAGATAATTTTCGCAACTGCAATGATGCTAACCGTTGGAATGACCAGCGTTTTCGCAAACACTAAAGATGAAGTAAACAACCAGGTAACAACTTCATTCAGTAAAGACTTTGCTACAGCTAAAGATGTCAGATGGCAAACAACATCGAAATATGTAAAAGCAACTTTTACGATGGACAATCAGGTAATGTATGCTTACTACGGTGAGAATGGTGAACTGATGGGCGTAGTAAGAAACATTCTTTCAGATAAATTGCCTATTAACCTGATGAGCGGCTTGAAAAAAAATTACAGTGAGTACTGGATCTCTGAGTTGTTCGAAATGGCTTCAGAAGGGCAAAGCAACTATTACGTGACTTTAGAAACATCTGATGAAACTTTGGTTCTGAAATCAAATGGCTCGAATGATTGGACTGTTTACAAAAGAACAAAGAAGAATAACGCATAAGTTTTCATGTAAGGTTAAAGCAGATGAAAAGTCCCGCATAATGGCGGGATTTTTTATTATTTAAACCTTAAGGAAGCATCTTTTTTCTTGAAATGCCGTAAGAGAAACATAATCTGAAAACTGCCTGAAAAAAATTATTTTTGCAGTTCTGTTAAAAAAGCCAAACGCAAAAATTTTATGAACAAAGGACCGATATCACACTTTATTCAGCATCATTATCGCCACTTTAATGCAGCAGCATTAATGGATGCAGCAAAAGGATATGAATCTCATTTGGCAGAGGGAGGCAAAATGATGATAACGCTTGCCGGAGCAATGAGCACTGCGGAATTAGGAATCAGCCTTGCAGAAATGATCAGGCAGGATAAAGTTGCTATTATTAGTTGCACTGGCGCAAATCTTGAAGAAGATATCATGAACCTTGTCGCGCATAGCCACTACAAACGTGTCCCGAACTATCGCGACCTGAGCCCGCAGGAAGAATGGGATTTATTAGAGAACCATTATAATCGTGTTACTGATACCTGTATTCCTGAAGAAGAAGCATTTAGAAGATTGCAACAACATATCCATAAAATATGGAAAGAAGCTGATTCAAAAGGCGAGCGATTTTTTCCGCATGAGTATATGTTCAAAATGTTGTTGAGTGGTGTGCTCGAACAATATTATGAGATTGACCCAAAGGACAGTTGGATGCTTGCAGCAGCGCAAAAAAATATTCCGATTGTTGTGCCAGGTTGGGAAGACAGCACCATGGGAAATATTTTTGCTTCTTACGTTATTAAAAACGAATTAAAGGCAACAACAATGAAGAGCGGTATTGAATACATGGTTTGGCTGAGCGATTGGTACAGAAAAAATTCTTCGGGAAAAGGAGTTGGTTTTTTTCAGATTGGTGGAGGAATTGCAGGCGATTTCCCAATATGCGTGGTGCCTATGATGTATCAGGATTTGGAATGGCATGATGTTCCTTTCTGGAGTTATTTCTGTCAGATATCAGATTCAACTACATCTTATGGATCTTATTCAGGCGCAGTGCCAAATGAAAAAATTACCTGGGGAAAATTAGATATCCATACTCCAAAATTTATTGTTGAAAGTGATGCTACAATTGTAGCTCCGTTGATTTTTGCGTGGATATTGGGGCAATAAAAATTTTATTATGAACACAAATTCAGAAGAACTTTATCTGGAAGCTGAAGCAGATATAAAAAATAATAATTACGCAGAGGCTTTCAAAAAATATGAGAGCATTTTATACGAAGAGCCTGATAGTGCCCCAGCGCACAATTCCATGGGATGGCTTTATAAAACGCAATTCGATGATTATGCAAAAGCGGAAAATCATTTTTTGACTGCCATTAAGTGTGACCCGCTTTATCCGCATTCTTATTTTCACATTGCGGCATTATTGATGGATATGGAGAGAACAGAAGAATTGACGAGGCATCTTGAAAAATGCCTGAGAGTCCGCACTATTGATAAGTCATGGGTCTATGGCAGATATGCGTTAATGGAAGAATTAAGATTAGATTACGACAAAGCGACTTTTTATTTTGAAAAGGCCATTCTTGCAAGCCAGAGCGATGAGAAAATAAAGGATTTCAAGCAGGATATTGAGCGCTGTAAAATGAAAATGGAAATTAAAGAGAAACATAAATAGATACGACATACTGGATAAGAGATGTATGTTTTAGGATATCAGATATAAAAAAGCTTTTTCGAATTTTATATCCCTCATCTCGTATCTCTCATCCCAGATTATCTCCTCAAACGCAAGCCATTTTCCCAACTCTTTTCTCATGTCTTCCGCCTTCAAAGTTGGTTGATATAAATATTTCAATCAAACTTTTAGCAAATTCAAGTGCGATGAATCGTGCAGGCAAGCAGATGATGTTGGCATTGTTATGCAACCTTACCAATTTCGCTACCTCGCTTTCCCAGCATAATGCAGCGCGGATATTTTGATGTTTATTGGCCGTCATGCAAACTCCATTGGCTGAACCGCACAATAAAATTCCAAATGCAACTTCACCACTTTCAACACTGTTTGCAACAGGATGGGCATAATCAGGATAGTCGACGGATTTGTTTTCATCCACTCCAAAATCTTTCACCTGAAAACCTTTTTCGGCAAGCCATTTCACAAGTTCTTTTTTATAATCAAAACCTGCATGATCACTACCGATGGCTATTGGTTTTGTGAGGTCGAATGATGAGAGCATGTAAATTATTTTGAGGAGCAAAGTTATGGGAATGAAACCCGAAACAGGGTATAAAAAAACAAGCACCCCGGGCGGGGTGCATTGTTACTCCTAACTGACCTATGAAAAAAGATTCCCTAAAAACTCTGCAACCAGAACATCGTTCAGGGCATTTGATGTTTTATTATTACGTAGCTAAATTGAATAAAAAAATAGTGATGGAAAAGAAATAAGCTGTGATTAACTACGGCTTAACAATGGTTAATGAGGAGAGATTATTTAAGGACTTTCATCCTTACCATTTCGATGCGGGTATCACTTACAGCAAGGATTTCGAATTCGTAATCGCCGATGATGATGTGCTCTTTTTGTTTGGGGATGGCTTCGTGCTGGTTAATAATATACCCTGACAATGTTTCTGATTCTTCTACAGGGAATTCAAGCTCATATTTTTCGTTGAGGTAATCCAGTTCAAGTCGGCCAGAAAAAATAAATTCTTCTGATGATAATTTTTTCTCTTCAAACTCTTCAGTATCGTATTCGTCTTTGATCTCTCCGAAAATTTCTTCAAGCAAATCTTCCATAGTAACAATGCCTGCAGTACCACCAAACTCATCAACTACCCAGGCAATACTTTTTCTTTCTTTGCTGAATTTATTAATCAGATCTGTTGCTCCCATGCTTTCAGGAATGGCAGGGATTGGTAATAAAATTGATTTGATAAAAGAAGGATTTTTGAATAAATCCAATAAGTGTATGTAGCCGACAATATGATCCACGTTCCCGTCGTACACAACGAGCTTGCTAAGCCTTGTTGAAATAAATTTTTTTCTTGCATCTTCAACAGATGTGCTCAGATCAATGCCTTCAATTTCTTTTCTGGGTACAAGGCATTCTCTCACTTTCACTTTCGGCAACGATAGAGCTGCTTCAAATAGTTCAGTGTTCAGCTCTGAATTTTCTTCGGTGACTTCACCGGTCTGCTGATAAAAATGTTCAAAACCTGTTCCTGAAAAAACTTCTCTTTCTTCATCCATGCGAACATTAAAGAGATATTTCAATATCCATTTTGAAAGGATAATAAAAAAAGAAACAAGAGGATGAAAAAGTTCGTAAAAGAAATTAGCTGTTCCTGAAAAAAAATTAATCAGCTTATCACTCTTAGCTCTGAACAAAGCTTTTGGCAGCACAGCCCCGAACAACAAAATAAACAATGAAGAAAAAAAAGTTTCTACCAAAAGCCGAATGGCGTTTACATAACCACTAGGAATATGAATTTTTGTAATGAGCCAGTTCCAGAAAGGTTGTAGTGTTTCACCAACCATCAATCCGAACAACACCAAAAAAATAGTGAAGCCGACAATGGTAGCGCCAATGAATTGCGCAGGGCGATCCATCAATCTCGATAAAGTAATGCCACTGCTCAGCCCCTGCTTCTTTTTTAGTTCAACAGATAACTTGTTGGCGCTCACAAAAGCCATTTCAATGCCTGCAAAAAAGAAAAGCATCAGCCATGCAATACCAATCCAGATAAAGGTGTAAATGTTGATCATGCAAATGCGAAATTACTCTTTAAAATTGGAAAATTTTATATGCAGCTTTTGCTGTTTTGCGCAGAAAATAATTAATTGTTTATAAACTCTTCGATTATCTTTTCTGCTTCATCGCAAGCTTTGCCAAGGTTGTCATTGATAATGATTTTATTGAAATGATGTTTGAAAGAGATTTCATAAGAAGCTTTGTTAATGCGATTTTGCAAAGCTTCAAGACCTTCCGTGCCTCTTGACTCAAGACGGGCTTTCAATACTTCGATAGAAGGCGGCTCGATAAAAATAGAAAGGCAGTTGTCACCGAATTGTTGCTGAACATGAATAGCGCCTTTCACATCAATATCAAGAACAGGAGTTTGTTTATTTGCCCAAATGCGATCCAGCTCGCTATTCAACGTTCCATAATATTTTCCCTCGTATACCATTTCCCACTCCAGAAATTCGTTGTGCTGAATTTTTTGCCTGAAAATATCGAGATCCATAAAATAATAATCAACACCATTTGTTTCATCTTTTCTTGGCTGTCTTGTACATGCAGATACGGAAAAAGAAAGCTGCGGAAATTTTTGCAGAAGGTAACGGGTAATAGAAGTTTTTCCGGCACCAGACGGAGCAGTTATGATGATGAGTTTATTTGTTGTTTGAATCATTGTTACTTCAAATAGAATTTTACACTCTTTTGATCTGCGCTCCTAAATTTTTCAATCTGTCGTCAATATATTGATAACCTCTGTCGATCTGATCGATATTCTGGATTGTACTTTTTCCTTCTGCACTCAATGCAGCAATCAGCAAAGCCACGCCAGCTCTGATATCCGGTGTGCTCATCGTGATGCCGCGCAATTTCTGTTCCCGTGCAAGACCGATTACAGCAGCGCGATGCGGATCGCACAAAATAATCTGGGCGCCCATATCTATTAATTTATCGACAAAAAACAATCTGCTCTCAAACATCTTTTGATGAATCAGAACACTTCCTTTTGCCTGCGTGGCAACAACAAGAACAATGCTCAGCAAATCAGGTGTGAACCCTGGCCATGGGTGATCATAAATCGTAAGTACCGATCCATCCAAAAAAGTTTGTATCTCATAAACATCCTGAGAAGGTATATGAATATCATCGCCCACAAAATTCATTTGTATGCCAAGCTGTTTGAATTTATCGGGAATCACGCCGAGATTCTCAAGGCTTACATTTTTGATGGTGATATCGCTTTGTGTCATTGCTGCAAGCCCGATGAATGAACCTACTTCAATCATATCTGGCAACATTCGGTGCTCTGTGCCAGTGAGATAATTCACTCCTTCAATCGTTAATAAATTGCTGCTGATGCCGCTTATTTTTGCGCCCATCCGGTTCAGCATTTTACAAAGCTGCTGAATGTATGGCTCACACGCTGCATTGTAAATGGTTGTTGTTCCTTTTGCCATAGCTGCAGCCATCACAATATTAGCAGTTCCTGTTACAGAAGGTTCATCAAGTAATAAATTTGTCCCTGTCAGGTTGGGTGCATTCAGGTGAAAAAAATTATCGCCGGAATCATAATCAAATTCTGCTCCCAGTTTTTGAAAGCCGATGATATGTGTGTCCAATCTTCTTCTCCCGATTTTATCTCCGCCGGGTTTTGCAATAAATGCCTTTTTAAATCTTGCAAGCATTGGCCCTGCAACCATCACGGAGCCGCGCAGGCGGCCACTTTTTTTTCGATATGTTTCGCTGCGCAAATAATCTACGTCAACATTATCTGCCTGAAGTATGCATGTGTCGCGGCTTTGCCGGTCAATCTTCACATTCATTTCTCCTAATAATTCTATCAAAAGATTTACATCAAGAATATCGGGAATATTAGTGATGGTAACTTTTTCCGGCGTTAACAAAACTGCGCTGATGATTTGAAGCGCTTCATTTTTTGCGCCTTGCGGAATGATTTCGCCACTGAGTTTTTTTCCGCCTGTTACTTCAAATGAATGCACGATACAATTTTTTAGTAATAAAAAAGCGATGAGCTGCTTGCTCATCGCTGCTAAATTATTAAAGCCTGAGATAATCAGAACCTTTTCTTTTTAAATTTATTATCCCGGCCACCATTATTGCGGCCATCACGGTCGTTACGGTTGTTGTTATTTCTTGGCTGGAATTTCTGGTTGCGCTTGTTCCTGTAATCTCCATAACCTCCACGGTCTCTGTCGCGGTTTTCATTTGGCCTGAAGCTTTTTACATAAGGCGTGTTGGTGAATTCGAGCTGACCACCAGTTATATTTGTCAGTTCGCTTTGAATGGCATCATCGTGCACAGTTTCTTTATGCCAGTTGTTATAGGCGAGCTTCATATAATATGCAACAGCATTTGCAAAACCATTGCGTTTGTCAGGCTGCTCCTCTTTCAATGCTTTATTGATGATGAGCTCAAGGTTCTTTCCAAGATGAGAGAATTTAGGATAACGCTTTGGATATGGAAGCGGTTTTGGCTTTGCCTTCAATGTCTCTCTTGTTGGGATCGGATATGGAGAAGAAACTTTCAACTTGAAATCAGAAATCAAAAAAAGATGATCCCATAATTTATGTCGAAAGTCTTCCACATTTTTTAAATGAGGATTCAGAAACCCCATCAATTCAATCACCGCATAAGCATTTTTCTGGCGCTTTTCAGGATCTTCTATCGTCAGCAGATATTCAATCATTTTCTGAATATGGCGGCCATATTCGCGGATCACGAGATGGTTTCTGGTGGTATTATATTCCATTTTGCTATTAATAATTGTTCAACAAACCTACATGAAATACTGTAAACGGGCAAAGAGGTCAAAAGATTTTATGATTCTCTAAATATCCTGAAAATAAAAAAGACCTTTTTTCAAAGGTCTTTCAAAGAAATGGATCATTGGTTTTTCACAAGCCTATTCAATAATCAGCTTTGAAATATATTGATGATTATTTGTGTTGTCTTTCACCTGCAGGTAATAAAGCCCGGTTGCAGGATGATTTGTCAAATCAAGCTTGATCTGGCTAGAACCGGATAAAGAAACCTCTTTGCGCTGTATCACTTTTCCTGAGGTGCTCACTAATTCAACTGTGTAATTTCCAGAAAGCACCTGATCAAACTCGATCATGGTATAGGTCTTAACAGGGTTAGGATAAGTGTGATAACCAGCAATTCCGCCGTTGTTCAGGTTCACTGTTTTTATTGGTGAATAGACAACAGATTTTCCGTCGGCGCTTGTTCGTTTGATGCGGAATAACAGTTTTCCATTGTCATTTGCGCCAATGCTGTATTGAAACTGATAAGATGCAAGCGTTCCCTCAGCATTTGCATTTGATTTTTGGCTGTTGATAGGAACATAATTGGTTCCACCATCGGTGCTGTATTCGATTTCATAACTGATATCTTTTTGCTCGTTTTGAGCTTGCCATTTCAATTGAACATAATTGCCGTTTTTTGCAGCAGTAAAGTTGCTCATCGCATTTGCAAGCAAGCCTGCAGGGCACCAATAATAAGTGAGCTTGAAATAGCCCCAGTAATTTGTGATGATCTGGTCGCCATAATTTAATGAACCGACCAATGATATAAGCCCTCCATTTAATGTGTAAGTATAATTTACTGTTCCGCTTGCGCCAAGATAAGGGGCAGTGTTGGACGTAAACTTATAATCGGCAACATTGCTGAAAAGGTTATCGGGACCATAAACGATGCTATCTCCAGGGCTGTTCCCTTTTGCGTTCAAAGAATCGGGGCCATAAATTTTTGTGTAGACTTCAGCAATTGATACGCCGGGTCCGGTAATGTTGTTGGCGACTGTGAGCAGGAATTCATATTCGGTTTTTGTGCTGGCAAGGTTCCACACATTTGTGGTTGTGATACCGGAAATAACATCTTCGAATTTTACACAGCCAAGCGTTCCAACAGACGGGTCAAATTTTGGGAAGCTGATAGTTGATGAAGATGCATTCGTTGGGTTAAGCGTGTCGTTGTAGCTTATCGTGTTTGCGGCAACACCGCCCGAACAAAGGCATTGTGCTGAACTGCGCTGTGGAACAAATGTCATCAGGCAGGCACATGAAGCAATAATCACTGCGTAGACATTTTTCATGGGTACTGGTTTTAATTGAGGTAATACGGATTTCTATAGTGCTAAAGTATCTATTCAGAAATACAATAGCAAAGCAGTTTTACCTTAGTTAGGCTGATGGTAAAAACCACATTGCTTTTGAAAATTTCCGATTCGATGACGCTTATAACGCAATCAGCGCAAAAAAATGATTTTGAAGAAGGATTATTTCTGCCAACCTAACTTTATGCGCTTATTATGAGAATTATCGTTGACTTTCAGCCTTTGATTCATGAATGCATCCCTGCCTCAGCTTTGAAATTTATTGTGCATTGTCATCAAAAAATTTTGCAAACGAATGCAAAAGATGAATGGATTTTCATAGCTGATAAAAGTTATTTAGATAATGAAACACTTAAAGAAATACCTGCAGAAAATATTCTTTTCAAAAAAATAATTGCTAATCAGATTGGGTGGAAATTTTGGTATGATTATCAACTGCCTTCCTTAATAAAAAAAAACAAGACAGATTTGCTGATAACTACCGGAGGCATTTCATCATCAACCAATGTTCCACAATATGCGTGGATGATAGGACTGAAAGAAAATAGCCATTCTAAAAAAGTGAAAGGCTATATCAATCTTTATAAAAAAAGATTTCAAAAAACGATAGGTCAATCAAAAGCAATTTTTACTGTTTCAGAAAAAAGCAAACAAAGTATTATTTCAAAAACAAATGTTGACAAAGAAAAAATTATTCTTTTGAAAGCCGCTGCAGATGAAAATGTAAAACCTTTATCATGGACTGAAAAAGAAAGCATCAAAACAAAATATGCGGCTGGCAAAGAATTTTTCTCAGTTGCAGTTGATGATTTGCAACAAAACCTGATTGATATATTAAAAGCATTTTCCCAATTCAAAAAGAGGCAGCAATCGAATATGCAGATGGTTTTTGTTGGAAATGGATTGAAAAACGATATTGATTTTTTGAGCAAACTGGATACATTCAAATACAGAAAGGATGTGCATTTTTATGACAGCCTTTCCGAAATAGAAAATCAAAAAATAATATCCGCTTCTTATGCATTATTGTATCCATTCACTGACGATGAAGTTGGTGCCGTTGTCTTGGATGCATTCAAAGCAAATATTCCTGTCATCATATCAGAGAAAAGCAGCCTTCATGAAATTGCTGGAGATGCGGCGTTATATGTAGATGCTGAGAATATTGAATCTTTAGCAAACCAGATGATGGTGTTGTACAAAGATGAAAAACTCCGGTCGGGATTGATTACAAAAGGAGAACAGAAATGGCAGGAATTCAGCTGGAAAAAAACTGAAAAAAAATTAATGGACATTATCGTACAAAGGATGAAAGACTAATCAAAATAATTCAATGTAACTTCGCAGCTCTGTAAAATTTTATATGAAAAAATCTTCGATTAACATTGATGTGCATCTGGATGAAAATAACGTGCCCGATGAAATTGTTTGGAACGCAACGGACACTACAGCAGAAAAAGCTCAAAAAGCAAAAGCAATGATGCTCGCATTTTGGGACAGCACTGATAAATCTGCACTGCGGATTGACCTTTGGACAAAAGACATGATGGTGGACGAGATGGCTGATTTTTTTTATCAGTCATTTATGACAATGGCCGAGACTTATAATCGCGCAACCAAAGACACTGAATTGGTGAACGATATTAAAGATTTTGCGAAAAATTTTTACAATAAATTCAGGGAACATCAATTAAAAGAAAACAAAGCATAAATTTTTTTCTTATGGGCTTAGAACAAAAAGTGATGGCAGAACTGAAAACTGCCATGCTCGCAAAAAATGAAGCAGCATTAAGAAGCTTAAGGGCAATCAAAGCTGCAATTATTCTCGCGAAAACAGCAGAAGGCGCAAATGGAGAATTGCAGGAAGCAGATGAAACAAAACTCTTGCAGAAGCTTATCAAACAGCGAAAAGATTCTCTCGAGATTTATGAAAAACAAAACCGCGAAGACCTGGCAACAAAAGAGAAGGAAGAAATCGCTGTGATTGAAAAATTTTTGCCGAAACAATTAAGTGCAGAAGATTTGAAATTAATTGTTGAAAAGATTATTGCAGAAACCGGGGCTTCATCGCCTGCAGATATGGGCAAAGTGATGGGCGCTGCCACCAAGCAGCTCGCAGGTCAGGCTGATGGAAAAGCGATCAGTGCTGTTGTGAAAGATCTCCTGCAGAAATAATCTCATCGCAAAAAATATTTAATTTAGTGTGGATTGATATTCTATTCCTGATCATTTTATTGCTTGCCATTTTCAAAGGCTTGCAGCGTGGTTTAATCGTTGCTGTGTTTTCTGTAATCGCATTAATGGCAGGCATTGCTGCTGCCATCAAATTATCTGCAGTGGTCGCAAGTAATTTAAAAGAGAATATTAATGTTTCTTCCAAATGGCTTCCTTTCTTAGCATTTGTGCTGGTATTTATTGTCGTGGTTTTATTAGTTAGGTGGATGGCGAATCTGATAAAAGCCGCGGCAGATTTCGCACTGCTGGGCTGGGTCGATAAACTTGGCGGAATGCTTTTGTATGCATTCATTTATCTTGTTGCCTATAGCGTACTTTTATTTTATGCAGCCAACCTGCATCTGATACCTCAACATGTCATTTCTTCTTCCATAACATATTCATTCGTTGAACCATGGGGAACAGTCGCCATTAATGCAATTGGAAAAATAATCCCTTTTTTCAAGAACATGTTTGCTGAGCTTGAAAGCTTCTTCGGCCGGTTGGCATGAGGGTAAAAAGATTAAATTGTTTGCAGCAATAGACAACGCGATCATACACTTTTAATCTTCACAAAATCCATTACACCTGTTATCATGTTTAGATATTGTAAATTTGTTTTTGAACAAATGGTTTTTGGCTTAAAACATCTATTTTAGCGATTAATTTATAGCTTAGGAATTCATTGATGATACAATACGAAATCAAACAACAGGACAAATTCAAATTCATCGAAGAAGGTGAGGGCGAACCATTGGTGTTGCTTCATGGCTTGTTTGGCGCTCTTAGCAATTTTATGGGCTTGATTGAATATTTCCGCCATCATAATAAAGTAGTGGTGCCAATACTGCCATTGTTTGATCTTGATATTCTTCACACCACTGTGGGCGGTCTTGAGAAATTTGTTCACAAATTCATTGAGAAAAGGAATTATAATAATATCCATTTATTAGGAAATTCACTAGGCGGTCATGTGGCGCTCATACATGCGCTAAAGCATCCTGAAAGGTTGAAATCAATTACTCTTACCGGCAGCTCAGGTTTATTTGAGAACGGAATGGGAGACACTTATCCCAAACGCGGCGATTACGACTATATCAAAAAGAAAACCGAGCTCACTTTTTATGACCCGAAAACAGCTACTAAAGAATTGGTAGATGAAGTGTATGAAATAGTGAACAACCGCATCAAGGCAATCAAGATAATCGCACTTGCAAAAAGTGCTATCAGAAATAATTTAGGCGAAGAACTCAATCAAATCAAGCAACCGACGTTATTAATATGGGGCAACAATGACAGCATAACACCACCATTTGTCGGTCGTGAATTTAACCGTTTGATCCCAAACAGTGAGCTGCATTTTATCGATAAATGTGGTCATGCGCCAATGATGGAAGTTCAGGACGAGTTCAATGAGATATTGCACAAATTTCTCGCAAAATTGAATTGACCTGCAACTGTGAGCTAAGAAAACCCGTATTTATATAAAACACTCTGCCTGTGCTGAACAAGGAAATCATATCTGCATCTATCCCATCGCTGAGCCCAAATGACCCGGTTTATCAGGCACTTGACCTGATGTCAGATTTCCACGTGTCAAACCTGGCTGTTGTTGCTGAAGATAAATTGCTTGGCATTATCAGCGAAAACGATTTATTGAATGTTGTTGATGAAGCAACAACTATTTCGCAATTAGAAAATATTACTTCTAAAATTGCAGTTCACGCCAATGCGCATTTTATTGAAGCTGTTCAGCGTGCAAATGAATTCAACCTAACAGTTATTCCTGTCATAGATAAAGAAGATGAATATCTTGGTTCTATTTCATCAAATGATTTGCTTCAGCAATTAGGAAAACTTACTGGCGTTAGCGAGCCCGGCGGAGTGATTGTGCTCGAGATGGAACAAGTCAATTTTTCTTTCTCAGAACTGAGCAAATTGGTTGAAACAAACGATGCCCAGATAACACAATTGAATTCTTATACCGATCCTCAGTCAAAGATTTTTTACGTTACGATAAAGCTCAACAAATTTGAGATTGCTGACATTATCGCAACTTTTCAGCGATACGATTATCATGTGAAATATTCTTTCGGGGAAGAGCTTTATGAGAATGACCTTCGCAGCAATTATGATCATTTGATGAACTATCTGAATATCTGATTTTTTAAAACCTGCCTTATTTTTTTAACAATATTAACACCAGACAGCAAGTTAGATTTGCGGCCATCATGATTAAGCAATCGAAATATTGCCTGGTATTTTTATTAACTGCTCTTTTCCTGAATTCACGTGCTCAGTCGTCATTGAATAATACGCTGACAAATGTGAGTTCACCAAATGCTTTACGTGCTCCAGCCAAAATATCGCCTGCTAATAATGCTTCACCTTTTATTGTAGGGAATATTTATATAACCGGCAATAAAAAAACAAAAGCATATATCATTCTCCGCGAGCTGAGTTTTAAAACAGGCGATTCAATTTATTTGCCTGAATTGGTGAAAGCTTTTGAGCTTGGCCACGACAGGCTTGTGAACACTTTGCTCTTTACAAACGTAATTGTTTCGCTGAAAGGTTTCAGGGGTTATGTAGTCGATGTACAGATTGAGGTGAATGAGCGCTGGTATATCATTCCCGTTCCTTATTTCCACCCGGTTGACAGGAACCTCACGGTATGGCAAGAGCATAATTACAGCCTGAGCAGAGTTAACTATGGATTGAAATACACGCAAAATAATTTTTCCGGAAGAAATGATGACCTTGTTTTGTGGTTGATTACCGGTTATTCCCGTCAGGCAGAAATTGCATACGACCAACCTTATGCAGATGCGTCGCTCAAGCATGGTTTTGGTTTCAGTGTTATCTATAGCGCCAATAAAGAATTTAATGCGCTCACAAAAAACAACCAGCAATATTTTATTAATTCGGATAGCTTATCGTTTGCCGGCAAATACCTGAGTGAGCAATTCAATTTGTCGCTGAGATATTATTACAGACCGGGCTTGAAAATAAGGCATACCATCAGGCTCAACTTCAGCAATCTTAAAATCGATTCTGCCGTTCGCTATTATAATCCTGATTATTTAAAAAATGGAGGGAAAGAAATTTTTTATCCGGAAGCTTCTTACCAAATGGATTACACTAATGTTGACTACATAGCTTATCCATTGAAAGGAGTGACAGCCAATGCTTCTTTACTGAAAAGAGGGATTAATACAGATATGAATTTGTGGCAGCTTTATTTGCAAAGCACAGAAAGCGTGCAGTTGGCCAACAAATTATATTTCAGCACACAAAATATGGCGATGCTAAAATTACCTTTTGACCAGCCTTTTTATAATCAACAGATGTTTGGGTATGGCAATTTTTATCTGCGCGGCCTTGAAAAATATGTGGTGGATGGCGAGGCTGGTTTCGCTGCGCGGAACACCATTTTGCGGGAGATATTTAATTTTAGCCTGCCAATAAAAATACCTTTTCTCGGTCTTTATCGTGTGCCGTTCCGCGTGATGGCAAAAGCATTTTCTGACATCGGTTACATTTATAACAAGAATGCGGATATTTCGAACACATTATCAAAACAATTTCTTTATACCGAAGGCGTGGGCATCGATGTTGTTACTACTTATGATTTTGTTTTCCGCGTTGAATACAGTTTTAACCAATTAGGACAAAACGGGTTATTTTTACATATCCATAATGATTTTTGATTGCGAGCTATCCCATTTAATTAAATTCATTGAATGAAAATTGCGATTTACAGCCGTGTTATTGATTTTGAACAGCGCAGTGAGATTCAGAATCTTTTTGATGAACTCATTAAGCAGCATATCGAGCCGGTTATCTACCATCCTTTTTTAGAAAAGATCAGATCAGAGTTTGTACTTCCATCTCATGTTTCAAGTTTTAATGAATCAAAAGATTTGAATGGCTCTATTGAATTTATCATCAGCCTTGGTGGAGATGGCACTTTGCTAGATACGCTTTCATTGGTAAGAGATAAAAACATTCCTGTGCTCGGAATTAACTTCGGGAGATTGGGTTTTTTGGCAGGCATTGGTAAAGAAGATTTGAAA
>Ga0209060_10002612_pt1 | contig 16480 bp, 11 predicted proteins | sample Coa_R1_8_FD_187155 | JGI IMG/M metagenome (GOLD analysis project Ga0209060, IMG submission 187155) | Surface soil microbial communities from Centralia Pennsylvania, which are recovering from an underground coalmine fire - Coalmine... | ecosystem: Environmental > Terrestrial > Soil >...
TGCTCATGTGGCCGGTGGACATGTCGTCGATGCCCATGGGCGGGAGCAATTTGTCGGGTAGAAGCAGGAAATGGGACTTGCGCTGTTTGTCGATATCGGGATTGTCTTCGTGGTTGCCATTTTCTTCGATGAATTGGTAACGCGGGCTGCCTTCGCCGCCGAGGTTGAAGAGCGTGGCCTTCTTGCCCATGTAGCGGGAAAAACTGGGCGCGTCGTTTCCGAAGCTGGTAGCGTAGCTGACGAGAAAGCCTTTGGGATATTCGAGCAGCGCCTGAAATGTGTCGGGAGTTTCGCGGCCGTCTTTCCAGGCGAAGATTCCACCGTGGGCGACGACGGAGGAAGGGAAGTGTTCGCCGGTAAACCAATGGACCAGGTCGATGCCGTGACTCATCCATTGATCGGCGATGCCGCTGGAAAAATCCTTGTAGAGGCGGAATTCGAAATAGAGGCGAGGATCGAAGGGACGGAAGGGCTTCGACATCAGCCAGCGCTTCCAATCGGTGTCCGTTTCGCGAAGCCGCGAAACCTCCGGGCGTCCGCGCCAACGCGGGCCGTGATAGTTCCAGACAATTTCGATTTTGGTGAGATCGCCGAGCGCGCCGGACTGGAAAACGTCATACGCTAATTTCTGATACGGCTCGCTGCGATGTTGCGTGCCGACTTGCACGATGCGATCGCTGGCGAGGACCGCATCGCGCGCGGCTTTGACTTCGGCGAGGACATTGCCCATGGGCTTTTCCACGTAGACGTCTTTTTTCGCAGCGACAGCGAGTTGAAGAATCGGCGAATGAGAATGTTCGGGAGTGGAAATTAAAACGGCGTCGACGTCGGTGAGGGCGAGGAGGTCTTCGAAGTTTTGGAACGCTCGCGGCGCGCGCTCAAAAAACTTTTCGTAGGTTCCGCGGCCGGCTTCGCGATTGAGGGACCAGAGATCGCAGACGGCGGTCATTTCGACGTTGTGCGTTTTCTGGAGCATGGAAGCAATCAGGGCAAGATCTCTGCCGCGGCTCCCGAAGCCGATGTGGCCGAGAGAAATGCGATCGTTTGCGCCAAGAATGCGGGCGTAGGAGGAAGGCGTGGAAGAAAATGCGGCTCCCGCGGCGAGAGCGGTTGCCGATTTATTCAGGAATTCTCTGCGGTCCATGCGCGCATGATTCTGGTTCATTCTTTTTCTCCCGGGTGGCGCTCGTTGAAGGTTCTTGATACCACAAACCCAAACGGAGTTACCAACGAGAAAAGGCGGCTGATTCGGAGCGCAGAGTGCCGGCTCAGGCGGCCAGACTCGATTGTCGATCGTTAATCGCGATCGGGATTGCGATGGCGCCAATGCCAATAGTGGCGTTGTACGCTACGGTGCTGCCGTTGGTACTCGCGATAGCTGCGGTGCTGTTCGACGAGGTAACGCCGGTAGGCGCGGTCTTCGCGGTCATCCCAATTATGGTAGTCGCGATTATCCCGGTCATAAACTCGGACCTGAACACCGCCGTCCTGAGGCTTGGGGTTTGCCAGGATGACAGTTGGAACGGAGAAAGCGGCGATTAGCAGCAGCGAGGCGAAACAGCGATTTTTGAGATGCACGATATGCTCCTCCACGACCAAGACGAGTTTGAGAGTCGTGGGACCTTCACTATGCTCGACCAGCGCCGGCGTGTATGTTCGATAGTGCACGGAAACGGAAATAGAAAACGCCAGGAGAAACGCCCGGGTTATGCGGTTCCGCTACGGAAGGACATCCGCCGGTCTCTCGGGTACAATCGCTCGCCATGGATACGAAGGGAATTGTCAGATCGGTGTTTGGAGTGCCGCGGGCGCTGATTGGCGCGATACATGTTGGCGCGCTGCCGGGAACTGCTGCCAGCAAGAAAAGCGTGGCGGAAATTGCGGAGGAGGCGGTTCGGGAAGCGCGGGTATATGAAGCGGCGGGCTTTCACGGGCTGGCGATTGAGAATACGCATGATCGTCCGTACTTGAAGAGTTCGGTTGGACCGGAGATTGGCGCGGCGATGGCGGTGGTCGGGGCGGAAGTGCGACGCGCGGTTTCGTTGCCGCTGGGAATTCAGGTTCTGGCGGGCGCGAATTTGTGGGCGATGGCGGTGGCACACGCGTGTGGAGCGAAGTTTGTTCGCGTGGAAGGATTTGTGTTCGCGCATGTGGCGGACGAAGGTGTGATTGAGGCGAGCGCGGGAGCGCTTTTGCGATACCGGCGGATGATTGGTGCGGACAGCGTTCGCGTGTTTGCGGATATCAAGAAGAAACACTCGGCGCATGCAATTACGGCGGATGTGGATATTGTGGAGACGGCGAAGGCGGCGGAATTTTTTCAGGCGGATGGCGTGATTGTTTCGGGTGTGTCCACTGGAGAGCCCGCGGATGCCGGCGAAGTGGAAGCGGTGAGCGGTGCAGTGTCCATTCCGACGCTGATTGGTTCAGGCATTACGCCGGAGAACATCGGGAAATATTCGTCTGCGGAGGCGTTTATTGTGGGGTCGTCGGTGAAGCGGGACGGGAAGTGGGAAAATCCGCTTGAGGAAAAAAGAGTGGCGGCGGTGGTAAAAGCATTTGAGAAGTTGCCGGGCGTGTAGCTAAAGAAACGCGCGAGTTGCTGAGGAGACTGCGCACAGGCGGGACGAAAAGAAGAGGCGCTCGGGAAGATCACAAGCGCCTCCTCAACTACTTCAACGTAAACCGTACCTCACTGGATCACCTCCTTCTCGGCGTGGACGCCGATCCCAACAAATGTGTTGAGTAAAGCGAATATAACGCAGGTCATGAGGAGTTGGCCACAGGGAAGGTGTTGAGCAGGAGTGGCGCGCGTGCTATGTTTGTAAGGGAAACCCGGAGTGGCGGAACTGGCAGACGCGCTGGACTCAAAATCCAGTGGTACTTGGTACCGTGTGGGTTCGACCCCCTCCTCCGGGACCAGAAAAACAGACGACAGTCGAAAGTTCAGAACTCGACGCTAGAAGTTTCTCCCCAACCGCACGACATAAAGTGGATGTAGACAATCCTGAAGAAAACTTCCTTGCGTGTGTATTGAAACGGTTTAAGATTGGGTGAAACACGTACGTACACCAAATCTGAGGCAACGAATGATCCCCTTCCGCCGCTATTTTTTCCTCTGCTTGATTCCGGGCGTTCTACTGTTACCACCGAAGACTTTGTGTGCGGCGGATAGTCCGGCGGCTTCGACTGCGAGCGTTTCGCTGGACGCGGGCTGGCAGATTCAATCGTCGTGCGAAGCGAAGGCGACGGGCGAGCAGGTGTCGGCGGTGGGATTTGATGCAAAGGGTTGGCATAAGACGACGGTGCCGAATACGGTTGTGGGGACGTTGGTGGACGACAAGACGTATCCCGACCCGACGTACGGAACAAATTTGAAAGAGCTGCCGGGAATGAATTACTCGAGCGCGACTTTTTTCGCGCTGCAGGATATGCCGGAGGGCAGTCCGTTCAAGTGCTCATGGTGGTGGCGGAAAGAGTTTGCGGTGCCGGCTTCGGCGGCGGGGAAGCATCTGGCGCTCCATTTTCCGGGGATCAATTATCGCGCGAATGTTTGGGTGGACGGAAAGAAGATTGCGGATGCGAAGGATGTGGTGGGAACGTACCGGATTTTTGAGTTTGATGTGACGTCGGCGCTGAAGGTAGGTGCGGCGAATGCAGTGGCGTTGGAGATTTTTGCGCCAGGCAAAGACGATCTGGGAATTACGTGGGTCGATTGGAATCCAACGCCAGCCGACAAGGACATGGGGATTTGGAAAGAAGTTTCGCTGACGATGAGCGGGCCGGTGGCGCTCCGGCATCCGTTCGTGAGTTCGAAGCTGGATTCGGAATACAAGGCGGCGGAACTGACGCTGAGCGCGGAGTTGCGGAACGATTCGGGCGCTCCGGTGAAGGGAACACTTTCTGCGGAAGTCGATGGGAAGCAGTTGAAACAGGAAGTGGAGCTGGCGGCAGGTGAAACGAAAGTTGTTCGGTTTGATCCAGCGACATATCCGCAATTGAAAATGGCAGCGCCGAAGCTGTGGTGGCCGTTCACGGTGGGTACGCCGAATCTATACACGGCGAAATTTTCGTTTGCGGAGAGCGGAAAGGTTTCGGATTCGGCGTCGATCAAATTTGGCATTCGCGAAGTGACGAGCGAGCTGACGGACAAAGGGCACCGGCTGTTCAAGATCAATGGGCACAAGATTTTGATTCGTGGAGCGGCGTGGGCGCCGGATATGTTCCTGCGGCCGATGTCGAAAAAGCTGGATGCGGATTTGCGGTACGTGAAGCACATGGGGCTGAATACGATTCGGCTCGAGGGGCGGATTGACCGCGACGAGTTTTTCGACAAGACGGATGAGATGGGAATCCTGGTGATGCCGGGATGGACATGCTGCGACGCGTGGGAAAAATGGGAAGTGTGGACCGATGAAACGCGAGCGGTCGCGGCAGGGTCGATGAAAGATCAGGCGCTGCGGCTGAGGACGCATCCGAGCGTCTATGTGTGGCTCTATGGAAGCGATAATCCGCCGACGGCGGCGGTGGAGCGGATGTATCTTGATATTTTGAAGGCGGCAGAGTGGCCGAATCCTTCGGTTTCAAGCGCAAGTGAGCAACCGACGCCGGTGACGGGATCCTCGGGCGTGAAGATGACCGGGCCGTATGAATATGTCCCGCCAGTGTATTGGTACGCGGACAAAGAAGCGGGCGGCGCGCACGGGTACAACACGGAGACGAGTCCAGGGCCTGCGATTCCGACACTGGAGAGTGTGAAGCGATTTATTCCGAAAGAGCATTTGTGGCCGATGGACGACGTGTGGAATTACCACGCGGGCGGAGAGCGGTTTACGAACGTGAATGTGTTTACGGACGGATTGACGCGGCGGTATGGCGCGCCGAAGTCGCTGGAAGACTACGAGCGGAAGGCGCAAGCGATGACGTACGACGGGCAGCGCGCGATGTTTGAAGCGTATGGACGGAATAAATACGTTTCGACGGGCGTGATTCAGTGGATGCTGAACAATGCGTGGCCGTCGCTGATCTGGCATTTGTACGACTACTACCTGGTGCCGGGCGGCGGATATTTTGGGACGAAGAAAGCGATGGAGCCGCTGCATGTGCAGTATGACTATGCGGAGCACGCGGTGGCGGTGGTAAACGATACGTATCAGGCGCGCAGCGGGATGAAGGTTGTTGCGAAAGTCTTTAATCTGGAAGGGAAAGAACTCGCTTCGCACGAAGAGAAGATGGATGTTCCCGCGGATGCGAGCGTGAAGGCATTTGATTTACCCAAGGCCGATGGGCTGACGATGACGTTTTTTGCGAAGCTGCAGATGTTCGACGCAACGGGAAAATTGGTGAGCGACAATTTTTACTGGCTGTCGGCGAAGGAAGACACGCTCGATTGGGCGCACCGGCGCGATACGGTGTATACGCCGCAGGCGGAGTTTGGGGATTTGTCGGGACTGGAAACGCTGCCGGAGGTGGCGGTGACGAGCGCGACGGTTTTTTCGACGGCGGGCGGCGCGGCGACGACGACGCTTACCAACGGAGAGAAGGGCGTCGCGTTCATGGTGCATCTACGGCTGGTGGATGCGAAGGGCGAGGACGTGGTGCCGGTATTTTGGAGCGACAATTACGTGACGCTGTTGCCTGGGGAGCACCGCGCGGTGACGGCCAAATTTTCAGCAAGTGGCGTGCAGGGATTGAAGGTTGTTTGCGATGGGTGGAATGTGAAGGCAAAGGCCGCGGCGCAGGCTGTGGCCCGCTGAACGCGAGGGAGATCCCTCACTTCGTTCGGGATGACAGTGGTAAAGTGGCCGCTCCTTGAAATGGGAGAGTGGCGAAGCGATGCGAATCCTAAAAAAGAATTGCGTGAACTTGCTGGCGCTGGCTGTGGCGTTGAGCTGTGCTGCGCCTTGTTGGGCGCAGGCGCAATCGATGGAGCAGGCCAAGAAGTCGGTCTTGGCCCGAATCGAGAAGAGCGGAGCGGAAGTTGGGATAGCGTTTCGGACGCTGGACCGTAAAGACGAGTGGTATTCGCGCGCGGACGAAACATTTCATGCGGCGAGCACGATGAAAGTGCCGGTGTTGATTGAGCTGTTCCATCAGGTGAAGCAAGGGAAGCTGAAGCTGGACGGCCCGCTGATGATCAGAAATGAATTTCACAGCATTGTGGACGGGTCGGTGTACAAGCTGGATGCAGGGGATGATTCGGACGCGGATCTGTATAAAGCAGAGGGGCAGACTCGAACCATCGCGCAGCTTGCGGAGCTGATGATTACGGTGAGCAGCAATTTCGCGACGAATCTGCTGATAGAAAAACTGGGAGTGGCGCAGATTCGGGCAACGGTAGATGCGCTTGGCGCGGATGGGATGAACGTATTGCGCGGCGTGGAGGATGGGAAGGCATTTGAGAAAGGACTGAACAACACGACGACGGCGCGGGCACTCGCCGTATTGCTGACGGCGATTGCGGATGGCCGCGCTGTGGACGCGGACGCTTCGAAGCAGATGATTGCCATCCTGGAGCGGCAAAAATTCAATGAAGCGATTCCTGCCGGATTGCCGGCAGGGACAGTCGTTGCGCACAAGACCGGCGATATTACGAAGATTCATCACGATGCGGCGATCGTCTATGCGAAGCGGCCATTTGTGCTCGTCATTCTTGTGCGCGGCATCACCGACGAAAAGGTGGCGTACGCGCTGATGGCGGACATCACCCGTGACCTATACGGCGCGACGAATTGACTCCCGCGGCGGCTGCGCTGAAACTAAATACGCAACCGTACGCCGTGGGACGTCATCCAAAGCTGTAGCGGTGAGCAACTGTGGCGGTCGAAGAGTCTGAGGAGACTGAGCATGAAGACGTGGATGAGATTTTTGGGTGTGGCAGTTTTGGGCGCTGCGCTGGCGGGCGCGGCGGCTGCAGACACATTGGAATTGAAGGATGGGCGGGTTTTGCAGGGGAAATTTCTGGGCGGGACGCAGGCGATTTTGCGGTTTGAAGTGAATGGCGAAGTGCAGACGTTCTCGACCAATGACATTGTCGCGCTGACGTTTACGCGCGGATCGAGCCAGCCGCAGCAGATGCAGGCTCCGGCGGCGCCTGCGGCTCCAGCACCGGCACCCGCTCCAGCGGCGCCGATGGGTTCGCAGAACAACTACCAATCGAATGGAGTGACGCTGTCGGCTGGGCAGGCGCTGCTGGTGCGGATGATCGACGGCGTAGATTCCTCGAAGAATCACGTTGGCGATATTTTCCACGCGAGCCTTGAAACGGACCTGAACGTGGACGGTCAACTCGTGGCACGGAAGGGAACGGATGTTTACGGACGGCTTGCGACGGCGGAGGCAGCGGGAAAGTTTGCGGGCAAGTCCGAATTGCAATTGGAGCTGACGCGGATCGTGATTGATGGACACGACTACCCGCTGGTGAGCAGCGATTACAACGTGCAGGGCAAGGGCCGCGGCGGCGATACCGCAAAGAAGGTGGGAGGCGGCGCGGTGCTGGGCGCGGTGATCGGCGCGATCGCCGGCGGCGGCAAGGGCGCGGCGATTGGCGCGGCTGCGGGTGGCGGCGCAGGCGCAGGCGTACAGATAATTACGCACGGCGAACAGGTGAAAGTGCCGAGCGAGGCGCTGCTGGAGTTTCGCCTGCAGCAACCGGTGACGATTACACCCGCCGGCTGATAAAGAGCACTTTTAAAGGCAATTCACAGGGTTCGGCGATACTTCGCCGGACCCTGTTGCGTTTTTACGAGCACTTTTTTATGAGCACACAGAGGAAAAAACTTCCTTGCCTCTTCTACTGTTAGCCACTAAGCTAACGGTCGATGTGGGGAGACCTCTCGTGCCAAAAGAAAAACCAAGAGTGAACATTGGGGAAGTGATCAAGACTTACCGCAGCCAGCGGGGATTGTCGCAGGGCGACATTGAACGCCGTACGGGTTTGCTGCGCTGCTACCTTTCGCGCGTAGAGAACGGGCACACTGTGCCGTCGCTCGAGACGCTGGCGAAAATTGCCGAAGCGATGGATATTTCGCTGGCGGACTTCTTCCCGGGAACCGAAACTCCGCGAGACCGCGAAACGCAGAAGATGCTGGGCGAGCTTTCGCAGGACGAAATCCGGTTTCTGGTGGAGATCAAGCGCTACAGCAGCACGCTGACCGATGGAGACAAGCGGCTGGTGCTGGCGATGATTCGCAAGATGGCGACGATGTTGCCGCCGCCGGTGCGGAAGCCGGTTGCACGACGGCCGATGGCGTAAGATTTTTGGAAAGAATTAGAATTGCGAAAAAGGACGGGCGAGTGCCCGTCCTTTTTTATTTTAAGCCTCGAATTCGAGGTGCCTAGCGGCGGAGCACGAGGGTGCTGGCAATCATGTCGTGCAGCGCCTGTTTGCGCTCGGTGATGCCGGCGAGAATGTAGCCGATACCAAGTGGAATCAGCTGCGTGACCCATTTTGAGAAAAATCTTCCGGTGGCGCGGCCAAAGGAGATCCGTGTGCCGTTCAAGTCGGTGACAACAATGTTGAGAACTTTTTTTCCGGGCGTTGCCTGCCACGACGAACTCTCGAATCCAGCGTAATAAAGCCAGCTGCCAACCAAAGCAACGATGATGATTGCTCCAATTCCAATAGCGAGCGCAACGCCAAAAGCAGCACCGCCGGGATCGTCAGGACCGGGTGGGGGATTGGGAAAGTTGCGAAGAATCGTGCCGGCGCTGGAGCTAAGCAAAATGATGAACACGATGATCAAAACGGGGACGCCGACGATGAAGCCGTCGAGCAGATGGGCGACGAGGCGGAGCCAAAAGCCTGCGTAGGCGACAACAGGGGCGGGCTGCCAGTGGGGCGTCACATCCATCGGGCCGGCTGGCTGCAAAAGCGGCGGCGGCGGAATCGGAATTCCGGCGCCCTGCGGCTGCCCGCAAACGGGGCAAACGGTCACTGTCTCTGCGATGGTGCTACCGCATTTTGAACAGTACACGCTCTCTCCTTGAGCCTTTCAAAATTAGATACGCTTTTCGAAGCCGAATTGTTCCCGGGCCACACCGGCGGGATTTAATTAGCCTGGTGCGTCTACAAGCTTTTCCAGCAGCCGGATTTTGCGCCCAAAATAAATTCCTGTCAGCATTTTCCATGGCGCGATGAGCACGTAAACGAAACCGGCGCTGGCAGCGTAATTCGCGGGCAAGATCAGGCCGAGTGCGCAGGATAGCAATCCCACGCCGGCCATTCCGACGCAGTCCACGACCATTGCCATTGTGATGAGGCGTTCGGTGCCGTTCAGTTCCAACTCTTCGCGCAAGCGCCAGGCGTTGATGTGCATGGCGGCCATGAGAAGAAACGCAGCCGCGAATCCGACGCCATACAAAAGGACGAGCTCTGGAATTTCGGCGGGCGTGCGCACCTGACTGGTGATGTTGCCGCTCCAATCTCCCGCGAGCGCGCCGAAGAGGAACTTGAGCGGATAGACGTAAAAAAGGACGAGGAACAGCAGAACTGAATTCAGGGCGAGCGTGGCGCGATCTTCCAACGCGTAGCGGCGGAAGAATTTGTAATGCGAGTGCCAGAGCAGGAGAAAAAGGCCGAAGCAGATGGCGAATGGCAGGAAGCCGCGAATGGAGACGCGCAGCTCGCTGAAATTTTTGGGAACTTGCAGGGAAACAACGAGGAGAGTGAGCGCGAGGCCAAAAATCACGTCGCTGAAGACTTCCAGACGGGAAATTGCTGTTCCGCGCAAGCGGAATCCGCTTTCGGTCCGCTGTTCGGTGTGCGAGAGGGACATTGCGAAAACTCCTCGATTACCGGACGGCAACTTCTCCCGCCCGCGTCTTTTTCGCTGGACCGCCTTCCAGATTCAAAACGGAGGAAACAAATTCACTCAGGGTCATGCCCATGTGACCCCACAAGCGTTGTTTCAAGCTCGTGTAATCCTGCGTGCCGCTGAAGATGTCCGCCATCAATTGACGGAAGACGGGGCTGCGGCGAAGGAACTGGACCATGCGAGTGGTGACGGCAGTTCCGAGAAACGTTCCGCGATAAAAGCGGCGAACGATGCGGGCGGCAAATTCAAGTTCAGAGGCGAAGGCCGCGCCGACCCAATCGGTATAAACTTCGGGTTTACCCTCTGCGAGCGCTTTGCCCAGCAGTTCGCCGGAGCGCATTGCGTAGAACAACCCTTCGCCAGTCAGTGGATCGACCCACGCGGCGGCATCGCCGACGAGAGCCCAATTTTTGCCGACAACGGTACGTTGCGAAAGAGTGCGCTCCTGCGGGGAAGGCAGGACGTGCGAATAAAATTGCGCGCCATCGAGCGAGATTTTCTGCTTTTGCACGAACTCCTGCAGGTGTTTGCGCAATTCGCCGCTTGTGTGGGAAGCCATGTTGCCGCAAATCCCCACGGATAAATGGTCGCAACGAGGGAAGGACCAGATGTATCCGTCAAATTGCGAGAGGAATTTGACGACGATGGCGTCGCCGGCTTGCGGGATAAAGTAGCCCTGCGTCATTTCCAGTTCGTCGCGTTCGAGCGCGCGAGTTCCGGGCAGAAGATGATTGCGGGCTCCCGCAGCCAGAACGAGAAAATCGGCGGTTTGCCATTCGCCTTCGACACAGTAGCGTGGTTTTTCGCCGGTGGTCTCCACGGAAACAACGTGGGATTGCTGTATTTTGCAGCCTGCCTCCTGCGCGCGCTCGAGCAAGAGACCATTCAAAACTTTTCGCGAATAGATGACGATGGGCTGCGTCATTTCGAGAGTGGCGCGCTGATCGTTGCTCGCGATGAGTTCGACGGAGTGAATCAATTTTTTGGGATGGGAATTCTCGAGAAGAAAAGGGTAACGCTGCGTTGCCTTGTGAGTGAGGCCGCCGCCGCACGGCTTTTCCCACGCCAAATGCTCATCAAAAATGACGACTTCGTTTCCCGCGCGCGCCAGTTGCTCGCCGCACATCGCGCCGGACGGCCCGCCGCCGACGATCGCAATCTTAGACATGGAACGACCTCTGTTGTTTCTCGAACCGGTGGATATCAGGCGCGAACCCCTACGCGAGCGGGAAAATCGCCAGGGCGAAACCGGCGCTCAGTATAGCACCGAAAACGGCGGTGGCTGCGGGGCTCTGTGTCTCACGGCGCACTACGTCCATTGCGAGACGCGTGAGAATTGCGAGGATGACGAAGTAGGCAGCGAGAAGCAGCATCAGGATTTGGCCGGAATGGAGGAAGAACAGCGCTCCGACGATGACGCCCCAGCAAATAGCGCGCAGCACCATTGCGAAGATCAGGCGACGTACGCGAGACATCGATCCGTGCGCGCCGAGAAAGAGTTCTTCGGCGAGAATCCACGGGAAAAACGCGGCTGCAACCGGCGCTAGACGGAGCCAGCGCGGTACGGTCAGCCAGGCTTCGTAAAAGCTGTAATCGAGCCACAGGCCAAAGAGCAGGACAAGCGCAATTGCGCCGATGCATGCGGCAAAGAAGCTGCCCCAAGACGCGCGCAAGATTCTTGGGATGGCGGCCGCGTTCCACGTAAGGAGAATAAGACCTTCCAGTAGCGCAAAGCTTGCGAGATAGTCGCCTTGAAAGAGACCGAGAATTCGCAGCGGCACCCAGAACTTCAAGACGACGACGGCTGCGACCGACGCGACGATCACTTGTCCGAGCACGCGAGTCGGCGAGATTGGTACGGCGTCCTCTTTCGATTGATCTTTTAAACCGCCGCCGATTTCTCCGATGAACGGCACGCAGAGCAAAATCAGGCCGAGCAGGCCGCACAGAAACCCCGCCAGCGCACGATTCGTAGCGCGGACAACATCTGCGTCTGTTCCCAGGAGTTTCTTGTTCCACGTGCGAATGGCGTCAAGCACCTTGTCGTCAAACAAAACGCTGACGTGGGTCGCATGGGGAATTAGCTGAAATTGGCTCGTCGCGTCGTTGGCTTCGGTGACTTTTGCTTGAGAGATGGCTCGCAGGCGCTCGGGTTCGCGCGCTCCGAAGAGGATGAGTGTGTTTTTCGCGAGCGGCGGATCGTCGGGGAAGAAAATAAATTCCTGTTGAACCGAAGGCGTCGCGCGCATCGGGGCCGGCGAAATGGCAATCACGCCGGCGACCTGCACCCTTGCGCTGACGCGCATCGCGATTGCGCCGCCCATCGAGTGTCCGGCCACGATGGTTTGTTCCGGAACAATCGCGTGCCGCTCAATCAATTCTTTTACCAAGGCTTCTCCACATTCGCTGGCGTGCACCGGATTGAAGGGAGGCGCAGTTCGGCCGTGACCGGGGAAATCCGGCGCGAAAACGCGCAGGTTCTGATTCGCAAGATCCTGTGCAATATGAGCCATGATGCGGCGATTCGCGGCGACGCCGTGAAACAGGACGACGTATCCCTGGGGCGTTCCGCCGACGGGTTCAACTACGTCCACGCTCATACGGCAGCTCGCAGGGCCGGAGGTCACGAGCAAGGGCCGGTAGGGCTCCAGATTCTGCAGAAAATAGCCGGCTGCCAGAAGCGGCAGCCCTGCAAGCGCAAACCACAGTTTCTTCTTTATTTTCGGCAAAGTGTCTCTCCGGCGGGGTCCGTTTTTCCGCGCATGATAAAATAATGGTTTCTGTCGTGTTCGTGCAAATGGCGTGGCGAGACAGGGGGAGCTCACTTGCATTCCGGAATTTTGAGCAGGGACGAAGCCGTGCTGCAGTTCGGCCGCGCGAACCGCGGCGGGCGGCGCGTTGTGTTTACGAACGGGTGCTTCGACCTGCTGCATCCCGGCCATATTCAGAGTCTGGAGCAGGCGCGCTCGTTGGGGGACGCGCTCGTGGTCGGGATCAATAGCGATGAGAGCGTGCGCAAATTGAAAGGGGCAGGGCGGCCGGTGTTGCCGGAACTGGAGCGCGCCGAGATTCTTGCGGCGCTCGAGTGTGTCGACGCCGTCGTCATTTTTCCGGAACTGACCCCGCGCGAAATTGTTACTGCGCTTTTGCCCGATATTCTGGTGAAAGGCGGCGATTGGCCGGGGAACCAAATTGTCGGCAGGGAAGAAGTTGAAGCCGCCGGGGGCCAGGTCGTTTCCGTGCCCGTCGTAAGCGGATATTCCACCACTGCGATCCTTGAGAAAATGCGCGCCGCCGGATCGCCCGCACGCAAGGATCCGTAACCACAAATGATTCTGCCCGTTGTTCGCGAAAGACTGGAAAAGCTGCTGCGTCTTGCTTCCGTAGAGGCTGCGCTTGCTGCGGTTCATTCGGGCGATCCCGTGGTGCAACTTTCCGGCCTGCAGCCGGCGGCGAAAGCCTTGCTCACAACTTTCTTCGCAGGTGAATTACGGCGACCGGCGTTCTTTCTTGTTGCGTCGAATAAACAGGCGGAAGCAATCGCGGAAACGCTGCGATTCTTCGCTTCCGTTTTTTCGGCGGGAAACGTTGGCGTTCTTCCGGCATTTGACACGCTGCCGTGGGACGCGCGCAGCGCCCACGCAGACATTCTCGAGCGGCGAGCTGCGACGCTCTATCGTTTGGCAACGGGCCAGGCGAATGTGGTCGTTGCGCCGATCTCGGCGGCACTCTGGCGATACCGCTCGGCCGAAAGCTACGAACAACTGACGCGCACACTGAAGCCGGACGACGAAGTCAGCCTCGAAGGGTTCATCACACATCTCGGTTCCGTCGGGTACGCGCGCACGGAAATGGTCGAAATGCCCGGCCAGTTTGCGCAGCGCGGCGGCATCGTGGATCTGTTTTCACCGGAGGCGCCGCGGCCAGTGCGACTGGAATTGCTCGGCGACACAGTGGAATCGATTCGTGAGTTCGATTCGCGGACGCAGCGCTCGATTTCCCCGGTTGTGCGCACCACGATTCTTCCCCTGACGGAGTGGGCAATTCCCGCAGACGCGGCCGAGTCGTGGGACCTGCCATCGTATTGGGGACCCAAGGAGGAGCCGGCGCAGCACAGTCTGATGGAACTTTCTTCGAGCGCGCTGAAGCCGCTGGTGTTTTTGAATGAGCCGGTGACGATGCTGGAAAATGCGCGCCAATTTTTGGCCGATTCGACGGAAACATACGAGCGGCATGGCCACGCCAATTCACCGACGCCCGATCATTTCTTTTGGCGGGAAGAGAATTGGCAGTCAGCTCTGGGCAATACATCGCAAATCTGGCTGGAAGAATTGGCTTTGGATGGAGGCGATGCCAAATCGTTCGCTGTCTCGTCTCGTCCGAGCGGGCGATTTCACGGCGACGTTGTCGCCTGCGTCGGCGCGATCAAGTCGCAGCTTTCCGGCGGCGGGACGGTTTATCTTTCGGCGGCCAGCACAGGTGAACTCGAGCGCCTTGCCGATATCTCGCGCGAGTATGAAGTGCCATACGTTTTGGGCGAATCGGAAGACGCGGCGGCCGGTTTTACGGCGGAAGGCGCGCTCGAATCTGCGGCGCTCGTCCTGATTCGCGCGCCATTCGCGGAAGGTGTGGCGTTTCCCGATGCGTCGCTGACGCTGTATGGCTATTCGGATTTGTTCGACGTCACGCCGAGTGTCGATCGGCCAAGCAAGAAAATCCGCACCTCTGGATTTTTCAGCGATTTCGCGGATTTAAAGCCCGGCGATTTTGTGGTGCACGTGGATCACGGCATCGGGCAATTCGAAGGATTGCGGCAGATCGAATCCGATGGCAGGCGCGGCGAGTTCATGTTGCTCCGCTATGCCGATGATGCACGGTTGTATGTGCCGCTCGAGCGCATGGACCTGGTGCAGAGTTACCGCGTTGTGGAAGGCGCGGCGCCCCCGCTGGACAAATTGGGCGGAACGGGCTGGACAACGCGCAAGGCCAAAGTTCGCAAATCGCTCGAGGACATGGCCGACAAGCTTCTGGAACTCTATGCCTCGCGAAAAGCGGCGAAGGGTTTCACGTTTAGCCCAGATGGAAATTGGCAGCGCGAGTTTGAGGACGCGTTCGAATTTGAAGAGACGAATGACCAAAACGCGGCGATCGCGGACATCAAGCGCGACATGGAGCGGGAGACGCCGATGGACCGGCTGCTTTGCGGCGACGTCGGCTATGGAAAAACCGAAGTCGCGATGCGCGCGGCGTTCAAGGCAATCAACGACGGCAAACAAGTCGCCGTGCTGGCGCCGACGACGGTTCTCGCGTTTCAGCATTTCGAATCGTTCAAGCGGCGGTTCGCCGCCTTTCCCGCGCGCATTGAAATGCTGAGCCGCTTCCGTTCAGCAGCCGAGCAGAAGAAAATCCTGGCCGAGCTCGAAGCCGGCAAAGTGGATATCGTTATTGGCACGCACCGGCTGCTTTCAAAAGACATCGTTTTCCCGGATCTCGGCCTGCTGATCGTTGACGAAGAGCAGAGATTTGGCGTCGCTCACAAGGAACGCTTGAAGGAAATCCGCAAGAACGTGGATGCGTTGGCGCTTTCCGCGACACCGATTCCGCGTACGTTGCACATGTCGCTCGTGGGACTGCGCGACATGTCGCTGATTGAAACGCCACCGCGCGACCGCCTGGCGATTCAAACGAGCGTCGCATCGTTCAGCGAAGAGCTGATTCGCAAAGCGATCCAAACGGAGCTCGAGCGCGACGGACAGGTTTATTTCATCCACAATCGCGTGGAGTCGATCTATTCCCTCGCGGAGTTGGTCGGTAAGCTTGTTCCGAAGGCGCGAATTGTTGTGGGCCACGGGCAGATGGCGGAGAAGGAACTGGAATCCGTCATGCTCAAATTCATTCGCGATGAAGCGGATGTCCTGGTGGCGACAACGATCGTCGAAAACGGCCTCGATATTCCGCGTGCCAACACCATCCTTATTAATCGAGCGGACCGGCTGGGGCTTGCCGAGCTTTACCAGCTGCGAGGCCGAGTGGGGCGTTCGAACCAAAGAGCGTACGCCTATTTGCTGGTGCCGCCCGAAACCGTGCTGAGTGAAATTGCGCGCAAACGGCTTTCCGCAATGAAGGAATTCAGCGAACTCGGCGCCGGCTTCCGCATCGCGGCTCTGGACCTTGAACTTCGCGGCGCGGGCAATTTGCTGGGGCGGCAGCAGCACGGCCATATCGAGGCAGTCGGCTTCGATATGTACACGCAGATGCTCGAGCGGGCTGTGAGCAAGCTGAAGGGCGAAGAATCCGCGCCGGAATTGCGCACAACTCTGAATCTGGGGCTCGATTTGCGCATTCCGCAGGAATACATCCCTACAGAAAATTTGCGGCTAAGGACGTATAAACGCGTTTCGTCCATTCGAAGCGAAGACGAGCGCAACGACGTGGCGCGGGAACTCGCCGACCGTTTTGGCAAACTCCCTGCATCTCTGGAAAACCTTTTGGACTACGCCGTGCTCAAATCGATCTGTGAGCGGCTGCGCATTTCGGCGGTCGAGCGGCAGGGCAGCCGGCTGGCGGTTCGCTTCTATCCGGAAACGACGCTGGACCCGGCGGCGCTGGTCAAGGTGGTGCGTTCGCGGGAAGGTATCAGGCTCGACCCGAGCGGCGTTTTGTGG